>Ga0209777_10003539_pt1 | contig 19231 bp, 15 predicted proteins | sample FrelakmetHBP12HB_FD_187147 | JGI IMG/M metagenome (GOLD analysis project Ga0209777, IMG submission 187147) | Freshwater lake sediment microbial communities from the University of Notre Dame, USA, for methane emissions studies -HBP12 HB (SPAdes)... | ecosystem: Environmental > Aquatic >...
CCGCGGGCGCTTGGACGTCTCACCCTCACCCCAGCCCTCTCCCTTGAAGGGAGAGGGGGTTCGCAAACACGCTTTGGGAAAAAGGTCGGACGACACTGAAGCTGATTCCGTCCTTGCGTGGGACCAGGAGGAGCTGGAAATCACCGACGCTGCGGCGGTCGAAGCCGCGCTTGCGCCCATTGCGCCGGGTGTGGTGATAAACTGCGCGGCCTATACCGACGTTGACGGCTGCGAAAGCAACGTTGCCCTAGCGATGACGGTCAACGCCGAGGCGCCCGGAATTGTGGGGCGCGTCTGTCGCGGGATTAGCGCGTTGCTCGTGCAGGTGGGGACGGATTTCATATTCGACGGGCGAAGCCGCCGGCCCTATGGACCGGAAGATCCGGCGAACCCCTTGTCGGTGTACGGTCGATCGAAGTGGGAAGGCGAGGAAGCGGTTCGTGCCAGCGGTTGTCACTATCTGATCGTCAGAACCTCCTGGCTGTACGGATTGCGGGGAAGGAACTTTGTCGAGGCGATTCTTCAAAAGGCGGAGGCGGGACAGGCGTTGCGTGTGGTTAAGGATCAGGTTGGACGGCCCACTTATACAATGGACCTCAGCGAAGCGATCGTCCGGCTGCTCGATGTTGGGGCGATGGGAGTGGTCCATTTCGCGAATGAGGGGCAATGTTCATGGCATGCCTTTGCCGAGGCGATCGTCGAGCTGGCCCGCCTGAAGACGCCGGTTGCCGCCATTTCCAGCGCTGAACTCAATCGTCCGGCGAGGCGGCCGGCGTACTCGGTGCTCGATCTTTTACGCTACAAGGAGTTGACGAGCCAAGCGGTGCGTCCGTGGCGAGAAGCGCTGGCTGAATACATGGTAGGGCGCGAAGCGCGAAGCGCGAAGGCGATTTGGTGATTTGGCGATTGAGCAGCCAAGCCCTCCGGCGATCCGCAATCGCCAAATCACCAGATCGCAACATCGCCAAATGGCCGGGGTATTGATCGGCCCGAATCTCATGAGAGCCGGTTCCAGAAAATCAAACATATACGCCGTCGTGGCCTTTTGGTCGGTCGTGCTGCTTGGAGTAGGCGCTGGACAACGCTGGCTGAGGCGCTCGCTGGATACGGCGGAGGCGCGGCCCATCGTGTTGAGCAGGCCGCTATCGACGTTGCCGCTGCGCATCGGTTCATGGGAGGGCGTGGAAATACCCCTGGACGCGCGAGTTGAGGAGCGTGCCGACAATGATGACTACGTGAACCGTCGCTACGTGGATGCCGATTCAAACCGTTTCGTGGATTTCTTCGTCGCCTATACGGCGCTGCCAGCGACGATGCTGGGGCACCGCCCAGACGTTTGTTATCCGGCCGTGGGTTGGCGCCTCGTGGAAACGAAACAGGGCGCCTTTACACGAGGGGATGGATCGACGTTGAACTGTCTGATTCATGAGTTCGTCCGCGGCGCCTCGCAGAACGAAGGACTGGTCGTGCTCAATTACTATGTTCTGCAAGGGCATTACACGACGAAGTGGACGGACTTCTGGGGGCCGAGCTGGCGGGGGCGGAACCTGACGGGCGATTCAAGCTTCTACGTTGCCCAGGTACAGGTTGTCTGTCCGGTGATGCTCGCGTCGCTGTCTGACCGCGCCGAGGAGACGGTCAAACAGTTCGCGGCACAGATCGCAGACGAGATCGAGGCCCTGCTGCCACTCACGCCCCTTTCGAAACGGGTCGGAGATGTTTTGGGGAGACAGTCGGGAGTCGGCGCGACCCCATGATAAGCGGCGAGAACATGGCGCTGGACGTTTCGATCGTTATCGTAAGCTGGAACACGCGGGACATTTTGCGTGAGTGCCTTCGTTCGATTTACGGTGCGGCGGGCGAGGTGGCATTCGAGATCATCCTGGTTGACAACAATTCCGCGGACGGGTCGGCGGACATGGCAGCGGAGGAGTTTCCCGAAGTTCGGTTGATCCGCAACGCCGAAAACCGCGGATTCGCCGCGGGAAATAACCAGGGAATCGCCGTCGCCCGCGGTCGATACGTACTGCTTCTGAATTCGGACACGGTCGTGCTCGACGGGGCGATCGCGTCGGCGGTTCGGTTTGCCGACGCCCATCCGCGAGCGGCGATCGTGGGTTGTCACACGCGGGGACCGACCGGCAACCTGCAATACAACTGTTACCGCTTTCCCAGCCTGCTCAACCTCGGGTTATCGCTGAGTCGGCTTCATTCGACGCTTTGGAAGTATCCTTTCTTCGGTCGGTCGCGGTACGCGAACTGGGATTACAGCGGCGTGCGCGAAGTCGATGCGGTGGCGGGGTGCTTCATGCTGGCGCGGAAGGCGGCAATCGATCAGGTTGGGCCGATGTGTGAAGACTATTTCATGTACTCCGAGGACACCGACTGGTGTTGGCGGTTTAACCAGGCCGGTTGGAAAATCATGTATACGTCGGACGCGACGATTCGCCACCTGGGGGGGTGCAGTTCCTCGCAAGCGGCGACTGACATGCACCTGCTCGAACGGCGGAGTTTGTTGATGTTCCTCGAAAGGAAATCGGGGAAACTCGCGCGGTGGACTGCTAATCTGATGTTTTGCGTCGCATCCCTGCTTCGTTTGTCGATCGTCGGAGCACGGCGGATATTCGGCGGACAGGCGGGCGAAGCAGCGAAGCGGCAATGGGCGATTTCGCTGGCGGCGCTGCGCTTTCACGCCTTGGGACGGCTCCCGGGACCGGATCGGTCGCCTGTTCGCTAGGCGCCTGTCCCGAAACCCCCTCGCCCTACCCTCTCTCCCAGAGGTGAAGAGTGGTGATGGGATGACCCTCTGGAGGCTATCCCAAAAAATCGTTGCGGCACGTCCGCGCGGGCTGAAGCCCGCGGCTCGCTTCGATATCGGAAAAGGCCCTTACCTTCAACGGTTGCGACGGTGGATGATTCGGCGTCTGATATCCTTGAAGATCGGCATGGCTTGTTGGGCATGGATGCGGATTGTCGAAGTGTTGCGCGGTCTGGCCGGTGGGAGAGATCGAGACGAGTGCGTGGTGCTTTACTATCACGGGGTCTCGGACAAGCAGGTGGGGCGTTTTCGGCGTCAAATGGAGTGGCTTGCTGTGCACACGACGGTCGTTCCGCTTTCGCAAACGGCAGAGTCCGGGAAGGGACGCAGAACGTGCCTCACGTTCGATGACGGTCTGGACAGCGTGCGGCGCAACGCGTTGCCTGTTTTGCGGGAGTTGCGTCTGCCGGCGACGATCTTCGTCGTCCCCGGAAACCTGGGGCGCAAGCCCGCGTGGCCGATTCCACCGGAAAACCCGGAGGGCCATGAAGTCCTGAGTTCGCCGGAGCAGTTGCTGGAGTTTCCCGCGGATTTGATGGAAATCGGGTCGCACACCATGACGCACCCGAACCTTCGAGAGATTTCGGAGGGCGAGGCGCAGCGGGAACTGGTTGCGTCGAGGGGAATGCTGGAGAAGTTGCTGGCTCGGCCTGTCTTGTCTTTCGCCGTGCCCTTCGGCGAGTGCCATGCGGGGACACTCGCTTTGGCCGGCGAGGCCGGGTATCGCTCAGCGGTGACATGCGAACCACGGCCTGTTCGGCCTGGCGATTCCCTGATCGGCGCGGGCCGCTTCAAGGTGACGCCGGACGACTGGATGTTGGAGTTCGCACTTAAGGCCGTCGGGGCGTATCGCTGGCGGCGACTGTGGCGTCGCTTACGCGGCGAGACGGGTATGTCCGCACCCGAAAGGCGAAGTTGGAAGTGAGAAGATTGAAGAAACAGCGCGTGCCGCTTGCGACTTCTCTCTTCTCACCTCTCAATTCAGTCTTCTCTTCCAGGACGGCGGGGCAAGCGGTTCGATGAAAATCGAGTACTCGGTAGATCATGTTTCGGCGGCGGACTGGAGTTCGCTTGCGGCGAGATTCGCGGATTTCAGTATCTATCAGACGTGGGCTTTCGGCGAGATCAGCGCAGACGACACGCGCTCGCAGATCAGCCGGATAGTAGTTCGCTGCGGCGACACGGTGATTGGTGCGGCGCAACTTCGGATCAAACGATTGCCCGTGCTCGGCAGCGGGCTGGCTTATGTGTACTTCGGACCCCTTTGGCGGCGTGACGGGGCCGACGCGGGCGACTTGCGGGACGTTCTGGAGTGCCTCCGCGGCGAGTTCGGCGATCGTCGCGGATTGGTGGTTCGGATAGCGCCAAACCTGCCCGGATCAGCCTCGGATGAAGCGACAGCGCGGGCGATCGTCGACGCGGGGTTTCACGCCGACGCGGGCGGCGAGGCCTATCGCACGCTGATTCTAGATCTGTCGCCGTCGCCGGACGTTCTCCACAAACAGCTAGTCCAGAAGTGGCGCAACGGATTGAATCAGGGCGAAAAGCGCGGAGTACGCGTCGAAACGCACTGCGATGACTCCGCGATGGAACGCTTCGAAGCGCTTTACGACGCGATGTGGACGAAGAAGCAGTTCGAGACCGGCGTTTCCGTGCCCTCGTTTCGACGTTTGCAGGAATCGCTTCCATCCGGGCAGAAGCTGACGATCCTGCTTGCTTTTGTCGGCGACGAACTGGCGGCCGGGCATGTTTCCAGCACCCTGGGTGAAACCTGCATCTATTTGCTAGGCGCGTCGAACGACCTGGGCCGCGAGTATAAGGCCTCATACGTCTTGCAGTGGTGCGCCGTGCAGGCGGCCAAATCCGGAGGCGCGAAGTGGTACGATCTGGGCGGGATCGATCCGCATGGCAATCCAGGCGTCCATCACTTCAAAGCCGGACTCGGCGGAGCGGATACGACCTTTTTGGGGCAGTTCACCGCCAGGGGACGCGGATCGGCGAGATTTCTGGTGCCGCTGGCGGAAAAGGCGTATAAGGCGTTGGCCCCGCTGCGACGGATCGCGGGGGAGTGAGGTTTTGATGCCGGGTAACGGCAGGGTGGTCATCATCGGGTTGGACGGGGCGACGTTTCGGGTGCTGCGCCCGCTGGTCGAAGCCGGGGGGATGCCGACCATTGCACGATTCATGCGCGGCGGCGTCTGGGGGACGCTGCGCACGACGCGACCGCCGGTGACGTGCCCCGCGTGGCCGACGATGTTCACCGGTGTCAATCCGGGGAAGCACGGAGCGTTCAGCTTTTCGCATCGCGATCCGAAGACGGGTCGGGTGCGGACTGCGGCGAGCGGAGACGTGCGTGCGCCCAAACTGTGGGACATTCTCGGCGACGCGGGAAGGCGTTCGACGATTCTAAACGTACCGATCACGTTTCCCGCAGAGCGGGTCAACGGGGTGATGCTCACTGGTTTCGTTTCGCCCGACGACTCGCCACACCTCACGCACCCGCCGACGCTCGCTACGGAGCTTCGCGAGCGGTTTGGCGATCTGGCGATCAACTGGTATGTGCTGGGATACCGACCGGCGGAGTGCGACAAGCGCGAGGCACATATTTCCAGAATCAACGAACTAATGGCGCTCAGGGCGCGGGAGTTCGAGCATCTGGTCCACGAGAACCCTGGGGATTTTTGCTTTCTTGTCCACGAATACCCCGATCGGATTCACCACCTGTTTTATCACATTCTCGATCCGGAGTATCCGGCGCACCACCATACTGAGAATCGCCGGGCGCTGGAATTGCTGCACGAGGGGCACCGCGTGCTCGATGAATCCATCGCCCGGCTGGTCGATCTGCTCGGCGAAGAAACCAACTACATGATCGTAAGTGATCACGGCTTCGACGGCGTCAGACGCTGGGTATACGTCAATAACCTTCTTGAACAACACGGGCTGGCTCGACTCAACAATTTCAAGAGTTGGATCGATGTAGTGTCGCGGCGGTTTGAGGTATCCGTGGAGACGCGCCGGCGTCTGGGCCTCGAACAGCGCGAGGCGTGGCACCGCCAGGATCCGTGCCGCGCGCCGCTGATCGACTATGCACGGTCCCAGGCGTTCGCCGGTCCGCAGCTCGAACACGCCGTCTACGTGAACCTGAAAGGCCGCTGCCCCGAGGGCATTGTCGAACCCGGCGCCGAGTACCAGCGCGTAAGGCGAGAAATAATACGGGCACTAACCGGCGCTACCGATCCGGAGACCGGTAACCGAGTCTTCGAGGGAGTTTGGGCGCGGGAAGAGCTTTATTCCGGCCCTTATGTTGAGAACGCTCCCGATGTCATCTTCGAACTCGCGCCCGGCTACATAGCCTCCAACGCGATCCTGCCTCCGGGGCTGCTGCGTAGTCGGTATCTCAGGCCGCTGCGGGCGGGATGGGATATTTCAGGTTACCACCGGCCGGAGGGCGTGTTCATCGGCTTCGGTCCGGCGTTTGGTCATGTCGAAGCAATTGAGGCTTCGATCCTGGATATCGCCCCAACCGTGCTTTATCTGATGGACTTGCCGATCCCGGGATACATGGACGGCGGCGTGATTCGCGGAGCCTTGCGGTCTGACCTTCTCAATCGTCATGCGCCGCGCGCGTGTGAAACCGATCCGGTCTACGTGCAGCGCGGAGAGACGGCATATACGGAGGCGGAACAGGTGGAGGTGACGCGGCGTCTCGAGGAGCTTGGTTATCTGTAGTCGCACGTTATCGAAGGCAAGTCCTCCGGCGAATGCTAAGAGCGTGCGTGAGAACTCCCTCTCCCTGGCAGGGAGAGGGTCGTGGTGAGGGTCGAACACACGGAAGATCACAGGTTTTCCCCCTCACCCAACCCTCTCCCCCAAGGGGGAGAGGGCTTTGCATACATGCTCTAAGCGTTTCTTTTCCAATGACACCTTTGATCGTTCTCTCCATTCCCTCCGGCGCGCCGCGTGCGGCGTCGGCGAATGCAACGGACAGGAACCAATCGTCCGCCGCTTGCGGCCTTCGCCTCCAACGGTTCGATTCGTTCGACGATGCCGCGCAGCTTCGTGAGGCGTGGGATGCGCTGGTGGAGCGCGTAGGCGGCGATCTCTTTAGCACGTTCGATTGGTGCGCGATCTGGTGGAAGCACTTTGGTCGCGGGCGGAGACTTGAGTTGCACGCGGCCTGGAGCGGCAGCGACCTCGTTGCGGTGCTGCCCATGTTTCGCGAGACGATCGGGTGGGGGCCGGTCGGACTGCGCGTCGTCCGCGTGGTGGGATGCGATCACTGCGTGACGACGTGCAACGTGGCGATCGAAGCGCAATGGACCGAGCAGACGGCGCAGTTGCTCGTGGAGGCCATCGAATCCGGCGGCCCGTGGGATTTGCTGCAATTTGGGGAGTTGCCGGGTTACGCGGAGAACGCCTCGATGCTTGTCGAGGCCCTGCGAAAGTGTCCGCAGGTCGGCAAGGTGCTCTTCGACGACAACGCGTATCCGCACAATGTCTTTGACGTTCCGGGCGACTACGACGCGTTCCTTGCGGGACTCTCGACGAAAGAGCGGCGCAACGTTCGCCGCGACGAGCGGCAACTCCAACAGAAGGATGGAGCGGCGCAGCTCGAACCGCGCGACGACGAGATTCGCCGCGCATTCGACGATCTGGTCGCGCAGCATCAGGGGCAATGGACCGCCCGGGGGCGGCTCGGACACTTCGGCGATTGGCTGGGCGTGGAAGATTTTCACCGCGAAACGGCGAGCTCGCTGGCGGCACGCGGACGTTTGGCGCTCGTCGAGGTGCGTGCGGAAGGGCGCCTGCTCGCATCGGAATATGCCGGGCGGTTCGGGCGGCGCGTGCACTGGATCATCGGCGGGCGCAGCGCGGAGGTCAGTAGCCGAATCGGATTCTGTGCGTTGCTGCGCAGCGCGATCCGTGACGGGGCGACGCTGATTGATGCACTACCGGGTTCGTACGATTACAAGCGCCGGCTGGGCGCAAGGACGCTCGGAGTAAAGACGATCACCGTCCGTCCGCGGGGCGGACGAGGACGGCTTCGACTCGCCATAGTTCGTGGGGGCACGCGACTCTTATCGCTGGCGTACCATCGACTCTGGTTTTGGCATCTCGCACCGTGGTTGCGGATGAAATTCCCCAGGCTGCGGCTCCCGATGCTGAGAGCGGGCTTATGGCGGCGCTTTCTCAGGGCGCGCTTTCTTGTGGCCGGTCGGCACGACTCCACCGCCGAATCGGCCTCGTCCGGCGACGACCAGTAACAATGGCTTAGCCCATCATGCATTCGGATAACAACCGATCTGGAATCCCCCTCACCCTACCCTCTCTCCCAGAGGTGGAGAGGGGTGATGGTACAGGCTCTCTGCCGACCTGTGCGTTATTGTCGCAGTGCGCAGGGCGCGACGATGCCGCTTCGTCCGGCGGATGCGGCCTGGCTCACTCTGTTCACGATAGCTTCGAGGAGGTCGCCGGACTTCAAGCGGAATGGGACCGGTTCGTCGAGGAGAGAGACGGCGATCTGTTTTCGACTTTTGACGGGTGCCGCATCTGGTGGAAGCATTACGGCGACGGTAGGCGCCTTGAGATTCACTTGTTCCGGGAGGGCGAACGGCTGGTAGGCGTCTTCCCTCTCTTTCGCGAAACGCTTCGATTCGGACCAGTCGCCGTTCGACTGATTCGACTGGTAGGCTGCGACCATTCGGTCACCACCTGCGGCTTCGCCGTCCATCCCGACCACACGGCTCAGGTCGTCGCGAGTCTGATGGCGCGGATATCTCATGGTCCTCCCTGGGACATGATCCACCTTGGTCCGTTGCCGGGATATTTTCGCGGGCGCGATCATGCGGCAGCCGCCTTCGCTGGTCACGCCGCGGTTGGCCGGATTCTTTCCAGTGCGGATGACGGTCCGCACATCGTCTTCGATCTTCCCGAATCAAACGAGGCATACCTTGCGGGTCTGGCTTCCCGTGAGCGAAACAACATTAAGTCGCGAAAACGCAAACTCGAAAAAGGGCACGCGGTCTGCGAATCCATGGCATCGGCAGACGAGGTTTCCTCCTGGTTTGACGGATTCGTCGCCCAGCATCAACGCCAGTGGCAGGCGGAAAACCAATTGGGACACTTCGTCGACTGGCCCGGATCGGAGGCGTTTCACCGCGAGATGGCAGCGACCATGACGAAATCTGGCCGTCTTAGGCTGTTGCGCCTGGAGGTTGACGGAAAAGCAGCCGGCTTTCAGTACAACTATCGCTTCGGGCGGCGCGTTCACTGGATACTCGGATCGCGGGATCACGACCCCTGCTGGGATCAGTTCAGCCTGGGTCGCTACCTGCTCTGTTCCACTATCGAACACGCGATCGCGGAGGGCGCGGGGCAGCTTGATGCCATGCGGGGCATGTACCACTACAAATTGCAACTCGGCGGCGCCTTGCTCAACTTGCAGTCGATTGCGGTCGTGCGCCGCGGGATTGGAGCGGAGCTGCGGGTCCGATCGGCCCGGTTCGCGGCTCGGATTCTGCATCTGGCGTACTACCGTGTTCTATTCGGTCGCCTGGCGCCGCGACTACCGTTCCTCCGCGGCCCCCTTTGGAGGCGGTGGATTCGTTCGCGTATCTGACGATCCCGCGAATTTCATCTACATGTACATGTGCATCGGACCTGTTTATCGGTTTCACTCACCCGCCGGCCGGCGCGGAGCGATTCGTTGATCGTTCGTTTGCATCCTGTAGCCGCGCAGACGGCCGTGCGGCGGTTTGACTCCGTCCTCTGCTTTGGCGATTCCGATTGGTGGTATCACAACCGCGGTCACGCCGACATGCAGTTTATGCGCCGTTTCGCGAAGCGCTGTGGCGTGCTCTATGTGAACTCGCTCGGCCTCCGTGCTCCGTCGGTGTCGGAGGGGCGCATGTTCCTCCGCCGTGTGGTGCGAAAGCTCGGCAGCTTCGCGCGATTCCTGCGCGATGGGGGCGAAGGGTTTTCCGTTTTGAGCCCGGTGTTCGCTCCGATATTTGACGGTCTGGCCGGAGTCGCCGTGCGCGAGGCCCTTCGTTGGCAGTTGGTCTCGGTTTTGCGTTGGCTGGGCATGCGCCGACCGCTCATCTGGGTCGCCTGCCCGACGGCTGCGCTGGTTATTGACCGCCTGCCGGGCGCAGGCGTCGTCTACCAGTTGAGTGACTGCTACGGCTCATTGCAGGGCGGACCAGCGCAGGCCGCACTGCGAATGGAACAGCGCGTCGCCTGCCGGGCGGACTTGACGATATGCTCAAGCGAGAGGCTTCTTGAACGCGCCCGGCGGTTGTACGGCCAAGGCGAATACGTGGATCACGGCGTTGATTTTGAGTTATTCGATTCCGCCGGCGACAAGAATGACATCCCGCAGGAGCTGGCGGGTGTTGCCCACCCCATCGTCGGGTTCTTCGGCAATATCGACGGCAACACCATCGATCGCGCCCTTCTCGAAGAGGTCATCCGCATCCGCCCGCAATACCGCTTCGTCCTGGTCGGATCGATGAGCGGAGAGTTCGAGACTCTGAAGCGGCTACCGAATGTCATTGCCATTCCGCGACAGCCCTATCAGCGAATCCCCGAGTTCGGAGCGGTCTTCGATGTCTGCATCATGCCCTGGCTGCGAAACGAGTGGATCGAGCACTGCAATCCGGTCAAGCTCAAGGAATACCTCGCCTTGGGCAAGCCGGTGGTGTCCACGCCTTTCCCCGAATTACGCCGCACCGCAGCGCTGTGTATCGAAGCCGTCGGCGCCGAGGCTTTCGCGGCGGCCATCGATCAGGCTTTGCGCGAGGACAATGAGAGCGACCGCGACAAGCGCCGCACCTGGGCGTCGGGGAACACCTGGGACGCCAAGTTCAATCAAGTAGTCGAGCTGCTGAAGGCACGAGGGATCCAATTCGATGCCTGATACACAGGTTTCCAATCGCACCGACCACGATCTTAATACCTGGCGAGACCTGGCCGAGCTCGCTCTCCGCGGCCTTCGGAACACCTACGGTCTCGACGACTCTCTTCTTCCGCACACCATGCGCTGGGACGGACGGCGAGCCGCTCCCGAAGGGCGCAACACGCGTTATGCGTTAATTTCGCTGCTCGGACTTGCCAAGGCCCGCGGCATTGTGGGAACGGACGACGGCTTCGCGGGATTTGTTGAAAGTCTTTGGGCACGCGTCGCGCATAACTACGCTACGATTGCGAACTCGCCCGGCGACATGGGGCTGGGATTGTGGGCAAGGTCGCTGCATGGCGCCGGACCTGGCTTGTTCTCCGCGGAGCAGGCCCTCCGAGTATTCCGCAAGCGCGCCCGGGCGTGCGACTCCGTCGATCTCGCCTGGCTCCTGCTCGGCGCGGATCATGCGTTGCTCAACGGCGCCGACGACGGAAGTGGCCGGCAGCTTGCCGAAGAGGCCAAGGTGGCGCTCCTGTCTCTTTATAATCCGAATTCCCGGCTGTTCTACCGTCATGCGCGCGGCGGACCGATCGCAGGCGTCTCACGCCGTATCGCTTGCTTTGCGAATCAGATTTATCCGGTGATGGCCCTCGTCGTCCACGCACGCCGGACCGGATGCGGCGAGGCGGCGTCGGTCGGCCGCGATACTGCGGATAACCTTAGCCGCCTCCAAGGCTCACTGGGACAGTGGTGGTGGCTGTACGACGCCAAACTCGGCCCGGTCGTCGACGGCTACCCGGTCTTCTCCGTGCATCAGGACGGGATGGCTCCAATGGCGCTGCTGGAGACGACTGCTGCCGGCGGCAGGGACTACGCCCGCGAGATTGCGAAAAGTCTCGCCTGGATTTTCGGCGATAACGAGCTTCGGCGAAACCTCGTGCACAGCGACGAAGGTCTGGTGCTTCGGGATATCCACCGATCCGGGGTCGGCCGGGTGGGGCGAATGATCCGCGGGGCCGCGTGGTCTTTGGGATTGGGGCTAAGCGAAAATCCAAGACCGTCGCAGGGACGCTTTGTGGTCAATGGCGAATGTCGTCCTTACCACCTGGGCTGGATGCTATACGCCGCGGCGCTGGTTCATCAGGCAGCCGGACATTGGTCCTCCGACATGAGTGCTACGGCGGCGAAGAACCCCTACCGGATTTCCGCAGATGCTTGAGCAGTTTAATGGCCAACCGGCGGACCGGTTTGAAAACGACTCTTCCCGCGGAGCTCCACCTGGAGAGCAGATCGCGCCGGTGCCCGATTCGGAGGAGTTGCGCGAGCTTCGCACATGGCGGAATGTTTACGGAGCGGCGTCCAAGGCCTCGGATTGGGCGTTGGCCCACCGCTGGGATAAATCGGACCGCCCTTACGCCGTTGCCGACGAACTGCGCGCAAAGCTGCTGCTCTGCCCCGACGATTTCGTTCTCGAAGTCGGCAGTGGGTCGGGCGCGATGCTCGCGCTGGTTCTTCGCGATGGTCAGCGCGGCGTCGGGTTGGATCAGTGCGAGGAGCTGGTCCGCCGCGCGCCGGATTTCGGCGTTGACGCGGCGCGCCTGCGCCTTGGCGTGGCCGATGCATCTCGGCTTCCCATACGTTCGGAGTCTGTTGACAAGGTTCTTTCGTACAGTGTTTTCCAGTGCTTTCCGAGTATTGAGTATACTCGGCGAGTCCTGGTCGAGATGTTGCGCGTTTGCCGGCCCGGGGGCGTCATCGTCATCGGCGACGTACGCGGCGTTATGGAAAAACAGGCACAGTTTCTTGAAAGCCTGGGCTTGTCGAGGAAAATCGCGGACGCACTCTTGTTGCCGTTTGCTCCGATTTGGCGTCTGCGCCAACATACTCGCAGTCGGGGGGACGGCCTGCGCCGCCGAGTTTTTCGCCGCGCCTTCTTCCGCAAGGCTTTGGAGCGGTATCCGTGCAACGTGGAGTTTCTTCGGCAAGAAACGCCGGGCCGACCTTACATGAAACTCCGCTACGACATTCGGATCACCAAACGGTCCGACCCGTGACTTGCGTCCCATTCCATGTATGGACGATGGGGCGAGCCGTGGTGCTGCCCAACGCGAGGCGCGTCCAACGCCTCAAAAAAGACCATAAACTCATTCTAAGATGGGTCTGAATGTCCGGAATGATTGAAACATCTTGTCGAGTCGTTGATAGCCCGGCGCGCGAGCCGGACAAACGCTCGGCTCGCCTGGAACTGGCGAAGTTTGACTCCTTTGAAGCCGCCGGCGCCATTCGCGAAGAATGGGATCAACTGGCGGAACGGCTCGAAGGCGACATTTTTGGAACCTTTGAGTGGTGCGCCGCGTGGTGGAGGCACTTCTCTCTCGGCCGTTCACTTGTGATTTACGCTGCGCGCCGCAACGGCGAACTGGCCGCCGTCATTCCTCTTTTCCGTGAAACCCTCCGTTGGGGAGCGGTGAAAGTCCGCGTGGTTCGCGTCCTGGGGACGGACCATGCGGGCACGCGCTGCTATCCGTTGTTCGACCCCGAAGTAATTGATGATCTCGCCGTGGATCTGCTTAGGGCGTTGGATAACGCCGGCGAATGGGACGTTTTTCACATAGGCGACCTTCCCGGATATTACCCGCACGCCCGTCGGCTTGCGGCCGCGCTGCAACGCGAGTCGCATCGACCGCGCATTTTCCTGCATGAAGGGTATTACCCCCACGCGGTATTTGACGTGCCTGGTGATTTCGAAACATATCTTTCGCGACTTTCGGGCAATGAACGCAACAACATCCGCAAAGCCGATCGCCGCATTGCGGCATCGGCCACGCTCCGAGCCGACGCCGTCCCGCGCGACGAGCTTTCGGCCGCATTCGCAGAACTTTGTCGCTGGCATGGCGAGCACTGGCTGGCGCGGGGCGAAATCGGCTTCTTCGACAAGTGGCCCGGCGCAAGCGCCTTTCATGAGGATGTCGCCGCCGCCCAGGCAGAGGCGGGACGACTCGTGCTCTTTCGCCTTCGGGCCGACGAGGATCTGATCGGTTACGTCTATGCGCAGCAATTCGGACGGCGACTCCATTTCTTTCAGTCGGTTCGCGCACCGCAGTCGAATTGGGAAAGCTGCAGCCCCGGACGTCTGCTGCACTGCGCGGCGATACGCGCGGCGATTGATGAGCATTTGACGCTAGTCGACTCCATGAGCGGCTTCTACGAATACAAGCGGCGCCTCGGGGCTCAATTCCTGGGTCTCAAGTGCATCGCGGCGGTTCGCCGGCGGTGGCCGTCGCGCATTCGTGTGGCCGTGTTTCGTGCGATCACGGGGCTGATTCATCTCGTGTATTTCCGCGTATGGTACTCAAAGTTGGCGCCCTTTCTCCGCAGGCGCCTTGGGCGAAGCGGTCCGCGATTCCTCGGCGCCCCCATGTCCCGGACGTACATTAGGTCGCGCTTCGTCCTTGACGCATTGTCCGGACGGCCCAGCAACATCCAAGGCGCGGAATCAGCAGATGAGTAAACCGATGCGCAATGCTGTTTGCAGCCCGCCTGGCGAGGATCGGCGGGTAACGCCGGGAGAGGACGGAGCATCCGGCGATCACCGCCCCGATGTACGAACGGCGCCCCCCCGTGTCGTCCTCTGCGGCGTGTCGCTGGACGCGCTGACAATGGGGCAAGTCGTCCAGCGCATCGTGGGCGCGATTCGAGACGGCGGCACGCTGGCTATCGGAATCGTCAACGTTGCCAAGCTCGTCAACATGCGCCGCGATCCGCTTCTGCGCGAGAGCGTCGAATCCAGCGACATCGTACTGGCCGACGGCGCGCCGCTGGTGTGGCTTAGCCGGTTGAAACGCACCCCGCTTCCGGAGCGCGTCGCGGGCATCGACCTGATGTTCGAGCTGTTCCGCCTCGCCGACGAACTGGCGCTGCGCATATACCTGCTCGGGGCGAAAGCCGAGACTCTCGATCGCGTGGCGGAGATCGCTCGCCGCGACTATCCGAGAATGGTCATCGCCGGCCGACGAGACGGATACTTCAGCCAGGCGCAGGAAGAGGACGTCGCCCGCGACATCCGTGACGCCCGTCCGCACATCCTGCTCGTCGCCATGAGTTCCCCGAAAAAAGAAATCTTCATGCAACGCTGGGCGTCCTTTTTCCATGTGCCCGTCTGCCACGGCGTCGGCGGCAGCTTCGACGTAATGGCCGGCGTTACCCGCCGCGCTCCGCGCTGGATGCAGCGTTTCGGCCTGGAATGGTTCTACCGCGTCCTGCAGGAACCGCGGCGCATGTGGAAACGGTATCTCGTGACCAACACGATCTTCCTCGGCCTGGCCATCCGCGATCTGCTTGGATTGTCCTCGACCGAGAGGAGCGGCAAATGAGCGTGCCCTCGATACGCTGCGCCGCGGAATCATCTGCCGTTTTGCTGCCTATCTCGGAGAGTTCGGTTACGCCACTCTTGAACGACTTGGCCAATCCCACGTCATCACGCATCGGCGAGGCGCATCCCCGTCGCCAATTCGGCGACGGACCGGTCAGCGGCGCCGCCGTCATGATCGCAGGCAAGATCGCCAATTTCGGCATCGCCTTCATATCCATCGCGATAGTCGCCAGGCTGCTCACGCCCGCTGACTACGGGCTGGTTGCTATGGTGGCCAGCGCCACCGCCTTCTTTTCCATCTTTGCTGATTTCGGACTTTCGTTGGTCACCGTCCAACGCCCACACTTGTCACACGAGCAGCACTCGACGCTGTTCTGGATAAATGTCGCCTTTGGATTGCTCCTGGGAACGCTGGCGGCCGCCCTGGGCCCGGCCCTTGTCTGGTTCTACGGCGATGTCCGGCTGCTTTCCGTGACGTTGGCGCTAGCGATTGTGTTCCCCGTCGCAGCCCTCGGCACGCAGCACGAGGCTCTGCTCAAGAGAAACATGAAGTTCCGCCGCCTGGCCTCCGTTCGCCTGCTTTCATCAATCGTAAGCGCCGCCGCCGGCATAGCCGCCGCGTTCCTTGGATGGGGTTATTGGGCGCTGGTTGTGCAGCCACTGGCGCTGGCCGCGTCCGCCACGATTATGTTCTGGCTGGCCGTTCACTGGATGCCAAGCAGACCAGCTCGATGCGAAGGACTCCGCGGAATGCTTGGCTTCGGCGGGGCACTCACTGCACACGGCATGATCGGTTACTTCGCCAACAATATGGACAGTATCCTGATAGGTCGCTTCTGGGGCGACGCAATCCTCGGTCTCTACGCAACCTCGTACAATCTCATGATGCGACCGGTTTCGCTCGCCGGTTACGGGGTAGGTGAGGCTGCAATCCCTTCGCTGTCCCGAGCCGCTGCGGCCTCCGAAGGTCTCCCCAGCGCTTTCCGCCGCATGTTCGCCGTTTCGTGCGTGCTGGGTCTGCCGATGTTCCTGGTCGGCGTGATCTGGCCGGATGATATCGTCCGGACGCTTCTAGGCGCCAAGTGGACCGACGCCACGGCAATAATTCCCTGGCTCTTCCTGGCCGGGCTGGCAAGAATGCTCATGGTGCCGACGGGTTGGATCTACGTCGCTAGCGGGCGACCAAAGCGAATGCTCGCCTGGCAATTGATGTGGACGCCTTTTGTCTTGCTGTCCTTCGTAGTCGGACTGCCCTATGGACCGGTCGGCGTCGCCGCCTGCTATGCCGGTGTGAACTGTCTCGGATTGGGATTCAGCTACGCCTTTTGCTTCCGCGGGACCGACATGCACCTCTCCGACGTGTTCGTCACTCTGCTTGCCCCAACGATTTGCGCAGTTGGTTGTGCGCTCGCTGCGACCATCGTCCAAGTAGTCGCGGCGTCGTCGATGGTTCCCGGCCCGTGGCGCCTCGTCGTCCGCCTGGCAATTGCCGTAGTCCTGTATTCGGCTTGTACCGCACGATTCGTGCCCATGGCGAGAGCAGGCCTGACCACCTTCCTGAAACGGGTGCAACCGGCGTAGTTCTGATTCATGCGCATCGCGTTTGTCATTCCGGGCGGCGGCGGCGGCGGCGTGCGAAGCGTCGTCCGCATCGCCTCAGGTCTGATCGAACGCGGACATTTAGTGCGCATTCTCTACCGACGCCTACCGTCTGATTTCCGCGACCTCGTTCGGCGGATGTATCTTGCCTTGCGATTCCGCCGCGGCCACACTTGGCTGCGTTCTTTTCCAGGCGAGGCTTTGGCATTCACATCCCTGACCCCCGACCAGGTTGGGGCAAACGACGTCGTTATCGGCGTGGGCGTCTCCTGCGTGCTTACCATCGCCGATCTGCCGCCTCATTGCGGAATTAAGATTCACAATTGCCGCGGCGTCGAGCCATGGTGCCAGGGCGACATGGACCGCGCCTGGGCGCTGCCCATGCCGCGAATCGTCGTCGGCGCCCACCTGGTTCCGTTGATGCGCCAGGCCGGAAGCGACGATCCCATATTCGTCGCTCACAACGGCGTCGATCGCGCCGACTATTTTCCGTCGCTCCCCGAGAACGCCCGCGACGGCGTCGGCACGGTCTACCACGGCGGCAACGTCAAAGATCCAACCCTGATCCTCGATACTCTTAACGGTCTCGCCGATCGCAGACCATCTCTTCCGCTCTACGTCTTTGGGACTTTTCCAAGGCCGCCGCGTCTGCCGCGCCGTGCGACTTATGTTCGCTTTCCTTCCCTGACTGTATCCCGCGAGTTGTATTCCCGCTCCCTGGTCTGGTTCCTTGCAAGTCGAAATGAAGGATTCGGAAACCCGTTGGTGGAAGGCGCCGCTTGCGGTTGCGCACTCGTCAGCACGGACTGCGGCGGCGCGTCCGACATCATCGAGCATGGCCGAAGCGGCCTCATTGTCCCTGTCGGCGACGCCGACGCCATGGTTCATTCAATCCTTCGCCTACTTGACGATGTCGCTATGCGCAAACGATTCGTCTCCGCGTCCAAACAAACGTTGGACCGATTCGCCTGGCCGGCCGCCATCCGTCAGTTCGAATCCGCATTGGTCACGATAGTGTCGCAGCCGAGCAGTGCCGCGCGGCAGCGTGTGCAATCCGTAACGGGCGAGTAGTGAGTATGCCACTGCGCTCTTTATTCGGTGAACTCTACCTTCGAGTGATGTGTCGGCTTGTAAAGGAACCGCTCGCGTCGCCGCTCGTTTCGCGATGGATCTACGGATCGTCGCTATTTCCTCAGAGCCGTGTTCGACGTGTAAAGCGTTGGGGGATGACCATGCGGTTGGACCTGCATGACAAGGTTTCGCGTATCCTTTATTTTGTGGGGTCCAATGAGCCCGATGAGCAACGATTCGTGAAATCAATTCTTCGGCCGGATTGGGTGGTCATGGACATCGGCGCCCACATTGGCAGTTACACGCTTTTCATGGCCCATTTGCTCGACCCTATGCGCGGGCGCGTCTATGCGATTGAGCCCAACCCGGAGTCATTCGCCACCTTGAAGTACCACGTCGAGGTCAACCATCTTGAGCACGTGGTGCTGTCAAACGTTGGGATCAGCGCCTCTTCGGGGGAACTCGATTTTTTTCTAGCAGGCTCAGACAACTCATCGATGTCTTCGCTGTACCGGAGCGGCGACGGGTATCGACCAATCAAAGTGCCGGTCCGCGACCTTGAGGATTTCACTCATCGGACCGGGTTGAGTCGTTTGGACTTCATCAAGATGGATGTCGAAGGCGCCGAACCCGATGTTCTTGAAGGAGGCCGGAGAATCCTCACGACGTATCGACCTCAAATGCTCGTCGAGGTCAATGGACCAGTGCTTGCTCGCCGGCGACAAACTCCGCGCGACCTGGCACTCCTGTTAAAGGGTCTAAACTACCAGTTATTTCGAACGGACCGACCAGGGACGGAAATTCAACCCGACGAATTGGGCCCCAGAGATTTTGCCAACATTTATTGCAAACCGCGTGAACTCGTTTAGGGATTGTTTCCAACTTCTCTTTCGCAGGACGGCAGAGGAGACATGAGACATTCTCCTGATAATCGAACGCCGGGCGCGCACAGGCGCGTTTCCGCCCGTGTTCGGCGCGTCTGCGGGACATGGGTACGAGGCGCTGCGTCTGCTTTTTGTCTTGCGTTCGCGCTGCAAACCAACGGTGTCGCGGAAGGATCAGGCAGTTACTTGGTTGTTCGCTACGACGACTACGCCCCCGTTACTCCATACGATCGAGGCTCCAACGGCATCGAAGTTGAACGTCGGCTCTTCGAAATGTTCGCGCGGCACAATGCCCGTCTGACCCTCGGCGTGATTCCGTTCCCAGTCGCCGGAACCGGCGCGCCCGAGCACGATCCCGCGAAGCTCATGTTGAGCGACAGTTGGCTGGCCGACCCCGACAACCCGTGGGTCCGTCTGCTTCGCGAAAGCGTCGATCGCGGCGTCGTAGAGCCTGCCCTTCACGGGTTCGAACATCGCCGGCGATCCGCCACAGGACATCGCCCGGGTGAATTCCGCGACCAACCCTATGAGTGGCAACTTGCAACCATAACCCTCGGTCGTGTTGCGCTTTCCGCGGCGGTCGC
>Ga0209777_10003540_pt1 | contig 19231 bp, 17 predicted proteins | sample FrelakmetHBP12HB_FD_187147 | JGI IMG/M metagenome (GOLD analysis project Ga0209777, IMG submission 187147) | Freshwater lake sediment microbial communities from the University of Notre Dame, USA, for methane emissions studies -HBP12 HB (SPAdes)... | ecosystem: Environmental > Aquatic >...
ACCGTCTATCGTACCATCGATAAGATAAACGCCTACAAACTGTTTGTTTAATTTTTGATCTACTATCATATATTTATTTAAATATTAATACTTCCGACAGTTAAACTTTTCAATATGCCAATATATTGATCTATTTTTTCTTTGATTATTTTTCTTATTACAGGGTACAGTAATATAATCAAGAGTTTAATTACAAGATCAAATATAAATTTATTGATCATTTTCATAGCATCCTTAATTGTGCACTGTAAATATATTCTCGATTTTTTCAAGTCATCCAAAGGATTTCCAATTTGTGGAATACCATTATGTTGAAATGCTGACGAAATTGCCAACAATGTTCGTATTTGTGGCGATAAAGTTACTGCATTTGCTAATGTTTGTGTTATTAATTTAATTATTCTCTGAAAAAAGCCGTCTTTTACTGTTTGTTTATTCGCTTCAGCAACAGCAGGAGTATTTGCCGTACTTTGATCTATAGTATTATTTATTTGATTACCAACATAAAATGGATTAGTTGAGCCACTTATGTTTGATATTAATGTACTCATGTCATTTAGTGATAAACTTGATGGCATAACACCGCAACCCATGTCGTAATAAACAACACCATTTACCATTTGCTCTGCCAATTGTTGTAGTGCTTCATAATCTTCAGGAGATATTTCAAAAGTGTCGTTATCATTAATTAATTGTTCAATAAGTTTATTAACCAGTAATTCCTGATATACTTGTTGAACAGTTTTATTTTGACTTTTTGTAATACTACCATAAAAAGCATTCATGACATTTGACATAAATTCCTTTTTATTAATAATTTCAGTATGATCAACAAAATCCGTTAGCCATGCACCAATATTTGGACTTACTACACTTGGTTTGAAGACAAATGCATCGGCACTTGTATCATATTTCATTTTAAGAACTCCAAATGTAACTTCTGTTCCCGCATTTAATATGGCATTATAAGCGACTTTATCAAATGAAACAGGACTGTTATTATAAAGCATACTGCCACCTACTGAACTTGGGGGAGTTTTGAACTTGCCAGCAATATCAATACTTTTTACTGGTACTGATATTCCCGCTATGAAAGATGCAGGTAATGGTTGACTTGAATTATATTGAATAACTTGCTTTTTCACAATTGATTTTAATTGTGGTTCTGCAGTATCGACAAATTGGGTAAATAATTGACCAGTTGCCTGAACTAAAGCATTTGAACCAATTGCCACTTTCATTATATCAAGTAGCATCGGCACAATATCTTTTTTATTATTAATCGAAGGCATTAAATTAGTAGTATCAACCGCTTTTACTTGTTGCATCATGGAAGTATAAGTGCCGATTTTATCAAATATGCCCTTCTTTTGATCTCTTAGTCCCATTAATTACTTTTTAGTTTGTCTTTTCTTTCTAATTCATCTTCAACTAATTTCAATATTTCATTTCTTCTATCTGAAGTAACATTTCCGGCTTCTTCAGACTTTTTATTTGAATTATATCCTTCATTTGCTTTATTATCAAAGACAACTTCTTTCAAATATCTTAGAAGCATGATCTTTTGATCTTGGTTTTTGGCTTCGGCTGCAATTAATTTAATAATGGCATCACCAATCGCCTGTACTTCTCCGGTTTCTTTAACCTTTAGTTCCCATTTAGTGAACAAGCGAGTAATTTTTGCTTTGACGTTACAAGATTCGTCATATATTTCTTGAAGTAGTTTATTCACACTATCTTCATCAAATTTTAATTTTTTTCTTGTGGGTCTCATACTATTATTGGTTTATTTCCTTTAATTAAATTATCTTTTGCCCATAGCGGTTGTAAATTACATAATGCATTTACAATATTTGCGGGTGTGCCTTCTTTAAATTTAGATACGGGTTTTTTATGATCAACATGCCAATTTCCATAATTACTCCAATTCATTCCTCTCATAAAATTAGTTTCCATTCTTTCTTTAAATTCATTAGCACTATATCCTAAAATTGAAGAAGTTAAATTATTTTTATGCATACCCGAACGCACTAAAAAATTTCTTAATACACTTCTATATGCGAACTTATATTTATTTTTTTCTATATATAAATTTTGATTTTTATTAAATTCTTCTCTATGTCTTTGTCTATACTCTCTATTATATTTGGCTCTTATTTCATTAGGTATGTTTTTTTGATAGATTTTTTTGTTTTCAGTAAGTTTTATAATATTATTTAATCTATATTGTTTATCATATTCTGCTTTTCTTTTTTTTATTACAGAATTGTTGCGTTTTTCTTTTAAACATGTCTTGCAAGTACTATATAAACCGTCTGGTTTTGTCTTATCATTAGTAAAGCAATCTTCATTTTTATTTTCACTACACGTAATGCACCTTTTCACAATTATAGTTTTAGTACATATAAATACAGATTAATTTATTTACATTAATCATCCAAGTAATCTATTTTTTCAATAAAGTATATTTCTTTAAATGGCTTAATACCTATTCTTATTTCTTTGGTTGACAAACCTGTTTGTTCTTTTAAAAAGAGCAAAATTTTATTTTTGGCAAACTTATTTGTAATTCTTTTATTGTATTTGCCATCAGGAGTATCTTCTTGAAACAACACATGCCAATTTTTTAACACGTTTACAATAGCATCACCAACAATCACTTCATTTCTTTTCATCGTCTGATCGTTGGTTATTCTATCTTCAATCTTATCAATTACTGTCTTAATTAATTTATCTAATTGATCATGAGTATCAACTTCTAATTCATAAGTATATTCGATGTTTTCATTAATTTCATCAACATAGTCGTCAAAACTCAAGTTAATTTTCTTTTCAGTATAACTTTTCTTACTATGATCCTTATAATAGTTTCTAATAATTGTTTGACAGTAACTAAATGCCTTGGTTCTATTTCCAGATTTGGTAATCTTATCTGGATTAAACTTCACCATGTGCTCAATTAAGTGAGTCAAGGCATTAGATTCTACTTCTTCCATGTCGTAGTTTCCGATGTGAATCGGATACCTACGAAGTATGGATTGTATCATCTTACGGAAAGGTTCAAGTAGTATTTCGTTGTATATTTGGTTCTTTACTTCTGCCGAATTTGAATTAATATAATCAAGAACTGCCTTTTCTTCTCTCTCCGCAAAATATGGAGCACTTTCTATTTCTTTCTCTTTCATTCATAGAATTATCAGATATCGATTATTTATTCAACTACGACAGTCTTTGAAAGTCTTGACATGTCAATTTCTCTATCTGTGATGAAGTTTGCTTCTTTACTTGCAGTATCAAACCAAAATTTTCTTTCATCAACTGGCATGTTTTTTAAATAACCATCAAATAAACTGTTTTCACGTGTTGCCAAGTGCTTATAGCCGATTTTTGGTATAGAATATACCTTACATGCATTATTTAACGCTCTGAGTAAGAACTCATACATAAAGGTTAGCTTAATATTTGATTTATATCTACCAATATTAATGAATTCGGATTTTTTGATAACTGCACCACTTAGTTTGAAATCAGTATATTGTTTAAGTGCGTTTGCGTTTAGATAACCCATCTCACCGTTCTCTCCTACAAACTGTTGTGCCCATACAGTTTCGTTTGTTAACTTAATGCCTTGGTTCAATTCGTTTACTTCGATCATCATGGTCATAAAAACATCAATTTCAGGATAACTTTCAACATATTTTTGAGCATTTCTAAAAAATGTTGTGCCATATTCATCATCAAATTCAAGTACCGAGAAATAATCGGTAGTTATAGAATCGACTGCTAAGTTAACCTGTGATTGATAATCCGTTTTACCTTCATTTTTAATGAAAAGTATATCAAGAGCATTTTGATACTTTCTCAAAAGACCCTGCTGAAGTCCAATAACATTTTCTTCTATTGAAGCGGCATACACCACAATTATCTGTGGTAGTTTATCGATTTTTTCTTGCTTAAGTACTGATTCAATTGCCTTATCTAAAAGGCTTGAAATCTTATCGTTGTATTCGTGTAATGGAATAATTGCTGTAATATTCATATGTTTAATTATTGAACAATTGTTAAGTTATTTTTTACTTCTGGTTGTACTGGTGGCATAAGTGCTGAGTTGAATAATGCGACTCTCTGATCAAGAAGTCCTTGATATATTTCAGCCAAGCGTTTTTCAGAGTTTTCTTGCGTGTATTTTTCTGCAAGTTTTTCCATTGAAGTATAAAGTTCAGGAGATATTGCATCATCGAGAAATTTAATAAGTGCTTCACCAATTAGAACTGGCAAATCATAGAAATTATCTGTCCATAAGCCTGCACCTTCTGCAATCTTTACGACTGTTGTATCACCAGTTCCCTGTCTTTCAAGAATATATTCTGGAGTGATATCAGGCTTTAAGCAAATCGGAATTACACCCGATTTCATACATTCCAATGGGAACGTACCGAAAGATGAAATTCTATCTACCCATACCGCAGCGAAATTACCCTGTAATCTCTTAGCGTAGTCAACTCTACGCATTTGCTGTGGCGGTTTGCTCTTGGTAAGCATAGGGTCAAAAGTTACCCAACTATATTGCGGATATCTGCTAAAGAATAATTTAACTAATTTCGAGATTTCGTTAGCATTTCTTCCGACAACTGAAATTATTGGTTTCTGTGGAATACTTGATCTTTGAAAATATGAAGGAATACCTACATTATATGCTTTGATATTAAATTTGCCCTTACCTTGGAATGTTTCTACCCATTCTTTCAGGGTTTCGGACGTAGTAATAATATCATTAATACCAAATGATTTCCAATCAGTACCAGGAATTAGGGCATTCATCATATAGTCAACAGATTGAAGCAAACCAACTCTTGCACAAGGCAGATTTTTAGTTTGTTCCATTACGTTGGAATATATGTCAGGTATCACCATAATATCTTCCGGACCTACCATTAATTTAGGATCAGCCATAGATACGTGTTTAAATGCTGTCAATTCCTTTTCAATCCATGTAGGAATAACATAGTCACTCTTTTCTACCATAATAAAAACTTCATAACCCATATTTTTTACAACTGTCGCATGAAAATACATTTCATACACACTTGCTGTTGGATTAATGGAATCTGGAATACAAAAAAGAAACTTAGATTTCTTATTAATGATCCTGTCTAAGGATACTCGTACTTTTTCAATTTTTTCTTGTTCGGCTTTCTGAGCCTCTGTGTTTAATAATTCACTCATTGTATTGTTGGTTTTATATAATCAATTAATTTTTCGAATTCTTCATTACCATTTAAGTCGTTTAATTGAAGAACTGGTGTTATTACACCATTATAAGAGTTTTCGTTATATGGTCTTGTTAATTTAATAACTTGTTTACCGTCTTTATCATCAAGAAGTTCAGGATCGGTAGTAATTAAATAATCAAGACCTTCCCACATTTCTTCATTAGTCTCACAGAAACGATAATTAGTAAATCTTGAAGTAATTTTACTCAAGAAAAACAACGTTGATGGTATTGTGAGGAAATTTTCTTTTGAAACTACAATAAAATCAACTGTGTCTTTATATTTATAGTAAAATTCTTTAACATGTAAATCTACATTAGGGTACATTTTAGGTGCACTACCATGAATTTCAAACATAAAGTCTTGATACATAAATTGATTATATACTTCTTTTGGACTTAGTATTTTTTCTTCAGGTGCTTTAAATAAAGCAAAGTCTGCAAGTGCTTCACCTTTTTCATCAAGTTGATAGTCTAATGGATTAATATCTTCAGGCATATCTTCAGGCTCTTTTAAGTCTTTAGTTTTTTCCAAAGTTTCTTTCCATTGATATTTTCCAAAGAAGTCATATACATATGCTTGTTCAGGAATTCCTTCTTCACCAAATTCCTGTGCATAATACCTGTCAAACTGAAGCCATCTGGCTCTCAGTATTTCATTAACATCAATTCCGATTGTTAGTTTTTTACTCATGTTTTTCTTCTTTTATAATTTTTAATTGTTCAAGTAATGCATCCTGAAGTTCTTTCATTAATTTAGTATGTTCTTGAAATAATTCAGGTTCTGTTATATATTTTGGATTGATACATTCAATCCTTGTATCCAATTGTTGTGTTGGAATTATAATTATTTCTCCTTCGAAAGTCGTTGGAACAATTTTACTGACTACTTTATGTACAAAAGTATCAATGTCTTCACTTCTAATTCCCGTTATTCCAACATATACTACTAAAATTTTATGTTCCATCTATTTAAATTGTTATATCAAAATATTTAATAATATTATTTATGTCATCATTAATATATCCTAAAAATCTATTACATGGATGACATAACAATCCTCTTATTTTACCAGTTTTATGATCATGATCAATACATAATCTTTGTTTAAATTCTGATTGATGTCTACCACATATTTTACAAGAACCATTTTGGTTATTAAATATTTTATTATATTCATCAATTGTAATATTATAATCTCTTTTGTAAAAATATTTACGCATTGAATTTGCATATAGTTCCTTATGATTTTTTTTATATTTAATTAAATATGCTTTTCTTTTTTCTTTATTCATTGTATTTAAATAATTACTTTAAGTAATATTAACTATGTAAAACATTATTAGTTCAATATACACTAATACGATAATTTTAAATAAATCTTGAATTATGTCAGAAATTTTTTTTCACGTATTTATTGAAACAGTAATAAAATATAAAAATTTATAAAATATGGCAAACGAAAACATTCCACAAAAAGAAAGCATTGCTGAAGTATTAAAAAAATACAAAGAAGCAACTGCAGGCAATCCTGCAGGAAATCCAGAAAATTTAGCAATTGGTAATCAAATACCACGAATGCCTGCATTTAATCCTGCAGACTTTGAAAAAACTATGTCAAAAGAAACCGATCCGGATTTAATGACATCGTATGAAAGCATTAAATTACCATCAAAAGGCATGTTTTATCAAAACGGGATATCTGAAGTTAATGTTGAATACATGACTTCAAGAGACGAAGACCTGCTTACAACACCATCATTAATTGAAAGTGGTACAGTAATTGATTTACTATTAAAAAGGAAAGTTAAATCAGCTAATATTGTTCCTGAAAACCTGCTTCCCGGTGACCGTAATGCAATTATATTATTTTTACGTATTTCAAGTTATGGTCCAGATTATTCTGTACAAGTAAATGATCCACGTACAGGTATGCCTTTTAAAACGACTGTTGATTTAGGTAAATTAAGACATAAAGAAATTGAAGAACTACCAGATCAGTTTGGTCATTTCCAAGTTGAATTACCTATGCGTAAGAAAATTGCTACAATTAGATTGCTTACTTCAGGTGAAGATAATATCTTATTTAAAAAAGCCGAAGCATATAAAGAAGCAAGTGGTGCTGATTATAGTGAATATTCAACGATGAAGTTGAAAGCAAGTATTGTTGCAATTAATGAAAAAACCGACAGGTCATATATTGACAAATTTGTAGATGCAATGCCTGCACTTGATGCAGTTAAAATTCGCAGAAAAATATTAGAAGTCAGTCCAGATGTTGACATGGATTATGAATTTACTGCACCTGACAAAATATTTAAATTTAAAGCAAGTTTAACTGTGGGCATAGACTTTTTTTTCCCGTCAACTTAGCGGGTGATTACAAAAAAATGGTCGATGAAGAGATATTTATATTGACCAAACACGCTAAGTTTCAAGCAGATTATATTGAGAATCTGCCAATATATAGAAGAAGGCACTTTTTGTTTCTCTTACAAAAAGAAAATGAAGAAATTGAAAAGCAACAAGATAAAGCACGAAACAAAAACAATTTTAGACCGAGCAGATAAAAATCTCGGTCTTTTGTATTTATAGTATAGCAAGTAAAATATTATGGCAGATAAAGGCAATTTAGATGTATTAAAGGAACTTCAAAGACTTCAAGAAAAGTATAATAAGGATTTGGGTAGCAATTTGGATTTGGATGCTAAAATGCGAATCCAAGAAGAAGCCATTGCTAATAGTAAACGTTTACAAGCCGAACAAGAAAGACTTATTAGTGATTCTAAATCAAAAAATACTAATCTTACTGCTGAAGAAAAGAAACAGTTGGATGAAATATTAAAGGATCAGAAAAAGATTAATGAAGAAGTAAAACGAGAAGGTGTTTTAAGACAAATTATAAAAAAAACTCTAAATGATTATAATAATGGATTAAAAAGTGCGTGGCGTTATTTAATGGATTCAGATAAAGCCATTAAATCCACTATCTTAAGTCTTGGTTTATCAGGTACTAAGGCTGCTGAAATGCGTGGTTCATTTGAAGACTCTGCTCGTTTTGTTGCACATATTGGTGGTAGTCTTGAAGATGTTCAGAAGATCATGACAGGTTTTGCCGAAGAAACGGGTAGAGCACGTGCTTTATCTGCTGAAATGGTTAAAGATATTGCATTAATAGGTAGAGGCACTGGACTTGGCATCGAGCAAGGAACTAAACTTGCGGCACAATTTGAATTAATGGGTGTTGATGCTAAATCAGCAATGGATTATGTTCAGGGTGTTGTTGATAGTTCTGAAAGAATGGGTGTTAATACCACAAAAGTACTTAAAAATGTAAGTGATAATTTTAAGAAATTACAAACAATGAATTTTCAGCAAGGTGTCAAAGGTTATGCACAGATGGCACAGTATGCCGAAAAGATGAAAATTGATATGGGTGGCACATTCGCTGCTATGGATAAAGTAAAAACACTTGAAGGTGCTATTGATACTTTTGCAAACTTGCAAGTTATGGGTGGTGAATTTGCAAAACAAGACTTTTTAGAAATGTTTTATTTAAAACGTAATGATCCAAAAAGATTTCAGGAAAGAATTAATGAAATGACTAAAGGTCTTGTTACTTTTAGAAAAAATGCCGATGGTAGTATGGAGAAATTTATTAGTCCTGCAGACCGTGATAGACTTGATGCTGTTGAAAAGACCCTTGGTATGCAGACAGGTGAATTAACTACACAAGCACTTAGAATGGCAGAAATGCAAAGATTACGCCAGAAAATGCAAGGTATGGGATTAAGTAAGTCTGAAAAAGAACTTATAGAAGGAGCTGCAGTTTTTAATTCACAAACAGGTGCATTTGAAGCCAAAATTGGTAATCAAATGAAAGATATTACTACCTTAACTAAAGTACAGGCACAGGCATTTGCTAAAGAAAATATTGGTTTAGATAAACGTGCTGAAAATTCAATGACTGCTGAAGAAGCATTAAAAGCAGCGGTTTTAGAATTAAAATCAGCATTACTTCCACTACTTAAAACAATTAATGGTATGTTGGCATCACTGAGAGAAACTGTCAAACCAGTTATAGATTTTTTTACAAAAGGACCTCTTGCGTGGGCAAAGGTTATAGGTGGATTTATGGCGGCAGCCTTGATATGGAGAACAATTAGTGGTACTCTTGGAGCAGTTGCGAATAATCTCACAAGGGGTCTTATGGGAAGTAAAGTTGGTAAACTTTTAGGTGGTAGAGGTGCAGAAAGTCTTGCCCCTACTGGTAGTATAAGTGGATTGGCAGAACAACGTAAAGGTATTGGTGCAGGTGCACTCGCTAAAGGACAAGGCATGAAAAATCTTGGTACTGGTGCAGGTATTGGTATGGCAATGGTGGGTGCAGGTGAAGGTATAAATCTCGCTGCTCAAGGTTTAGGTAAACTTGCAGAAGCAATGAAAGGACTTGGACCTGAACAAGCAAAATCATTAGCAAGTATTGGAAGAACATTAGCAATAACATTTCCACTTGCAGCGGTTGGATTAGCATTAGTTGGTGCAGCGGGTTGGGAAGCAGCCATACCAATATTAGCTGTAGGTGCAGCATTTGTAGGAATGGGATTTGGTATTAATCTCGCTGCAAGAGGTATTGGTATAATGTCTGAAGGTCTTAGTAAACTTGTAACATCAGCAAAAGGTAGTGGTACTGCAATGCTTGAAGTTGGTGCAGGAATTGGTGCAATTACTGCATCTATGGTTGCTTTAACATTTACTGGTGGATTAGGAATGCTAAAATTTTCAGCTTTAATGAATAGCATTGAAAAACATTCAGGACCAAAAATGACTGCTATGGGTGATGCTTTTGCAAAAATTGGTACAGTACTTACAGGAAGTAAAGATGATTTTATCGCTGTTGATAATGCAATTAAATCAATATCTAATATGAATACCAAAGGTGGATCAGCATTTGCGGAACTTGCACAATTATTAAAAACACCATTAAAAGTTGAATTTGCAAATAAAGAAGTTGCTGTTGTTTCAAATATAACAATGAATATTGATGGATATAAGTTTCATCAGGCAACTAAGACAAGCGATTACGTTACTCAAAGTACTGTTGATGCAAAAGGTGGTAAAACAGGTAAAGTATAATTTATTTTCGGTTAAACCTTAAAATGTCTTGTATTTGTCATTTATTTTTTGTAACTTCGCATCGTTTTACGAAAACGAAAACGATTTTCTCATTCTTCGAAAAACACTTCGTTACAAGGTTTGCTTTCTTTTCCACAGAAAAAGTAAGCACTTGAAAACAGGATAACTATATTCATTACTATCGTAATTCATTTTTTGAATCCAAAGTTATATATTTAAAAACGTAAATCATAATCTTTTAATTAAATTTATTTTTGTAATACCCAAATTTTTAGTATCGATAGATATAAAATTGTTTCTTTTGGTTTGGCACAGTTTTATCCAATGTAAAAGTAGGCACAATAAAATTAATCTGCAAGTATTTATTTAAAAAATATCTTCTATGCCAATTGCAGATAATGTTAATTATAACCCTTCGAGATTATTGACAAGTACTGATACTGTTAGAAATCAGTTAGTTGCAAGAAATTTATATACTCCTAATAGAATATATCCTATTACTGAGAAGCAACAGGTACAGAATGTTGTTAATGCTGTTAGTAGTGTTTTGAATATAATTGCTCCATTTAAGTCGATTGATTTAAAAAATACTGTATTTGGAAGACTTATAGTACAGCAATCTCCATTATCAGATATTGGTTTGGCAATGCTTGGCACTCAGATGGCATATAATGCAGGATCGCATATTGCACAACAGACATTTCCGACAATCAGACTTGCTAATTTATTTGATGGTGATAAGAATACTCATTTATTTACACCAAATTTAAGTTTTAAAATTACTAAGAAGGTAGCTGTTACTAATTTTCAAGAATTTTTAGATTCAATGATACATTATACTCCTGATAGAGATAATCCATTTAAGCGTAGTCAGGGTACAAATATCAATACTATACCAATTGAAAATAATAAAACTGCTCAGAATAGTTTTTATATTAAAAATACAGGTTTAGGTCAGATAACATTTTTAATTAATGCTTTCAATCAAAACATGTATAAGGAAGGATTTAGAACTCCAACTAATACTTCAACAACAGATGGTGCATTACAGGCGGCAGCAACCGAAATAAAAGCAACTTTTACTGAAAGAAGTGCGTTGATTGGTAATTGGGCATATCCATTAAATAAATTTCAGAATTATTATGGTTTTTTAACTTCAAAAGGTAATCCATATACTACTTTACAGCCACTTGATCCAACAGTAATTGATGATGCAAATGGAATGATGGTTACTGCTTTAAATAATCCAAATAAAGAAGATGCTTCACAACCGACACAGGAATATGCACCCGATATTAATTATGTTCAGCAAAATCTTGGTACTGCTGTTAATACACAAGAGTATAAACTAAGTGATGTTGCTAATAATTGGATAAATATTCAGGATGAATTCAATACGGTTGAAATGAATACCATGACTTCAAGCGATAAACTTGTTTGGGGTAAAAATGGTATTGCACCTAAAGCTAATGATGAAATTAATGATTTACGTGGTACTTTCAATTTTGCTGATGAAGAAGTTATTGCAAATGATGATAAAAATTGGAAATTTAATGCATATCAAGGTTTGTTGGAATATACTCGTAACTTATTAAATGCAAGTGAAGGTAGTCTTGTTGATCAAACCCGAAAGGTATTTTTAAGAGATAAAAGTAAAAATGTAGAAGGATTTAATGGTTCGGCACTTTGGGTAGCAAATAGTAGTACATATGCTACTAATAGCCAAACTGCAGGTGAAACTGGTGTTCGTCAACACGGTGCATTGGATCAATATAATAGGTTTGCAAAGGCAATTAGATTTAATGGTAATACGGAATATCAAGGTAATCCTAATTCTGTTATATTTAAATCTGTAATACCTCGTATTCATCCGACTATGGATAAAAATGAAGCAACAAATCAAAGCGTTTTAAATAATAAAAATTTAATGTTTAGCCTTGAAAATCTTGCTGTTCGTGTTATTAGTAATGATTCAGGTGTTGGCATTATTGACGATGAATATGGTTCAACAATACCTGGATGTGAAGTAGGACAATTTAATGGCAGACAGATGTGGTTTCCACCATATGATGTAACAATACAGGAAACAACTACTGCACAATATGAATCAACAGTTATGGTTGGTAGAAGCGAACCAATGTATGCTTATCAGAATTCAACAAGAACTGCAACACTTACGTTCACATTACTTGTTGACTATCCATATCAATTAAAAGATGTTAAATATCAAGGTCCAAATAGACATAAAGCAATTGCTGAATTTTTTGCTTTTGGTGGTGATCCTTATGGACCATTGACTCCAGTAGTTAATCCACCTAAAAAAAGAACTGATATTGAAACACAAAAAAAAGTAATTACAGGACCTACACAACCTGCAGGACCGGATGAAAAAACTGTACCTGATAAACATGTAGTATTTACAAATGATTTTCCTAATGAAAGTCAGGTAAGTACCGCAATAGATACTTTATATAAAGAATATATGTATCAAATAATGGAAGGTTGTTTAAATGGAAAAGGTCAACCTTCAGGTGGTTTTAATAATGGCATTTTTGTAAAAACAGGTGTAGTTGGGGATGATAGTTTAGAAGCAACCGATCCTGATTATTTACATTTAGATAAATCATTGCTTGGTGGATTTTCACAATATACGGCAACTGGTAGAACTGATACTAATTCTCCGGGTGGTGGTAGTGCATTAAATGCAGTACTTTATGATATATATAAGAATGTTAATAATAGAGAATATTATGATGTTATTATAAAAGGCGGTGCATCAAAATTATATATTGAAGACCCAGATAGTAAAGTAAAAAAAGAACCTGCATATAACACTGCTTTAGGTCTTCGCAGAGCAAATGCTGCGATGAAATTAGTTAGAGAAAGAATAAAAGCAATGTTTGGTCAATATCCCGAACTTCTTAATCCTAAAATAACAGTACGTCTTGATACAAGTACTACTGATCTTACAGGTACTGCAGGTAGTACAGGTAGTCAATTAGCAAGTGCAAATACTGCTGAAATTAAAAGAATGGAAGAAGAAGAAACAATATCTTCAAGATATGCATTAATTAGAATTTTAAGAAATAGTAAACAAGTTCCACCAATAATTCCACCAACATCAGAAGAAGATAAGAAAAATATATCAAAATTAAATGATGATTTCCGTGCATTAACTAAAATAAGTAGTAATCAAAAAAGTAATTCTACTTCAAATTGTGTTTATAATGAACGTGGTAAAGATACTGATGCAATACTTAATGGTTTTAAATCAATAAGTGGTAACTTTTTATATCCTGCATTTCATAGCCAAACACCTGAAGATTTTCATCGCAGATTGACTTTCTTACAGCAATGTATGAGACAGGGTGCAGCTAAACGATATGATATGACAGATGAAAATGGCATACTTAGGGCAAAAAATAGTGTCTTTGGTCGTCAACCAATCTGTATTTTGAGAGTAGGTGACTTCTTCTTTACAAAAGTAGTTATTAATCAATTGAATATTGATTATACTGATGCTCCTTGGGATATGAACCCTGAAGGTTTTGGTATGCAACCAATGTTAGCTAAAATAACAATGCAAATGAATATAATTGGTGGTCAATCACTTGTTGGACCAATAGATGCACTTCAGAATGCTTTGACATTTAATTATTATGCGAATTCAAACTTTACAAATGCAGGTATGTATAATCGTCCTGCAAATGAAGCGGATAACCAAAAGTCTTATATGGATGGTATATTGACTTCTGAACAAGCACGACTTAAATATAATATTGTTAAGCCTGGATTACAGGCATTAGGATTAATACCAAGATAATATGCCACAGAAAGATTATAATAGATATGCAATATTAACAAATAACAACGGTACTACAGATCAAATGCCGTTTGTTACATTGCCTGTGAATCCAAGTGATAAATATGAGGATTGGAATACAGAGTATAGTAGGTTGGATAAAGTCTCACAAAAATATTATGGAAGTCCATTCTATGACTTTTTGATTCTCTATGCCAATGGTTTCATGAGCGAATTTGACATACCTGATGGTCAGTTGATTAGAATACCATTTCCACTTTCAAAAGTAAAAGCGGATTATGAAAGTGCATTAACGGCATTTACTCAGCAATAATGGCAGAATTACAAGCGGTGATAAAACAAGATGCTTATCCTGATGAATTACTAAGGGGTGAATGTATTGTTTATGTAAGATGTGAAGATAAAAATGACCGAGAAAAGATTACTTCACACGGACTGATCATCTGTTGTCCTAAGTGTGGCAAAACTGCAACAGGTTCACATATCTATGTTCCAGATACGAAGACATTACATCCATCCATTGTTTGTAATTCGATAACTGATGAAGGTATTAAATGTACCTATCACGGCTGGCTGAAAAACGGAATATTCTCAGAAGTTTAAAAATACCTTGACAATGATTTTTTAAATGTTTATATTTGCAATTGCATAAATTGTAAATATGAAGTGGACCGATAATGAAATTCAATTTTTAAAAAATAATTATTCTACGTTTGGATTAACATATTGTTCTAATGTTTTGGGTAGGAATAAAAAATCGATAATAGGTAAAAATAAGCAATTAAAAATATATTCTAATACACATAAAAATTGGTCAAATATAGAAATTAGTTATTTGATCGATAATTATTCAGAATATGGTACAGAACATTGTGTCAATCATCTAAATAGAAGTTGGTCATCGGTTGTCGGAAAGGCGACCAAATTAAAATTAAAAGCAAAAAAACAAAATGGATTAAGTAAAACTGAAAAGAATTTTTTGGCAATTAATTATCCAAAATATGGTGGCGAGTATTGTATGAATGAATTAAATAGAAGCAAAGCAATAATTCAAGGCAATGCACATGATATGAAATTAAAAACAAATAGTGGTGTTAAAAAAATAAATGTTATTAATGCGAGAAGAAAAAATAATTATTTAAAATATGATATTAATAAAATAATAACAATTGAGAATAAATATGTTGCATATTTTTTAGGATATTTTTGGGCAGATGGTCATATAAGAAAAAATTGTTCACATATAACTGTAATAGGTTTAGTTAAAGATGATGCGGAGTTTTTATATAATATACTAACTAATATTAGTAATGGATGGACAATAGGAACGGAAATTAAAAGATATTGGACAAACAATGCTGGGGAACTTAAACAAGCACAAAATCAAAGAATAATAAGATCATATTCACAAGAATTATTTTATTTTTTAGAAGAAAATGATTATTTAATTAAATCACATGTCAATTTCAATAAAATCTGGCTAAAATTGCCAGAAAATTTAAAATCTTTTTTTATTTTAGGATTATATGATGGCGATGGTCATTTCAACCATCAATTTAAAGATAATAAATATCATTCTGGAGAGTTTGTAATTAGTGGAAATTATGATTATGATTGGAATACGTTGGAACAATTTTATAAAGAAAATAATATTGAATATTCCATTTATAGACAAATCGTTAAATTAGGAAAAGTTTCAGTAATAATAGTGAGGAAAAGGGAATCGTTAATTAAATTATATGAATTATTATATAAAGATGAATTTAAGGGACTTGAAAGAAAACACATAAAATTTTTAAAATATTATGAAGCAATTAAAAAATAAAATAATTGTTGCTTTTTCATCACACTTGGGTGATGAGAAAAATAATGAATTTATTAGACATATTGATAACACAATTGGCGTTAAACATAAAACAGTTTGTTACACCAATTATAATCAATTTTCATTAACAGAAGTTTATAATAATGCAATTCTTGAACACGGTGAAGAAAATGCTATTATGGTATTTTGCCATCCAGATATTATAATAAAAACACAAAATTGGGGCAAGGTTTTATTAAATCATTTTAATCATAGTGATTATGGTATAATTGGTGTTGCTGGAACTACATTTGTTCCCGCATCTGGTATGTGGTGGGAAGATAGGTCAAAAATGTATGGTTTAGTTGAACACACGAATGGCATAAGCACTTGGCTTAGTGAATATTCTCCTGAATTTAATGGAATAAAACCCGTTATAATTGTTGATGGTTTATTTTTTGGTATTGATTGTAATAAAATTGTACATAAATTTAATGAAGATTTTAAAGGTTTTCATTTTTATGAACTTTCGATGATGCTTCCAAATTACATGGATAATGTAAATATAGGCGTTACTACATCAATCAGAATACTTCATAAGTCAATTGGTCAGACAAATCCAAGTTGGGAAGAAAATCGTAAAAAATTTGCAAGTAGTTATAAATTACCAATGCGTCACGTTAGTGAAGGTAAACTCCGAGTGCTGATTTGCTGTCAATTCTTTAAAAATTACACTGGTTCAGAAGTAAGCAACTACGAACTTTCAAAAGAACTCGTAAAACTTGGTTGTGATGTAACGTTAATTTCATCTATGGTTGGTGATCCTCTACATAAAAAGGCACTTGCTAACGGTGTCAGGGTTTATTCATATGCAAATCTTCCGAATTATGCTTTGGATCAGGAAGGTAAGTTTCATTTTGTTAAAAATGAACGAGAATTCGATATAATTCACGTTAATCATAAGCCTATTGGTGATCTAATGCTTGGACTTTATCCAAACACACCTGCAGTTATGCATGTCCGCAGTGAAGTTATCCCGGTCTTTGAAGTACCAATTGTCAATCCAATCATTAAGCGGTACATTTCAATCAGGGACAGCATTACAGACTATATACGGACCTTTGGCATTGCTGGTGATAAGATAGTCACAATTGATAATCCATTCGATTATACGAGATTTAATGGGGAGTATAAGCCAACTAAGAATGATAAAGAAGTCATATTATTTATCGGCACTTTAGATCATCTGAGAAAAAATATCTTATTTGATTTGAGCAAAATGACCAAAGAGAATAATCAAGTACTTTGGATTATTGGTGCAAATAATGGTGGATATGCAGACGAATTGGCAAATTTAAACGAAGGCAATCAGCATGTAAGATATTTTGGTATTAAAGCAAATGTCGAAGACTATATCAAAAAGTGTGATTATACTGCAGGTATCTTTAAAGGCAGAACAACAATCGAAGGTTATTTATGTGGAAAGCCAGGATGGATATATGTTGTGGATAAAGAAGGCAACATACAAAGCAAGGTCCTACAGCCAGTTCCTACTGATGTAGAAAAGTATAGATCAGACTTTTCTGCAAAGAAAGTATTTAGTCTATATGAGGAAGTTATAGATGAAACATGGTCATGAAAAGAGAAAAATTAACAAAGAAACAAATAGTTGAAAAAAGAATTGAGTTAAGAAATAAACAATTAGTGTTTCTTGATAAGAAAGGGCAAAAAAAATGGACGAAGGCGATAAGTTAAGAATATATGGAATACCAAAGCCACAGGTTATTGAAATTAGCACTCCAATAATCCCCAAAGATTCTTTTTCCATTTCAATTATTATTTCAGCATATAAATCAAGTGATTTTATTGAAGATTGTTTGGATTCAATAAAAAATCAAATGTATTTTATTAATAATGATAATTTTGAAATACTTATAGGTGTTGATGCGTGCCAAGATACTTTTAATAAGGTAAGTGCAATAAAATCTAACTATAAAAATTTGAGAATTTTTTGGTTTCCGAAAAATGTAGGTACATATATAGTTAAAAATACATTGGCAGATCACGCAAAAAATCAAGTGCTTTGTTTTTTTGATTCAGATGATGTTATGAGTAATGATTTTATTAAAATTGGATTAAATGAATTAAAACCTCAGAGCATTTTTAGAATAAAATATGAAGAATTTAGTGATAACTATAAAAGTGCCGTGTTTACAAAAATTAATTATAACGCACACGGTGTTATGCTTATATATAAAGAAGATTTTTTATTATTAAATGGATTTTGGGAAGAAAGAATTGCCTCTGATCTTGACTTTTTAAATAGATGTAAACTTATTGGATTTGTAGATATCAAACATGATGGCTATCTAATGAAGCGTAGATTACATAAAAATAATCTTAGTTTTAAGTCGGATACTGGGATGAACTCATCAATAAGAAATAAGGTACATCAAAAAATCGAATGGAGAAATAAGCATAAGATTATATATAATGATAAATTAGTTGTTGCTGAATGTGTTGAATCCGATTCAATTAGTTTTTGTGTACCTGCATATAAAGCACAAAATTTTATTGAAGAATGTCTCGACTCAATTGAAAGACAAAATTGTAATAAAGAAATACTTGTAGGTGTTGATGCGTGTCAGGAAACGATGGATAAATTAATGAAGATCGGATATAAATATAAGAATATTAGAATATTTTGGTTTTCAGAAAATGTGGGTACAAGTATTGTAAAAAACACACTGGCTAAACAATCGAAAAATCAAATACTTAGTTTTTTTGACTCTGATGACATTATGAATGATGATTTTTCATATCATGTGCTAAAAAATCTTAAAGATAATAACATCGTGAGATTTAAATATCAAAATTTTGATGACAAGAATGCTGTATATAAAATTCATGAGGAATGTGCCAATGGTGTAATGTCAATACATAAAAATAATTTTTTACATTTTAATGGCTTTTGGAAATATAGAATAACGGAAGACGCAGATTTTATTAAAAGATGGAATACTCATGGAATTGATACTCAGTTATTAAATGTTGTTGGTTTTAGGCGAAGAGTGCATAGTAATAACATTAGTTATAATAAAACTGATGGATGTTTTAGCGACTTTGGTAAGTTTTTGGATAACTTAGTTAAAGAACGAATCAAAAAGCATGAAATTATTAATGAAACATTACTTA
>Ga0209777_10003541_pt1 | contig 19230 bp, 12 predicted proteins | sample FrelakmetHBP12HB_FD_187147 | JGI IMG/M metagenome (GOLD analysis project Ga0209777, IMG submission 187147) | Freshwater lake sediment microbial communities from the University of Notre Dame, USA, for methane emissions studies -HBP12 HB (SPAdes)... | ecosystem: Environmental > Aquatic >...
GCGTTGCGATGGAGAGAGACACTCCCACCACGCCGATGGGAAACATGATGAGGCGGAAGGCATAGTTGAGCCAGGAGACGCTTCCCTCCGGGCAGCTGGAGGCAAAGAAGGTATTGATAAAGAGATTTATCTGGGTGGCGGAGAGGCCGATGATGGCGGGAAGCATGAGCTTCATGACCCGTTTCAGCCCGGCATCATGAAACTGCAGGGCAAAGGCGAATTTAAAACCCTGGCGCTTCAGCTCGGGCAGCTGTATGACAACCTGCAGAATCCCGCCGATAACGGTGCCCACCGCCATACCGATAATGGGGGGCTGCTTGAAAAATGAGAAGACAAATGAAAAAAGGACGCCGGACACGATTGAGCCAAGGTTGAAAAAACTTGAGGCCATGGAGGGGATAAAAAATTTGTTCAGGCTGTTCAGGATGCCCATGGCAACCGCTGACAGCGACACCAGGAGCAGGAAGGGAAACATGATGGAGGTCATGACCGTGGTGAGCTCACGCTTGCCGGGGATGAGTGAGAAGTCAGGGGCCATGAGCGAGACCAGGGGGCCGGAGAGCAGCATGCCGATAACCGTGACGGCGCCGACAATCACCATAACCGCAGCAATCACATTGTTCGCGAGCCTCCAGGTCTGCTTTTCGCCCTGTTTGGTTTTATAATCGGTGAATACGGTGACAAAGGCCGAGCTCAAGGCGCCCTCGGCAAACAGGTCGCGCAGGAGGTTCGGAATCCTGAACGCCACAACATAGGCATCATAGGCAAACCCGGCGCCAAACAGCCAGGCAAAGACCTGCTCGCGGATGAGGCCGAGAATCCGGCTTAAAAACACCGCGAAGCTTACGGTTCCTGCCGAGCGCGCTATAGTGCCGGTTTGTACGTTGTCCTGTCTTGTCATGGGTGGTCGAGGGGCGGCTTGTTTATCTTGAAAGGAATATAGGGAAAAGAGGCATGGTTGTCAAATGTAATCAAAATTATTGAAAACCATATAATGGATTCTTGCTGGGTGTACTTATAATGTGATACATTAACGCTAACTTCAAGAATAGCATTAGATTGAATTGTAAAAACTTGGGTTTGCTCTTTTAGATGAATAATATAATCAGTATGCCATATATTTTAACTTTCAATAAACAACTCATGTTGCTTTGATAAAAAGAATGAAAAGTATTTCCCCCCGGCTTTCTACAAAGAGGATTTTGCTCTTAATATTAATTGTAGGTTGTGTGATAAGAACCGGGATGCTGATTTCTAACATCCATGATAATTATTCGCTATTTCATAACAATCCAGAACTGATCAGGAAAGAGATTAATGTAAATGATAAACCGTTCCAGCATCCTTTTGGCTCTGAAATTTCAAATGTTGCATATTCTATTGTATGTAAAGGAGAGGGCTTTGCAAATCCATTTGGTGGTCATACCGGACCAACTGGATGGGTAGCACCAGGAATGGTCAGCATATATACTCTCGCATTTTATCTGTTCGGTTGTTTTGCGTTTGGATCCATCATCTTCGTTTTTTTATTTTCTCTGGTGCTCTCTTTACTCATGATTCTTTTGATTTACAGCCTCTGCGTTAAGCTATTTGGAAATAAAATGATTGGCTGTATTGCTGCGTGCTTATTTGCTATTGATCCCCAGGACATCTTTATTTTCAACAGGATTCATCAGCAGGATTTTAATACACTGGTATTTTTGTTTCTCCTGGTATTTTATCTTTTTGTTAGCTTTATTGAATCATGCTCTGTTAAGAATCTGCTGTTTGTTGCTTTGGCTTCTGGAATCGCTATACTATTTAATCCGGTATTTGTGATCCCGGTCATCCTTCTCTTATGTTTTCTTTTAAAGCACAAAATCTTCAAACTAAAGTATGGAGTGATATTTCTGATAGTAGCATTTTCGATGGTAACCCCCTATATTTTTTATCAAAAATATAAACTTAAGGCATGGACATTTATAAAATCAAATGGTCTTTTTGAGATATATCAGGGAAATGCACCAGATTTCTCTGGAGTTTTGACTATTGACTTATTTAAAAAATATCATCCAATTATGAACCAAAAAGAATATGAGGAATATAAAATAAAGGGCGAAACGGATTATATCGATTCTAAGTTTACTCAGTTTAAAAATAACTTTGATCTTGGGTCATTTATACTATTAAGCATTAAAAAGTTTTTGTATTTTTTCCTCGTTTTTCCTCCGCTTATAATTCGCGAGCAGAGTATTTCAGCACAATACATCGCTTATTCTCTGAGGGGTTTATCATTATTAATATATCTTTTAATCAGAGCAAAAGGGATAACGACTTATGATAAGCTTTTGTGCCTTTATATAATCAGCTTTGCAATTCCATATTGTTTTGCGGGTATAATGTATCGATATTCTTTTCCCATTGTTCCTTTGACCGCCGTGCTTGCCGCCTATAGCATATATACGGTATGGCTTTGGGCTAAAGCAGGCACTATGCATAAAAGATATCCTCTCTGAGATTTAAAATATAGAGTTTGAATTACTTTATGCATCATCGCAGTCATGATATATATTACTTTTAGTTGCGCCTGAGAGTAGTTATCAGTGTATGAATATTTTGAAAAACTTTCCGCTAAGCAAAATAGCACTTCTTCTCCTCACCTTATTATTTGCCCCGCATTCTTTGAACAACTGTTATCACCATGCCTTTCCTCAAATTGATGCAGATTTTTTCTTTTCTCTTTTGCTCATGGTTATTACTATTTTTATTGCGTGGGCACTTCTTCAGTATTTCCAAAAAAATCCTAGCAAGTTATTTGGTCGATCGGTAATGGTGGTTGAAGGTTATATCTTTAAAACTCATACCGGTCTATTTGTTTCCTGTTGTACTATTATTGTTTTATTGAGTGGTTATATAGTTTCTTTGAAAATGTATGACTTGGTGCCCAGGGTTTCCGATGAGATAGCTCAACTGTTTCAGGCCAGAATCTTTCTGTCCGGGCATCTCACTGCACCCTCTCCGCCGATGCCTGAATTTTTTACCTATTCTGTAGACAATATGATAGTTTCGCCCAAATGGTATTCTCAGTACCCTCCCGGATATCCCTTTATGCTCACCATGGGATTATTTTTAGGTAACCCCTGGATTATTAATCCACTGCTTGCAGCCATTAGTGTTGTGCTTGTTTTCCTCCTCAGCAAAGAGGCATACAATCGAACTACAGCAGTTGTATCTGTTTTTCTTTTTTCCCTGTCTCCAAAAGTGATATTCACTTCAGGATCTCTCTTGAACAATACTGCAGCGATGTTTTTGATGCTTCTCTCTTTTGCAACGTTACTTGGCTCCCTCAGAAAGAACAATGCCCTGTTAGCTCTGTGTGCTGGTTTATCAATTGGGCTGAGCTTAAACATAAGGCCCCTCGATGCGGTTGTGATGTATATTCCCATTGGAATATATTTCCTCATTAGATGCTTTCACGGAAGAAATGGCTTGAAACTTTTGGGTATGTGGTTATGCGGGTTTGGCATCATGGCAATAATTCTTTTACTGTACAATTATAAGACTAATGGAGATCCATTTCTCTTTGGATATATTGTTAGATGGGGGGAAAATCACTACCTTGGCTTCCATGCAATCCGGGGCGGCACAGTTCATACCCCATGGAAAGGATTGACAAATACATTATGGCAAATCCGTCTAGCAGATAAAGCTATGTTTGAATGGCCTTTGCCAGTTATTTTTTTCATTGCATTATTATTCTGCTTTGCACGAGCACTGCTATGGGATTGGATTTTTCTCAGCATAATTTTATTAAATATTGGCTTATACTTTTTTTGGGGTTGGGTTGACCCTGGTTTTATGGGGAGGTTTTACTTCGCTTCAACTCCTTATATTATTATGCTGGCTGCTCGTGGAGTTCAATGCTTTGTTCAGATCCTATCCAAAGGATTGCGAGCAGATTCTATGGATGTACAAAGTGAAAAGCCAGCACGGTTGCTGCTTGTGGCAGGAATATTTTTCCTTATCGCAATTTCTACCAGATATGCTGATTTCAATCCCCAATATTACATTCCACATCTTCAGGTAGACGAAAGACTGAAGAAGACAATTGAAAGACAAAGCATACATAAAGCTATTGTGTTCATAGAGCCCCAAGATGCACATGAACTCGTGGTGGGCAGCGGCTTTTTTATGAATACCCCGGACCTTGCCTCACAAGATGTTATTTATGCTAAAGATCTTGGTGAAAAAGATTATAAATTGGTTCAAGTATTTCCTGGAAGGCAGGGATATATATACCGACATCGCAGAGATGTGCAAAAAAAAATTGACGATTCCTATTGCATTTCGCCACCTGAGGCGTTTGAGCTGCTACCGCTAAAGCAGTAACCACGTATCAAACAAAGCATGGATGATAGAAATCTGCATAATAGGGATAGGATCACCGGAACCACTTTATTTTTTGTCCTATTCATCACATTTATCATGATGCACGTACTGCTCGTAGGGAACGTGCGCCTTTATCCCTTTCTGGATACCCCCAACCATCTTGCCATGGCTACCATTTATCGCTATTACGGCCAAGTGGGTAATCATTTTGCAGATTACTACCTCATCGACACCGTTCTTAAGCCAAATGTTTTCCATCTTTTTTTCTGCGGATCAAAACTATTTCCTTCTGTCGAATTTGCCAACAAGGTGTTTTATTGTTTTTATGTGCTCCTGTTTCCCATTGCAGTTCTTCTGGTGATCAGGCGACTGAACGGTAATCCCTGGTTCGGGCTCTTATCTTTTTTATACATCTATAATTATAGCGTAACCTTTGGCTTTGCGGAATTTACCATAGCTATCCCGTTTATTTTTTTGCTGTTTTATTTTTATCTCGATTACCTGGAATGCGCTCACGGTTTGAATACTGCCATGGTTACAGGTTTGTTGCTGCTGATCTTCTTTATGCACGCCCTTGCAGCACTGTTTGCGCTTCTCGTGTTCTTTGGCTGCAGCTTTTATAAAAACAGACATTCTCTTTGGAGTTTTATTAGAAAAAGCGCAGTAACGTTTCCTGTGCTGCTGCTGATTATTTATTGGTGGATTGTGGATAGTAGCAAATTCGGAGAAGAGAACCTGTTTAGTTCTTTGATAGCGTATTATCGGGATGAATATTTCAGGGCTTTTCCCATGCGCGGGGAGTTGCTGTTTTATGATAACTATACGCTCTACGGAGGCATTCCCGGCTATATCATAGGCTCTTTTTTTTCGCTTGTTGTAATTGCCGTGATCCTTTACTGCTGGTCCTGTAATAAAGGGCATCTACTTAGTGATAAACAAAAAAGACAAATTGGCTATGCCAGTATTTTTGTTGCTTGTGCTTTTACATGTTTTCTGTTTATGCCCTTTAAATTGCCTGGATACAGCTTTCTGTTTGAGCGCTTTTCAGTCCTTTTTTTTGTATCATTAATTATTGCAGGAAGTTTGCTTAGTCCTGAGAAAATTCACCGTGGAATCAAGATAACGCTTTGCTTGGTGTGCCTTATTCATTTTATGCTATGGGCTGATTATTACCGAGACTTTGAGCAAGAAAATAGATCATTTACAGAAGATTTTTTCCCTTCCGGCGCGTACGGTAAAAAGATGGGCGGATTAATATATGACTGTGAGTTCAGAAAACGGCACATTTATGAGAATTATACTGATTATTACATTGCGTGGAAGCAGGGGATTGCCACTACTCGAGTAATTGATGACCGGTCATTCCCGGTTATAAGAAAAGCAGATAAAGAACTGTTACCTGGGTATCTAGGATGGATTTCAAAACATCATAATGAGTATACAGGGAATTATGCATCAATGGATTACATCCTTGTCAGGGGAGAAATGCCAGATAAGGTAAAAAAATATTTTGAAAATTTCCGAGTGATTAAATCATACGGTAAATGGTTTCTTTATGAAAGAAAGACATGATGGCAACAAGATACGAAAACAACGACATAATCATGTAAGCTGGTGACTTCTAAACGTCACCGCATTTCCTGCCCTGGGTGCAGAACGCTTCATAAAAATCCACAATAATATTAAGAACATTCCCGTGTATATACTGTGCCACGCAATCAAATAGTAACTATGGGTTCTCAGAAAGTCTCCTGTCCGCATTAAATCAGGCATATATATTAAAACCAGGTAATAGAATAGTGGCCACTGGTTCCTATCATTTCCGGGCAAAGGTTTAATGAAAACCGGGAATAACAAGAAGAGAACAACGAAATCATAGTGCCAATGGTAATCAATAAACATGGATATAAGCCCGATCAAACCTAACGCCCTTATTTCCTCATCCTGTCTCTCTCTGTAGAGATAAATAGCTGCCCCCACGTAGAGCAGTAATCTAATAATTGTTATACCTTCGGTGGGGAATTGAAACAGATGCAGTAGTGATATAATGGAAAACCCTGTTACCTGATATACCCACCACAGAGCGCACGGATAGGTATTAGTTAATAATGAAACCTTTTCTAAATAATTATTTATCAACGATAAGGGAGGTGCCCCAATCCAGGCGCTAAGGCCAAGAGTGATAAGCACATGAACGGTAAGGGCAACCATCACTATCTGATATTCTTTCTTGCATAGGAAATATACAGCAAACAGAGCCATGAGCGTCGGCTTGCTAAACGCAAGCGCAAAAGCGACGCCGGCTAACCATTTTGACCGGTCCTTCAACAACAGCGTCACCATGAATGCAGCAAAGCTGAATAACGATGTCTGACCGTAGCGAAGGCAGCTTTTTGTGGCGTATGACCCGATGATGAGCAATAAAAAAAGATATGAGTGCAGCACTGGAGAGCGTGAAAGAAACTTTTCCCTGATGGAATAAAAAATAATACCTATAAAAACAAGGTTCCATAGCAACCAGGATATTTTTGCTAGCTGTGGAGACGCAAGAAAAACATAGAACGGAATGAATAGAATGTGAGTTGATGGAGGGTAAAGGCTACTGCCGCCGGCACCGCAAAGTCCCTGAAAATTGATTTCAGGAACACTTTTTATATAATCAACACTAAGCTTGTAGGGATCTATTTTATTAATAAGAAGCTTTGATGTGATAAAAAAGCTATCTACATCAGAGATTCCGGTCACCGCACCATATATGCTATAGCCAAAGACTGATAGAGAATAGCAAGATAGGATAAGCAAGCCTACTTTCGGCAGGAAGTGTAGATTTTTTATCTCATGCATCAATTGGGTTATCAGTATCATATGCGATTCGTTCAAGTTATTTGTGTTTTACAAAAGCTTGTTACACTTGGTAAAAAAACGTGTTTGTCACCTTTGCAAATACTTCTTGTGTTCTTGGGAATATAAAATGTGCCATGAGCAGTCGCTTTCTGCGACCTAAAACCAGTTCCGTATAGTGCTCTCTAAGTGACAGCTTAAGAATTGTATTTTTTAAATATTGATTAAATATCATTATGCAATATTGCTTTGAGTGTGTTAATTATTTTTTGATTTATATCATAGCATTCCGATTTTTCAAAATTCATTGTTATAAAAAACAGTGTATATATGCGAGGTTTTTTTTAACTTTTTTCTTTGGTTCTGTATAATGTTAATAATTACATCGAGTACGGCACTATATGTAAGGTTTTAAACTCATCTGACAGGCAGGTGCGTGGGTTCTGTTTGAAAAGGAAGAAGGAATAGCTCAAGGCGAAGATTAGTCATTAAGGCTACTTCTGGCAGATATAGAGAATGTGCGGATAGGGCAGAATGTCGACCATTGCATGACGAAAGACTTCAAACCCCACTGCAATCAGAAGATCTGTCATGTCTTGTTCTTTCCAGTAGTTGAGGTGTGCCTGCGGGTCTAAGAGCTTATCCAGCAGGAAGGTGAACCAGCGCTTGTAAACCGGCTCTGTCTTCACGTCCTTTATAATCAGTCTGCTGCCAGGCGGTAAGAGCGCGTGGATTTTCCTGACGAGCGGCCGGACCGTTTCTGGAGAGATATGGTGGACTATATCAAGCATATATGCACCATTAAGAGTGGTGCCGCATTCATATGTTATGGCATCGGCAACTTCATACCTGACATTGGGGAGGGACAGGAGCGTCGCAGCTTTTTGTGCCATCTGGATGCGAGCTTTGTCTATATCTATGCCGATGATGGAAAGGCCGGGAAACTTCTTTGCATAATAGAGGGAAAAGAGTCCAAAACCACACCCCATATCCAGTATCTGTCCGCTTTCAGGCAGATACTGACCAATCTCGTCCAAGAACTGCTGGTGCATAATTTTGAAGCGCCCCCAGCAGTAGGCTTTTACAATTTTTGAATCATAGACACTGATTATCTCAGCGATATCCTTATTCGACATAGGAGAGCGCCTCCTTTGACATTTTCAATATGAGATTAGATACCATGAAAGAGTAGCATGAACATAGTGGAAAATTTTAGGCAGTTACCGCTTGCTCAAAAATTAGCTCTTTTATTCTTGACGATCTATTCTTTTGCCATTTTTTTCTATGGTATCACAGATGCTTTGAAATCCTCAAGTGACCAGCAGAGTTTCTATACGACATCAAAACTGTTACTGCAGAAGGTCGATCCCTCCCAAATGACCACTGATTATTTAAAAAGTACCGATACTGATGTGGCGTTCAGTGATATTGATCGACATGGGGGAAGAAGTATGTACCCTCCATCAACTCATGTACTGCTCATCCCATTCTATGCGTTTCTTCTCTCCCCTGTTCTATCTAAATATTGCTGGCTTTTCTGCAATATCATGTGTCTGGGAATTATTTATTATGTATTATGTGTGCGCTATTTATCTGCGGCATCATCATTTTACAAATATATTTTATTGTGTGTGCTCATCGGCGCAGCCTCAACAAAAACCACTCTGGGCCTTGGTCAGACATCCCTGTTCAGTTGTGCCGCATTTCTGCTCACGCTGTTGTTAAAAGACCGGCATAAATGGTTAAGCGGTATTGCCTTTGCCCTGGCTGTGGCAAAACCCTCCCTCATGCTACTCTTTGCCATCTATCTGTTGTGTAGAAAAGAATATCGTATTATAATTACTGCCTGCGCGATTCATCTGCTTTTGACTGCCGGCATAAGTTTGTGGATGGGGATCTCTCCCGTAACGCTGACGAATAATTATTTAACGAAAGTCTCCTTGCTTACCTTTTATAAAGGAACTGTCGCTTTCTATTATCAGACAAACGGAATATCATTTAAATCATTGCTCTTTACCCTCAACATGCCACAATCTGTCATCAATATAGCGACCGTGCTACTGTATGCATCAGCAATAGCTTTTATATTGAAAATAAAAAACAATGAAGGCCACTATGTGCTGGGAGTTACTGCGCTCCTCACCATGCTGGTTGATTACCACCAGCACTATGATTTTATTGTATTGCTGTTCATGTTTCCGGTGTTTGCGGCTTACTCGCAATCTAAACGGAAGTCCACGTGGCCGTTCCTGTACTTTCTGTTTCTTTTGTATATCCCGAACTTCTCTCGCATCAACTTTTTTGGTTACGCAACGGCAAACTTTTTTTTATCCCACATGAACTATCTATTCTGGTGGCAAATGTTTTATACCGGACTGTATGTTTTGCTGCTGTTGGTTTATATGAACGCTTTTAGCAGGAAATATATAAGCACTTCCCCATAATATAGATCGGTACAGACAAGTAAACATTTTACAGAAGCTGTTTCTCCGCCATATACTGCTTGAGCTACTGTGCTGTGTAGGATGTTCCCTGAATTGCAACCTCCTGCGGTGAACCGCTTGCCACTACAAAGCCCCCCTGGTCACCGCCTTCGGGACCCAAATCTATAATATAATCAGCCTGCCGTATTACTTCCAGGTTATGCTCGATAATGACCATAGTGTTGCCGAGGTCTACCAGGTCATGGAGCACGTCCATAAGCCGGTCAATGTCTGCCAGGTGGAGGCCGGTGGTGGGCTCGTCAAGAATATAGAGCGTCCTGCCCTGGGCAGTTTTACTCAGCTCATAGGCTATTTTGATTCTCTGAGTTTCTCCTCCTGAGAGCGTCGGGCTCTGTTGGCCGAGGGTCAGGTACCCTAAACCCATTTTTTGCAATATATCTAAGGGCCGATGGATTGATGGAAAACTCTGAAAAAATTCACATCCTTCTTCCACGGTCATGACCAGTATCTGGGGAATATTTTTGCCTTTCAAGAGGATGTTCAAAGTTTCTTCATTAAAACGGATTCCCTGGCAGATATCAAAGAGATGTGGAACTGATAGGTGTTTTATTTGCTTTCCATTATGTTTTTGTATAATGTGAAAGTCGGTAAAAAATAAAAGAGCACAGTATTTCTTCTGGAACAATTCGTTCCGGATTACCAGATGATTTTTTTAGATTAGTTGTTTATGGATACTACACGCATGCAGAATGTTCCATATCAGTCAAGCAAAGATTTGTGGTGGCTGACCTTTATTGTATGTGCAACCCTTTATCTGTTCACCTGCCAGCGCGGTGTGAGCTGGCAGGACAGCGGCATGTTTCAGTGGCGGGTACTTAATAGTGATTTAACTGGTGATCTCGGGCTTGCTTTGGCGCATCCCCTTTATATTGCTGCCGGTAAACTATTTATGTGGTTTCCTCTGGGAGATATGCCCATGCGGCTGAATTTTTTAAGCGGCATAGGGATGGCGGTTGCGCTGGCAAATCTGGCTGCAGTGCTCTTTCTTCTCACCGGAAAACGGTGGATCGGGCTTATCATTGCAGCAATTTTTGCCCTCACTCACACTGCCTGGTGGCTATCAACAATTGCTGAAGTGTACACCCTGAGCCTGGCAGGTTTGAGCACAGAACTGTGGTTATTGATACTGCTGTTGCGTAACCCCCGATGGTATCTCTTAGCAGGGCTTGCGTTTGTCAGTGGACTGGGCCTGGCCATTCATAATCTGGCATTGCTCCCCCCCCTGTTTATGGAATGGTTGCATTACTTCTTATTAAAAGAAAGCGCATACCGTTCTGGTCAGCAACAGTAGCAGCGGTTTCTTACCTGACAGGAGCAGCGCCATATTTGGTCTTAGTTGTTATGTCTGCATTTAATAGCGGGAATATCTGGAATACAGTCCAGTCAGCGCTTTTCGGAGGATATGTCGCCTCAGTATTAAATCTCACTTCATTTTCAGCGTCTTTTAAAGTTAATGCTGTTCTGATTGCGCTGAATTTTGTGAATGCATTGCTGCCGCTTGCCATTGTCGGATGGATGAATTTCAGGAAGCGGATTGGTCACATGCTTGCAACTGCACTGGGAGCAATTACTCTGATCGAATTTATGTTTTCTATAAGGTATAATGTGCCGGATCAATTCACTTTTTTTCTGCCATCACTGTTTATGATTGCTGTGGCTGCTGGTATAGGCCTGCGGGTGCTATCGGATATTTCAAGAGCATGGAGAAATGCAGTGGTCATGGCATGCATAGTCTCTATCGTCATCCAGCCCCTGTTTTATGCAGCAGCGCCCCGTCTGGTAGAAGCGTGCGGCTTTGCTGTTGCGCGGCAGAGGGTGCTGCCGTTCCGGGACGAGGTTCGCTACTGGCTGGTGCCGTGGAAACAAGACGAGCATTCCGCTGAACTGTTTGCTGCCGCAGCTCTCAAGCTGGCGGCTCCTGATGGTATCATCCTGGCTGACAGCACATCGGTATATCCGCTCCTGCTGGTGCAGCAACAGAGAGGTCTTGCTCCTTCTGTTGCCGTCCAATTTAAGGGGCACCCTCTGCTCGGTTATTCTGCTGATCCCCTATCATTTCGTGAGCGCTTGGGCAATCATATACTTTATGTTGTTTCCCCCTTCCCAGGCTACATTGCTCCCCGCCTCATAGAAGATGCCGATTTTATCCGGGCTGAAAATAAAGTGCTCTACCGGGTCAGGTGGAAGCACTGAACGATCAGTTTTTCCCCCGCTATTGGTGGATAGTTTATCTTGAGTGTTTCCCGGCAGGGCGCTATATGAGAAAGCAAAAGGAGAGGAGTCAGCCTATTCCCAAGCTAATGGGATTGTACAGGAAGGAGCGTTTTCTGCTTTAGATATTGATTAAGATAGCGGGCGGTATAGGATTTTCCGGTTTGTTTAACAACCTCCTGCGGTGAACCGCTTGCCACTACAAAGCCCCCCTGGTCACCGCCTTCGGGACCCAAATCTATAATATAATCAGCCTGCCGTATTACTTCCAGGTTATGCTCGATGATGACCATGGTGTTGCCAAGGTCTACCAGGTCATGGAGCACGTCCATAAGCCGGTCAATGTCTGCCAGGTGGAGGCCGGTGGTGGGCTCGTCAAGAATATAGAGCGTCCTGCCCTGGGCAGTTTTACTTAGCTCAGCGGCTATTTTAATGCGCTGGGCTTCTCCGCCGGAGAGCGTGGGGCTCTGCTGCCCGAGGGTCAGGTAGCCAAGGCCCATGCGCTGCAGCAGCTTGAGCGGCCGGCAGGCTGACGGGAACGCCGCGAAAAAATCGCACGCTTCATCAACTGTCATGGCAAGTACCTGGGAAATATTTTTTCCCTTTAACGGCACTGACCGGGTCTCCTCGTTAAACCGCGCTCCCTGGCAGGCGTCGCACCCCACATAGACATCCGGCAAAAAGCTCATCTCCATTTTCAGTTTACCCTGGCCCGAGCATTTTTCGCAGCGGCCGCCGCTTACATTAAAGGAAAAGCGGCTTGCCGTGAAGCCCCTGACCTGCGCTTCAGGGACCAGGGCAAAGAGGCGCCGGATCTCTGCGTAAAAGCCGATATAGGTGGCCGGGGTCGAGCGGGGAGTCTTGCCGATGGGCGACTGGTCTATCTCCGCTGCGCGGGTGAAATGAGCGGCCCCGATGATGCGGTCATGGGCTCCCACCGGGCCGTGGTAGCTGTTAAGGAGCTTTTTAACTCCCCCATACAGGGTCTCCTTAACCAGCGTGCTTTTTCCGGAGCCTGAAACTCCGGTCACTACCATGAGTCGCTGCGCAGGGAACTGCACGGTAATATTTTTCAGGTTATGCTCCCGCGCTCCCTGCACGGTGACATAGGAGCAGCCGGCAAGGGGCCGCGGCTGCCGGTGCGTGCGGGTGTCAATGGTTCGGGAAAGGGAGGCGCCGGTGAGCGATTCACTGCAGCGCATAATGTCTGCCGGCGTGCCCGCTGCAACCACTGCGCCGCCGTGAATGCCTCCTCCCGGACCCAGGTCCACCACAAAATCAGCGCTGCGGATGGTCTCCTCGTCATGCTCGACGATGATGAGAGAGTTGCCGCTGCGCTGCAGGTCGCGCAGTATCCGCAGCAGATTTTTGTTGTCATGCGGATGCAGGCCGATAGTCGGCTCGTCAAGGATATAGGCCACGCCGCGCAGGTTTGAGCCCATCTGGGCGGCCAGCCGGATTCTCTGTGCCTCTCCTCCTGAGAGCGTGTCTCCGCCGCGGTCAAGTGAGAGATAGGAAAGCCCGGCTCGATGGAGAAACTCAAGGCGTGCGCGTATCTCTTGCAGCACCGGCGCTGCGATTGCCCGCTGCTTTTCCGGGAATGATAGCGCGGCGAGAAAGGCAAGCAGCTCAGGCGGCGTCATCCGGGTGGCATCGGCAATAGAGCGCCCGCCGATGGTAACCGACAGCGCCAGCCCGTTGAGCCGTGAGCCGCTGCAGGAGCTGCACGGGGCTTCGCGGCAGAACTGCGCGAGGTACTGGCTCCAGGCATCATCTTCTTCTGCGTTCGCAGATTCATGAAACAGGTTGATGAGGCCCGAAAACTTTCTGCTGCCATGAAAAAGCGCCTGCAGGCGGGAAGCGGAAAGCTTTGCCAGCGGGCTTTCAAGATTTATGGCAGGCCCGGTTTCGATATGGTGAAAAATTTTTTCCCTGAGATGCCGGTCAATGTGTGCTGAAGTGAGCGGGATAATGGCACCCTGGCTTATGGACAGCGTCCGGTCAGGTGCCAAAAGTTCGGCTGCGAGACGGGCCTCCCTTCCCGTTCCCGAGCAGGCTTTGCACGTTCCCTGGCTGTTGTGAAAGGAAAAGAGCCGGGGATCAGGCTCCTCAACGCCGGTCCCGCATTGGGAGCAGAACCGGCGCGTGCTGTAGGTGTGCTGCTCACCCCGGGCTGAGAGAATATGCAGGGTGCCTTTCCCCTGCGCAAGAGCCTTGTGCACTTCCGCGAGGAGCTTGCCGCGGCTGCGGCGCGAGGGCGTCAGCTCAGCCGTGACCAGCTCGATCTGGTGCAGCTGGTAGCGCTGCACGGCGAATATCTGATGTAGATTTACGATCCGGCCGTTGATGCGGATCTTTTCAAATCCTTCCTGCTTTGCTTTTTCAATGATGCCTTTATGAAAGCCTTTGCGTCCTTTGACCAGAGGGGAAAGAATGGTTATTGCTTTATTGGAAAACAGGCGCAGGATATCTTCCGCGATGGCCTCCGGAGGCTGTGCTGAAAGCAGCGCTCCGCAGGCAGGACAGTGCTGCTCTCCGGCCTTGGCGTACAGCAGCCGCAGGTAATGGTAAACCTCGGTCAGGGTGGCCACGGTGGACGCAGCGCCTGCCCGGGAGAGGCGCTGCTCAATGGCAACTGTCGGCGGAATGCCTCTCAATGAGTCAACCTCAGGCCGATCCAGCTGTTTTATGTATTGGCGCGCATAGGGCGAGAGCGTTTCCAGAAAGCGGCGCTGGCCCTCGGCAAACAGGATATCAAAGGCAAGGGTTGATTTGCCGGACCCGCTCAATCCCGTTATGACCACGACCTTTTCCCGTGGAATGCGCACGGTGATATTTTTCAGGTTATGCTCCCGTGCGCCACTTACCACAATGTGATTGTTGGTGCCTTCCGCTGCTGGCCCCTCCGGTTCAAGCACGGGGACGGGTATCATCCGGGCGGGTTCTCCGGTGAGATAGCTTCCGAGAAATGCGCCGGTGCAGGAGTTCGGCGCGGCGGCAATTTTCTCCGGGGGCCCCTGCGCAACCAGGTAGCCGCCCTCATCGCCTCCTTCCGGCCCCAGGTCAATTATATGGTCGGCGCACTTGATGAAGTCGAGATTATGCTCCACCACGATGAGCGAGTGCCCCCGCTCCAGCAGCAGATTGAAAACCGCAAGAAGATTTTTTATATCCTCAAAGTGAAGGCCGGTGGTCGGCTCGTCAAACAGAAAGAGCGTGTGGCCCTGCTGCCCGGTTTTTATGACGGAAGCGACTTTCAAGCGCTGTGATTCACCGCCGGAAAGCGTGTTCAGGGGCTGGCCGAGGCGCAGATAGCCGAGCCCGACCATCTCCATGAGCTGCAGCTGCCCGGAAAGCCGCGGCGACGCCGAAAAAAAGGCGCGCGCCTTGGATATGGTCAGCTGCAGCACCTCGTGAATATTTTTATCCTGGTACGTTACCTCAAGGACCCCGGCAGTGTAGCGTTTCCCCCGACACTGGAAGCAGCTTACGTAGACATCGGAGAGGAACTGCATCTCAATCTTTTCAAAGCCTTCCCCCTGGCACTGCTCGCAGCGCCCGCCTTTGGCGTTGAAGGAAAACGTTGATGCCGTGTAACCGTGTTCACGGGCACGGCCCGTCTGTGCGAAGAGCTTTCTGATTTCATCAAAGATCTTCAGGTAGGTGGCGGGATTGGATCGGGGTGTCCTGCCGATGGGGCTCTGGTCCATAAGCATTACCTGGTCCAGGAACTCTGCGCCGTCAATCGAGCAGGCCGGATCGCCGCCGCTGCCGCCTTTGCCCTTCTTTTTTAACAGCCCCTGGTACAGTACATTTTCCAGCAGGGTTGATTTGCCGGAACCGGAAACCCCGGTTATGCATACCAGCAGCCCCAGCGGGATCGAAAGGTCAAGCTGCTTCAGGTTGTTACCGGACGCGCCCTGGAGCGTGAGGCAGTAGTGCGGGCGTGCTTTGCGGCGTTTGCGCGGGACCGGGACCTGCAGGTCGCCGGCAAGATAGCGTCCGGTAAGCGAGTGCTTGCTGCGCACAATGTCCCGGGAAGCTCCGCAGAAGATGAGCTGCCCGCCCTGTTCCCCTGCTTTGGGGCCGAGGTCAATGACAGAGTCGCTGTGCAGAATAATCTCCGGGTCATGCTCAACAACCACAATGGTGTTGCCCGCATCCCGCAGGCCTTTGAGGATCGCCATGAGACGATGGTTGTCCCGCGCGTGCAGACCGATGCTCGGCTCATCAAGAATATAGAGGGTATTGACCAGGGAGGAGCCCAGCGCCGTGGTGAGGCTGGCCCGTTCCACCTCCCCTCCGGACAGGGTGCGTGACTGCCGGTCGAGGGTGAGATAGCCGAGTCCCGCCTTCTGTAGATAGCCGAGCCGGCCCCTTATTTCCTGCTGCAGCAGCCGGGAGGCTTTATCGCGGGACTCGTCAGGGTCAAGTCGGGAAAAAAAGCGGCAGCTTTCAGTTATGCTCATGGCATAGATGTCGGCGATAGTTTTTTCCTCGAGCCGGTAGCGGAGCGTATCAGGCTGGAAGCGGGTACCGCGGCACTGCGGGCAGGTTGCATAGCCCCGGTATTTCGAGAGCAGCACCCGGATGTGCATCTTGTAGGTTCTGGTCTCAAGCCAGTCAAAAAAGCCCTTGATGCCGTAGAAATCAGCGCTGCCGTTCATAATCTTATCCCGCTGGCCCGGCGGCAGCTCGGCAAAGGGCGCGTCGACGGGGATGTTCTCCCGCTTGCAGAACTTCAGCAGGTCGTAATAGGCTTCCCGGTATGCGGGTGTTGACCAGGGTTTTATGGCATCATCCTGCAGGCTTAAGGCGGGATCGGGAACAACCAGGCCAAGATCAATGGTGATGGTTTTGCCGAACCCGTTGCAGGTGCTGCAGGCACCGAGCGGGCTGTTAAATGAAAACAGGTTGGGAAACGGATCACCGTAGGTGATGTCGCACTGGGGGCAGTGGAAGGCAGTGCTGAACCTCATGGGCGGCAGCACCTCGTCACGTCCCGCCTCTGCGGAGAAAAAGATGGCTACCAGCCCCTTGCCGAATTTGAAGGCCAGCTCCAGCGAATCAACCATGCGCTTCATGTTCTCCGGCATGACCTGGACCCGGTCAACGACAATATCCGCCTGCGTGAGCTCTTCATGCTGCAGCAGATAATCAGTGTGCTCAATGACAGCCCCATGATAATAGGCCCGGTAGAAGCCCATTCTCCGCAGCCCCGCCACCATTTCGCCGCGGGTGACCCGCTGCGACGGAGCGCAGGCAAAGGGGAAGGTTATAACGGCAGCGCGCTGCGCGCAGCATTGCAGGAGCTTTTTAGCCACTGATTCCGGCGAGTCTTTTTCAACCGGGCGGTTGCAGCCCCGGCAGTACAGGGTTGCCACGGCGGGGAAGTAGAGCTTCAGGTAATCGGTCAGCTCGGTCAGGGTGCCGAGCGTGGAGCGGGAGGTTTTGATGGGGTTTACCTGGTTGATGGCAATAGCAGGCGGGATGCCCTCGATCGTGTCCACGCAGGGCTTGTCCATACGCTCCAGGAACTGACGCGCATAGGCGGAAAAGCTCTCCACGTAGCGGCGCTGTCCCTCGGCATAGAGGGTATCAAAGGCAAGACTCGATTTCCCTGCTCCGCTGACGCCGGTAACCACGGTAATCTGGTTGAGCGGGAGATCAATGTCCAGATGTTTCAGGTTGTTTTGTGCGGCGCCGCGAATGACAATGACATTCTTCATGCGTTTTAACGAAGAAGCGCTTTCCTTAGGGGAGGTGTTTTTTTATGAGCGAAGATTTCCTGAGGCTGGCGCAGGAGCAGGCTCCGGGGGAATGGATGCGGTTTCTCAGGGCGCAGATGAGAATCTGCCCCATGGTTTGTGCTTCAGAGTAAAAAAGGTTGTGCAGCACATCATGGGACCAGTCCCCGGCAATTCCTTCAGCATAGTTAACCACCAGATATACGCCTGCATAGCAGGCGCCGATCTCCCGTGCCAGATAGACCTCGGGCGCAAGGCTTTGCCCCACGACGGTTATCTGCCACTGGGAAAAAAGGCGTATTTCTGAGCGGCTCTCAAAATGGCGCCCCTCGGTTACGGCATATACGGCTTCCCCGAGAACCTTCCTTCCCGGCACCACCTGTTCTGCCCCGGCAATGAGCGCGGCACGCAGGGGCGGGCATAGCGGGTCTCTCATGATGAGCAGGTAGTCGTCACTTAAGCTCACGTCTTTTCTGAGAGACAGGTCAATATAGTCATGGGGGATGACAAGGTCGCCGGGGTTAAGGTCCTCGCGCAGGCTGCCCACACCGCCTTCCGCAAGGATCGTGTGGACGCCGGCTTCTTTCATTACCCAGAAGATCTGCTGTGAAGCTCTGCCGCGCGGCACCCCGCTTCTCCAGCCGTGCATCCGGCAGGTGATAACCGGCTCCCGATCCAGTTCGAAGAGAGTAAACGGGGGACTTTCGCCAAAGGGTGTATTAAAGATACGGTTCTCTTCCAGAACCTTTACCGCAGCATCATGTAAGTCTGCGGGGAACCTGATTGAGCAGGTGCTGGAGCCGCCAATGATTGCATAAGCGCAGTGCATGGGTAGTCCTTCAGGATGTGATCTTATTATGTATGCTCCCGGTAGTCGTAATGGAAGCCGCTCGTGCAGGGAGCATAATTTTGAAATCATAAGCCAATCCGGATGTAAAATCAAACAGTTTAGAAGTAAAAAAAATTGACATTATAAAATATAGACTATATGTAAATATAGAGAACAGGAAGGCCGACCAGGCTCTGTTACCAGCTATAGAGCGCACTGATTACGACCGGTACAGGGTGCATGACCATGATTATAATAAAAACCCCGCAAGAGCTGCAGCTTATGCGTGAAAGTAACCGACTGGTTGCCGAGGCGCTGCAGGAGCTCAAAAAACTGGTTGTTGCCGGCATCACCACGGAAGAGCTGGACCGGTTTGCCGAGGATTTTATCCGCCGGCGCGGTGCCCAGCCGGCATTTAAGGGCTACCGGGGCTACCCGGCAAGCCTGTGTGTTTCGGTGAACGAAGAAATTGTCCACGGCATCCCGAGCAAGAAAAAACTTCGTGACGGTGATATTGTGAGCCTTGACCTGGGGGTGCTGATGAACGGGTTTTACGGCGATGCCGCGATCACCGTGCCGGTGGGGAGCGTAAGCCCGCAGGTGCAGAAATTATTGCAGGTAACCGAGGAGTCGCTGTACCGGGGCATAGCGCAGGCGAAGGTGGGAAACCGGCTGCTGGACATCTCCCGGGCCATTCAGACCGCGGTGGAATCCCGCGGGTTCAGCGTGG
>Ga0209777_10003542_pt1 | contig 19230 bp, 15 predicted proteins | sample FrelakmetHBP12HB_FD_187147 | JGI IMG/M metagenome (GOLD analysis project Ga0209777, IMG submission 187147) | Freshwater lake sediment microbial communities from the University of Notre Dame, USA, for methane emissions studies -HBP12 HB (SPAdes)... | ecosystem: Environmental > Aquatic >...
AGAGGCGAGGCGTCAGGGGCGAGAGGGAGCTGGCCGCAGGGCGCGAGGAGCGGGGGCGCCGGCGCGAAGCCGGGCGCCGTGCGAGCGGAGCGAGCCGTCCGACCGGCGAGCGCCGCCGCCCCCGCGACGCAGCGCCCGCGCTTCACCTGCTACGCGAAGGCCTCAGAAACGATCCGCGCCTGCTCGGCGAGGTGGGCGTTGTAGTACCCCTCCGCCGACGACGCGCGCTCCGGCCGGCCGATGTACCGGATGCCGGGGAGCACGTCGCTCGCGTGGGTGGCGATGAACCGCCAGGCGCTCTTGTTCTTCGGCTCCTCCTGCACCCAGACGAGGTCCTTCGCGTTCGGGTACGAGGCGATGAGCCGCGCCAGGTCCTTCTCGGGGAGCGGATAGAGGTACTCCACCCGCGCCACCGCCACGTGCGGCGCGGCCTTCCGCGCCTCCGAGGCGACCAGGTCCCAGTAGACCTTTCCGCTGCACAGCACCACCCGCGTCACGGTCTCGCGGCGCGCCGCGGCCTCGGGGTCGTCGAGGACCTTGCGGAAGGTGCCGGCCGTGAGGTCCGCCAGCGCCGACATCGCGAGCGGGTGGCGCAGGTAGCTCTTCGGTGTGAAGAGCACCAGCGGCCGCACGTCGGCGAGGTGCGCCTGCCGCCGGAGGAGGTGGAAGTACTGCGCCGGCGTGGTGCAGTTGGCGAGGCGGATGTTGTTCTCCCCCGCCAGCTGGAGGAACCGCTCGATGCGGGCGCTCGAGTGCTCGGGGCCCTGCCCCTCGAACCCGTGCGGCAGGAGGAGGACCAGCCGCGAGCGCTCGCCCCACTTCGAGAAGCCCGACGCCAGGAACTGGTCGAGGACGACCTGCGCCCCGTTGGCGAAGTCGCCGAACTGCGCCTCCCACAGCACCAGCGCCTCCGGCGCCTGCGCGCTGTAGCCGTACTCGAAGCCCATCGCCGCGAACTCCGACAGCGGGCTGTTGTGTACCTCGAAGGGCGCGAGCGCGCCGGGGAGATGCTGGATCGGCGCGTGCTTCGAGCCCGTCTTCACGTCGTGCAGCACGATGTGCCGCTGCGAGAAGGTGCCGCGCTCCGTGTCCTGCCCCGTGAGCCGCACCGGCACCCCTTCGACGATCAGCGACGCGAACGCCAGCGCTTCGGCGTGCGCCCAGTCGATCCCGCCTCCGCCCTTGGGGCCGAGCGACTCGCGCCGCCGCTCCAGCTGCCGCGCCAGCTTGGGGTGCACGGTGAACCCCTCGGGCCATGTGAGGAGCTGCGCGTTGAGGAGCTGGAGCGCCTCCGCCGGCACCGCCGTCGCCAGGTCGGGCTGCGAGACGCGCGGCACTTCGGGCCGCGGCTCCGAGCGCTCCTCGTGACGGAGGGCGCCCGACTGCACCGTCTGCTGGCACGCCGCCAGGCGGTCCGCCACCCGCTGCACCTCCGCCTGCGCCTCCTCGGCGGTGACGAGGCCCTCCTGGACGAGCCGCGCAGCCCACTGCTCCCGCACCGTGGGGTGGCTGGCGATCTGCTCGTACATCAGCGGCTGGGTGTACGCCGGCTCGTCGGCCTCGTTGTGGCCGTGGCGCCGGTAGCCCACGAGGTCGATCACCACGTCGCCGTGGAACCGGGCGCGGTAATCCATCGCCAGCCGCACCGCCGCGAGGCACGCCTCGGGGTCGTCGGCGTTGACGTGGATGATCGGATGGTCGAAGCCCTTGGCAAGGTCCGACGCGTAGTCGGTCGAGCGCCCCTCGCTCGGCTCGGTGGTGAAGCCCACCTGGTTGTTGGTGATGATGTGGAGCGTGCCGCCGGTCTGGTAGCCCTCGAGCCGCGCCAGGTTCAGCGTCTCCGCCACGACGCCCTGCCCCGTGAACGCCGCGTCGCCGTGGATGAGGATCGGCAGCGCGACGGTGCCGTCGTGGTGCGCATACCGGCCCTTGCGCAACGTCTGGATGGCGCGGGTCCGCCCCTCGACCACGGGGTCCACCGCCTCGAGGTGGCTCGGGTTCGGCGACATCATCACCTGCACCGGCTTCCCCGAGCGCGTGGCGTAGGCGCCCTGCGCGCCAAGGTGGTACTTCACGTCGCCGGTCCCGGCGTCGGGGGCGTGTCCGCTCTCGACACCCTTCCCCCCCTCGAACTCGGCGAGGATCGTCTCGTAGGGCAGCCCCACGACGTGCGCCAGCACGTTGAGGCGCCCGCGGTGCGCCATCGCGATGACCGCCTCGCGCGTCCCCGCGTCGGCCGCCATCTCCATCACCAGGTCGAGCATCGGCACGAGGACGTCGGCGCCCTCGATCGAGAACCGCTTCTGGCCCAGGTACGCGCGGCCGAGGAAGCGCTCGAGGGTCTCCACCTCCGTGAGCCGCGTGAGCAGCGCGCGCTTCTCGTCCGCGGTGAGCGGCAGCCGGTGCGCCCCGCTTTCCACCACGCGCCGCAGCCAGCCGCGTTCTTCGTGATCGTTGATGTGCTCCTTCTCGTACGCGATGGTGCCGCAGTACGTCTCGCGGAGGTGCGGCAGCGCGTCGGCGAAGGTGACGCCGGGCGTGGCGACGCGGAGGATGGAGGCCGGGATGCGGCGCATCATCTCCTCGCTGAGGCCGACGGCGTCGGGATCGAGCGCGGGGTCGCCCTTGGGAGGCGCGCCAAGGGGATCGAGACGCGCCGCGAGCCGCCCGTGGGTACGGAACGCCTTGACGATGGACATCGCGGAGGCGACGGCCGCCATGTCGGGGCCGGTCGCGAGCCCCAACGGCTGGGCGGCGGACGCGCCGGGCGCCGGCAGCGGCGCGAGGGTGCTGGCAGGGATGCCGAGCGACTCGGCGATGCCCTCGTAGAACCCGTCGCCCCCCTGCAGCAGGCGGTCGAGGGCGCGGAGGAACATCCCCGACTCGGCGCCCTGGATGATGCGGTGGTCGTAGGTGCTGGAAATGGTCGTCACGCGACGGCCGCCGGCATCGCGGATCGCGCCGGTGGCGACGATCGAGCCCTGCCCCGCCATCAGCCGGGGCATGCTCGCGGTGGTGCCGAGGGTGCCGGGGTTGGTGAGCGTCATCGTGGCGCCGCGGAAGTCGTCGGGGAGGAGCTGGTTGAGACGCGCTCTCTCGACGAGCGACTCGTAGAGCGCGTGGAAGCCGGCGAAGTCGAGGCCGTCCGCGTTCCGGAGGACGGGCACCATCAGGGTGTGCGTGCCGTCCTTCTTCTCGACGTCCACGGCGAGGCCGAGGTGCACCGCGCCGGGGTCGAGGCGGTGGGGCGCGCCGTCCACGAGGGTGAAGGCGTGCGTCATCGCCGGGTGCGCGGCGGCGGCCTTGGCGAGCGCGTACGCGATGAGGTGCGTGTACGAGACCTTGCGCGGCGCGAGGGCGGCGTTGAACTCCCGCCGGCGCAGGTCGAGGGCGGCGACGTCCACGTCTCGGTAGCTGGTCGCCGTAGGGATGGACAGCGACTCGGTCATGTTCTGGATGAGGCGCAGCGCGCCGCCGCGGATCGGCGTGACGGTGGCGTCGGAGGGGGCCGGAGCAGCGGCCGGTGCCGCAGGGGCGATGGCGGTGCGCCGGTGCGCCGGTGCGTCAGTGCGCGGCGCGGCGTCCCGTGCCGCGCCGAAGTGCGTCGGTGCGCCGGCTGCCAGGCGTGCGTCGCTCGCTTCCGGCTCTACACCCCTCCAGCCATCGTTGAACGCCGCCCGCCACTCCTCGTCCACCGAGGCAGGGTCGCGCCGCCAGGCCTCGTACATCATCTGCACGTAGCCGGCGTTCATCGTCTGGAAGACGTCAGCGTGCATATCCACGCATCACACTCGGGAATTGGGACAATTTAGGTAGGGAAAACTAAGGTCGCTGCGGCCGGGGGCAAGCATCGGGGCAGAGGGGCATCCTCCATTGTTGCTCGCTCCTACGCCCTCCGGCTTGGGCCGGTTCTCCGACCGACAGGCCACCTCGCGGGTGCGCTACGGCGCCATCAGGCCCTTGACGACCACCAGCGTCGCGGCGAGCGCGGACGTGGCGAGCACGAGGGCGCGCGTGTGCCCGCGGTCGAGCCAGCGCGCGCTCCAGCGCGAGAGGAGGAAGCCGATCACCACGCCGGGGAGGAGCCACGCCGCGAGGCGGACCTCCGTCCAGCCGAAGCGCCCCGCCACCCGCAGCCCGCCCATCGAGAAGATCACGCCGACCGTGAAGAACGCCGCCAGCGTCCCGCGCACCCGCGGCCCCTCCTCGTGCTGGTACACGAGGGCGATCGGGGGGCCGCCGATCGAGGTGAAGGTGCTCATGATCCCCGCGGCAACGCCGGCGATGGTGAGCGTCCGCGGATTGAGGGGGAGCTTCGGCCCCCACTTCGAGAGCGCCACGGCCACCAGGATGAGAAGGCCGAGGGCCACCTGGAAGCGCTCGGCGGGGATGGCGCGCATCAGCAGCACGGCGATGACGGTGCCGACGAGGCGCCCCGGCAGCGACCAGGCGAGGTCGGCGAAGCGCACCCACTTCCACTCGCGGACGGCGACGAGAATGGTGAGGAGCAGGGCGTCGAGGAGGATGGGGCCCGGCACGAGGCGCGGATCGAGAAGGGCGAGGAGCGGTGCGCCGATGACGCCGAGCCCGAAGCCCACCGAGCCCTGGATCGCCGACCCAGTCGCGAGGATTGCCACCGCCGCCAGCCAGCCCCATACGCTCATCGGCGAGAATCACCGCACGCCGCGTGCCGCGGTGACGCACCGTCGCACCGTCGCACCGTCGCACCGACGCACCGTCGCACCGGGTGCACCTGGCGCGCCACCGTACCGTGCGCCGCTTCACGGTGCGCCGCTTCACGTGCGCCGCTTCACCGTGCGCCGCTTCACCGTGCGCCGCTTCACGGTGCGCCGCCTTACCGTGCGCCGGTTCCCGTCCCCCACGGCAGCCGTTCGGGCATGTCCGCCACCACGTACGCCATCACGGCCATCGCGGCGACGCACTGCGCCATCTCCCGCGGGTCGAGCTTGTCGGGGGTGTCGGCGTTGGTGTGGTGGTACCAGAAGTAGCGCGTCCCGTCGTCGTTGAGGCCCATCGAGGGGACGCCCACCTGGGTGATCGGGCCGATGTCGGTCCCGCCGCCGCCGCGCGTGATGCTGTCGGCGCCGAGGCGGCGCAGCAGCCCGCCGATCTGCCGCACCAGGGCCATCGCCGAGTCGGTGCCGGTGAAGCCGAACCCCGTGGGTCGGAAGACGCCCCCGTCCGTCTCGATGGCGAGGACGTGGTTCGGCAGCTGGTCCCGGTGCGCGTCGCGGTACCCCTGGCCGCCGCGGGTGCCGTTCTCCTCATTCACCCACCCCACCACGCGGAGCGTGCGCCGCGGGCGGAGGCCGAGGCGCTGCAGCAGGCGCACCGCCTCCCACGAGACGACCACGCCCCCCATGTCGTCCATGGCGCCCTGCCCCACGTCCCACGAATCGGTGTGCCCGCCGATGACGACCACCTCCTCCGGGTGCTCGGATCCGCGGATCTCCCCCATCACGTTCCTCGAGGGGGAGTCGGGGAGCATCTGCGCCGCCATCTCGAGGTGCACCACCACGTGCTGCCCGCGGTCCTGCATCCGGTGCAGCATCATCGCGTCCTCCACCGTGAGCGCCGCGCCCGGGATGCGGGCCACCGCGGAGTCGTAGTACATCGCGCCGGTGTGCGGCGTGCGCAGCGGGAACGGCGTCACCGAACGGATGAGCGCGGCCACCGCCCCGACGCGCGCCGCCGCGACGGCGGCGCCGCCGCGGTACTGCACGGTGCGCCCGTACCCCTGCCACACCTCGTCGAACAGGACGATCTTGCCGCGCGCCTCCGCCGCGCGCCGCGTCAGCTCGTCGAAGGTGGAGACCACCAGCACCTCGGCGGTGATGCCGCCGCGCGGCGTGCCGACGCTCCCGCCGAGGCCGAGCATCGGCAGCGCCTGCCGCCGCGGCTCGACCAGCTCCGCCGACTCCTCCCCCCGGACCCAGTGGGGCACCATCACCGGCTCGGCGTGCGCGTTCTCGAGCCCCTCCTGCTGCATCGTGCGGAGGATGTCGTCGAGGGCGCGCTCGAGCGCCTCGGAGCCGGCGAGGCGGTTGCCGTAGGTGTCGGTGATCCGCGCCAGCTTCACCCACGCCGCGCTGTCAGGGAGGGCCGCGGCGATGATCCGGTCGGCCACCGCGCGGTACTGCGCCTGGAGGGGCGTGTCCGGCGCGCTCGCCGCCGCGGGCATCGCGGGGGCGGGCTGCTGCGGGCGGGCGGGCGCGGCCGCGCAGCCGAGCGCACCGAGGAGGCCGGCGGCGACCAGACTGATCGCAGAGCGCGGGACGGACGGGGCGGCGGAGCGATGCATCGGCGACCTCAGGTGACGGGCGACCGGTTCGGAGGCGGAGGAACGCGCAAGATAGCCGGTCCGCGGGCATGCGTGCAGACCGTCCCGCCGCCGCGCGCGCCACGCCCCCGGATCGGCCGAGGCTTGCGGTGGGCGTCGCGCTCCGCGAAATAGAAGGCGATGCACCACGAGCACCATCTCACCGTCGAGCGCACCGCACGTTACTTCACCATCGAGCCGGCCGATGGCGGCGCCGCGCGCGAGGTGTGGTTCGGCCTGCACGGCTACGCCCAGCTGGCCGAGAAGTTCCTCCGCGTCTTCGAGGGGCTCGACGACGGCACGCGGCTCATCGTCGCCCCCGAGGCGCTCGCCCGGTTCTACCTCCACCCCGATCCGCCCCCCACCGGCGTGGGCCACATCGGCGCCAGTTGGATGACCCGCGAGGACCGGCTGAGCGAGATCGCCGACAACGTCGCGTACCTCGACGCCCTCGCCCGCCACGTCTTCCGCAGGGTCGAGCGCGAGACCGCCACGCTCCGGGTCCTGGGCTTCTCGCAGGGGGCGCTCGCGGCGGCGCGGTGGGCCGCGCAGGGCACCACGCGCGTGGACCAGCTCATCCTGTGGGGGGGGGCGCTCCCGGCGGAGCTCGACGTCGCCGCGGCGCCGGCGCTCGGCCGGCTCCCCGTCCTCCTGGTGTGGGGCGAGCAGGATCCCTACTACGATCCCGCCAAGGTCGCCCACGACCAGAAGCGCCTCACCGATGCCGGCGTGGCGTGCCGGGTGGTCACCTTCGCCGGCGGCCACCAGGTGAACAGGGAACTGCTGCTGAGTCTGGCGACGGAACAGCCCGGCGCACTGTAGGCCGGCGGACCGTCGGTCCGCCTACCGCGCCGGCCTCCTCCCCGTCGCCGGGTGCAGCTTCTGCACCAGCCAGTTGGCCATCGTGTCCAGCACGTCGCGACTCACCGACACGTCGGTCAGCGAGGCGTATTCGGTCGGGGAACCGTCGGTCGGCGAGGGCACGAAGAGGTGGCTGAGGCCGGGGAAGACCCGCACCGTGACGTCGCGGTTCCCCCCCGCCCGCATCGCCGCGCCGAGCGTGTCCGCCTGCCCCGCCGAGACCTGCCGGTCGAGCGCGCCCTGGAGGATGAGCGTCGGCTGGTGCACCCGCCGCGCGGTCGGCAGCGGGTCGTACTGCCGGAAGAAGCGCAGCCAGTCCGACGCAGAAGAGTCGTTGTCCACGGCGGCGATCGCCTCGGCGCGGAGCTGCGCCTTCCGCTCCGGGCTCAGGCCGCTCGCGCTCTCGATGGGCCAGGTGGCCTGGTCCTTCAGCACGGCGACGCCGTTCTTGGCCGTCCCCGCCATCAGCACCAGCGCCGCGACGCTGGGATGCATCACCGCCACCATCGGCGCGATCACGCCCCCCTCGCTGTGCCCGACGAGCGCGATGCGCGCGTGGTTGATCTCCGGCCGCGCCTGGAGCCACGCCACCTCGGCGCAGGCATCCTCGGCGTAGTCGCTGGTCGTGGCGTGGCGCGCGTCGCCGGTCGAAGCGCCGAACGAGCGATCGTCGCAGCGCAGCGTGGCGATGCCCGCCGCCGCGACGCGCTCGGCCACCTGGCGGAAGGGGCGGTACCCCGGCACCAGCGGCCAGAGGTTCTCGTCGCGATCCTCGAGGCCGGAGCCGGTGATCGTCAGCACCACGGGATAGGGCGCGCGCCCCATCTTCGGCAACGTCAGCGTGCAGCCGAGGGAGAAGGTGTCACCGGCAGAGGGGTGCACCGGGACCCGCACCCCCCGCGCGGTGAAGGGCGCGCCCGCGGGCGCCGAGTAGTCGGCGGGCGGGCGCACCGCGCCCTCGAGCGGCGGTAGCGTGTCGCCGGCGCCCGACCAGCGCTCGGCCCGCAGCCGCTGCATCGGGATGTCGAGCCGGTCCACCCGGCCCCCCGGGCCGAGCCGCGCGGTCATCGTGAACGGGCCGAGCCGCAGCTCCAGCGAGTCGCCGCCGTAGGGCGTCACCGCGAACGAGAGCGTGTCGTTGCTCTCCGGCGACCACACGGCGTAGCTCCGCGCCGCACCCCCCGAGCGCTCCGCCAGCTCGAGCATCGCCGCAAGCGACTGCGCCGGCGTCGCCGCCTCGATGTGCGCCACCTTCGTCCAGCTGGAATCCGCGGGATGGCCCCCCACCTGGTGGATGCGGAGCGTATCCCCCTGCACCGTGGCGGTGTAGGTGCGCACCAGCGAGTCGGGGCGCAAGCCGAATGCCCGCGCCTCGAACCGGACCAGCCGCCCCTGCACGTCGTACTCCGAGCGGTACCGGAGCCTGAGGTTGAGCATAGGCACCTGGGTCTCGGTCTCGAAGAGCTGCGCCGAGCGCCGGAAGGTCTCGCGGCCGATCTCGCGCGCCCCCAGGTACCAGCGCAGTAGCCCCGCGTCCGCAACCGGCTGCTGGCCGGGCATCGCCACGGCGCAGGTCAGCGACAAAGCGGCAAGCACCGCCAGCACCCGGCCGGCGATGCGCAGGTCCTTCTCGATCACCGCGTGCGACGCCATCTCACCCTCCTTCGCCTTCCGTGACGCCCGGGGCCGGCGGCACCGCCGTCGTCCCGGACACCGGCATCCCGGTCGCGCCGGGCCCCTCCGACTGGGGGCCGCCTCCTGGTACGGCCGGGTCGATCGGCCGGAGGCGCCCCTCCTGCTGCAGCGCGCGCCGCAGGACGAACTCGATCTGCGCGTTCAGGCTGCGCAGGTCGTCCGCGGCCCAGCGCTGCAACGCCGCGTACACCTCCGGGTCCATCCGGAGCAGGAACGGCCTGCGTTCGGCCACGCCGCCCTACTGGTACAGCGTCCCCGTGTTCACCACGGGCTGGATCTGCTGCTCCGCACAGAGTACCACGAGGAGGTTGGAGACCATCGCGGCCTTCCGCTCCTCGTCGAGCTTCACGATGTTCTTCTTGCTGAGCATGTCGAGCGCCATGTCCACCATCCCCACGGCGCCCTCCACGATCCGCTGCCGTGCGGCGATGATGGCATTCGCCTGCTGCCGCCGCAACATCACCTGCGCGATCTCCGGCGAGTAGGCGAGGTGGCTGATCCGCGCCTCGAGGACCTTCACCCCCGCCTTCTCGAGCCGCCCCTGGATCTCGGCCTTGATCTGCCCCACGATCTCGTCGGTGTGCACCGAGAGCGCCTTCTCCCCTTCCTCGTGCGCATCGTAGGGGTAATGCGTCGCGAGGCTCCGCAGCGCCGACTCGCTCTGGACATGCACATAGTTGTCGTAATTGTCCACCTCGAACATCGCCTCGGCCGTCTCCACCACCTGCCAGACGACGATGGCCGCGATCTCGATGGGGTTCGAGCGCAGATCGTTCACCTTCATCTTCGGCGTCTCGAAGTTGCGCACGCGCAGCGAGATCTTGCGCTTCGAGTAGAAGGGGTTAGCCCACCACAGTCCCTGGTCCTTCACCGTCCCGGCGTACTTCCCGAAGAGCTGGAGGACCTTGGCCTCGTTCGGATTCACGATGACGAGGCCCGCCCAGCCGATGCACACCACGATGAAGGCGAGCACCCAACCGATGAGCACCGGAATGCTCTGGGGCTGTTGCCCTTCGGGCGGAAGGGCGCGCACGAACCCGTAGATCGCTCCGCACGACAGCAGGAAGAGCACCAACATCATGAACAACCCGTTGGGGAGCTTCCGTTCCACTTCGCGAATCACAGTTTCCTCCTGGTTGATAGCGCAATGATATCATATTGATTTCGACCTGTCAAGCTGCGGCATGGTAGCATCGTATTAACCCGCATTGTGTCATAGCGTTACGATATGCGCGACTGGCGAGTCCGAGTTTCGATGTTCCTATGATGCGACGATAGTGTCTCAATCACCGGGGTTGTGTGCTGCTGCCCCAGGGAACTGGACCAGAAAGCGATTCAGACCAACGGCTTGCGCATCAGGAGCCACCACAGTTGGCGGCGGCGCCGGGGCGGCGTACGTTTCCTGACCGGCTCAGCCTCTTCACCAAGGAGTCGAGGATGCCGCGCAGCGACGGACGGTCGTTCCCGGCCCTCCAGGGCATGTTCCTCGCCGCGGTCGCACTGGCCGCCTCGGCAGTGGCCCTCGCCCCGGCGGCGGCCCGCGGCCAGACACCCCACTTGACCGGCGCCGGCCCGGAGCGGCCGGCCATCTGGCACGAGGCGGCGGCGTTGCTGGAGCACGGCGCCCAGGCGTGGAACCGGGGGGACCTCGACGGGTTCGTGTCGGACTACACCACCGATGCGACCTTCGTGACGAGCCGGGGTCTGGTGCGGGGGACGGCGGAGATCAAGGCACGCTACGCCGCCCGGTTCGCGCCGGGAGCGATGCGCGACTCGCTGACCTTCCGGCTGCTGGACGTGGAGCGGCTGGGGCCGGCGGCGGCGAGCCTGGTGGCGATCTACGTGCTGACGCGCGGCGACTCGGTCGCCGCGACGGGGCCGACGTCGCTGGTGCTGAGGAAGGTGGCGGGGCGCTGGAAGATCGCCCACGACCACTCGAGTTGAGGTGCGCTAGCGGCCGACCACCAAGAGTCCGACGCGGCCGCCGAAGTCGTCGGGAAGCGAGGGCACCCCCGACGGCACGATCCACCGCTCCCCGTCCACGACCAAGGAGAAGCGGTAGGCGCCGGTCCCGAGCTGGGCGACGGTCTCCCACTTCCCGTCGCGGCGCGCCGTGAGGGGCGTGTTGTCCCATCCGTTCCACTCCCCGGCGATGGCCACGGCGCGGGCCCCCGGCACCCGGAAGACGAGCCGGACACGGCCACGGCCGGCGTGCTCGATCCGCACGTCGCCGGACTCAACGACCCGGCCCCTGCCAGACGCGTCCAGTGCCCCCGCGGTGAGGCCGACCCGCATGCCCGCGGTCAGGAAGAGGCCGTGCGTGAAGCCGGTGATGTCCTCGGGGTACTTCCCGGCCTCGACCTCCAGCGCGATGGCCGGCGCGACGCGCCACGCCGCCTGGGCCTGCACCCACGGGCCCCCGCCGAGGTCGCCGGACCGCACGCCGGCGACCACCGTCCCGCTCAGCGCTCCGAGCCTCGCGGCGGCGGCGAGGGTGAGGTCGGCGTAGCGCGTGGAGCCGGCCCCCGTCGCGGAGGCCGCGGCGTCGAGATCAACCGCGCCGAAGGTCCTGCGGGCACGCAGTGTGGCCGTGAGGAGAGCGTCGGTCGATCCGTCAATGCGGCGGAGGCCTCCCGCTTCGGCCGAGAGAGAGCCGAGCCATGAGCCCGCGCCCGTGGCGAGCATCGGGCCGGCATCGGCGATCCCGCTGACGGTGCCGCCCTGGAGCCACGATCCGTTCGCTTCGCCGAGCAGCCCGGCGCTCCAGGCGCCGCCCACGGCCCGCAGTCCGAGGGCGCTGGCGCCGAACTGAGCGGCCCATTCACCCGAGGAGAACTGCGCGAAGGAGAGGGTGCTGCCGAGCCGGAAGCGCGGGGAATCGACAACGAGGCGGCCGGCGAGCGAGCCGGCCGTTCCCGAAAGCGAATCCGCGTAGCGGGCGTGGATCCCGCCGACGCGGACCGAGAGGTCCTGTCCGGCGAGCGGTGGCGCGTGCCAGGCGACGAGCGCCGCCGTCGCCGCGACGAGCGCGCGCCTCACTCGCCGCCGGGCGGACGGTGGCCCGCGGGCGGCAGACGCGCGCCGGTGCCGGGCAACCCCGCCGGCAGGGTGGGCGGCCGCTGGCCGGGCGCTTCGCCTCCGGGGAGGGCGCCAGGCGGCGCGCCCCGCCCCACCCCAGGCTCATCGCCGCGCATCATCCGTCTGCCGATATCGCCGGGCTCGACGCCCTCGGACCGCATCGCGCGGGCCATCGAGGGGATGTCGAGCAGCTGATCCACGGAGCGACCGCGGTGCATGGCGTCCACGACGACGCCGACCGCGTCGCCGGGGGTGAGTCCTTGTGCGGCGAGCGCGGCGACGACGGTGAGCCCGGGCGCCATTGCGGCGGGGGCCCGGGCCGCCCGCACCACGTCGCCGACCTGCTCCGCCACGAGGCCGCGACCGAGCGCCTCGGTGGCCGCGATCGTGACGTCCGGCGCCGGCCTGGCGAGACCGGCGCGAGCGAGCGCGGCCTGCGCCTCCCCGAGGCGACCGGCGTAGTTCCGCACGGCCGCGACGATCCGCTCGGCCGGCACGTGCTTCGCCCACCCCTCGATCGCCTTGTCGGCGACGGCGTCCGCGGGGAGCCCGCGGGCGCCGGCCTCGTCGGCCACGGCGACGACGTCGCGCACCAGCTCGGGCGAGAGGCCGCGGGCAACGAGGCGCGAGCGGACACCGGCGTTCTGGGCGCCGAGCACCGCGGGCCAGAGCAGCAGCACCGCCAGCAGCGACCCTCTCCACCGCACGCTCACGAGCGCACCACTCCCTTCGGCCCCACGACGATCACGCTGTTCCGGCCGCCGAAGCCGTCGTCCACGAGGGCATGCGCCGTCGGATCGACGACCCACTGCCGGCCGTCCACGACGAACTCGTAGCGGTACTCCCCGAGCGCCAGGGGGATGGTGACCGACCACACGCCGGCGGCCTGGCGCCGCATCGGCAGCGTCTCGGGTCGCCAGCCGTTGAACGACCCCGCCACCGCGACCGCGCGCGCGTCGGGCGCGGTCAACTCGAACCGGACGAAGACCGTGTCGCGCGCCACGACCGCCGCCGTGCGCGCCGCGGGGACCGCGGGGCGCGTCGGCCAGAAGCCCCGCGGCACCAGCACCAGCGCGAGCGCCGCAGCCAGGGCGACCGGGACCCACACGGGCCGGATGCGGACCGGACGCGGCTCGACGAGCCACCGCCACGCGGGCTTCCGCCCCGGGACGCCGCGCCCGCGCACCGCCGCCATCACGCGCTCGTCGAGGGCGGCATCCACGGCCGGAAGCCGCTCGCCCAGGGCCCGCGCCGCCTCCGCAAGGCGATCGGCGCCCAGCCGCTCCCCTTCCGGCAGCTCGCCGTGCGGCTCGCCGTCGAGATAGCGGTGGGTGTCGCGGCTGAACGGATCGTGCGGCGTCACTGGTGTCCTCCGAGCATCTCCCGCAGCGCGTCGCGGGCCCGATGGACCCGCATCTTGAGCGCGTCGACCCCGACGCCCAGCAGCTGCGCCATCTCCTCGTATGACTGGCCTTCAACATGCTTCAGGACGAAGGCCTCACGCTGCTCCGCCGTGAGCGCCGCCAGGGCGGCCTGCAGCGCATCGGCGAGTTCCCCCCGCTCCACCACCCCGTCCGCCCTGTCTCGCGCCACCAACCCCACCCGCTCCAGCTCCACCGTGTCCCGGCTCCGCGCCAACGCGTTCCGGCACTGGTTCTGGAGGATCCGGAAGAACCACGCGCCGAACCGGTCCGGGTCCCGGCATCCCGCGAGGCCCTCATACGCCCGGATGAGGGCCTCCTGCATCGCATCGGCGGCGGCGTCCGGGTCCCGCAGTAGCGCGACGGCGTAGCGGCCGTAGTCCCGCCGACACCGCTCCACCAGGATCCGGTACGCCTCGACGTCCCCCCCCAGCACCCGCCGCACCACCGCGCCGTCTGCGGACTCCGCCGGTCCTGCCCCGAAGGACTCGCTCACGCGGTCGAAGGTAACGCAGCGGCCACCCGCGCAGAACTCCCGGGGGGGCGCGTTACCTTTCCGGCCGGGCCGTGTCCAGTCTGCTAGGGGGCGGCAGGGGCCGCCCGCATCCGGCGACCCGCCGGGGACGGACAACACGGAGGGCAGGCACGATGCGGTTCGCACGATGGGAGGGACTCGCGTGGGGCACGGTGGCCGCGGCAGTCGTGGTCGCGGCGGGGTGCAGCGTCGACTCGACGCGACAGGCGGCCAACGCCGCGCAGACGAGGATCGCGATCAGCCAAGGCACCGTGTCCTCGCTCGCCTCGGCGTCGCTCAGCCTCTCGGCGGACAGCGGCGGCCCACCCGGGTTCATCGACGCCTCGAAGGTGGATTCACTGATCGTCGCGGTGACGAGCGTGGACGTGCTGCCCGAGTCGCTGCTCGCGTTGCGGCACGCCGGCGAGCCGTGGGGCCCGCCCGGCGCGGACAGCATCGTGAAGCGCCTGGGCGGCGGCCCCGTCGGCCCCGGCGGCCTTTCCGACCCCGGGTTCGACGGCCGCCTGCACTTCCCCTTCGGTCCCGGCGGCATCCGCGACTCGCTGCATCAACGGGACAGCACCGCGCTCCGCGACACCCTCGGCTGGGGGAAGCTGCCGGAGGACTGGTATAGCCTCGACGTGGTGGGCAGCGGTCACCTCGACCTGATGAACCTGCCGACGGACACGGTGAACGGACTCCAACTGGCCGCAGGCACGGTGCCCGCCGGCAACTACCGGGCGGCACAGCTCATCGTCAGCAGCGCCACCATCTATTTCAACACGGCGATCGCCACCGACAGTGGGGTGACCCTACAGCCGCACGTCGGCTACGCGGTCACGCTGCCGCCCGGCCCGAAGCAGGCGATCCCGACGATGGCGGGCTTCTCCCTCCCGGAGGGGGCGAGCGTCGTCGTCCTCGTCTTCGACCCCAACGCTACGCTGCGCGGGGCCGTGGTGACCCGGCGAGGCGAGATCCTGATCAACCCGGGCCTCGGGCACGGCCCGCCACACCGCTAGTCGCACCGGGTGGCGCGACAGAACGCCCGCTCCGGGATGTCCCCGGGGCGGGCGTTCTGCGTCCGGGGCCGCGGCGCCGCTCGGGCGCGAGGGGCGGCGCCCCGCGCAGGCTCCTGTCAGCGCGGCCCCGGGTGGTATAGCTTGTGCGGTGGCTCGATATCCACCCTGTGAGACGTCCGGGGCGCGCGCGGCCGGCCCGGCCGGCCCCCCCCTTGAGGCTCAGACGATGATCTTCCGCTCCTACGACGAAGCCGCCGCCTTCATCCGCGATCACGGGATCGCGATGGTCGACCTCAAGTTCTGCGACCTGTGGGGGCGCTGGCACCACGTGACGCTCCCCTCGCACCGCTTCACCCCTTCCCAGATCGAGCGGGGGATCGGCTTCGACGGCTCGAGCGTCGGATTCAAGACGGTGAGCGCCGGCGACATGGTGCTCCAGCCCGACCTGGAAGCCGGCTTCGTGGACCCATTCTACGAGGTGCCGACCCTCTCCTTCATCGCCCAGACCTTCGAGGCCGACACCCGCCAGCCCTTCCCCTACGATCCGCGCAACATCGCGCGGCGCGCCGAGGCGTTCCTGCAGGGCACCGGGGTGGCCGACCGCAGCGTGTGGGGGCCCGAGTTCGAGTTCTACCTGTTCGACGGGGTGGCGTTCGAGAACGCGCAGAACACGGCGAGCTACCGGGTGGAGTCGGCGGAGGGGGCGTGGCACAGCCCCGCACTGGGGAGCGGCTACACCATCCCCGCGCACGGCGGCTACCACGCCATCCCGCCGCACGATCACCTGCACAACGCGCGCACCCGGATCTCCATGCTGCTCGACGACATGGGCGTGGAGGTGAAGTACCACCACCACGAGGTGGGCGGCCCCGGCCAGTGCGAGATCGAGATCCCGCTCCTGCCTCTCGCGCAGGCCACCGACGCCATCCTGCTGGTGAAGTACGTGGTACGGATGACCGCCATCCAGCTCGGGATGACGGCCACGTTCCTCCCCAAGCCGCTGCACGGGGAGGCGGGCTCCGGGATGCACTGCCACCAGTGCCTCTGGCACGGGGCGACGAACGTCTTCTACGACCCGGCCGGCTACGGGTGCCTGAGCGAGACGGGGCGGCAGTTCGTCGCCGGCCTGCTGGCGCACGGGGGCGCCGTGATGGCCTGGACGAACGCCTCGACCAACTCGTACCGCCGCCTCATCCCCGGCTTCGAGGCGCCGGTCAGCGCCATCTACTCGATCGGGAACCGAAGCGCGGCGATCCGCATCCCCAAGTACGCGAACCGGCCGGAGAGCACGCGCATCGAGTTCCGGCCCCCCGATGCGACGGGGAACCCGTACCTCGCGGTGGCCGCGCAGCTGCTGGCGGGGCTCGACGGCATCCGGAAGAAGATGGACCCCACGGCGCTGGGGTTCGGGCCGGTGGACGAGGACATCTTCGCGTGGGGGCCGGAGAAGCGCGCCTCGATCCGGGCCCTGCCGACCTCGCTCGGTCAGGCGGTGGACGCGCTGGAGGCGGACCACGCCTTCCTGCTGGAGGGCGGCGTGTTCAACGCCGACCTGATCGAGCGGTGGATCGCGCGGAAGCGGCGGGAGGAGCGCGACGTGCTCAACCGGCCGCACCCGTACGAAGTCGAACTCTACTACGACCTCTGAGTGGCCTCGCTGCCGCGTGACGACGACCCCGGCGATCCCCTTCGCATGAGCGGCGCGGCCGCGGGAGCGCCGGGCGAGGTCCGCATCGCCCTCCCCGACTGGGTGGCGGGCGCCGTGGACTGGGAACGGCCCTATGCCTCCGACGAGGAGAAGGTGCGCCTCACCGTGCGCCTCGCGCGGGAGAACGTGGAGCGGGGCACGGGTGGCCCGTTCGGCGCGGCGGTCCTCGAGGCCGCGACCGGCCACCTCGTGGCGGTGGGGATGAACAGCGTGGTGCGGCTGCACAACGCGGTCCTGCACGCGGAGATCGTCGCCGTGATGCTGGCCCAGCAGCGACTCGGCGCGTTCTCCCTCGCCGCCCCCGGCCTGCCGGCGCATGAGCTGGTGACGTCCTGCGACCCGTGCGCGATGTGCCTCGGGGCCATCCTGTGGAGCGGCGTGAAGCGGGTGGTGTGCGGCGCGGCGCGCGAGGACGCGACGGCGTTGCGGTTCGACGAGGGGCCGGTGTTCCCGGCATCATACGACTACCTGCGCGAGCGCGGCATCGCGTTCGCCCGCGGGGTGTGCCGCGACGAGGCCCGCGCGGTGCTGGAGCTGTACCGCCGGCGGTCCGGCGTCATCTACAACCCGTAGCCGGCGCTCGCTGCGCGCAGCCGGCGCGGGCGCACCGTTCCGCCCCGCTCCACCGAGGATCCTGATGCCCCCGAAGAAGAAGACCGCCACTCCCGCCGGCGCCAGGCGCGCAGACCTCCCCGATCTCGAGGCGGTCCTCGACGCGGCGGCCGACGCCGTCGTGGTCTTCGATCCTGCGGGGCGCATCCGGTACGCGAACGCGGCCGCGTGCCGGGCCCACGGCTACGCCCGGGAGGAGATCCTCCGCGTCCGCATCGACGAGCTGGGTGCACCCCTCGCCGGGCCGCCGCTGCGCGAGCGGATGGCGAAGCTGGCACCAGGTGGCACGGTGCGCTTCGAGCTGGCGAGCCGCCGCAAGGACGGCACGACCTTCCCCGCCGAGGCGCAGGTCAGCGCGATCACGCTGGGGGGCGAGGATCTCCTCGTCGGCTCCGCACGGGACATCAGCGACCGGGCGCGCCTCGAGGACCAGCTGCGCACGTCCGAGGCACGGCTGCGCTCGGTGCTCGACAACGTCCCGGACCTGATCCTCGAGATCGACCAGGCGGGAGTCATCCGGTACGTGAACCGCCTCCGCCCCGGCTACGCGCCCGAGAACGTCACCGGGATGCCGGTCCAGGAGCTGGTCGTGCCCGAGGAGCGCGGCGCGGTGACCGATGCGCTCGCACGGGCCTGGGCCTCGGGCCGCCACGTCGACCTCGAGGTCCGCGCCCCCGCGCCCGACGGCACGGTCACCTGGTGGTGGGCGCGCATCGCCCCGGTGGTTCGCGAGGGGCGCAGCGATCGGCTCCTGGTCGCCACACGCGAGGTCACCAGGCGCAAGGTCGCCGAGCAGACCGTGCGCACGGCCGAGACCCGACTGCAGGACTTGCTCGACCCCCTGGACCTGCTGGCGGTGATCGTGCGGGCCGACGGCCGGGTTGCCTACTGCAACGACTTCTTCCTGGCGCGCACCGGTTGGCGTCGCGAGGACGTGATCGAGAGCCCGTGGCTCGAGCGCTGCGTGCCGGCCGACAGCCGCATGTTCGTGGAGCCGGTCCTCGCCCGCGCGGTCCGGACGAGCTCCGTCCCGGCGCACTTCGAGCACGCGCTGGTCACCCGGGAGGGCGCGCGACGCCTGGTGGCGTGGAGCCTCACGGTCCTGCGGGCGACCGAGGGCGAGTTCGCGGCCCTCGCGTGCCTGGGGGAGGACGTCACCGACCGCCGGGCGGCGGAGGAGGCCACCCGCTCGAGCGAGGGGAAGTTCCGGGCGCTCTTCGCAGCGAGCCTGGACGCCATCGCCCTCTACGACGCCGAGACGGCCCGTGTCCTGGATGCCAACCAGGCGTTCGAGCGACTCTATGGATACGGCCGCGACGAGCTCACGGCGCTCACGGCGGTGGCGCTGAGCGACGAGGCGGAGGAGACCCGCGCCGTCTTCGCGGGCCTGCGGGAGCCGGGCCAGCAGGTGAAGGTGCGGCGGCGCAGCCGGCGCAAGGACGGCTCCGTCTTCCTGGCCGACATCTCGGACGGCGTCTTCCTCCTCGGAGGCCGGCGCGTCGTGTGGGCGATCATCCGCGACGTGACCGACCGGGCCCGCGCCGAGGAGGAGCAGCGGGCGGCGCGCGAAAGCCTCGAGGGCACCCTCCAGGCGCTCCCCGACCTCCTCTTCGTGATGGACGCAGACCGGCGCATCACCCACTTCCACGCGCCGCACCAGGAACTCCTGTACCTCAGCCCCGAGCGGTTCCAGGGGCGCCCGCTCACCGACGTGCTGCCCGCCGACGCCACGGACGCGATCACGCGGGCGATCGATGACGCGGAGCGCACCGGGGCGCACTACGGCAGCGTCTACGCGCTCGACCTCCCCGGCGGGAAGCGCTGGTTCGAGCTGTCGGTGTCGCGGCGCGGCGCGGCGGGCGCGAGCGACCGGAGCTTCGTGGCCCTGGCGCGCGACGTCACGCTCCAGCACGTGGCCGAAGACGCCCTGCGGGCCAGCGAGGCCATGAATCGCCTCCTCGTCGAGGGGGCGGGCGCGGGCA
>Ga0209777_10003543_pt1 | contig 19229 bp, 18 predicted proteins | sample FrelakmetHBP12HB_FD_187147 | JGI IMG/M metagenome (GOLD analysis project Ga0209777, IMG submission 187147) | Freshwater lake sediment microbial communities from the University of Notre Dame, USA, for methane emissions studies -HBP12 HB (SPAdes)... | ecosystem: Environmental > Aquatic >...
GGATGGGTGCATGTTGCGAGAATTCACAAAAGTTGGAAGCGGAGAGATCTTCCGCGAAGAAGTAAAAGAACGATATCGTCATCGGTTCTTCCGAAAAGGTAATTATTTACCAGAGCGCTATGGATTTATTGCCTGTGTGGGATGTGGCCGATGCGGTAGTGCATGTTTACCAGATATCGCTGATCCTTGTGACCTTTTCAATGAGCTTGCTCATTTTGACTCGGAGAAAAATACTGGAAAATATTTTATTAAGGAAAAAAACGAGGTTTTTGAAAAAGGTATTATTCATATCCCTCGAAGTGCAACGATAAAAAAAATAACGCCATTTAATGAGATCGATACTCTCTTTGAAATTGAACTTGATGATCAAATACCATTAGGACACAAGCCAGGGCAGTTTGTGGAAGTATCGGTTTTTGGGTACGGTGAAGCACCTTTTGGTATCTCAACTCCACCTGGTACTACACCTGTGTTTGAAATTATGGTCCGTCAAGTCGGAAACGTTACCAAAAAATTATGTTCTTTACAACCAGGTGATAAAGTAGGTATTCGCGGACCATTAGGTAATGGGTTTGATGTAAAACCATTCGAAGGAAAAACTCTGCTATTTACCTCTGGTGGCACGGGTATGGTGCCCATGCGCTCTCTGATTAATCATGTTCTTGATCCAAAGCAGAGGAATAAGTTCAAGGAAGTTATTATTCTGTATGGAGCAAAACGTCCAAAGGAAATTACTTTTATGAATGATGTTGAACAATGGAAAAAAGTAAGCAACGTCCAATGTGAGCTTACCGTTGATCGCTGTGAACCAAGTGAATGTTGGGGTGGATGTACTGGCCTTATCACCACGTTATTTCCCAAAATCAAGGCAGATAAACTTGATTCAAAAAATACGATTGCGGTCGTTATCGGACCGCCGGTCATGTACAAATTTGTCATCAAATGTCTCCAAACGTTAGGGATACCTGATGGCAATATTTATGTCTCTCTTGAGCGTCGTATGAAATGTGGTGTAGGAAAATGCGGGCATTGTCAGATGAACGGAGTGTACGTTTGTAAAGAGGGTCCGGTGTTTAATTATGGAAAACTCAAGCAGTTGCCGGAGGCGTTTGAATGAAACAAAAACCACGGGTTGCTATCTTTGATTTTGCTGATTGCGAGGGCTGCGAGCTAGAAATCGCTGATCTTGAAGAGGAAATCCTAGATCTCATTTGTATTGTTGATATTGTCTCATTCCGTGAAGTGATAAAAGAGCATTCCGATTCGTACGATGTTGCGATTGTGGAAGGCTCGATTATGCGGCCGATGGATGAGAGACGATTGCGTAGTATCCGAAGTAAGGCAAAGATTCTTGTTGCCCTTGGCGCGTGTGCTACGATGGGTGGGATAAATAAAATCCGAAATCAATGGATGCCTGAAGAAGTTATCAAGACTGTGTATAAGGATACGAATCTAAAGGGGAACGACTTGTTTGATGTGTTTAAAACCAAAGCAATTAACGAGGTTGTCCCGGTTGATTATTATATCCATGGATGTCCGATTGATCGCGATGAATTTAAATCAGTAATTACAGCGATAGCCCTTGGCAAAAAACCTGACATCCCGCGATATCCAGTTTGTGTCGAATGTAAGAAAATTGAAAACATCTGTCAGTTTGAACTTGGAAAATTCTGCCTTGGACCGATCACCCGGGCTGGATGTAAAGCTATTTGCCCAACTCACAATAGCCCTTGCGAAGGGTGTCGTGGGCTTATCAAGAAAGCAGAAACCGACTGTGTCAAAGAGGTGCTAGAGCGGTACAAGCTCTCTTATGAGGATATTCGACGACGTTGTACCATGTATAACTACGGTCGAGAGGAGTGTAGTGTCGATGAGTAAAGATTTTTCTGTTCATGTTGAACATGTGACGCGTGTCGAAGGCCATGGAAATATTATTCTTGATGTAAAGAATGGTAAGATTGAAAAACTCGAATGGAAAGTAGTTGAAGCACCACGGTTCTTCGAGGCGATGCTCCACGGGCAACAGTACAATGAGCTTCGTTCGATTACTTCTAGGATTTGTGGGATTTGTTCGATTGGTCATTCTCTTGCGTCATTGAAGGCAACAGAAGATGCCTTGGAAGTGAAGATCACCGAGCAGACTGCAATGCTCAGACGTCTTGCGATTCATGCAGAGAACATGCAGAGTCATATCTTGCATATCGGGTACCTCGTCGCCCCTGACTTATTTGGTGTTGGAAGTGTCTTTCCTCTCCTCGGTACACACAGAGATGCCGTACTGAAGATAGTAAAATTGCATCGGCTCGCCAATGAAATGTCAGATTTAATTTGTGGTCGAACGATTCATCCTATTCGACTGGTTATTGGTGGTTTTTCCCTCATGCCAACAGAGAAACAACTAGTAAAACTTAAAAGTCAACTTGAAGAAGCAAGAACACTCACAACAGATATTGCATCAATCATTCATGGTGTTGCTGATATACTACCAGATTTCACACGGGAAACTGAGTACATCGCGTTATCCTCAGACGATGAATATGCTCTCTATGACGGCGTTATTACCTCCACAGATACGGGAAAGCATCCTGCGTATCGAAACTATCAAGCGGTTATGAAGGAATTTCTTGTTCCACAATCATCTACCGCGAAGTATGCGAAACATGCCCGGGAATCATATATGGTTGGTGCGCTCGCACGGTTTAACCTTAATAATGATCATCTTCATCCTGCTGCCAAAGAAGTCGCGAATATGTTTGGCTTAAAACCAATCAACTATAATCCCTTCATGAATACCATTACGCAATTAGTAGAGTTTTTTCATAGCATTGAGGACTCATTATACTGGATTGATCTACTCCTAGAACGAGGTGTGAGAGAGGAAAAACCAGTGAAGGTAAAAGTAAAGGCAGGTCGTGGTGTCGGGATTGTGGAAGTACCCCGAGGAATTCTTGTCCATGATTACACCTTGAACTCGAAAGGATATTGCACCAAAGCTAATTGTATTATTCCCACGAATCAGAACCATGCGAACATCCAGAAAGATATGGAGAAGCTCGTTCCGGAGATTCTTTCTAGACCAGAGAAAGAAATAGAGCTCACCTTAGAGATGCTTGTGCGGGCGTACGATCCATGCATCTCCTGCTCTACGCACTATCTTGACATCGCCTTCGTCTGAATTCAATCGTATGCAGAAGATAGGGATCATTGGCATCGGAAACCTCCTACGGAAAGATGATGGTATTGGAATTTTTCTGCTTGAACGCTTACAAAAACAAAAAAAAGAGTTACCGAAAAACATTGAATTCATTGATGGTGGTACAGGCGGGATGAACCTGCTTCATCTCCTTGCACAATTTGATACCGTTCTGCTTATTGATGCTGTTGATTTCAAGGGACGACCTGGTGAGACCAGAATGTTTAGTTTGAAAGACATTCAAAGTCAGAAAAAACCGGTGATGATATCAACCCATGACTCTGATTTTTTAAACCTTCTTCGATTATCACAAGAACTCAAAGAACTTCCTGAGACACTCGTGATTTTTGGGGTGCAGCCACGAGACGTTTCACATAGAGTAGGATTGTCAAAAGAAATTGAAACAGTTCTTGATGATATGATTTTGAAACTTCAAAAAGAAATACAAGATTTTGTTAAGTAATGGAAAAAGGTTTACAATCTACAATGAGCACAGCCGATATATTAAAAAATTCGGTTCTCTAGTACGAATACTTTAGTTACACTTCCTCATTTGATGGCTTTTCTTCATCTGACTTCCCCTCTGGTTCTTTCTTGTATTTTTTCCAGATAAATGAAATCAAAAGAGTAGCAAATATATTTCCTATCATAAGGACGATTGGGGTAAAAAAATTTTCCAGAATCATATAATTTATGATAAGAATAAGACCCATAGAAAATAACATGCCACCGGAAAACAATTTAAGTTGTCGACCCCGCCACTCCGATAATTTCATATTCCCAAGAGTAAACGCAAACACAAGAACAATGACAATGAGCGGAATTACGTAAATAATATTATACAAAAGGAGGTACAAATAATAATCAATTGCAGGGAGATGTTCTGCGGCAAGTCTAGTTACATAGACAAGTGGAAATCCAAGACTACAGAGGAGCTCATAGAGGTTCACCGTAACCGCAAGGAAAATCGTGCCACCAAGAATCCCAGGAAGATACGATTCATGGATAAGGTCACGCATTTTTTTAAAGATTTTTTTCCGTTTTTCCTCAGGCATACTCGTCGATGGTCCTTGTTTGAAAAAAAAGAAATCCTTTATATTTAATACTCCAAGAATCACCGCAATACACCCCGCGATAATAGAAATAATAAGGATTTGAATGAATTGAATGGTAGTAAGAACGGCAATCATGAAAAAAAAGTAAAACAACCCTGAAAAAAAGACAAAGATTCCACCAACAAGAATTATTTTCCACCGGGATTTCAGATACACCAAGAGACTAAGAAGAATGAATACAACAAAAAATGCACATGGGTTAAAACTATCTAACCCCCCTAATACAATTGTCAATACCGGCAGAGAAAGACTAGTAAGATTAACCGGTCCGATCCACGGAAGGTCAATCACATTCTTATCATAATTCGTATGATTACTAATATTCGCGATATACTCATCGATTGTCTTAGTTAACTCCGTGTATGTCAGATGTGATTCAGGGATTATTGTTTTATTATTAATGATCACAGATGGATAGCTAAGACGTCGAGCCAGCATCTCATTGAAATTGGTTTTATTAGAACTGACTTCCTTTTCTTGGATCACTACTTTTCCTGAGTAGTTCTCTGCATAATGAGTAGTTATATTATCGATGATAGCCTTAGCTTGCATGCAGGAACCGCAGGACGCAGAATAATAGAAATCGACAATCACCTGGTTTTCCGCAATAACTGAGGTAACACTAAGGAGTAAAAAAACAAAGACTATGAAAAGTGTAAAATATCGATTCTGTTTCATGTATTCTATCCTCCTGAGACGACTGGTGGAGAAAGAGTAACTTCATCTCCCTCATTGACCGTGGTATCGAATGAAGCACACTTCTTATTTTTTGACATCATCATACGATTCTTATCTTTTTCTGTGGCCGGGTATTGTTTCACAAAAGTATCAACAACATCTCTAAGAGTGTTTCCAGCTGAGATGTTTAGTTTTATTTGATCTTTTCCAGTGATGTCTTTGTATCGTCCAAACATCCTAACCGTGATTTCCATATGATACGTCCTTTAGCCAAACTACAGTTTTTTTATCCCACAAATCGGACAATGTGGATTTCTCTTAATATCCATCTTGTCAAAACATTGGTTCCAGACATCATAGATAAGCAACCCGGCAAGTGATTTGCCGAGTAAAAGTTTTATCGTCTCAGTACATTGAATCGAAGCGATTATTGCAGGAAGACTCCCGAGTACCGGAATCTCGCCAGAAATTGATTCCGGGATATTCTGAGAGATGCACTGTAAACATGGTGTTTTTTTAGAGAGAATTCCCATCACCATCCCGACAGTCTCATAGACTCCTGCGTAAACCCAGGGAATATTATATTTTATTGACACCTCGTTGATGATAAACCGAAGTGACATACTATCGGTACCATCGACAATCACGTCAGCATTTTTCACAAGCGATTCAATATTTTCTTTTGTTACTTTTTGGTTAATTCCCCTGACCCGTACTTCTGTGTTAATCTCTCGTAATTTCTCCTGAAGAACAAACGCTTTTGATTTCCCGACATCATATTCTGAAAACACTGATGTCCGATGGAGGTTCGTGATATCCACCGTATCATTGTCAACGATATCAATGCCTCCGATACCCACACGTACTAGCAGATTTGCACTATGGCTCCCTAGTCCTCCACCGCCGATGACAATCGCATGTTTTGTTGCTAGCAGCTCCTGACCCTTTTGACCTAACTCTTTAACAATGGTTTGTCTTCTGTATCGGTCTATACTCATAATTCTACCCGAGTTACAAGCTACTGGTATATCGGCACAGATAAAGATATATTATAAATATATCCCCTAACGTATCTGTTGATAAATATACTCTTGTGGTCGAAAACAAATAACCTAGTTTATTCTTCTACCAATGCTCCGACTGTTTGATCAACGTAGAACGCAAAATGTTGGCCAATATATTGTACTTTTGCGACAAGATGAGGCTGCCAATGAGCGACCGTTGTAATCACCATAATGTTATTGTCAACGATATCTGGGAAGGTAAGATTTCCATGGTTTGCCGCGCCATCCCAAGTCATAGTATATGTTTGTGATTTCTGTGGTGCGAGGAATACTACTTGTTTTATTGCATAATCAAGGAACCCGAAATGGTAATGTTTTCCGGCCTCGTTGATCCATCGTGAAATTTTCTCTGTAACATACGATCGGACATACCCAAGGTATGGACTAGAGCCGGTGTTTTTCACGGTGACCGTAATATCTAACTTTGCATCCACATGGCCTTTAACATTCGTGGTAAGTTCTAAAGGATGCACAGTTCTTGCCCCAGCTTCTTCAATTAATGGGCTATAGAGTTGCTCGGTTTTTAGCGGGGTTGACGCTGAGCCAACTATCTCATTGAATCCGCCATCAATAAAAATAGTTGGGATTGCCTGTCCTCGATAATGTCCCCAAAAACGGTTTTCAGCGATTTTATTTTGATTTATAACTAATGCAACATAATAGAAGGGGTACTGCGAGGTGTTATACATATCATAGAGTCCCTCGGCTGCATTTGGGCAGTTTGGACACCAGGTCGTAGTTCCTTCTTCGATAAAAACATTATGAGTAAATCCCGAAGTTGTACTCGGCATAATTTTCTGAGATTGTATTTTCTCTGAGGCTATTATGGTTGTAGCTGCTGCAAACGGTGATACTAAGAGTACCATCGTTATTATTAATAATATTATTTTTTTCATATAATCCCCTTAAATATTATACAAATATATGAAGCCGAACTATTTAAATATTTACCCTTGGGGCTTTTTTATTATCTCTTTTGCAGGAATACCTCCATATACCTTCCCCTTTATAAGCACTTGACCTTTCGTGACAAGTGCACCAGCAGCAACCACAACGTCGTCTTCTAGGACTGCACCAGGCATGATGATCGCACCAGCACCAATCACACAGTTGTTTCCCACTCGAACCCTATCCATGAAAATGGTTTCATACTGCATGTTGTGAATATGCCCGTAGATGATTGCATATTCACCCATTGTAACGTTATCACCAAATTCGGTGAGACACGGGTCTTTTATCACACCACCGACTAGTGAGTTTTTACCTATCTTCATCCCAAGCAGTCGGAAGTAGGATTGTTTTATTTTTCCTAGTGGGACAATTTCAAGAAGTTTACGGAACGGGGTATAAAGGACGCAAATGAGGGTCCATTTGAATGTGTTTTTATTCCTGAATGAATATTTATAAGTGCCTGGATAGTAGGTAATGCGAAAAAGATAAATTATACCACCAGTGATATATAACTCTGAGATGAAAAAAAGAACAGCACCGACGTAAATGACAATAGGAAGCACGATGAAATGCAAAAGAGTGGAAAACGCAAAATAATGGAAATAATGCTGAAGAACATAGAAACCAACAATTATCGGGATAAGTCCTATGATAAAGATGAATGATGGTATCACTGTGAAAAAGTAAGACCAAAGCGGCCGTTTTGATTTTTTCGGTTTCTGTACGTGTTCAGACATAAGCACAACAATACTTTCAGAGGCTAATAAATGTAATGATGAAGCTATTTTTCATTTTGACAGTTTGCCACCTCGTCTTTAAATATAATTACGGTCATAACAGAGGATAGGAGATTCCGATATGAGAAAGAAACCTCTTAAAAAACAGACTCAATTAAAAAAACAAGATGTAAGAAAAATCCAATATTCTGAGAAACGACAGAGGCACTATGCATTCGGTTTCCTTGTTGGTGAGTATTAAAAAAACATTTACTTAAATGGAAATTTCTTCATATTCAGTGTATGCTCGATTCATAAAACTAAGATATCCATCAGGTTCTTGCGATTGTTTGAGTGCTAGGATTGCTTGTTTTTGATAGGTGACCGCGTTTTGGAAATGTTGTAAGTTTTCACCGCTGAGGTTAGACCCAAGATACTGTTCATAGAACATGAGAACCATCTCTGTTAATGAGAAAGCGAACTGTGCAGTCACTGAATTAGTCGTTAGTGATTGTTCTGGAAACATATTTAGTTTACTTCCCTCGATTAGGTCTTTATAATACGGAATAACATGGTCGTTGTCAATCCAAAACCATCGCTCCTCTCCTGTCATTTTCGGAAAGAAAAAATCATGACCGGTGTTATCCTCATCTTCAGGGGAACAAATCCGCATGATAATCTGGTTTTTTGCTTCATAAGGAACAACAGCTTTATCAACATCTGCAAGAATCCACCCGTATCCCGGGCAATAAAACTCTGTCATGAAATGCATTTGATACCAAAACGAATAATGCCGTGTCGCCATTATGACGCGTGCAGGAACACCATTTGTCCTGAAGAAAGCGGTACTGAGATGTGATCGCCCTGGGCAATCACCGTTTCTGAACAATGTAGTCAGTGCATCCTGACCTTTCAGAGTACCAAGGTTGAGTTGGAGGCAAAAAAACAGGTAGCGGTGCCATTTCGCATAATCAACGATTCGTTGTGCGAGAACAAGCAGATTTGTGGTATGCCCTTTTAATTCATGTGCTTTTAGTCTAATAAGGATATTTTTTGACTGTACAACATCCGTCGGTGACAACCATAGTTTAGTCTCTTTAGGTAGTTCGTATTTCATCGGGATTTTCACATACGGTGGTAGATCGCTATAATTATTATTTTCGACTAAAACCCAGTAGTAAAAATGCAGTGAAACAAGCGAGCCTTTCTCTAATGGCCCTAAAGTGAAATTTACAACCTGATTCGGTTCGTAGGTATCGTTCTCTATTTCGAAATGGAGAATTTTAGCGGTCGAATCATTAAGGATTTCAAGCAGAATGGGGACTTGATAGTTGTAGTCTAGAGGGAAAGAATATCGGATATGAAAACTGCTGACATTTTCTGTCGCGTTGACAAACAGGTAATGTTCTCCTCGTAACAAATCAAGTTCTTGTTGCTGAACTCTACATTCTGCAGATTTTATTTTCTCTTGAATATCGGTTTCACTACTTACTAATGGCGAAACAACAATACCACTAAAGAGAAAAACAATACTAATCGCTAGCAATTTCTTCGAGAGCGACGTTGTATCTGAAGGAATTTTCATATATCTAGTAAGATATTGCCCTTGTACACTATTTATATTTTTTGTTGGAAATGCATCAGCTAGAGGAATAATTATGAAAAATAGGTGTTAAATGAAGCGCTATTTTTTCTCTGCAATGATAATAAATTTCCACGCGTTTTTCTTCCCTTCTTTTTCAGATATAGTAAACCCAGCGTCGGTAAAAAATTGTTCAACCTGATTTAATGTATGCGCTAGCTTATACGCATCGACATGATATTTAGTGACGTCTCGTCCTGCCCGGTTGAACAACATATGAATTTTTATGGAAAAGAGCTTCCATGTTGAAAAATCACGGTTCAACACTTCTAGAACGACTTTCCCACCTGGTTTTAAAACTCTCATCATCTCTTGAAAACTCTTATTTGGTTGGGTCCAATATGGGAGACTAAACCTGCTTGCGATTATATCAACTGTACTATTTTTCAAAGGGATATTTTCAGAGACTCCAACGACCGGTTCAAATGTTTGAAAATCAGCGTTTTTTACGTTTCCCTTTGCTAACTGAAGCATTTTAATTAATGGATCAATGCCTATGATTGTTGCCTGTGGTATCTTTCGAAAAATCTCAACCGAGAGTAAACCTGGTCCCACCCCTAGGTCGATGATGAACGGATGAGATGATGATGTATATCTTTGAACAACAGACGCGAGATATTCATATAAATCATTGAATTTCTTCATGTATGCTGCAAATTCTTCCGCGGTTTTGTCATTGATCAAAAACTCACACCGCCTGTTCTATGAAACTCGTACTCAGAAATAATGTTTTGGTTTTTTGAGAATTATTCGTAATATCGAGTGTTCTCTCTAGTTACCACAAGTTTTTTTGATTCAAGTTCTTGGTAGTTCTGAATTTTTGCAAATATTTGAAGTTCAATGGTTCTGTTCAATCCATGTGTGACATAGGAGATACCGGAGAGATAGGATGCTAATGATTCATTACTTCCGTCATCGGCAAATAATCTAAGGTGAAATGCGCTTTCCACCCCAAAATTCTGATTAATGTTAGTTTCAATGGACGTCGTAACGCAGGCACATTCTACTGGAATCCAGCCGTTGTGACCTATAGATCCGCCGACAAATACCTCAACCCATGCGTGAGCGGTAGCAATAGCTGTTCCGTTATCATAGCTGGTTAATAAATATCCTCGGATGAATCTCGCAGGGATGCCAAGTACTCTGCATAGAGAGATGTAAAGAAAGGACAGATCATCGCAATCACCAGCTTTATTATATAATGTCACCGCTGCTGGTCGTACTCCTTCATCATTTGGATGGGTTTGATACTGTATGTTTTCTTTCAGCCAAACAAACAATGTTTTTGCAAGCAGAAACGAGTTGTTCGTCTTAGCGTTACCCTGAATTGTCTTTGCGATCGCGGTAATGTTAGGATCGTACGGGTCGATAAAACGTGTTGTCTCATTCGCTTGTAATCGTGTGTAATGATGAACAACTTCTGGGTACATCTTCATAATCTCTTCAATCGTTAAGGCATTCTCTCCTTTCAGATCAGCAACCAGATAACTTTCGCTCTCCACCTGTGCTGTGAGCCCTAATTTATACGTTTGTTCGTCTTTTCCAGAGATGTTCCATCGTATAAAGGTGTTATTTACCAGTGTTTTCGTTTCATACTCGTGATTGTACAAGAGGTCATAGGTGGTGGTTCCAACAAGAACTTCAGGAGTATTGCACCAGTATACGATCTCGTACCTTTCAGAACCAGTACTATTCACATAATATCCATAGGAAATATCATACTTAACCTTTGTAGGATAAGGCTCGTAGGTGGTCGAAGGTAAAATCACCTCACACCCAGATAATACAACAACCAAAACAAGCATACCAGTAATGAAGAGGCACCAGGTGTTTTTCTTCATACGATCCTGGGTTTATCTCTTTTAAATAACCCTAACCCGCGCTTGTGCGATTGAGGATGAGACTTCTTACTATGAGCAATATTATACCGACACTCGTTACCCATTGGACATTGGAGACAGCTTGGATTTTCCTTATGGCAGAAGTTACCCCCAAGCTGCGCGAGTGACTCAAGATATTTGTACACATTCTCTTTCATTTCCTCTGCTTCTTGACTAAGGAATTTAATGGTTTCATCAGGGTCATTGGTAGTTACCCAGCCAAGTCTTTTTGCCACACGATTCACCATTATTGCTTTCTCAGTGACATTGTTCTGAATGTCTCCTGGTTTTTGTATTGGAGTTGCCTCTTGTCTTGATGGTAGTGATGGCATCTTTGGCATCTTTACTTTATAATCAGAGGGGTCAATATCTTTGAAGACGGTGACTGATTTTCCCCCGTGATCCGTCTCTCTAGTCCTGATTTCAACGAGAATCGGTATTTGGATTGAAGCACCAGAAATCAATGCAACCCCAATTGGCAGCCGCTGAATCTCATCATATGTCTGACTGGTAAGCCCTTCAACAGACTGAATAATCGCTTTTAGATCATTAGGGTTTGTCACTTTTAAAATAATATTCGTGTTACACTGAGAAATGATATTCTTATCGATCTTCGCAGGACGCTGACTGACCACACACAGTCCCATACCAAATTTTCGCCCCTCTGAAGCAACTGTTCGAAGCATGTTGGAGGAAACCGCATGACCAATCCCATGCTCCGGGCAGTAATTATGCGCTTCTTCTACAACAAAGAGGAAGGGAGGAATCTTCCCTGTTTTCCGATCTTTAAATAATTCCTCGGTTAACCGTGCTACCACTACATCCTGGATGTCAGGTGGCACTCCACGCATATTAATAATCGAACATTTCCCTTTCTGCACAAGCTCCTCTGTTGAGGTTCCTTTCTCGGAAAAAACGCCTATAGAATCTAAGGATTCTAATGAAGCCATCACGTTCCATCGAGCATTGCTCTTCGAGTGTTCCACTGCTTCTATAATATCTCTAATACTATAGACTTGTTTAAACTCCTTGAGTTCTTTGATGGTCTGATACAAGACTGCTATCTGAGGACCAGACAGTTTCGCTTGTAGAAGTTCAAGGATCTCTCGTCCTTCAAGATTCATTCCATTCAATGTTAAATGAGTCGTTGCATCCCCGCTGGTAAGTGGTGAAAACGTAACAATTTGACTGCTGTAATCATTTGCTTTTACCCCGAATTTCTCCATGTTCTTTTGATCTTTCTTATCCTTGTTCGGTTTTCCAAGGGAGATATATTCGCCATGGGTATCGATGATAACCAACGGGATTTTCTTCTTTAAAAGCTCTTCGACTAGAACTCCGCACGCATAGCTTTTCCCACCGCCGGTTTTCGCAAGGATACAAATATGTTTCTGGACCAACGAATCAATATTAAGATATACAGGAAGGTTATGACCTTTGAGAAGACCAAGGTACGCACCGTTTTGTTTCTCTGCTTGCAGCCCAAGGACGTGGCGTATTAGATCCTCATGAGCTATGGTTATTTGGGCACCTGCCTCAAACGGACTACGCGGTGCCTGCAAATGGCCCTCCTTGTCTCTGAAGCCAATCACCTCAGCGTATGCAGAAACATCACTTTTAATTGGAGGAACCGATCCATTGCTCTTGATGGTAATGGCATCCTCAAATTTCAAATCGGAGTACCCTTTGATATCCATGACCTGTGCGAGCACATAGCCTTCTTCATGTGGTGCGGCAACGTAATCAAACTTCCGTAAATTATGAGCATCAACCGTAAAGTTAAATTTTGTTGAACCGACATCACCATAGATAAGACCGACGAAGTCGTTTTTCTGTTGTTCCATCCATACCCCTTTTGTTGTCGATGTGCGGAATATTATGCAGGGTTATTATAGTTTTTGTATTTTTTTCCCCATTTCAAGCGGCAAACCAGCACACAGTTCAAGTGCTTCTACTTCCATGAAATGCAGATTCCCTGGAATTACTAGAGTATGTAATGGTGGACCAAAATCCTTCTTTCTGAGAACGTTTATTGTGTTTGCAGCCACCACCGGATCAGGAGCACCAGCGCGGGCAACGACACACGCGATATTATCATCGATGAAGAGACGCTTCCTGAGTTTATCCTCCATTCTCAAGAGTAATTCAAGTCCTTCATTCGCCGTCATATACCGGTTTTTCTCCATCTGAATGTCAAGCAACACCAGCGTATGCAACCCTATCTTCTTATTATTATATATTACAGTATATGGGCTTGTCGGAAAATACTCTTTCTCGCCAAATGCAAGCGTTGTCGTCCTGCCGAATTTGTAGTTCTGCAGACCAAGGATCCCAGGAACAGCGGTCGAAATACTACTGCTATGAATAATCTTTGTTGTAATTCCTTGTTTTATCGCACGCAACCGCAGATCAACATGCGTGGTTGCAATCATCGGATCCCCGCCGGTGAGAAACACGACATGATTCTTTGCGGCAGCGTCAATGATTTTATCCCCTTTCTCGGTTTCCTCTCGCGACAACACCTCGATTTTTTTCCCGATGAGTTTCTCAAAAGATATTTTGTCGAACTGTCCTAGTTTTGTTGTATAAAACTCCGCGAACACCTCATCACACTGTTTAAGTTCCTGCAAACCTTTTAATGAAACATCTGATTCATCGTACAATCCTAAACCAACAAAAACTAGTCGTCCTTTTAACATTTTTTCACAACCTTTCATGGTCTTGACATTCAAAAATCTTGTTCCCTGCGTTGATAAATTTCGAAAACATTTAAAACACCTATGTGATTCATAAATATGGGCAACAACTACCGGCTCTTTTTTATTACTTCTGTTACATACGTCTCGCATGTTTTTTTCAAATGTGACAACTCTGCACATGTTATCAGTGTACCAGGAGAATAATAAAGAAAGGTTTAAATTCCAGGAGACGTATTCCTAGCAAGAGGTGTTTTATGACATACAAACACGAGGGTTGGACCTTATACACAAGAAATGTAAAGCTTAAAGGCGGAAGAAATCAAACAATCTATTTCTTCAGCAAGAGATCACCAAAAAGTGGAACGACCTGCGATTTACCAAATGGGTACATCGTTGGTGTTAATAAGAGAACAGGCCTTCCATACCTGAAGAAGAAGTAAATTTACTTCATTCTTCATTTTTTCTTTTTTTTTTTACGCTTTTTTTCATAAGGATTTAATAACCGGTGCTTCTTCATCTTTTTCGTATGTCCCAGAAACATGCAGCACAAAAGAAGATATTCAAAAATATTGCCTCGCATCGGATTCACTACCTTTTTTCTCTTGCGGAAGAATGTGCCCTTGGGGGGAAACTAAACTTGTCTGATCGGTACGTCGTATTAGCACGAAAGATTTCTATGAAATATCTTGTTCCTATCCCTGCAGAGCATACACGCCGATTTTGTAAACACTGCTACGGCTATCTGCTTCCACCGTTAACCTGCCGAGTCCGCATCCATCGCGGGATGATTATCACCTACTGTAGTAAATGCAGGAAGTTTAGTCGGATTCCATTACGTGAGCGTTCCTCAGCTACTCGCAAACCATGAATAAATAATTAGGTGTTTTTAGGGGGTCAGGATAGCTGATTTAGCAGCCAATATACTTAAATAACATATGGTTTATTACCGATACCCAATTTCACGAGAAAGGAAGAGAATTCCTATGACAACAGCGTATGATGTTCCTGCAAAAGAGTTAATCATTGCATTAACAAAAAAATTACAAAATGAATCTGCGGTTGCTCCACCAGATTGGAGTAAATATGTTCGTACAGGTGTCTCCAAGGAGAATCCGCCAGAGACAAAGGACTGGTGGCACACCCGGTGTGCATCAATTCTACGGAAACTCTATATCAATAAAAATATGGGTGTGGAGCGTCTGCGAGCAGAATACGGTGGAAAACGAAACCGTGGATCAAAACCCAATAAAGCGGAAGCAGGAAGCGGCGCGATTGTCCGTCATGCCCTTCAACAGTTGGAGACCGCTGGGTATGTCACAAAGATGAAAGGTAGAGGCCGTATGCTCAGTCCGAAAGGAGTTAAATTCCTAGATAACACATCCTTTGAAGTAAAGAAATCCCTTATTGAAGCATTTCCTGAATTGAAAAAATATTAAATAGGTGAAGGCAATAGGTTCATCTTGAGGTTTTGGAATCACTATGGATGATATCGAAGCTATCAGGAAGAAGAAATTGCGTAATCTTCAACAACAACAGACGTTCTCACAAGAAGACTTTGAAGAGACACAACAGAAAGAGTTTGAAGACCAGAAGAAACTCATCCTGCGAACGATCCTCACTGATGACGCACGAGAACGCCTTGGGCGAATTAAAGCTGCACGTCCAGAAATGGCAGAAAACCTGGAGAACCAACTCATCATGCTTGCACAATCTGGGCGACTCAAAAATAAAATAAACGATGAACAGTTACGGGAGATACTCTCAAAGATGCTCCCGAAGAAACGCGATATTACGATTCGAAGAAGAGGAATATAAATGTCAAGTCATAAATCGTTAGGAAGAAAACTCCGATTAAGCAGAGCAACGAAAAGCAATCGGCGAGTACCAGCATGGGTAATGATTCGTACAAACCGACGATTTACTAAACATCCGAAAACACGCAACTGGCGGAGAAATTCACTCAAAATAGGTTGATGCGTATGGCTGAGAAAGTTTCTGAAAAAGAACTTGAACGGATTTACATAATCCCGCTTAGACGAGCAAAAATCGGACCAACATCCCGAGCCGCCCCTCGGGCGGTTGATGATATTCGTCATTTTCTCATGAAACACATGAAAATCGAGCAGAAAAACGTCTGGATCGATGATTCTTTGAACAAAGAACTCTGGGCACATGGGAAATTCTGGGTTCCAAGTAAAATTCGCGTGCGTGCCGTGAAATTTGAAGACGGTGTTGTTGAGGCAACATTACCGGAGCTAGGCGAGAAGAAATCACGACGAGAATTTTTAAAAGAGGAGAAAGAGAAGAAGACTCCGATTCTCCGACGAGAGGAAGAAAAAGCTGAGGAAGCAGTACCTGGTGCTGAAGGATATGATATTACTCCAACTGGTAAAGGTGAAGTAAAAATCAAGAAGAAGAAAGAGAAAGCCCCAACGGAAGAAAAGCCGGCGGAGAAAAAAGAAAAACCAATAAAATCAAAAGAAAAAGCACCTGAAGAAGAAGCTGAGAAAAAAGAAGAACCAAAGGGAGTAAAAAAATCGAAAACAGCGGCAAAGAAATCGACGTCAACAAAAAAAGATAAAACGGAAAAACCGGTCAGTAAGCGGAAATCAGCTTCGAAGAAAACGGAGAAAAAAAGTGAATAAGAATGCTTCAGCTCTTGGATTTCAATGATGAATGAATAGATAACCATGGGATATTTTAAAGAAAGAATTCCACCAGTCTATAGCGAACAAAGTGAGCGGTGACCGGTGGTCAGAAACAACAATAAAACCTGTTTTTATTCGATAGTTTTTGGTGGTGCCACTGCTCCTTTTTGATCCAAATGAGCAGCAGCTCGGCACCACCAGGAGAAATTTTTATGGATCGTGTTAGTGGATGCTGTGTTGAAATTCGACACTACAGTTCAAGTGTCGAAAAGAAATGTTTTGCACCTCAGCTTCAAGACCAAATACTGTCACAACATACTTAATTTTCCGGGGGTGCAAAAACGTTGTGAAGAAATTTTCCGAGGTGTTTTTGAACAGCATCGATGGATGCTTAGGGAGATCGGATTTGATCAAGACCATGTTCACATAACGATTGATGCAGGAACTAACGGACCAAAAGATATAGCGAAAGCTCTCAAAGGAACTTCTGGAAAAAAACTATTACACGAATTCCCCGAAATAAAAAATTTTCTTTTGGGGAAGCGGGTTCTGGAGCCCGACAATTTTTTTCGACAGCCTCGGTGAAAGAACCATCACCGATATGGATACTTATGCACGAAACCAGGGAATGCTCAGGAACTACTCTTTCAAATCAGGTCAATCACATCTCGATGATTTCGCACCCTGGGAGGATCAATACAGCGAGTTAAATTCTTACCATGTAAAGCGTGACCGCCGAGGCTAACGAAGTTAGCTGAGCATGCCACCAGTCTATTTGACTGGTGGTGCGGGTACGCATTTTGATAAAATTTTATGCTGAACGATTTGGTCATAAAGAAACACACTATATGCTTTTTAATGAGGAATTTATTCATAAGATACAGGGGTATACACTGGTTGAACAGATCGATATTCAGCAACCGGAAAAACGATATATGGATTCAGTACTTCTGAAGAATTCTTGCGAAATACTCCTTGAAAATTACGTCGTGTTACAAAGGAAATAAGCTAAAAAAACAATGCAGAAGGGATGCTTCTCGAAGGTGTGTAAAATGTATCATCGTTTTATAAATGATAGATTAGGACTCGAATCAGGTAATGATGATTATCCGAGTCCGAATCTCCCTGCCCGCACTAATTTGTGAAAAAAACGATTATTCTTCTATTATTTCAAGTAAGGAAGAATAGGTTTTTATGAAAGAGAATCTGTTGTATCAGAACCTGGTTTTTGGTATGTTCCAGGTTTATAGCAGCAACGTTAATACCGAGTGATGATACAAGTTTCTTCTGCGCTATATTACGATATTCAAATAAATGATTAGACGCTGTTTATGTTCTGTTAAACTGGGTAGTGTATTTGATTTTCTTGGTAATTTAACAATAATTTATGTTTTCCATTCAGATTTTTCTTTTTTACAATTTCAATTTTTAGCATCATATCAACCACCATATCTGGGAGAATTCTTGATGAAACAAGTTTGGTGTCGTATAATAACAAAACCGTTTTCTGACGGATATTAAGCGTGTCATTTCTCAGGGTTTGAAGAAAGAGTGATAGATCACGTAGATCCTTGTCTGACGATTGAGAAAAGTTCACGAATTGGGAGAGTGAATCTAACACAATGATCTCTGGGTTGCATTTTTCTATGCCGTATTTGATGATTTCTTTCATCTGGGCTAAATCTTGCGGTGGTTTATGGTAGAGACAATTGTCGTTATGATCTTCAGTTGGGAACGCAAATCCTGAGACGCAGTCGAAAACATAGATGAGTTTATTGTCAAAGGGTTTTAGTTCCATTGCATGTCGTATATAATCGTAGCTTCGCGTTAACGAGATATACAGGACGTTGGTGAAATGATTTGATTGAATTTTTTGGAAAAAATCAATAAATTGTGTAAATTCCATGGAATCATGGAATACAAGGACGATTCCTTGGAGTTTTTCCAGAACCTCATCTACTTCATTGTGTATCGAACGCCAGTAATTAATTTCTTCTTCATTTTCTATCATCTGATTTTCTCCAATCTTTCCACCCGGGTTTTTCTTTAATGACTTTTAAGATCATGATAGCATTGGTGAATGTGGTAAGGAAGTCTTCCTTTCGTTTAGGTTATATAGTGATTTTTGGTATATGCAGTCTACGACGAAGAGTGTTTCTGAGGTTTATTTGATGTGATTGTAACTGTTAATCAAAGAGATGTAGAGGATTGTTGTTTGTTGTTTTCTCCGCAGGTTTTTTAAAGAAGTCAATAAGACCTGGAAACTCTTTAGGAGTTATTAGTGAGGTAGGTTTGGGCGTGGAAGGTTCAAAGGTCTTATTGATTTCTTTTCACTTTTCTTCCCAATAGCTCACCTAAGTCTCCTTAAGTTCCTCCGTTGGTATCTCTTGGCAGCTGTCAATATTAGTCGTTTTTAGATGGCAGTCTTACTGAGGATATGATTGTTGATTGTGTTGATGAGGTTATTGAGTTCAAATGGTTTGGTGACGTAGTCGACGATTCCCATTTGACCTAGTTTTTGTTTTTCTTCGTCTGAGTATCGTACGACTGTGAGGAGAATTATTTTTGGTTTGGTTTTTTTCTCTTTGAGTTTGTCCAGGATTTCTCGGGTGGTGAGTCCTGGCATCATGACGTCGAGGGTGA
>Ga0209777_10003544_pt1 | contig 19229 bp, 25 predicted proteins | sample FrelakmetHBP12HB_FD_187147 | JGI IMG/M metagenome (GOLD analysis project Ga0209777, IMG submission 187147) | Freshwater lake sediment microbial communities from the University of Notre Dame, USA, for methane emissions studies -HBP12 HB (SPAdes)... | ecosystem: Environmental > Aquatic >...
CGTGTACGGCAACCTCTGGGATGGTTCGATTTATGAAATCTTCGATGGAGATCCACCCTATGCACCCCAAGGATGCATCACCCAAGCATGGAGTGTCGCAGAAATACTACGTGCCTGGGTGGAAGATATCGAGAACATCACACCAAAATACGAGTCTCTTCTTTTACATGAAATAGGCGTTTAACACGTACTGCTCGATCATCCTGTTCGTATTGAAGAATGACGCATTAATTGCAATACAGCTCCGCATTGTTCGTATCCAGTTATCCCGGTCGTTATAGAACTTCGGAATGATCCATGTCTCAAGTTTATTATATAGGTCGTTGCGGTCGTTATCATCGTCAGACTCCCGCTCATTTGATTTTCTTGTACCGATCGCCCACCCTGTGATGTTTTCTACACGACCCTCGATCCACCAGCCGTCAAGGGTGCTCAACTGAGGTACGCCGTTATGTGCTGCTTTCATCCCTGAGGTTCCCGAGGCTTCCTGCGGTCGTCGTGGTGTGTTCAACCAGACGTCAACACCAGCGGTCATGAGTTTTGCGATCGCCATATCATAGTTATGGATGTACGCCATTTTTACTTTCCCTTGGATGTTCTTCATCGCTGAAAAAATCCTTTTAATCGCATCTTTTCCAGAACCGTCTTTCGGGTGTGCTTTCCCTGCGTAAATGATCTGAATCGGTCCTGCTTTTTCCGCTATATTCATGAGTCGTTGTGCATCAGAGGTCAACAACTCTGGCCGTTTATACGCGGTCTGTCTGCGGGCAAAACCGATTGTAAAATGATCATAGTTCATCCCCACGTTATACCTGTTATTCACAAAATCAATAAGCTTCTTTTTTGTTTCCATGTGCGCCGCCCAGATATCTGCTTTGTCGATACCAAACGCTGCCCGGAGCGTGTACGGATCAGAACGCCATCCTGGGAGATACTTATCAAATACACGTTGGAACGGTTCAGAAACCCATGTCGGCGTATGTACGCCATTTGTAATCGAATCGATTGCATATCCGGGGAACATCAATCGTGATACTTCTCCATGCTTCTTCGCAACACCATTCACATAGTGGCTGAAAAAGAGCGCAAGCCTTGTCATATTTAACTTATTCTCAAAGGTAAACTCGTGTAGTAGAGAATCGGGAATTAAATCTCCGATCATCGATTTTGCAAGAGGCATATCAAACTGGTCATGCCCTGCAGCAACAGGAGTATGTGTCGTAAACACACATTGCTCTCTGACTTTCTCCACATCTTTTATTTGATCGTACAGCTCAAGAGTACCGAGCGCAGCATGCCCTTCGTTCATATGATATTTATCAATAGTTCGATACCCTAAGGATTCTATCGCGCGAACACCACCGATGCCCAAGACGATCTCTTGTGCAAGTCGATATTTGTTATCTCCTCCGTAGAGATACTTGGTAATTTCTCTATCATAATTTGAATTCCCCTCAAGATTAGTATCAAGGAAAAACACGGGAACAATATAGCCACCTTGACCTTGTACTGGATAGTACCAAATACGAATGTTGACGTCTCTCCCTTCAATTTTCACAGATGTCTTAATCGGCAGAAGCTTGAGGAAATCATTGATGTTAAAATTATACGGAAGCTCGATTTGATTTCCATCCAAATCGATTTCTTGATAGAAGTATCCCTTCTCAGAAAGGAGTGTTACCCCGACAATTGGCACATTTAGATCCGCACCTGATTTCAAAGTATCCCCAGCAAGGATCCCAAGACCACCGCTGTAGGTCGGTATATGTTCATCAATACCTATTTCCATGGAAAAATACGCGATTTTTGGTTTTCCTGTCGGCCTTATCGTATTATTTGTTTCTGCATTTATTTCTACTGTTGACGTCTCCACTGCTCCACCTTTCACCTTTAAACAATGCGATGCAAATGAAATGAAAACTCTAAACAAGTGTATAGCTTATCTTTTTTTCTCTTCTCTTTTTCCTCTAGGAATACATGATACCGTCGTAATCCCCATCATCCTCTATTTTATTCTTAGTATTATGTTTCATTATTTTTCTTTGTTGTCTCGGCCCGACAAACAGAAAATCATTTCGTAATAATCTAACGTATGTTTTATCTGGAAGTGGCTCGAGTTTCGCAATCCCTTTGACTTGAAATTTTTGTAAAACCCATTCAATTTCCTTTCGTGAGACTCGCAGTTTTGAAGCAAGTTCAAAGGTTGTAATAGGGTACTTTTTTTGCAACAACTTAATGATTTGTTCCTCTAGCGATCCTATGGTAATTTCTATCATACGATGGCCATGAATTATATGCACTCGTATGCGCGCATCCCTTTTTTATCGTTTTTAAAGAGTTTTTTCACGTCATCTTGCATTTCTGGAGGGTATCCCTCTGGAAATTCAATGCATCCTTTACAGACATCAAATCCGATTGCTTTCTTTAATGCTTCAATGCTGATATAACCAAGAGAGTCGGCTTCGATTTCCTGTGCAATCTTATCCCATGACTTGATATTGCCGTCGCTATTTCGCGCGATAAACTCTTTTTTACTGCGCATATCAATACCAAGATAACACGGTGCGATAAGAGGTGGGCACCCAATCCTCACATGTACTTCTTTTACCCCAACGTTTTTCATTCCTCGAATGATCTTGCGGATATTGGTTCCACGAACAATCGAATCATCCACTAGTACAACTCGTTTATCTTCTAGGACGGCACGGAGAAATGATAGTCCTTCCTCTACTACTTTCTCTCGATGCTCCTGTGTTTGTTGAATAAATGATCGTTCATCTTTATCCTTCATGATTCCTTCATCAAGAGGAATACCAGATTCTCGGGAATAACCGATAGCATATCGTCTCCCTGATTCAGGGACCGGTATCACAAGGTCTGCCTCCGCCGGTTGTTCCTGTGCAAGTAAACGCCCAATCTCCTGGCGAGTCGTGTGAATGGATCGTCCGTTGATACGTGAATCAGGTTTTGCAAAGTACACAAATTCGAACATACACGGAAGTTCCTGTTTTTTTATGATTTGCTTTTCATAGATGTTTCCTTTTGGATTAATGATAATAACAGAGCCACCAGGGATATCTTTAACATACTCAAAATTAATTTTTTTAAAAACCCGTGTCTCTGACGCAAGGCAATAGGTTCCGTTTGCTTTTCCAAGGGCAAGTGGCCGAATCTTTCGAGGGTCGGTCATAGCGAACATATAAGGTTTATCCCCTGAATCAGCGATGTATAAGACTGAGTAGCTCCCCTTTGCTTTTCGCATGACATGTTCACATGCGGAAAAGATTACTTCCGGGCTTAGTTCTTTTTTATAGAGTTCGTCAGCCATGGGAAGCAGGAGCCATTGAATGTCGCAATCAGTGCGTGGTTTTCTCTCTGTACTGTTCGAAAGTTCAGAACAATTGAAAATATTTCCATTGTGCACCGCCGCTAAAAAGGGATTTACCAGATATTCTGGTTGTGCATTCTTTTTTAATGATTCTTCGTCATCCATACCAGCGGTTGAATACCGGGTATGACCGATCCCGATGTTTCCTGGTTTATTGATTTTCTTCTCCTCGTTAAAAACATCTCGCACAAGGCCAGCATCTTTTGTTATATGGATGTTCCCATCATAGGTAAGCATACCGGCTGATGATTGGCCTCTATGCTGGATTGTAAATAAACTATGGTAGATAAGATGTGAAACAGACTGTCCCCCAATAATGCCGATGATACCACACATGTACGAACGATGATTGAAAGTAGATTATTTATAGGTTTTCAGTGACAGCAGTGAACAACAGTCATATCCTCTTGGAGAAAATTCTTTTTATCTTCTTCAAGAAAACGGGTATATTCAATCATCGTTTAAAATAAATCTATATTTTTTGAACAAAATAAAAATTATTTTGTAGTCAAATATCATTACGGACATACATATATGGTGAAATTTGATTCAAAAGAGCATGAAATCCTCTACAAGCTCAATTTTGATTCCTGTCAATCATTCGCCAAAATCGGAAAAAATGTTATGCTCTCAAAAACCGTTGTCGCCTACCGTAAAGGAAATGATTTTGTTCATCATAGCGATTGATAATGTATCAACAAGCCGGGTCCTATTCGTTTCACTTCAACAATCTTCAAAGGAATACTATCCTTTTCACTTTTTATTCCTTCGCCCTCTGCAACCGTCGGTGTCTCCTTCCCCCCGATAATACAGGATCCGATGAAGATATAGAGATCGTCGACAACCTTGTTTTTCAGAAAATTCCAGATGACAGTGCCGCCGCCTTCTACTAGAAGCGTCCGAACACCTTTCCGATAGAGAAAATCCAGAGCACATCTCACATCAATAAATCCGTTTCTATCAATCTTGCATCCGGCAACCTCGATATGTGACCCTTTGTATGTTTTCTCCTTTCCCTTTGCAGTAATAATCAACGTCTTTGTCACATTATTTAACACTAGCGCATGAGCTGGTGTTCTTCCCTTACTATCAAGGACAACCCGTAACGGTTGTTTTGGATGTTTTACGTATTTTTCTTTTATCGTCAGTTTTGGATCATCAACCAGGATTGTACCAACTCCAACCAGCACTGCGTCACACTTGTTGCGAAGCAGATACATCCGTTCGATGTCTTCATCACAGGAAATCCGCATTTGTTTTCGTGTCGGTGACGCTATTTTTCCATCAGCAGACATCGCACAATTTATGATAACACGGGGTCTTTTCATATCATTTCACTGTGGATAGAGAGGACAATTTTTCTTCTTCTCCGGGCATATCTGCTTTGTTTTACATGAAGGGCCCGTATTTTTAAAAATAATCGGAGCAACTTTTTTTACTTCCTGAAGCATTTTATTCGCAAGCAAGCGAATCTCCCATTGTGCATGGAGACAACAGCGAAGCTCGAAAAAATTCAGAAGGGAACGTGCATTCATCGTTACCATAATGTTCGTACAGGTCGCATTCGGGAGTAGGTATCTCGCGTCCTCTGCTGGTATTTTCATCTTCAGCAATTTATTGTACTGATCCCAGATAACCCCCATTGTTTCTTCATAGGCTTTCTTCGTCTTCTTGTTCTTCCCGATCGAAGGTGGAATCACGTAGTTCGGTTCATTCAGATTTACATATCGCTGACTTTGCTGAGAATAACTTGCGATGCGATGTCGTACCAGTTGATGTGTGAGCGACCTGCTCACATCACTAATCGCGAACGTAAACGAGGCATGTTCGATAATACTGGTATGTCCTAGTTTTAAGACTTGCTCCAAGACTGCTGCCTGTTCCTTCTCTGATATTTTTTCAAGATTCTCTGGTTTTGTCTTGCTATGGGTCAGGGTAGCAGCCATTGCAGGTAACTTTTCTGGATCCGATGTATATCCAACGAGTTTCACATTCATGTCCGTTCCCTATACCCCTTATATCTTGAGACGTTTAAGTGTTTTGATACAGATATCGTTTTCAGTTCTGTTAAGGAAAACCCTTCATTCCCTCATTCATCAGATTCCTCCGCTGGAAAAAAGAAATACCTTTTTTCTGCTAATTTTTTCCCGTTCAATTAAACCGCAAATTTTTAACAACAAACCCATTTATCTAATCCACTAAAATGAACCGGTGTGGGAGATAAACTATGAGAGCATTTATTATTACAACTATCGTCTGTTTCATTATCTATCTTCTCTTAACAACAAGCATTGGAATAGATATACTCGGGTTCTGGAGCTATATCAAATTCATCTTCGGAATTCTCTGCTTTCCTTGATTGTCGTCATCACCCCTGCTCTCTTTATCATCCTTGCCTTAAATCGGGTGTTATACAAACCAACTGTGCCTGACCGTTGTTGTCAAAGTTGATATTATTAACACGATGGTGATTGTCTGCATTGATGTTGCAATCTTCTACCCACTTATCTCCTTCATCTTAACTTTATTCATCGTGAAATATTTGGAAAGAGAGATTTCTAAAATAATCTTTAATTTCACATAACTATCTTAAACTAGGTTTTGAATAAGGGGAACGATTCTGCATGACAGTACCATCTGAAAAAAACAATGGACGTGTTGTTCTTTCTTTTTTTCTGATACCTACGATTATGTTGATTTTTGGGTATGCTCTCTTCCCGTACCCACCGTCGTCACTCGCAAGACAGCTTTCGTTCATCCCTTTATTTCTCGGGTTGATCCTCCTAGGTATTGGTTTTTTCTTCAAAGGAAAAAACACCGCGAGTACATTAAAAATTGTCGGATGGGGTATGGTTGCATTCTTCTGGGCTACCATGCCGAGCTTCCTGTATTTTTCTGAGGACGGTGATGTCTTCAACGCAGCAGTCTGCGTCATCGGCATATATGTACTTATCTACATAGCGTATCATGAATGGCTTTCTCTCAAAAGAAACAACTATGTCTCTTGTTTGAATTGGATTGCTGGTAGTACGTTTCTTGCAGGCATCATCTATTTTACAATTGAAAATGGTATCGTCCCAGGCCTAAAGGATTGGTTAATCGAGTTTGTTGCCGCGCAAAGTACGGATCTCTTGCATCTCTTTGGAGTCAACGCCAGTAGGAATCAAGCCCTTATTATATACAACAATGCACCGGTGACCATTATCTTTGCATGTACTGCTATTCAATCCATGGTTCTGTTTGTTGGTATGATTGGGGCATTATCGCGCATGAATATGAAACGAAAGGCTCTCGGATTGTTGGTAACTGTTTTCCCGATTTACTTCCTGAATCTGGTTCGTAATGCGGGTGTCGTGTTCATGGTGGGAAGTGGCATGGTCTCTTTTGAGATTGCCCATAATGTGATTGGAAAAACAGGATCATTACTTGCCCTGATTATCCTGTTGTTCGTCACCTTTAAAATCGTTCCGGAATTGTATGATGAGATAGTCGGCATCATCGATTTACCGAAACGAAGAGGACCTGTAGAACTTTTTATCGGGCGGTTAGTAGGGAAGAAACATGATGCGTATCGCTAACGGTGGTTTTTCCTGGATTCTAGCATCGTTTGCGTTGACCGTTATATTTATCGGTGCATCATTCTTCTCGGTAGGATTCTTGCTGATCTTTTTAGAAGTTGTTTCAATGTTTTTCTTTTTGATATCTTGTCTTTTGATCGTTTTTTTCCGGGACCCTGAGCGAATTATCGGTCTTGATGTTGTCGCGGTTGCTGATGGGAAGATACGAGAAATAACCACCGTACATGATACCGAGGTTGGGGAGTGCATCCAAATTTCTACGTTTATGAATATTCATAATGTGCATGTGAATCGTATGCCTCTGGATGGAACCATTGAAGAAATCATCTATTACAGAGGAGCTCATCTGCCAGCGTTCAAAAAAGAATCTGAAAAAAATGAACGGATCGTTCTGCTTATTCACACTGATATCGGGTGGATAAAAATTGTTCAAATAGCAGGAACGATTGCACGTCGAATCGTCCCTTATGTTTCGGAGGGAGATACTGTGAAAAAAGGAGGAAAAATCGGGCTTATCCGTCTTGGTTCTCGCGTTGACCTTTATCTTCCAATAAAAAGAATTAAACCACTTGTGATTCAGGTAACTAACAAAATAAAAGCTGGAGAAGATACCATTGCAGAAATCCATGATTAAACTACTGTCTCTTGCAGATATCATCACCGTCATGAACATGGTAATGGGTTTCCTGGCTATCCTCATGGTATTTTCCAATCAATTCCAGCTTGCTGCTGCTTTTATCCTTCTGGGTCTACTTGCTGACGGCTTGGATGGTATTGTTGCCCGGCGTATGGGGAACGGACAAATGGGTGAATATCTCGAAAGTATTGCAGATATGATTTCATTGTCGGTTGCTCCCCTTGTTCTTCTCTACAAGACCTATTACGACGTTGTCGCCCAACAGTTCTCACTACATCTCCTTCTTGGCGTCGTGCTTGTTTTCTCACTGATATGCAGCATGATCCGTCTCTCATCATTTTCTCTCTTGAAAGAGAAACATTTCTTTATTGGTCTACCGACTTCTGTGAGTGCGGTGTTCCTTGTGTTAACCTCATTTCTTAAACTGGATATCTGGTATATTCTCCCCTTTATTGTTATCCTCGCGCTTGCGATGATTTCATCGATTCGTTTCCCAAAAACAGGGTTGAAAATAGATCTTGTTGCCGCTGTTTTTATCGTTGCCACTATCTTGCTTGACGGCATGTATAATAACATCGCGCCACTCTTACTTCTCGCAGCACTTGTCTCCTATATCATTATCGGACCGTTCTATCTCCGTATAAAAAAAGAAGAAAATATAGGAACTGAATGAAAGTGTGAACTGGAAACAAAATTGATACTCTTACAATGGAACCGGGTGGTCACATGAGTCCGTGGTACTACCGTGAAGAACCATTTCACTTCAGACCGTGGTTTCCACGTTGAGCTGACCTTGATTACTTACGGAAAAAATACACGAATTGGAAGAACGCGTAGCATCACTCGAACATAAAGAATTCTCAGACAAGAGTCAACAGTAGCCACCCTTTTTTCTGTCTACATCCTGTGGAAATATGTTTTTGTTCACCAAAACTTATCTAAACAAAAATTGCATTACATACTGCTATTATGGATGATATACCAAAGATTGGCATTACAGGCATGCCAAGCGTCGGAAAAACCCTGACACTCATCAAAATCATCGAGAAAATTGAAAAAAGTGGCTATAAGCTTGAAGGAATGATCACCACACCGCTTATTGAAAAGAAAAAACGTGTGGGTTTTTATGTGGAGGACTGGCAGACCAAAGAAAAAGAAGTCTTTGCCCGTCTTGACTTGGATTCCAAGGACAAGGTTGGGAAATACGGCGTTGACCTCGCTGCACTGGAGAGAGTCGGCATCCATGCAATAGAAAAAGCGATCAACGACGAAGACACCGATATTATTGTTATCGATGAAATCGGGAAGATGGAGATGCTTTCTGAGAAGTTCTGTGAGATGGTCATTGAGGCGCTTGATTCTGATAAACCGATTATGGTGACGTTGCATAAGAAATCACGGACACCGCTCCTGCAGGATATCCGCAGGCGGGATGATATCCGCATCCTTGAGGTGACCGCGGTGAACCGGAATCTGCTTCCGTATAAGATTGAAAAAATCATGGCTGAGAAACTCCCGCCCTTGTTTTAACCATGACCGACGGACCAACTGATCTTATAAAAGAAGGAACAACTGAGTTTTTTGTTTATAAAAAAAAGACGTCTGCGAAAGGACCTAGCACTCGGGGTCAGACGCCGTTCTATAACCCGTCCATGGAGTTAAACCGGGATGTTTCCATTCTTGTCAATCAGTGGTTCCTGAACGCGAGTACGAAGCACGTTCATATCTTGGACGGGCTGGCAGCATCCGGGGTCAGAGGGATCCGACTCGCTCATGAACTGAACGGGGATTTTGAGGTAACAATGAATGATTGGAATGATCAATCGTTCTCATTGATCCAGCAGAATATTCAAAAAACCTCGTTACAGAACATCTCTGTGTTCCAACGAGATCTCAATGGACTGCTTTCAGAACGTCGATACAATTCTATTGATATCGACCCGTTTGGCTCACCCGTGTATTTTATTGACGCTGCCGTACGAAGCGTCTACAACAAAGGAATCATTGCGTGTACCGCGACTGATACCGCAGCGCTCTGTGGTGTGTTTCCCCGGGTGTGTTATCGACGGTATGGTGCCTGGCCGCTTCATGTTCCCGCAATGCATGAAATAGGATTGAGAATACTTCTTGGTTGTCTGTGTCGTGAAGCTGCGAAGTACGACCGCGGCATCGAACCACTGATCTGTTATACAACCGATCACTATGTACGACTATATATACAAGTACATAATGGAAAAAACGCTGCCAATATGTCCATGGCACAATTTTCCAGTATCCTAGCAAGAGATGTTCCCCTCTCCACGGAAAACACTGCTCGGGTTGGCCCTTTATGGCTTGGGAAGTTACAGAAAAAACCTGTACTACAAGAGATACGAACCATCTTGTCAACCAAGGAATTGAACACAAAAAACATGCTCTGGAAACTATTATATCTCCTTGAAGAAGAGGCAGATGCCCCACCGTTTTTCTATACCACTAATGACCTCTCCTCCTTGTGGAAACAATCGCCACCGACCATGGAGCATATCTTTGAACGATTGCGAAACAAAGGATTTGTCGTCACCAGAACCCATTGCACTCCCACCGGGTTTAAAACAGATGCTACTCTGGACGTCATCAAAGAAGTTTTTAAATGACGAAAGATATCACTGACCCATGAAAAATACGCTCAAGAAGCTTTCCGTTGGTGTGTTAGCCTCTGGTTCTGGGACTGACCTGCAGAGCATCATCGATGCATCAGAGAAGGAAATGATCGATGCAGAGGTTGTTGTGGTGATCAGCGACAAGAAAGGCGCGTTTGCATTGAACCGGGCAAAAACGCATCATATCCCAGGGTTTTTTGTTGATCCAAAAGGAAAAGATCGTACTGCTCATGAGGACGAAATCGATGCGGTTCTTCGCAATCATCAGGTAGAGCTTGTCGTTGGTGCAGGATACATGCGGCTCCTTTCACCGACGTTTGTGAAAAAATGGCAACACAAACTCATCAATATTCATCCCGCGCTCCTCCCATCATTTAAGGGAACAAATGGGCAGCGGGACGCCTTGCACTATGGGGTGAAGATCTCTGGGTGTACCACGCATTTCATGGACACTGAGATTGATCACGGTCCGATTATTCTTCAGGCTGCAGTTACAGTACATGCTGATGATGACCGTGATGCCCTCGCAGCACGTATTCTTGAGGTAGAACATCAGGTTCTCCCCCGGACGATACAGCTGTTTGCGCAGAAAAGGTTGCTCATCGAAGGTCGTAAGGTCATCATCTTGCCGGGAGATTCATGGAAAATGAAACATAAGGTTCTTCCTGATGTGCTCTACTCTGAAGGATACTAATACCATCCCGTTTCAGGATGCTTATAACTGGTTATGTAGCTTTGATAAGTATGGATGGATCTTTGGTCTTGAGAGAATAAATTCTCTTCTTGAGCAACTTGGAAATCCTCACCAAGGACTTCGGGTCATTCACGTCGCTGGGACCAATGGGAAAGGCTCCGTCTGCAAATACATCAGTTCGATTCTTCAGAAAGCAGGATACATTGTTGGTCTGTATCTTTCTCCTCATGTTGAGCGTTTTTCAGAGCGTATTGTCGTCAACAACCAGGAGATTTCAGAGGAAGATTTCGCATGCCTTGTGTCCCATGTCAGACCCGTTGTCGAGGCTATGAAAAAACAGGACAACTCGCCGACGTTTTTTGAAATCGTGACTGCGCTTGCTTTTCTGCATTTCAAGAATTGTTCAGTTGATTATGCGGTTGTGGAGGTCGGGCTTGGTGGTCGATTTGATGCGACGAACGTCGTCAATCCACTGGTGTCTGTGATCACGAATATTTCACTGGAACATACGGATATTCTTGGGAAGGATATTGGATTGATTGCTTCTGAGAAAGCAGGGATCATCAAGGATCATGTCCCGGTCGTCTGTGGAGCGGTGCAAGAAGCACGGGTCGTTATTGAGCAGGTCGCACAGCAGCGGAACGCGCCGGTTACATGGATTGACCAAACAATGTGGACACGAACATCCTCTGAGAGGGGATGCCAGGAGTTTATCGTTCAAGGTTCCCTTAAAGACTATACCATACAGACCTCGATGCTTGGTTGGCATCAGGGTGAAAACATTACGCTCGCTATCGCAGCGGTTGAACAGCTGCAGATGGGTGGTGTGTATCTCACTGATAGTGATATCCAGGATGGAATTAAGGCAGCAACGCATCCTGGGCGGATGGAAATCATCTCAGCGGAACCCTTGATCCTGCTTGATGGTGCGCATAACCCTGCGGGGATGAGTATGCTTGTGAAAACATTACAGGAGGATTTTTCCAATCATCGTCTTGTCGTTGTTCTTGGGGTGTTGAAGGATAAGGATCTGAAGACGATGGTGTCGATGATCATGCCGATCTCTGATGTGATCATTGTCACGAAATCTGGAAATCCTCGTGCAGCTGATCCCGTGGTGCTCAATGAGATGATTACCGCTGTCGACGTTGACAAAACAGTTTTTGTTGAAGACTCGATTCCTCAGGCAATTGATTATGCGAAACGGATTGCTAGACAAAACGATCTGATCTGTGTGACAGGATCGCTCTTCACGGTGGGGGAAGCACGAGGGTATATACTCCATACAAAAACTGATCTGAGAGATTTTTAGTCTACAGGTGTATTTTCTTCAGAATCAGCCTGAGGTCTTTCATTGCCTGTGTCTCTGATAAGGCGTCTGGGTTTCCGATGGAGTCTTCTAAGGTGTGATCAAAATGGATTTTTCCTAGATACCGTACCTGTAATCTTTGTACCTCTTGTTCGATAAACGAAGCATCTGCCATCGTCATGTTTTCTATGACACCAAGCACTGGTTTTTTCAGTTCTAGCAACATGGTGAGCAGTTTACTGACCGTTCCCATCGCGACCTTTGATGGAGTCGTCACCACTAAAAATTCGCTACGCTTGATATATCGGATGACATCAAGGGTCTCATCGCCAATTCCTGGTGGCATGTCAATGATTAGGAAATCAAGGCGTCCCCATTGAGTGATCGCCAGCAGCTCCAGGATGATGTTGGAGATGTCACTTCCTCGGAATGGGGATGGTTTTTCCTCTGTGAAATACACAATAGACATGAAAGAAATCCCATGGATAATTGGTGGGATGATTCCTTTTTCCTCTGTAGGGAACTTGTTTTTTACTCCGAGGATGATATGAGAGGATGGTCCGTACAAGTCCAGATCCAAGAGTCCAACGCGGTGGCCATGTTGTGAGAGATGGAGCGCAAGGGTTGAGGCAACCATGCTTTTTCCAACCCCGCCTTTTCCGCTTGCAACCGCGATGATTCTGTTGATGTTTTTCAAACGTTTCTCGATGACGCTGGTACGTGGCTCCATGGTCATCGTACTCCTTTGATGGAGGTTAGCGTCACACCTCGTCCTTTTGTGATTTCAAAATCAGGGCTCCCACAATGGGGGCATCGGGTATGGACGAACACGATCTCAGGGATGAAATGGATAGATTCTGATTCTGTTTTGTTGAGTTTCTTCTTCATGTCGCTGTATTTCCAGCTCTCCCCGCAGTTTTTGCAGCTCAGCGTACTTTTGTCTGTTTTCAGTACAAATGCGTCTTTTTTTATTAGTGGTTTCTGTGATTTGCTTAATTCATTGAGCGCAAAGAGGAAGATTTCTTTTTCTATTTGTTGGAGTTCGCCGATATGCACAGTGACATGGGTGATTGTTTTGAGTTTTTCTTTTCGTGCTTCTTCGACCGTGGCCATGACAATGGATTCAGCAAGTGCCCATTCATGCATAGTAAGACCGAATACAGGAGAAGATGGTTTAAATGTTACGAACAGAAAATGAACATGAAATGACAGGATGTTTATATAGACGAACGGATTTTCTTTTTCTAATAGGTGATCTCTTTGGAAAATACAAAGGTGAAAAAATCTGAGGATGAATGGAAAAAAATTCTCACACCTGAAGAGTTTAAGGTGCTCCGTAAGAAAGGGACTGAACCTCCATTCAGCGGAAAATATGTTCATCAGACCGCTGAAGGGACATATGTCTGCGCTGGATGCGGAAACCTTTTGTTTTCCTCTAAAACAAAATTTGATTCAGGAAGTGGATGGCCGAGTTTCTCGGCAGCAGTTGCACCTGATGCTGTGGTGTTAAAACCAGATAAAAGTCTTTTTATGAAACGCACTGAAGTGATCTGCGCACAGTGTGGAGGACATCTTGGCCATGTATTTGACGACGGTCCACCACCTATGGGTAAACGATACTGTATGAACTCTAATTCATTACGTTTTGTTGAAAAAAATAAGGAGAAAGAATCATAAAAAGAAGTGAGAAGGGCTGTTGCGTGCCTTCGCGAAAGAACCTATAGAAAAGATAGCTAATAGTATAATGTTAACAACTGTGTGAGAGATTGTGATTAAAACAATAATAGACTGAATACCATATGTAAAAGATTGAATTGAAAGTTCATTGTTCTAAGGGATCTTATCCTCTATCCTTTATAGACCATCCAAAGCATCATTCACTAATTTATCAGCCAATACCTGATATCTATTATCTCTTGTAACACAATTATATACTACTTTACTAAAAATCCTTTCACAATTTTTAACCTCCTGAAAAAGAGGAAGTAAATGCGGAGCTTTAATTCTATAATAACCATTCATTTGCTTTATAACAAGCTCTGAATCCATAAAAACATGAACCTCACCTCGAGTGTGTTTTGCTGAAACTTGAAGTACTTTTATCAGAGCTTTGTATTCAGCTACATTATTTGTTGTATCCCCGATACATTCTTTGTAACATTCTAATTGATTTTTATTTTCATCGTAGAAAAAAAGAAAAACTTGGATGGCTTACCATCCGATGGTCATCAGAATGAAATATGAAAAGAAAGAATTGCTCACAGAACCAATCCGACATATTGACATCAAGACGTTCAATGCAATCCCATTGATTGATGCATTCGATCATATGGCGTTCCAGTCGCGGAACCTTGCTAACGCCTGCAAGATCTATGATACGATGCTTGCGGATAAGGACTGTTCCGTCATCCTCTGTCTCGCTGGCTCGTTGGTCAGTGCCGGGTTGAAGAACGTTATTGTTGACATGATCTGTCAGAATATGGTCGATGCGATCGTCTCGACCGGTGCGGTTGTTGCAGACCAGGATTTCTTCGAAGGGCTCGGGTTTAAGCATTACCGCGGGGAGATACGGGTCGATGACTCCAAGCTTCAGAAGATACACATCGACAGGATATATGACACCTTCATCGACGAGGATGATCTCCGCATCTGTGACATGACGACGAAGAAGATCGCTGACTCGCTTCCTCCACATCCGTATTCCTCACGGGAGTTCATCTATGAGATGGGGCGATACCTCAACAAGAACAGGAAGAACCCTGACTCGTTCGTCCTTGAGGCCTTTAAACATGAGGTCCCGATTTTCTGTCCAGCTTTCTCTGATTCCAGTGCCGGGTTCGGACTGGTGTTCCATCAGTATGAACGGAAAACCAACTATCTGACGATCGATTCGGTGAAGGATTTCAGGGAACTGACAGAACTGAAGGTGCATACCAAGCAAACCGGATTGGTCATGATTGGTGGTGGAGTGCCGAAGAACTTCGTGCAAGACACGGTTGTTGCCGCTGATATCCTTGGTATCAATGCACCCATGCACAAGTACGCGATACAGCTCACTGTGGCAGACGAGCGCGACGGCGCACTCTCCGGTTCAACCCTGAAAGAAGCGAACTCATGGGGGAAAGTCGACACAGGCTACGAGCAGATGGTGTATGGAGAGGCAACGATTACCTTCCCTCTGCTGATCAGTTACGCCTATCACAAAGGAGCCTGGAAGAAAAGACAGCCTCAGAAACTGAATCAATTGTTCAAATAACGCTACGCAGACAACCATTATAAAGAGGAGACATTTCTTGTTTCTCCTGTGAACGCATCATCACACGAGAAATTAAAACAACTTCAACAGCTGCTAAAGAACATGAAGAGTTGTGCGATAGCGTACTCTGGTGGAGTGGACAGCACTTTTCTGATAAAGGTCGCCCATGATACCCTGGGAGAGAACGCTCTTGCAGTCACGGCAACATCCTCAACCTACCCACGACGGGAACTAGAAGATGCGAAACGCTATGCACAGGAAATAGGGATCCCTCATGTGATCATCCACTCTGAGGAGCTGGATATCCCAGAGTTTTCAGAAAATCCCTCTGACCGGTGCTACTACTGTAAAAAAGAATTATTCACAAAAATACAACAGATCGTCAAAGAACATCATCTGAACACTGTCCTTGATGGATCAAATGCTGATGACACATTGGACTATCGCCCAGGGGCTCGTGCACGAAACGAACTCGGAGTACGAAGCCCACTGAAAGAGGTCGGACTCACCAAACAGGAAATCAGACAGCTTTCCACTTCTTTACATCTAAAATCCTCAGGAAAACCACCGTTTGCCTGTCTTGCCTCACGAATCCCCTACGGAGTGAGGATCACCAAAGAACGACTCAAACAAGTAGAAACCGCTGAAGAGTACCTTTTTTCACTAGGGATCAGACAATGTCGAGTCCGCTATCATGACCACATCGCACGAATCGAAGTACCACAAGATGAAATCCCCACTATCCTTGCGCATGCGCAAAAGATTATAAAACGTTTTAGAACACTGGGTTTTACCTACATCACCCTTGATCTTGAAGGATACAGGACCGGGAGTTTAAACGAGGTGCTCGACACATGAAAAAACTCTTACAAGACTACAAGAAAGGAAAAGTAAACCTGTCGACTGTCCTACAGAAACTCAAAACCTTACCGTATGAGGATTTGGAGTTCGCCAAGCTTGATACCCACCGGGAGGTCCGTAAAGGATTTCCTGAGACGATCTTCTGCCAGGGGAAAACCATCCCGCAGATATCGCAGATTCTACAAAAACTCCCGAAAGACCAAAACATCCTGCTGACAAAAGCAAACAAAAACGTCTATACCTCGATAAAGAAATTGTATCCTACTGCCCAATACAACCAGGCAGCAAAAACCATTGTCATCCAGCGATATAAACCGAAAAGAAAGAAAGGAGCCATCCTTGTTCTCACCGCGGGAACCTCTGATATCCCTGTCGCAGAGGAAGCTATGGTAACCGCGGAGCTCATGGGTAACAAGGTCGAGAAAGTCTACGATGTAGGTGTCGCTGGTGTACACCGCCTGTTCGACATCAAAGAGAAGATCTTTCATGCAAACGTCATTATCGTGATCGCCGGGATGGAGGGCGCGCTTGCCAGTATTGTTGGCGGTCTTGCCTCAAAACCAGTCATTGCGGTTCCGACCAGTGTCGGGTACGGCGCTAGCTTCCAGGGCATCGCGCCATTGCTGACCATGTTGAACTGCTGTGCGGAAGGAGTCGCTGTGGTGAACATTGACAATGGATTTGGTGCTGGATATTTCGCGAGCCTCATCAACAGGTGAGAAAGCATGACGGTAGCGTACTTTGATTGTTTCTCAGGTATCGCGGGGGATATGATCCTTGGTGCTCTCCTTGATCTGGGGGTTGACGAGACCGTTTTGAAAAAAGAGCTGCAAAAACTCCCCCTCACCGGATACGATTTGATAGTTCAAAAAATCAAAAGCAACCAGATCACTGCGACAGATGTCACCATCACTATCACAGAGGATCAACATCATCGGAGCCTCTCAGAAATCAATGGTATCCTCAATCGTAGTTCATTAGAACCTCAGGTAAAGAAACTAAGTCAAGACATCTTTCACAACCTCGGAAAAGCAGAAGCAAAGATCCATGACGTGGATATCGAAGAGGTGCATTTCCATGAGGTCGGTGCGGTTGATTCCATCATCGACATCGTCGGCTCCGTCATCAGCATCTCCCTGCTAAGAGTCAATACTATTATTTGTTCTCCTCTGCCTCTCGGCCATGGGTTTGTGTCCTGTGACCACGGACTGCTTCCCTTACCTGCTCCAGCGACCGTTGAGCTCCTCAAAGGCATCCCCGTGTACACGGTTGAGAGGAACCAGGAGACCGTCACCCCGACCGGTGCAGCAGTCATCACAACTCTCGCATCCAGGTTTGGTGAGATGCCCTTGATGAAAATCACTCGGATTGGGTACGGGAGCGGGAAAATACCGAGTACCTATCCAAGCCTTTTACGCGTATATCTCGGGGAACTTGAAAAGAAATCCCAGAAGAACAACACAGGAAAGAAAGGAAAAAAATAAGGAACTCCCTAAATCCATCTTTTCGAATATCCTATTTTTTCTGGACTGCTAGATTCAAATCTTTTACCAATGCTTTGATATCGATGCCATGGACTGTTGCGATCTCCTTCACTTTTTCAAAGGACGCAGCAAGACAGCCAATGCAGCCGATATTGTATTTCATGAACACCATCGCAGTCTCCGGGTAGGTATCAATTACTTCCTTAATGGTCATCTCTTCAGAAATCTTGTTTTTATTCATGATTTCACCTATTTGTATTGCCTCGGTATAAAGACCTCTTATATAAGAGTTATTATCAAATTTTGGTGAGGAGAACCGGACGGTGGGATCCGGTAAAAAGAAATAAGCTTCAACTAGGAAGGCTTCCCGTCCGGTAGATGCTTCCTAAACCATGAACCGCCGTCTGAGTATTTAAATAAAAAGGACGGGTCGTTGAAACTACTCCCAACGATCTTACTGCTCTCATGATTCATCTTACGTATTTGTTGATGGATGCAATTTTTTTCTCTTAGATGTCAAACAAAACTTGTGCAAAGATTGGGTCTTTCTCATTAACCTTTACCATGTGATAGGTCACTGCTTTAATCTCCACACCCATCTTGTGCTTCTTCTTATTGTACTTCTCACCAAAGACACGGGCGGAGAGACGATTTGCATCAATGGTTACCTGGAATTTCCCAAAAACAAGATTTTCTGCGCCATTTAAAAAAAGGAGTTTTGAGAGCCAATCAACCAACAACAGCTCAAGATCAGGAGCTTCTAACTGGATATCATATTCACCAATGGAGTCGATCGTTGATTCATCAGTAATAATATCAAACATCGCCTCTGCTGCATGCTCAAAAGCCTCTGCAACAGTTTTTCCATAGGCTTTCACACCGACATCAGCAGTATGTTCAATTAACTCGTACTGTTTCATAATGTTGCCTTGGAGACATCGACAGGACAATGACAAGACCGTTTCTGATCAAGAGACTCAATCGTCAATTGCAATACTTTAGAAATCACCGGCTCTTTCTTCTTGTACACTGATGCGATCTCATCGGTAGTCAACCTATTCTGCAGGCCAGCAGCCATGTTACACACCAGACAAAGGGAAGCAAAACAAATCCCTTTCTCTCGAGCCAAGACAACCTCCGGAACCATGGTCATGCCAACAATATCAGCAACCATAGAATACAATTTGATTTCCGCAGCGGTTTCTAAACGAGGCCCCTCGGTAACAAGATACACACCTTTCTCATGAAACGTGACATCTCTGATTTTTTCACAGCTTTGCAACAATGCTTCTCGCAGCGTGGAACAGAACGGTTCCGTCATATCCACATGCACTCTCTTCTCATCAAAGAACGTCTGCGAACGAGACTTCGTCGCATCAA
>Ga0209777_10003545_pt1 | contig 19227 bp, 17 predicted proteins | sample FrelakmetHBP12HB_FD_187147 | JGI IMG/M metagenome (GOLD analysis project Ga0209777, IMG submission 187147) | Freshwater lake sediment microbial communities from the University of Notre Dame, USA, for methane emissions studies -HBP12 HB (SPAdes)... | ecosystem: Environmental > Aquatic >...
GTCTTCAAAACCAGCTGGGGCCCGCACTGCGGGCCTTGGTGGGTTCGATTCCCACACGCTCCCGCCAGGCGGCGCCGTGAACACCCTCGTCATCCTCAACCCCGCCGCGGGGCGCGGCAAGTGCGCCCGGAACCGCAACCGCGTCGAGCACGGCCTGCGCGACGCCGGCGTGCAGTACGAGCTGGTCGAAACGACCGGCCCCGGCCACGCTGTCGGGCTTGCCCGCGACGCCACGAAGAACGGCTTCACCCGCGTCATCGCCGTCGGGGGCGACGGCACCGTCCACGAGGCGGTGAACGGGCTCCTCCAGGCGCCCCTCGCCGCCGACGGGGCCTCCCAGGCGGCGCTCGGCTGCATCCCCCTCGGGACCGGGGACGACTTCGCGAAGCTCCTGAACACCTACAAGCTGCCGCCCGAGGCGGCCGCCGCACGGATGGCGCGCGCCGAGGAGCGGCTCTTCGACGTCGGCAGGGCCGACGGCGAGTACTTCGCCAACGTGCTTGGGATGGGCTTCGACGCCGAGGTGGTGCGCAACTCCAACAAGATCCGGCGGCTCAAGGGCATCCTGGTCTACCTCGTTTCCATCTACCGCACCTTCGTGACGTTCCGGCCCCCGGTGCTGGAGATCGAGAGCGACGAGCACTGCGAGGTCGGGCCGATGATGATGCTGGCGGTGCAGAACGGCATCTCAGAGGGGGGTGGGTTCTATCTCACCCCGGAGTCGGATCCGGCCGACGGCTACCTGGACGTGTGCGTCATCCGGAAGGTCGGGACCCTCCAATTCCTGCGGTACGTGCCGCTGGTCATGAAGGGCACGCACGTCGGGCTCGACGTGGTCACGATCTTCCGCACCCGCCGCCTGGTGGTACGCGCGAAGGACCAGCCCCTGGTGCTTGAATCGGACGGCGAGCTGCGCGAGCCGCGCCACCGCGAGATCGTGGTGACGGTCGAGCCGCACCGCCTCCGGGTCCTGGTCGGGCGGTGAACCCGGCGTCACCCGCTCGGGTGGCGCGCCCGGGCCGGGCGGCGGCGGCGAGCCTTGCCGTCGTCCTGGCGCTCGCGGCGCCCGCGAGGGCCCAGCAGCCCTCGGCGCCTCTTCCGCGCGACACGGCCCTGCGTCGCGACGCCGTCGTCGCGCCCCCGGACTCGTCCGTCCGCCAGCGCGCCGACACCCAGGCCACACGGGGAGACTCCGTCCGCCCCGTGCCTCCCGTCACGCCGGGGGGCGCCTTCATCCGCTCCCTCGTGATCCCCGGCTGGGGCCAGGCGCGCCTCGGCCGCAACGTCACCGGCGGCATTTTCCTCCTCTTCGAGGGGATCGCCGGCGCGATGGTGTGGAAGGCGAACTGGCAGCTCGATTGGGCCCGCACCCGCGGCAAGTTCGTCGCGAGCCACCGGCAGGAGAGAGAGGACTGGATCGTCCTCCTCGTCTTCAACCACCTCCTCTCGGGTGCCGAGGCGTACGTCTCGGCGCTCCTCTACGACTTCCCGGTGGCGCTCAAGGCGCAGCGCCTCCCCGGCGGCGCCACGGGCGTCGGCGTCACCATCCCCCTCCGGTGAACCGCCGCCCCATCGGCGTCTTCGACTCCGGGATCGGCGGCCTCACGGTCGTCCGCGAGCTGCTGCATCAAATGCCGAATGAATCACTCATCTATTTCGGTGACACGGCACGGGTCCCCTACGGCAACAAGTCGCCGGCGACGGTGCGGCGGTACGCGCGTGAGATCCTCGACTTCCTGTTGGGGCGCGAGGTGAAGATGGTGGTGGTCGCGTGCAACACGGCGAGCGCCCACGCCCTTGAGGAGCTGCGGCGGGTGGCGCCGGTGCCGGTGGAAGGGGTGATCGACCCGGGGGCGCGGGCGGCGGTCGCGGCGTCGCGCTCCGGGCGGATCGGCGTCATCGGGACTGCGGGCACGATCGCGAGCGGCGCGTACGAGCGGGCGATCCACGCGCACGCGGGCGCGGCGGCTGTGGTCGCGCAGGCGTGCCCCCTCTTCGTGCCGCTGGTCGAGGAGGGGTGGCTCGACCACCCGGCGACGCGCCTTGTGGCGGAGTCGTATCTCGGCGGGCTGGCGGCGCACGACATCGACACCCTCGTGCTCGGGTGCACGCACTATCCGCTGCTGAAGCCGCTCCTCGCCGAGGTGCTCGGGCCCGCCATCACCCTCATCGACAGCGCCGAGCAGACGGCGCGGGCCGTGGCGGCGACGCTGGCGCACTCGACCCTCCACGCGCCGAAGGCCGCGGCGGGGGGCGTGCACTTCGTCGTGAGCGATGCGCCCGAGCAGTTCCAGCGGGTGGGGAAGCGGTTCCTGGGGAAGGGTGTGAAGGAGATCGAGCTCCTCACCCTTGGCGAGGGGGACGGGCGCTAGGCGGCGGGCCGCTCCGGCCAGCCGAGCAGCTGCACCCGGTCGGCGGTCACCACCGCGTAGTGCCGGTCCACCATCCACTGTCCCGCGTTCAGGTAGAAGCGCCCCGGCGCGTGCTCCACCAGCGCGCGGCGGTGGGTGTGGCCCATCACGACCAGCTGCGCGGCGGCGTGCGCGTCGAGGTACCGGCGGGCCCAGCGCTCCTGCGCGGCGGCCGCGGCGGCGATGGCCGCCTCGGACCGGTTCGCCTCCGCCAGACCGCCGGAGAGGCGCGCGGCGAGGAGGAAGCCGAGGTCGGGGTGGAGCGCGCGGAAGATCCCGACCGTGATGGGGTGCCGGGTGACGCGGTGGATGATCCGCCCGCCCAGCTTCGTCTCCGCGAGCCCGTCGCCGTGGACGACGTGCGCCGCGCGGCCGGCGAGGGTGAGGTCCGCCCCGCCCGCGTGGAATGGGATGCCGAGGTCGCGGTCCCAGAAGGCGCCGCCCCAGCGGTCGTGGTTCCCGCCGAACATCTCCACGGCCACGCCGCGCTCGACCAGCGCCGCGAGCTTTGCGAGGGTGCGGATCGGCTTGCGCGGGATCACCGAGCGGTACTCGAACCAGAAGTCGAACAGGTCGCCGACGACCAGGAGGCGGGTGCCGAGGTCGGGCACCGCCGCGAGGAATTCGTGGAACGCCCGCTCGTCCTGGGCGGCTGCGGATCCCAGGTGGGCGTCCCCCACCACCACCACACGCTCGGAGTTCACCCGGGACAGTATGCCGGGAGCGGCGGACGTGGCGCAAGCGCGTCCCGGAGCTAAGTTTCCAGCCGTGACCCCTCCGCCAGTCTCGACCGCCGTCGAGGTCCGCGTCCGCTACAGCGAGACCGACCGGATGGGTGTGGCGCACCACGCGCATTGCCGCGTCGAGCGCGCGGACGCCCTGGCCGCGATGCGGCCGCCCGTGGCCCCGCCCGACCCGTGAGGAACGACCGCATGCAGCGTCTGTTCCGCGTCCTCGCCCTGGCCCTACCGCTCGTGGCCCCCGCCGCGCTCCGCGCCCAGTCGCCCGCCAGCGTCTCCGACCTCGCGCAGCTCCTCGCCCTCGAGGACCGCCGCGAGTTCGACGGCGGCGTGCTGCGGCGCGACGCGCAGAGCCCCGACGTGCTGGTGCGCCTCTGGGCGGCGCGGGCGATCGGGCAGATCGGCGACGGGGCGGGCACCCCGATCCTCCTCGACCTGCTGGCGGACCCCGACACGACGGTGCGCGCCGAGGCGGCGTTCGCGCTGGGTCAGCTGCGCGACACGACGGCGGTGCAGGAGCTGGTGCGACGGGTCGAGGCGTTCGACGCGGCGACCACCGACCCGGCCAGCCTGGAGATGGTCACGGCCCTCGCGAAGCTCGGCGGCCGCGACGCGGCGCAGGCGTTCGAGGGGCTGTTCCGGGCCCACCCGCCGACGGGCCACATGGACGACATGGCGACCCCGCAGGCGCTGCTCGAGGCGTGGCGGCTGGGTCCACTCGCGCCGGCGCAGCGGCTCGTGGCGTACGTGCGGGACGGCCAGGGGCTCTGGCGGCGCGACGCGGTCTACAGCGCGGGGCGGCTGCGCCTCACAGCGGCGGCGACGGCGCTCCTCGATGCCGCCGGCGACGACGACCCGCTGACCCGCCAGTGGGCGGCGCGCGCCCTGACCGCGGAGCTGGCGGATTCGGCCCGGCTGGCGCGGGGCGCCTTCTCCGGCCGGCTGCGGCAGCTCTCTACCGACGACGACCCGCAGGTCCGCGTGAACGCGCTCCGCGCGCTCGCCACCTTCAGGGACTCCACGCTGGCCTCCACGGCCGCCGCGCGGCTCCTTGACCGCGACCAGAACGTCGCCGTGCAGGCCGCGGCCACGCTGGGGGCCCTGGGCGGGTCGCGGGCCGCGTCGCTGCTCGCCGAGCGGGTCGCGCAGCCTGGCACCTTCGCCCTCCGCAGCTCGGCGCTCGAGGGCCTCGCCGTCTCCGCGCCCGCGGCCGCGGTGACCGCGGGCCAGCCGTGGAAGGCCGACCCCGACTGGCGGATGCGCACCGTCTTCGCCAGGATGCTCGGCACCGCCGCCACGCCCGGCGCGCGCGCCGACCTCGTGGCGCTGACCGCCGATGCGGACCCACGGGTGGCCGCCGCCGCCTTGGGCGCGCTGCCGCAGGTGGTGCCGGCGGGCGACACTGCCCTGCTGGCGCTCGCCCGCTCGCAGCTCGCGCAGGGGGACGTGATGGTGCGCGCCGCCGCCATCGAGCTCCTCGGCCGGGAGAAGTCCCCGGCGCTCCTGCCGGACCTGGTGGCGGCGTACCGCTTCGCGGCGCGGGAGTCGATGGACGACGCGCGCCTCGCGGCGGTGCAGGCGATCGCCGACCTGGCGGGGACGTCACCCGCGGTGCGCGCGCGGGTCGAGCAGGAATTCCTCGCCGCCGTGGGCCGCAGCGACGACTACCTCGTCCGCCGCGCCGTCGCCGAGCACTTCGGCGCCGAGACCCACCAGCGGTACTGGGGCGCCGTCCGCCCGCTCTCGACGGGCCGCAGCGCGCAGGACTATCAATCGCTCATCCGCCGCTACGTCCTCCCGCCACAGGGTACGCCCGCGCCCACCGCGACCATCGAGACGGAGCGGGGGACCATGGTCGTCACGCTCTTCGGCGCCGATGCGCCGATCACCGTGGACAACTTCCTGCGGCTCGCCGACCGCCATTACTTCGACGGCAGCCGCTGGCACCGCGTGGTGCCGAACTTCGTGATCCAGGACGGCGATCCGCGCGGGGACGGCAACGGCGGCCCCGGCACCGTCATCCGCGACGAGATCAATCGCGGCCGCTACGACCGCGGGACGCTCGGGATGGCCCTCTCCGGCCCCGACACCGGCGGCTCCCAGTTCTTCCTCACGCATTCGCCGCAGCCCCACCTCGACGGGCGCTACACCGTCTTTGGGCGGCTGACCAGCGGCGCACCGGTCCTCGACCTGCTCGTGCAGGGCGACCGGATCCGCCGTATCAGCCGGTAGGGTGCGCGCCCTCCCGCGGCTTGCGCTCGCGCTGGCGCTCGCCGCCGCGGCGGCGGCGCCCGCCCGGGCGCAGTTCGGGGTCTTCGGCCAGAACAAGATCCAGTACCGCGACTTCCAGTGGCGCGTCCTCCACGGCGCGCACGTGGACCTCTACTTCTATCCCGAGGAGGAGGAGCTCGCCCGCGTCGCCCTCGCGTACGCGGAGGAGAGCTATGGGGTGCTCGAGGAGCGCTTCCGACACAGCGTGAGCCGGCGCATCCCGCTGATCGTCTACGCCTCGCACCAGGACTTCGAGCAGACCAACGTCCTCCCCTTCGTGCCCCCCGAAGGGCTCCTCGGCGTCACGGACTTCCTCAAACGGCGGGTGACTCTGCCGTTCACCGGCTCCTACGCGGACTTCCACCATACGATCCGCCACGAGCTGGTCCACGTCTTCCAGATGTCGCTCGCCGAGCTGGCCCTCACCCTCTACCCGCGGCAGCACCACGCCCAGCTCCCGCTGTGGTGGACGGAGGGCCTCGCCGAGTACTTCTCGGCGGGCGAGGACTCGCGCGACGAGATGATCCTGCGCGACCTCACCGTGGGCGGCCAGCTTCCCGGCATCGCGGAGTTCGGCTACGCCGGCGGGGCGATCGTCTACCCGCTCGGCGGCACGCTGCTGCGCTTCCTGGCCGAGCGGTACGGCGAGTGGCGGATCGTGCAGGTGTACGACGACCTCTGGAAGTACGGCGATTTCGAGGCGCTGATGCGGGGCGTCTTCGGCCGGAGCCTCGAGCAGCTCTCAGCCGAGTGGCACCTCGCCATGCGCCGCCGCTACTACGGCTCCGTGGCTCGCCAGGAGCCGCTCGAGGTCTCGGCCACCCGCATCGCGGCGCTGGCGGTGAAGCCGGCGGTCTGGACCCCTCCGGGCGACACCGTTCCGCAGGTCCTCTATCTCTCGCCGCGCACCGGCTACACCAACGTCTACTCGGCCCCGCTCGGCGGGGGGAAGCCGCGTACCGTGGTGCGGGGGGAGCGCTCCGCCGAGTTCGAGTCGTTCCACGCCTTCGACTCGCGGCTCGACGTCTCGCGGCGCGGCGTCCTCGCCTTCACGAGCAAGTTCCAGGACCGCGACGCGCTGATGCTCTGGGACCTCACCCGCGGCGCCCTCGTCGGCCGCTACCAGTTTCCGGGGATCGTGTCCATCCTCTCGCCCTCCTGGTCCCCCGGCGGCGAGCGCATCGCCTTCTCGGGGCTCACGCTGGCGGGCTACTCCGACCTGTATCTGCTCGATCTGCGCTCCGGCGCGCTCGAGCGCCTCACCACCGACCGCTACGAGGACCGCGACCCGTCCTTCTCCCCCGACGGTACGCGGCTCGTCTTCGCCTCCGATCGCGCGCCGTCGGGCGCCGAAGGTGGGCGGAACCTGTTCGTGATGGACCTGGCCACCCGCGCCGTCCGGTACCTCACCTACGGGCCGTGGCAGGACGACAGCCCGCGCTGGGACGCGTCCACGGGGCGGATCATCTTCACCTCCGACCGGCGCGGTGTCTTCGACGTCTACGTGGTGGACTCGACCGGTGCGGGGCGGCGCGAGTCGGCGGTGCCCGGGGGCGCGTTCGACGCCGTGTGGGTGGCGGGCGCCCGGAAATACGTCTTCGGCGGGTTCGAGGACCTCGCGTTCAACGTCTACGCGCTCTCCCCCGCGGGCGACACCATCGCCGGCGACACCGTGCGCCTCGCCGCCGCGCGCGACTCGGCGGGGCAGTGGCGCTGGCCCGAACTCGAAGACACGCCCTACGCGCGCGCCGCGGCGGGACGCTACCGGGAGCACTACAGCCTCGACTTTGCCGCCGGCGAGGCCCTGGTCACGCCCGGCTACGCGTCGGCCCAGGGCGCGACCTTCCTCGTCTCCGACCTGCTCGGGGATCACCTGGTCTACGCGTCGATGCTCGCGTACCAGCAGGGGAACAGCCTCAGCGACATCGTCAGCAACTTCAACGGCACGCTGCTCTACCTCGACCAGTCGCGCCGGCTCAACTGGGGCCTCGGCGCCTTCCGCGTGCGCGGGCTGTTCTTCGAGGGGGACTACGACCAGATCTTCCAGGAGACCTCCACCGGCGGGTTCGTGGAGCTGCGCTATCCGCTCTCGCGCTTCGCGCGCGTCGAGGCGCAATTCCGGCTGGAGCACTCGGACCGCATCGACTTCGGCTACGTGCCGGAGGGGAACGGCGCGGGCCTGCCGCGGCGCACCGGCGTGCTCGCGTCGAACTACCTCTCGTGGGTCTTCGACAACTCGCTCTGGCTTCCCACGGGACCGATCGACGGCGGCCGGACCTACCTCACCGGCGGGCTCGTCAGCGACCTCACCAATGCGCGCTTCGACAGCTGGCTCCTTGCGGCCGACGTGCGGCGCTATCTGCGCACCGGGCTGCGGACCGCCTTCGCCCTGCGTGGGTACGTCTTCTTCTCGGGGGGCGTGCGGCCGCAGCGGGTCACCATCGGCGGATCCTACGCGCTCAGGGGCTATCCCCGGTTCGCGTACGTCGCCGGCAGCGAGGCGCTGATGGGGAACGCCGAGTGGCGCTTCCCCCTCACGGACTACTTCCGCGTCGGCTTCCCCTTCGGCGAGCTGCGCCTCCCGGGGCTCGAGGGCGCGCTCTTCGCCGACCTGGGGAAGGCGTGGACCCAGGGGCAGGACCGCGCGCTCCTCGGCGCGTACGGCCTGGGCTTGCGGATGAGCCTCGGCGCGCCCTTCGTCCTGCGTCTGGACATCGGGTGGCGCTACGCGCTGGGGAATCCGTCCTCGTACTCACTGCCGGTGCAGGACTATCCCTGGACGCGGCACGGCGGGTCGGACCTCTTCGGAGGCGGTCGGTTTGTCGATTTCTGGTTCGGCTTCGACTACTGAGGGTCCGCCGCGGCACGCGCCTGCTCGCCGTTCGCTGCGCGCACGGGCGCGGGTACGGGCTCGCCATTCGCTGCGCGTACGGGCCGCCGGTTCGCTTGCCCGGCTTCGCGGCGGGTCCTATCTTGCCGTCGTCGCGTGGGTTGCGTTGCTCGCGGGGTGCCGCGCGCCGGCCCGGCCGCCGGTGCCGGCCGCGGCGGCGTTCGCCGCCCTCGGAGCGGAGGCGTTCGCCGCGGAGGCGGTGCGGACGCTGCCCTCCCGATCGGAGTTGGTGCAGGTCCGCTGGCGGTTCCGCGATCCGTCGGACGCGGTGTCGGGGCGCGGCGCGGTGCGCCTGACGCCCCCCGACTCCCTCCGGGTCGATGTCCGAGGACCGCTGGGCTTCGGCCGCGGGACGCTCGTGCTCGTCGGCGCCTCGGCGTGGGCCGATCCGGAGAGTCTGGTGCGGCAGGTGCTGCCGCAGCGCTACCTGGTGTGGGCGATGCTGGGCGTCGTGCAGCCGCCCGACTCGGCGGTGCTGTTCGAGAGCGCCTGGGACGGCGCGCGGCGGCTGCTCCGGGTCACGCAGGCCGACGGCGTGGCCACGACGTTCGAGTTGCGCGGCGCCACGCTCGCCGGCGCAGTCCGGGTCCGCGGCGACCGTGTCGTGGGGTGGCTCACGCTGGCGCGGAACGGTGCGGGGGCGGTGGTGCACGCGGACGCGGAGGACCTGGAGCGGCATGCACATCTCGAGTTCGATATCCAGAGCCGGTCGCCGAGCGGCGCCTTCCCGGCGGAGGTCTGGCGCCATCCCTAGGCGCGCGCTGGCGGTCCTTCTCCTCGGCGCGGCGGGGTGCGTGTACGGGTTCCGCGGCGGCGGGATGCCTGCGCACATCCGGACGGTGGCGATCCTCCCCTTCGACAACCGGACCGGCGAGCCGGCGCTCGCGCAGGAGGTGTCGGACGCGATCGCGACGGCGGTGCAGGGCCGGCTCGGCCTCCGGCCGACGAGCGAGGCCGCGGCCGACGCGATCGTGCGCGGCGAGATCGTGCGCTACGACCCGGACATCCCGCTCTCCTTCGAGGCGGGGCAGGGGCAGGTGCAGGTCACGCGGCGGCGGGTGCAGATCACGGTGAACGTCGAGATCTTCGACCAGCGCCAAGGACGCACGATCTGGCAGCGCACCGGCCTCGCGGTGGACGGCGAGTACGATCCGCCGGCGGAGGCGACGGGGCGGCAGCTGGCGTGGCAGAAGCTCGTGACCGACATCGTCGAAGGGGCCCAATCGCAATGGTAGCTCGCATCGGCAATCAGCCCGGCAAGACGCACTTCGGCTGCCTCTTCACCCTATTGCTGGTCGCGGCCGCGGTCTGGGTCGGCGTCGACGCGGGCGAGGTCTACCTGCGCTACTACCGGCTGCAGGACTTCGTGAAGAGCCAGGCGCAGTTCGCGCCCGTGCTCACCGACGATGTGATCCTCCGGCGCCTGGTCGCGTTCTCCGACACGCTCGGGCCGTCCATCGGGCCGAAGCGATGGGATATCCGCCGCTCCACCTCGCCTCCGCGCGAGATCACCATCCGGGCGCAGTATGATGACTCGGTGGTGATCCAGGTGTTCAGCCTGCGGAAGGTCTTCTACGTCCGCTTCAACCTGGCCGGCAGGGCCGATCTCTGACGCCGTGGCGCTCTCCCGCGGCGCCGACCCCTCCGCGAAGGTGCTGACGCGCGCCGACGCCGTCCGCTGGCGGCGGAGCGTCGCGGGCCCCGTCGTGTTCACCAATGGCGTCTTCGACCTGCTGCATCGCGGACACGTGGCGTACCTCGCCGCGGCGCGCGGCGAGGGCGCCGCGCTGGTGGTGGGCGTCAACACCGACGCCTCGGTCCGCCGCCTCAAGGGGCCGGGCCGGCCGCTGGTGCCGGAGGGGGACCGCGCCTACGTCCTCGCCGGCCTCGCGTCGGTGGACGCCGTGGTGCTGTTCGACGAGGACACGCCCCGCGATCTGATCGCGGCGCTGGAGCCCGACGTCCTCGCCAAGGGCGCGGACTACGCGCTCGACGCGATCGTCGGCGCGGACCTCGTCACGGCCCGCGGCGGCCGCGTGGTGCGCTTGCCGCTCCAGGAGGGCGTGTCCACGACTTCCCTGATCGCGAGGGCGCAGCGTGGCGAGACCTGACGGGCGCGGGGCGGCGGATCTCCGCCCGCTGGCGCTGGAGCGCGGCTCCAACCCGTACGCCGAGGGCTCCTGCCTGGTGCGGATGGGCGGGACGCTGGTGCTGTGCACCGCCTCGGTGGAGGAGGGCGTGCCCGGGTGGCGGCGTGGCAGCGGCCTCGGCTGGGTCACCGCCGAGTACGCGATGCTGCCGCGCGCGACGACCGAGCGCACGCCGCGCGAGCGCCAGGGCGCGGGAGGCCGCACGCAGGAGATCCAGCGCCTCATCGGCCGCTCGGTGCGCGCCGCGCTCACCGGGTTCGACTTCGGCGCGCACACGATCCGGCTCGACTGCGACGTCCTCCAGGCCGACGGCGGCACGCGGACCGCGGCGGTGACCGGCGCGGCCGTCGCGCTCGCGGACGCGTGCGCCTGGCTGGCCGCGCACGCGGGAGTGAAGGACCCGTTCGCGCGGCTCGTCGCGGCGGTGAGCGTCGGGGTGGTCGAGGGGGAGCCGCGGCTCGACCTCTGCTATGCGGAGGACAAGGGCGCCGAGGTGGACGCGAACGTCGTGGTCGCGGAGCCCGACGCCTTCGTGGAGGTGCAGGGCACCGGCGAGGCGGGCACCTTCAGCCGCGCGCAGCTCGACGGCCTCCTCGACCTCGCCCGCCTCGGCATCGGGCGGATCTTCGCGGCGCAGCGCGCCGCGCTGGGCCGCTAGGGCCGCCGGCCCCCGCGCGCCCGCGGCGCTCCGATGCCCACGCTCCTGCTCGCCACGCGCAGCGCCGACAAGGTGCGGGAGATTCGGGAGATCCTCGCCGCCAAGGGCGTGGAGTCAGTCTCCCTCGCCGACGCGCACGTCGGCTGGCGGTCCGAGGAGGAGCGGATAGAGGAGCACGACTCCTTCCTCGCCAACGCGCGTGCCAAGGCCGAGTACTTCTCCGCGCTCACGGGACTCCCGACCGTCGCCGACGACTCTGGGCTCGAGGTCCTCTCCCTCGGCGGCCAGCCGGGCGTCCGGTCGAGGCGCTTCGCGCCCGACGCGCCGCGGCTCTCCGGCAAGCCGCTCGACGCGGCCAACAACGCGGAGCTGCTGCGGCGCCTCCAGGGCGCGCCCACCGCCCGGCGCCGCGCCGCGTACACGTGCATCGCGGTGCTGATCCGCCGCACCGGCGCTCTCCCGGAGGCGTTCACCGGCCGCTGCTGGGGCTACGTCCTTGAGGCGCCGCGCGGCGCCGGCGGGTTCGGGTACGACCCGCTCTTCTACCACGAGGAGCTGGGGAGGACCTTCGGCGAGGCCGCGCGCGACGAGAAGCACCGGGTGAGCCATCGCGGCGCCGCCTTCCGGCAGTTGGCCGAGGCGCTGGCCGCGCACCCGCTGGCGTAGCGATATTGGGAACGCGAGCGCGAAGGCTGCCCAACGCCGGGCGGACTTCGCACCGTTCACTGGAAACCACTGCGCGTCTGCGCGTCTGCACACTGCGCACGGACGACGGGGTGCCGGGTGGGGGAGTGGTGACGGGGCGTGGCGCAGACCGGTAGCGCGCCTGGTTTGGGACCAGGAGGTCGCGGGTTCGAGTCCCGCCGCCCCGACTTCATGCGCCAGTAGCTCAGCTGGACAGAGCGGCAGCCTTCTAAGCTGCGGGTCGGAGGTTCGAGTCCTCCCTGGCGCGCCTCCCTCCGACGTGACGCCGCGTTGCCCGAGCGGTCATTGCGCCGGGACGTTCCCGCCATCAGGGGAACCCCCGGCCCCGGTGCGGCGTATCAGACCCTCAATGTCCTTGCCACTTCGTCGCGCCCTCGCGGCTGCGCTCCTCGCCGGCGCTGCTGCCCGGCCGGCCCTCGCCCAGTCGGACCCGGCCGCGCCGGACCCGCGCGGCGTCGCCGAACGAGCGATCGCGCGGTGGCAGGGCGCCCTCGCCGCCATCGCGGAACTCCGCTACGACGTCCGCGTCAAGATGGTGGCGCGCGATCCCGAGCGGCCGCCTCACTCGGCCGCGAGCATCCGCTTCCTCTCCGAGACGCGCTCGAGTGTCTTCTGGCAGGCCCCGGACCGCTATCAGGAGACCATCCTCGCCCGCCGGCGCACGAGCGGCCTGGGGGTTCCTCGCGGCCTCGTCGGGACAGGGGACGTCGTGAGCGTCGGGGGCGACGCGGTCGTCCTCCAGACCTACGCGGCCCAGAGTGGCTCGGAGAGCGGAGAGCGGGGGGCGGGTATCGGCCGGGGCCGAGCCGGGGGATCCGCGAGGCGCTACACGATCCCGCTACCGGTGGCTGCCGACGCCGCGAGCCGCTACGCGATCCGGGTGCTGGACACGCTCACCGTCGCGGGACGGCGCGCGTTCCGGCTGGCGGTGATCCCGCGAAGCAACTCCACGCCGCTGTTCGTCGGCTCGATGATCGTGGCCGACTCCACGTACGACCTCCTCGCGCTCGACCTCGGCGTGAACGCAGCCGTCGGGTTCCCCTCCGTCCGCGACCTGCGGCTCACCGTGCGGCTGGCCGATGCCGGTGACGGCCGGTGGCTGCCGGTGGAGCTGCGCCTCACCGGCGAGATGTGGCCGAACCTCCGCGTCGGGGGCGTGCCGCGGGAGATCGCGGGGATCCGGGTGTCGGGCCTCCCGGAGCGGCTCGCCTTCAAGGAGTCGGCCTCGTTCACAGCGTTCCGCTTCGACCGCGGCGATCCGCCCCGGGGGTTCGGTGAGTACCGCGTCGTCGTGCTGGACTCGGCCGATCGCCGGCCGGGCCGCTCCGCCGACGGGTGGGACGAGCTGGCGACGGGCGATACGCTCGCCGACGCCGAACGCGCGGCGTGGGCGCGGTCCGATTCGCTGGCACTGCACCCGCCGGCGCTGGCGCGGGCGCGGGACGACGTCGGCGCGGTCCTCCGCGTCGCCGCGGACCCCGGCTACTTCCACTACGACCGGGTGGACGGCCTGTACCTCGGCCTCGCTCCGGTCGTGCGGCCGAGCCCCGGCCTCATCGTGAGCCCGCAGCTCGGCTACGCGTTCGGTCGGGACGCGTGGGCGTATCGCGCCGGGGTCCAGGCGCTGGTCTCGCCCGATCAGCGGCTCTGGGTCGGCGGCGACGTCCACGACGAGGCGCTGACCTGGCCCACGCTGATCTCCAGCTCCTACAATCCGACCTTCCGCGCGCTCGTCGCCCGGGTGGACCCGCACGACTACTACCGCGAGAAGGGCTTCTCGCTCTCGCTCGGCGCACGGATCCAGGGCCGCGCCCAGCTCGACGTGCGCTACGTGGACGGGACGCAGTCGAGCCTCGACACGGTGTCCGGCTTCTCGTTCCGGTCGTCGCGGTTCCCGCCGCGACCGAATCCGCCGATCGTTCCGGGGCACCTGCGCGCCCTCTCGGCGAGCGTGAGCTTCGATTCCCGCAACCTGCTCCGCAGCGGCGGCGCGGACTACCGCCTGGATGGCCGCAGCTGGACGCGGCTCACCCTCGCGGCAGAAGTGGCCGCCCCGTCGGTCATCCCGGACGACTTCGCCTACCGTCGCTTCACCGCGCATCTGGAGCGGCAGCAGCCGACGCTCGGGCTCGGTGTCACGACGGTCACCCTGGCGGGCGGGCTCGCGACCGGGAACGTCCCGCCGCAGCGCTACTTCACGGTGGACTTCGGGATGGATGTCCTGGCGGTGGAGGGTTCCGGGTTCCGCACGCTGGCGCGGACCAACTTCTACGGGAACCGAGCGGCGATGCTCCTCGTCCGCCACGATTTCGGCCGCCTCCTGTTCGCGAGGAGCGGCCTCCCGCTGATCCGGTCCCTCCCGTTCACCCTGAGCGTGGACGGCGGGGTCTTCTGGACTGCGTTCGTGGACCACGCCCCCAACCCGGGCGACAGCCTCCTCGCGACGGCCTCGCAGCCCTACAAGGAGGTCGGGGTCTCGCTCGGGAACCTCACGCCGTTCCTCTCTCCCTTCAACCTCTCCCTCCACGGCGCGTGGCAGCTCTCCTCGTACGCGACGCGCCGGTTCCGCCTCAGCATCGGCATCAGCGGGCCGTAGCGCGCTAGCCGGCGACCGCTTCGCACATCGCCGCGCGCATGTCCGCCGCCGATTGCCAGCGGTCGCCGGGGTCCTTCTCCAGCGCCTTCGCCACCACGCGCGCGAGCGCACGCGGCAGGCTCGGCACCAGGTCGCGCGGGTTCTGGGGCATCATCCGCCGGTGCATGTCGAGCACCACTGCGTCCACCGGGTGCTGGAACGGCGGCTGGCCGGTCAGGCACTCGAAGCACAGGCAGCCGAACGAGTAGAGGTCGCTGCGGTGGTCGAGCTGCTTCGCACCGGCGGCCTGCTCGGGGCTCATGTACGTCGACGTGCCCACCGTGAAGCCCGACCGCGTGACCCGGTCCCCCTCCGATTCGGCGATGGCGCGTGCGATCCCGAAGTCCACCAGTACCGTCCCCGCCTCGGGGGAGAGCACGATGTTCTCGGGCTTCACGTCGCGGTGCACGATCCCGCGCCCGTGCGCGTACGCGAGCGCGTCGAGCACCTGGTCGGCCACGGTGAGCGCCTCCTGCAGCGGCAGACGGCGCACCGCGTCGAGGTGCTGGCGCAGCGTGGGCCCGTCGAAGTACGCCATCGTGAAGTAGAGGAGCCAGTCCGTCTCGCCATAGTCGAGGAGCCGGGCGATGTGCGGGTGCTCCAGCGTCGCGAGGACGCTGATCTCCCGGAGGAACCGCTTCGCGGTGAGGCTGGCGAGGAGCTCGGGGTGGAGGATCTTGAGCGCAATGGCGCGCCCGTCCCGGTCGCGCGCCGCGAAGACGCGCGCCGCGCCCCCGCGCGCCACCTCCCGCTCGACCTGATAGCGGTCGCCTAGCGCGTCGCGGACCATCTGCAGCAGGTCGCGGGGGATCGGTCACTCCTGGTGTCGGGGGACGGCGGAGAAGGTGCGCGCCGCGCCACCTGGACGCAAGCAACAGGACTCCCGCCGGGACGATCGAGCGCCGCACCTGGAATTCCGAGTGCGGCGCTCGTCATTAATCCGACCTGTGGCGCTACGGCAGGATCGCCAGCTGCGCGACGCGCCCGCTCGCGGGTGCCTCCCCTAGAACAGCCCCAGCACCTTCCCGGTCTTGAGGTCGAGGTCCACGTCGTAGTAGACGGGCCGCGTGGGGAGGCCGGGCATCGTGCGCATGGTGCCGCACAGCGGATAGAGGAAGCCCGCACCGACCGACGCGCGGATGTCGCGGATCGGCAGCCGCCAGCCCGTGGGCCGGCCCTTCAGCGCGGCGTCGTGGCTGAGACTGAGGTGCGTCTTCGCCATGCAGATCGGCATCTTGTCGAAGCCGAGCCGTGTGTAGAGGGCGATCTTCGCCTCCGCCTCGGGCAGGTAGTCCACGCCGTCGGCGCCGTAGATCCGCGCCGCGATGGTCTCGATCTTCTTCTTGATCGGCCAATCGAGGGGGTAGAGGAACTCGAACTTCTTCGGCTTCTTCGAGGCCGCGACCACCGCCTCCGCCAGCTCGATGGCGCCCTTGCCGCCGTTCATCCAGTGGGTGCAGGTGAACGCCCCCTCGGCGCCCGCCGCGAGCGCGAGCTTCTTGATCAGCTCGACCTCGGCCCTGGTGTCGTACTTGAAGGAATTCACGGCGACGCACACCGGCACGCCGAACAGCTTCGCGTTCTCGATGTGCTTCACCAGGTTCACCGCGCCCTTCTCGAGGAGCGCGAGGTTCTCCTCCTTGTACGCCTGGTCGAGCGGCCGGCCCGCCACGACCTTCGGCCCGCCCCCGTGCATCTTGAGCGCGCGCACCGTGGCCACGACGACGATGGTGTCGGGCACCAGGCCGGAGTAGCGGCACTTGATGTCGAGGAACTTCTCCATCCCGATGTCGGCGCCGAAGCCCGACTCGGTGACGACGTAGTCGGCGAGCTTGAGCGCAATCTGGTCGGCGACGATGGACGAGTTGCCGTGCGCGATGTTGGCGAACGGCCCCGCGTGCACGAACGCCGGCGTGCCCTCGAGCGTCTGCATCAGGTTGGGGAGGAGCGCGTCCTTCATCAGCACCGTCATCGCGCCCGCCACGCCGAGGTCCTCGGCGGTCACCGGCTCGCCCTGCGTGTTCGTGCCGATGACGATCCGGCCGAGGCGCTCGCGCATGTCCTCGATGCCCGTGGTGAGGGCGAGGATCGCCATCACCTCGCTGGCGACGGAGATGTCGTAGCCGGTGAGGCGCTCGTTCCCCTTCTCGTCGTCGCCGAGGCCGATCTGGATGCGGCGCAGGTGGCGGTCGTTAATGTCCACGACGCGCTGCCAGGTGATGCTGGCCGGGTCGATGTCGAGGCGGAAGAGCCGGCGCTTGGCCTCGGGCGGGAGGTCGTCGAGGGTGCGGGCCTTGATGCCGAGGCGCTTGGCGCGCTTGCGCACCGCGGGCGCGAACGTGCCGTCGGGGCAGATGGCCCGCGCGAGCTTCTCGTCGTCGCCGGTGGCGCGCTCGTGGAGGATCCGCGAGTCGATGGCCGCGGCGAGGAGGTTGTTGGCCGCGGTCACCGCGTGGATGTCGCCGGTGAGGTGGAGGTTGAAGTCCTCCATCGGGACGATCTGCGAGTAGCCGCCGCCTGCGGCGCCGCCCTTGATGCCGAAGGTCGGGCCCATCGAGGGCTGGCGGATGCAGGTGATGGTGGGCTTGCCGAGGTGGGCGCCGAGCGCCTGGCTCAGTCCGACCGAGGTGGTCGTCTTCCCCTCGCCGAGCGGCGTGGGCGTGATGGCGGTGACGTCGATGTACTTCCCGTTCTTGCGCTTGGCGAGTCGGTCGCGTACCTCCAGATGAACCTTCGCCTTGTAGCGGCCGAACAGCTCGAGCTCCTTCTCCCGGAGGCCGATCTCCTCGGCGATCTCGAGGATGGGCCGCAGCTTCGCAGCCTGGGCGATGTCGATGTCGCTGGGGACGGGATGCTTGATCTTGACCGGCATTCGTCACGTTCCTCCGGCGCGCGTGCGGGTGGATGGGTGGGGCGCGCAGTCCCGTGAATCTCCCGGTTGGCCGGGTTTCGTCAATCCCGTGGGAAGTGCGCGCAACAACGGTGCCGCGCCGGGCGCGGGAGCGGTCCACGTCTGAGGGGAGGGATCATGCGGCGACGGTGGGCGGGCATGGTGGCGGCCGCCGCGGGGTTGGTCGTGGCGTGCGCGGGCCGGCCCGATGCGGCGGCGACGCGCGCGGCGCTGATGGCGGCCGACCGCGCCTTCGCGGAGGCCGCGGCGCGGCGCGGCGCCGAGGGGTGGACGTCGTACTTCGAGGTGGACGCGCGGCAGTTCCACGCCCGTGGCGTCTCGATCGGCACGGACTCGATCCGCGCCGTGATGACGCGCGTCTTCGCCGACACCACGCAGCGCCTGCTCTGGCATCCGGTGCGTGCGGTGGCGGCAGCGTCGGGGGAGTTGGGGTACACGATCGGGCGGTGGGAGTCGCGTGCGCTGGGGAAGGACGGGAGGTGGACAGCGGATGGGTCGGGCAACTATGTGACCATCTGGCGGCGGCAGCCCGACGGGAGCTGGAAGGTGTCGGTGGACATCGGGAACGCCGACCCGGTGGCGGTGCCTCCCGCGAAGCCCTGAGCGGGGCGTCAAGTGGGCCGTGCGAGGGGAGTTGACACCACTCCGTCGCGCGTGTATGATACCTGTCTCCACGCGACATTTTGGTCGCGCGGTGCTCTTTGAAAAGTGATGTCGGAGCGTGCGGAATTGGTGTGGCCCCGCTCGAGAGGGTGCGGTCTCAGAACGTGCCTTCGAGGGGAAACCGATTCTGAGTTTCGTGATTCGGACGACAAATCAACAGTCGTTTGACCGAGAGCTAATCAGACAATCCATTGGAGAGTTTGATCCTGGCTCAGGACGAACGCTGGCGGCGTGCCTAACACATGCAAGTCGAACGGACCTGGGGGCAACTCCAGGCTAGTGGCGGACGGGTGCGTAACACGTAAGCAACGTGTCCAACGGTGGGGGATAGCCGGCCCAACGGCCGGGTAATACCGCATACGGTCGCCCGGGACATCCCGGGTGAGGAAAGTGGGGGCAACCTCACGCCGATGGAGCGGCTTGCGGCCTATCAGCTAGTTGGTGAGGTCACGGCTCACCAAGGCGACGACGGGTAGCTGGTCTGAGAGGATGATCAGCCACATTGGGACTGAGACACGGCCCAGACTCCTACGGGAGGCAGCAGTGGGGAATCTTGCGCAATGGGCGAATGCCTGACGCAGCGACGCCGCGTGTGGGATGACGGCCTTCGGGTTGTAAACCACTGTCGGGAGGGACGAAGGCCCGGCGGCGAATAGCCGACCGGGATTGACGGTACCTCCAAAGGAAGCACCGGCTAACTCCGTGCCAGCAGCCGCGGTAATACGGAGGGTGCGAGCGTTGTCCGGAATCACTGGGCGTAAAGGGCGCGTAGGCGGCTGGGTAAGTCACGCGTGAAATTCCGGGGCTCAACCCCGGAACGGCGTGTGGGACTGCCCGGCTAGAGCACGGTAGAGGCGAGTGGAATTCCAGGTGTAGCGGTGGAATGCGTAGATATCTGGAAGAACACCGGTGGCGAAGGCGGCTCGCTGGGCCGTTGCTGACGCTGAGGCGCGAAAGCGTGGGGAGCAAACAGGATTAGATACCCTGGTAGTCCACGCTGTAAACGATGGGCACTAGGCGTCGGGGGGAGCGACCCCCCCGGTGCCGTCGCTAACGCAATAAGTGCCCCGCCTGGGGAGTACGGCCGCAAGGCTGAAACTCAAAGGAATTGACGGGGGCCCGCACAAGCGGTGGAGCATGTGGTTTAATTCGATGCAACGCGAAGAACCTTACCTGGGCTTGACATGCACGTG
>Ga0209777_10003546_pt1 | contig 19225 bp, 18 predicted proteins | sample FrelakmetHBP12HB_FD_187147 | JGI IMG/M metagenome (GOLD analysis project Ga0209777, IMG submission 187147) | Freshwater lake sediment microbial communities from the University of Notre Dame, USA, for methane emissions studies -HBP12 HB (SPAdes)... | ecosystem: Environmental > Aquatic >...
GTAAGCCCGCAAAATGCGGCACCGCAGATCATCTGAATAAGCTCTCGCCATCGTCGCGCTGTCGGGAGAATCGCCACCCGCAACATAGCACCCATTCAGCTTCTACACTATTAACTAAGTTGGTCTAGTGCATCGCCGCGAACCTGTCGCCGAGCAGCGCAAACAACAGCAGCGCCACCGGCGCGGCGAAGAGCAGGGCGTCAATGCGGTCGAGGATGCCGCCGTGGCCGGGCAGCAGGGTGCCGCTGTCCTTCACACCCGCTCCGCGCTTGATCAGCGACTCGAAGAGGTCTCCCAACTGCGCCGCCACGTTGATGATTGCCGCTGCCAGCGCGGCCACGCCGGCATTCACGGTGAGCAGAGGCGGATAGACGGCCTGCACCAGGTCAAAGTGGATCAGGGCATTCTCCAACCGTGGCGCGTAGTGACCGAGCACAACGCACGCCACCACCGCCCCGGCAACACTCGCAATCGCGCCCTCCCAAGTTTTCTTCGGACTGATGCGCGGGGAGAACTTGATGCGTCCGAACGCTTTGCCCACGTACATGGCGGCGGTGTCGCCCACCCAGACGGCAACGAAGGTGAAGAGGACGAGGAGCCAGCCGTGCCATTCCATCCGCATCAGGCCGAGACAGACCAACGCCCCGGCGATGTAGGGAATTCCGAAGCAGGCCATCGCCGCGCCCGAGATCGCTGCGCGCATGTCGGCACTGCCTTCAACAGCTTCGCGCTTGACCGAAGCCAGGGCTACGCACAGGTAGAGGAAGGGCGCGAATAAGAGGAGTACCAGCGTCCAGAAGAAGACGTGGAGGCCCCTGGTCCAAAATATCGGGTTCATCGGAGTGCGCAGCAGATCAGCAGCGAGCAGTGCGAAGAACGCAGCAGCGAGCAGCAGCGTGGTTAGGCGGAAGCGAGGTAGCCCGTACGCCCCGGCGATTTCCAGGTACTCCCAGAGCGCGAGCATGGCCACCACACCGAGTAATGCGAAGAGCAGCCAGTCGGGCGCGCGAAAGACCACCAGCAGCACCAGAGGGATCAGAACCAGCGCGGTAAGAATGCGTTTCATGGACGTAAGCAGGGTACAGCAGGCGGAGGCGGAAACGCTACGCAAAGCAGGTTGCAATCCGAGCCGACCGGCAAGAGTGCTGCTTAGTGGCGCCTCAACGTAACCCGCCTGATTCGCCTGATGCTTTCAGACGAGCTTTAGCGAGCATGTCGTTAAGCTGAACCGGAAGGTCCGCGCAAATGAACTCAATCTCCGGGGGCACACGGCCTCCGGCAACTTCCTTTTCGCACTGGTCAAACATGTCATGCTCTGTCAGAACGATGATTCGGCGCTTTGCGTCGACCATGGTGAGAAAAAGCATGTCTGAACGGAGCTTCAATATCTTGCCAGTGGCATACTTTCCACCAGAGGTCTTGGCACCGCTAGTCGAGATGGTGGCTACGATGGTGTGATCCTCGTTCACGGCGTCGAAATCGAAGACACCCCCTGACCGAAGGGGCAGTCGCTCTCGTGAGAATCTTGCGCCAAAGTGCTCAGCCATCCAGTTCCGCCTCACCCAATCTTCCACCTCGAGTTGTACGCGGGTGTCTGCCAACTCTCCCTCCTAAGTGAACTGGCGCTTGACGAAGCACGTACCCGGCCCCTGCCGAGCCTCAGCCGTTCGCCTTCTCCGCTCCCACCATGGATTCCAGAATCTGGTCCGAGATCTCCTTGACGGCCGAGGGCGAATGGGACAGGAACAAGGTATTGCTCTTGTCACTTTCTCCGATGGATTTCAGGGTGTCGAAGTACTGCGTGACCATTACCAGCTGCATGACCTCTTTCGCGGACGCTCCTCCCACTACCTTCTGGAACCCTTCGATGGAGACCTGCAGGCCTTCGATGATGGCCTTCCGTTGATTCGCGATTCCCTGCCCCTGGAGCGCCTTGCTCTCCGCTTCGGCCTCGGCTTTCTTGACCACCAGGATCTTCTCCGCTTCGCCCCTGGCGTTTGCGGCTACCTGCTCGCGCTGGGCGGCGTTGATGTCGTTCATCGCCGACTTTACCTTCTGATCAGGGACGATATCGGTCACCAGCACATTCACAATCTCGTACCCGAACAGAGCCATGTCCGCATCGAGTTCCTGCTTCACCGCGGCGGCGATGCTGGATTGCGAGGCGAACACCTCGTCCAGCGTCATCCCCGGTACGTGCCCCAGAATCACCTGCTCGACGTACGACTTGATCTGCGCTACCGGGTCGGACAGCTTGTAGTAGGCGTCGTAAACCTTCTCCGGACGAACACGATTCTGCACCGAGATCGGAATGGTAACGAACACGTTGTCTTTCGTCTTCGTCTCCATCGTCAGAGTGATCTGGTTGACGCGCAGGCTCACTATGCCCGCCACGGAATCGAAGAATGGGCGCTTCCAGTTCAATCCGGGCTCGGCCACCCGAAGGAACTTGCCGAAGCGCGTGATGACGGCGACTTCGGCCGTGCGCACGGTAAAGAAACTCGCCAGGACCAGGTAAAGAAAGACGAACGCTATGACCGCTAACGGAATGATGTAAATCAGCTGCATAGGTAGTTCCATCTGTGTCCTCCGCTGCTTCTCTTTGAGGTAAGAACCGATTATATAGGAGCACCAATTCAATCGAATTGCAGGCTGAATCGTGTCCGAGAAACGGAAAACACCGAGAGCGGTTCGCGTCGTGAGCGATTCCCAGCGGCGTTCTATTTCTTGTTCTTGCCCAGCCCGCCGAAGCGGCGGTCGCGCTTCTGGAAGTCGGCGATGGCTTCGAGCAGGTGCTGACCGTTGAAGTCAGGCCAGAGCGTGGGGGTCACGTAGATCTCCGAGTAGGCGAGCTGCCAGAGCAGGAAGTTGCTGAGGCGCATCTCGCCGCTGGTGCGGATGACCAGGTCGGGGTCGGGCAGGCGACTGGTGTAGAGATGCCGGCGGATGAGTTCTTCGTCGATCTTCAAGTGCCCGAGGCCGCCATTGCTCTCCGCCGTGCGCAGGATGGATTGAAACGCGTCCACCAGTTCGCCGCGCGCGCCGTAGTTGAGCGCCAGGGTCATCACCATGCCGGTGTTGCGGCAGGTGGCTTCCTGCGCCCACCCCATGCGCTCCTGCACCTCGTCCGGCAGCTCGCTAACGCGGCCGATGTATTCCAGGCGGATGTTGTTCTCGTTGAGCAGCGGGACCTCCTGTTTGAGGTAGCGCTGCAGCAGCGTCATCAGGAAGCTGACCTCGGATTTCGGCCGGCGAATCCAGTTCTCCGAGGAGAAGGCGTACAGGGTCACCGCGGGAATATGCACGCGCGCGGCCACGGTGATGACATCGCGAACCGCATCGGCGCCGCGACGATGTCCGGCGACGCGCGGCAGGTTGCGGCGGCGCGCCCAGCGGCCGTTGCCGTCCATGATGATTGCGATATGGTGAGGCAGCCGCGCTGGGTCAAGGAGGGAGAATATCTCCGCCTGCTTGCGACTCAGCCCGGCCGGCGCCGTGGTGTGCAAGTCTGTCCCCTTTAGGAAACTAGAAACTAGCACACGCTAGGGCATCTTGCAATGAAGTCCTCCCCCTGTGAACGGCTTCAGGCGGCGCGCCGGCGCACGAGCTCGAAGTCCTCGGTGCGCCGGTCGAATCGCAGTTCAAATTCTCCGACACACTTGGCGCAGAGCCATACGGTCTTCTGCTCGCGCTGGCCGTTGGAGTTCCGCACCGGCCGCGTACGCACGCGGCACGGCGTTCATTTTGTCCAGGAAATCGTTCTGCTGTTAAGACGCGGAGCGCGAGTCCGCGCTTGTGCGAACGGCAGCGCACGGGAGGCGCGGCGGCGCTTCCCGGCGTGCCGGCGACGCGGGCGGTTGCAAGCCCGTAATCCTCAAGCGCTGCGACGCGGCTTCAAGGTCATCTCGCGGACCTGGTTCAGCACGCTTGTCCACTGCGCCACGTTCAGCTGGTGGGCAAAGTCCAGCAGCTCGGCCATGAATTCGTCCGACACCAGCTCCCGGGTTTCGCTCTCCAGCGTGCGGGTGGTGACCAGCAGGTCCGGCACGCGGACGCGCAGGGCTTCGGCGATGCGCTCCAGGGAGCTCAGGGTGGGGCAGGCCTTCTCGTTCTCGATCTTGCTGACGTAGGTGCGCGGCACCTGCATGCGCTGCGCCAGTTGGCGCTGGCTCAAACCGGAGCGGATGCGCAACGAACGGATCGCGAGGGCAACCGGGATCTGCTGGTTGCTGGAAGCGGCCGGTTGAGGGATGATTTCCAGAGGAGCGACCACCACCGGCTCGGGCTCATCGTCTAGCGATGTCTTGCAGCGACGGCAGAGGTGGTTGTTGGTGCGGAACTGCACCAGTTGGCAATGGTCGCAACGCACTACTTCCCGTTCATCAACGGGTGCTAGAGCAGTGGCCATTCGGTTGTTGGGAGCGCCAGAGCAGGGCTTCCCGCCCGGAACCAGACAGGTGAAGCATCTGAGTGGTTACGGACAATTTGCACTTTGAACCTTGACAAGGCCTATGTCAACAGAAATCGCAGTTTATTTTAGGGTAAAGAACCCATAAGTCCCGAAGAAACAGGGCGAAAATACGGAGAAAGTCGGAGTGAGTCGCGGAGGTGGGCGATGTTTACTAAGTGGGTTCGCGACGGCGTCGCAGAGTACAACTTGCTGATTCCTCAGTGTGCTAGATGTCCAAGAAATCCTAGTAATCGGGTTCGGTAGCACAAAATAATACAAAGTTCGAGCGGCTCCAGAGGCGCCCAAAATTACCTAGACGCGGCTCCAGTGACATCCTGTGCCCATCATGTTTAGACGATGGGCCGAGAGCATCGGCCAAGGTTTGCTTGTTGTCGTTATCGTTGCATTCCTGCCGGGGTGGTTCGTGGCATACCTAGCACGCATCCAATCGACGTGGACTTACCCCGTGTTAATAGGTATCGCAGCGAGTGCGTTGGTATCTGTCGGCCTCCTGGCAATCCTGGCAATCAGACGGCTACCGCCTAAGCACTTAATACCCACTGTCAATAACATTGAGAATTGCGTGCGAACATGGCTGGACCATTTCCATGCCGGCGTCAAGGTCTCGCCTGATGAGAATTGCTACTTTCGCGTTCTCGCAACAATGGACAGCGGAACTAGCATGTTGGTTGGGAGATTGCGCGGAGAATACAGCGAATATGTGCTAGTGAAGGCAGACATAAAGCCTACAACTGAGGAGCTTGCCACGGTCCAAGCGCTCTCCGAACGAGACAGGCAGCGTATTATCGTCAGTATTCGACTGGAGTTGGCGCGTAGATACGTGGGATATTCAGGGCTCCAACTGCCGGCAGATGAGTTCCACATACTTTAAGAGGGTCCCAATCAATGAAGCCCTTACGGAGCACCAATTCATCGCGGCTTTAGATGAAGTAGAGGCGGCTGTCCACGCAGTAGCAGCGGTGTTTATCCTCGAACTGCAAAAGTCTCAAGTGGACGCACCAGCTGCCCGAAGGGCCGATGCGCAACTTCCAGCGTGAGTCCTCTCATACGGGGTCTGGAGTCCCGCTCGTGCCCGACAGATCGCGCCGGATGACCCGTTCATAGACCGCCCGCGGAATGCGGATGGACCGATAGTCCGAGCGCTTGCCGTTGCGCTTCCTATGCGCCAGAATCAGAGCCGCGGAGTGATCGCAGACAATGACTAGAAATGACGCTTGGGAATTACTAACTGAATTCACGCAATCGGAGAGCCTGCGCAAGCACGCTCTGGCGGTCGAGGTCTGCGTCCGCGCCTATGCCCGCAAGCTCGGCGAAGACGAGGAGAAATGGGCCATCACCGGCCTGCTGCATGACTTTGACTACGAGCGCTTCCCCACCGCCGAGGAGCATCCCTACAAGGGCAACCAGATTCTGGCCGAGCGTGGTTACCCGGAGGACATGCGCCGGGCCATCATGGGCCACGCCGCCTACACCGGTGTTCCGCGCGATACCAAGCTGGCGCAGGTGCTCTTCGCCTGCGATGAGCTGGCCGGGTTCATCACCGCCGTGGCCCTGGTCAAGGGCAAGTCGCTGGCTGCGGTGGACGCGAAGAGCGTGACCAAGCGCATGAAGGACAAGGCCTTCGCCCGCGCCGTGAGCCGCGAGGACATCACCACCGGCGCTGCCGAGTTGGGGGTGAATCTCGACGAGCACATCACCTTCTGTGTGGAAGCGATGAAGACCGTGGCCGCGGAGTTAGGATTGGCAGCATAGACACTGCCCTTGGGGGCGCCATGCGAATCGGCAAGCTGGCGGTGCTGGGAATTTTGGTCGCGTGTTGCGGCGCGGTGTTCGCGCAGACGGAGGAGAACCCCTGATGCCGGAAGTTGGTGGCTCGAACTGGGCGGCAGCGCGGAACTGCCGCCCTTGATCCCATCCGATTACCGCAGCTTGTAGCTGAGGCGCACGAATGCGTTGCGCCCGCCGTTCACAAACAGCGTGTAGGTTCCGGCGGACAGCGTGAAGGTAGCGAGGTCCACGGTGTTGCCGCGGGAGAGAATGATGGTCTTTGAACCCGGCTTGCCGTCAAAGGTGAGCACGTCACCAGCGCGGCTGTTCGATCCGCGGCTGATGCCGAAGGAGCGCTCCACCAGGGGAGCGCCGGTGCCGCAGTTGTTCCCGCCTGATACCTCTAAGGCTACGAAGTCGTAAGCGGTCTTACCCGCCGGGACGGTGAAGGTGGTGTCCTTGGGCAGGCAGTTGCCACGGTCTATGGATGCCGTCAGTTCAATTTGTGCGGCTGCTGGAACTGCCGAAAGCGCGGCCAAACAGAGTGCAAGAATAACTGCGATACGAATGAGTCTCATGGTTTCCTCCTGAGAGCTAGTGGGTTCGAAGCGCCCCGCGCCGCCCAGCCGGAAACGGGGCCGGGAGCAGAAAAAAAGGCGGGCGGCAGGGCTTCTTCGTGGTGGCCATCATCCACCAGGGATATGCCCCGAAGCAAGCGATTCCCGCGATAGCGTGAAGCGCTTCGAGCGAGCAGTGCAGGACACTGCGGGGTAGCGTCTCCTTGTTGACCTTGTTGACCTTCCATGGCAAGAGCAGGCGGCGCCGGCGTTTGCCGCGAGGCTGCTGCCGGGGTATTCTGAAGATTCCGCCATGAAGCGAATCGCCATCCTGGGCTCTACCGGCTCCATCGGGCGCAGCACCCTTAAGATTGTCGCGAGCTATCCGGAGCGCTTCTCCGTCGCCGCCATGGCTGCCGGCTCGAACCTTGAGCTGGCTCTCACCCAGGCCGTGCGCTGGCGCCCCAAGGTGCTCTCCGTGGCGCGTGAGCAGGATGCCGACACACTGCGCAAGCGGCTGCAGGCGGAAGGTGCGCCGGAGATTGAAGTCGTGTACGGCCGGGCCGGGACGGTGAAGGTCGCAACTCTTCCCGAAGTTGACTTCGTCGTCAGCGCCATTGTGGGCGTGGCGGGCCTGGAGGCGACCTACGAAGCGGTGAAGGCCGGCAAGTCCATCGGCCTGGCCAACAAGGAATGCCTGGTGACCGCCGGAGACCTCATCACGGCGGAGGCGCAGCGCCAGGGCAAGCCTCTGCTCCCCATTGACAGCGAGCACAATGCGGTGCACCAGTGCCTGCGCGGCGGCACCGCGCGCGAGGTCGAGCGCATCTGGCTCACGGCCTCCGGCGGGCCCTTCCTGCACACGCCGCGCGAGCGGTTCGAACACATCACCGTCGAGCAGGCGCTGAACCATCCCACGTGGAAGATGGGCCGGCGTATCACGATTGATTCGGCCACCCTGATGAACAAGGGCTTTGAGGTCATCGAAGCGGTGCGCTTGTTCGGCGTTGCGCCCGAGCGCGTGAAGGTCATCGTGCATCCGCAGAGCACGGTGCACTCAGCGGTGGAGTTCACCGACGGCAGCATTCTGGCGCAGATCTCCGTGACTGATATGCGGCTGCCCATCCTCTACGCACTCACCTGGCCGGAGCGCGTCGCCAGCGACCTTCGCTTCGATCTGCACAGTCTGAGCCGCCTCGACTTCCACCAGCCCGATCTCGACAAGTTTCCCTGCCTCCGGCTGGCGTACGAGGCGGTGGCAGAAGGCGGCGCGAAGACTGTTGCGCTCAATGCGGCTGATGAGATTGCAGTTGCGGCTTTTCTTGACCGGACTATCCCCTTCCAGGGAATCCCGTCTACAATTCAGAGAGTATTAAGGGAAACGTCAACCCGCCGGCCGGAATCCATTAAAGAAGTGCTGGCAATGGACGCCGAGGCCCGCAAGTTGGCCAGAGAAGTTGTGGCCCACGACACCGGCAAGGCCAGCCGAGGTTCGCTGGTGGGCAATTCACGCCCGTGACTGAACCAGAAGGACGACGCAGTTCATGACCTTAACCTTTTACGCCCTGGTGACCGTGATCCCGATGTTGGGGATCCTCATCCTGGTTCACGAGTTCGGGCACTTTGCCGCCGCCAAGCTCTTCGGCGTGCGCGTGGAAGTCTTCTCCATCGGTTTTGGCAAGCGGCTCGTGGGCTTCCGGCGCGGCGATACCGACTATCGCATCTCTGCCCTGCCCTTCGGCGGCTATGTGAAGATGGCAGGAGAAAACCCGGCGGAAGAACACAGTGGCAGCGCGGACGAATTCTCCGCCCATCCCCGCTGGCACCGGTTCGTGATCGCCCTCTCCGGGCCTTTCATGAACGTGCTCTTCGCGGTGGTGCTGCTCACCGGCGTGTTCATGGTTCGCTATGAGCACGAGTGGGCCCAGGACCAGCCCGCTGACATCGGTTACGTGGCCGAGAACTCCCCCGCCGCCCAGGCAGGACTGCTGCCCGGCGACCGCATCGTGCAGGTGGGCAGCGTGAAAGACCCGGTGTGGGAAGACGTCACCAATCGGATCCTGATCAGTCCCGGACAGCCGCTGCAGATCGCCTACGTTCGCAACGGGCAGCGCCTGCAGACCACGCTGACGCCAAGACCCGAGAACATCAGCGGCGAGCAGGTGGGCGCCGCCGGCCTTGATCCGCAGCAGCCGGTGCAGGTCACCCGGCTCGAACCCGGAATGCCCGGAGAGAAGGCGGGACTGCTGGAGGGCGACGAGATCGAGCTGGTGGACGGGGGCGTAGTGCGCTCCACGAATGCACTTCTCGCTTACCTGCAGGAGACCAAAGACCGTCCGGTGGCGTTGAAGGTGGCTCGCGGCACGCAGACACTGCAGATCTCGCTCACTCCAGCGTTCGACCCAGCGAACAAGGAGTATCGCATCGGCTTCGCTTCCTCGCCGGTGGCTGTGGACAAGCTCTCCTTCCCGCAGGCCCTGCGGCGCTCCCTCGAACAGAATCGCAAGTTCTCCGTGCTCCTGCTGGAGATTGTGCGCAAGATGGCGGAGCGCAAGGTATCCATCAAGCAGATGAGCAGCCCGATCGGCATCGGGCGCATGTCCGGCGAGATGGTGCAGCGTCCCGGCGGGCTTATGGCGCTCCTGGGGTTCACGGCGCTCATCAGCGTGCAGCTTGGCATCTTCAACCTGCTGCCCATCCCCATTCTGGATGGCGGCCTGATCCTGCTGTTGTTCATCGAGGCGGTGATACGGCGCGACATCAACGAGGGGGTGAAGGTCCGCATCTACCAGGCGGCCTTCGTCTGCCTGATGATCTTCGCCAGCATCGTCATCTTCAATGACATTGTGAAGATGCTGCCGCACCGCCAGTGACATACTCGGGCTGTTGACTTTCGCAGGCTTTCACCGAAGCGTCATCCTGAGCGAGGACGCGCCAACCTTGTGCGTCCGAGTCGAAGGATCCGGCGTTCCTAACAAAAGCCACACAACACAAAAGGTGGCTCGACTCCCCCGCTTCGCGGGGTCGCTCGCCATGACAGCTCGTCAGACCGGGTCCAAGGCCACGCAGAACCCGCATCTCTGCACGTGCTAAACTCTAGCTAATTCTCGCCATGGCCACCATTCAGCGAAGAAAGACTTACACCACGCGGATCGGCAACGTGCCGGTGGGCTCCGGCGCGCCGGTGATGGTGCAGTCCATGACCAACACCGACACAGCTGACGTGACATCCACCGTGCAACAGGTGGCGGCGCTGGCGCGTGCCGGCTCCGAGGTCGTCCGCGTGACGGTGAACAATGACGCCGCCGCGCAGGCCGTGCGTCTCATCGTGGAGGAGCTCGGCGCCATGGGCCTGCAGGTGCCCATCATCGGCGACTTCCACTACAACGGGCACCTGCTTCTCAAGAAGTTCCCGGAGTGCGCTCGGGCGCTGGCCAAGTACCGCATCAACCCCGGCAACGTCTCCATCGGCCGCAAGGACGACGACAACTTCCGCACCATGATTGAGTGCGCGGTGGAGAACCAGAAGCCGGTTCGCATCGGTGTGAACTGGGGTTCGCTCGACCAGCAGTTGCTTGTCCGCATGATGGACGCAAACGCGAAATCGCCCGATCCGCTCGACGGCAACGCGGTGATGCAGGAAGCCATGGTGGAGAGCGCGCTGCGCTCCGCTGAGCTGGCCGAGAAGTACGGCCTGCCCGCCGGGGACATCATCATCAGCGCCAAAGTCAGCGGTGTGCAGGACCTGGTGGACGTCTATCGCAAGCTGGCCGCACGCTGCCAATACCCGCTGCACCTGGGATTGACCGAGGCCGGCATGGGCGCCAAGGGCATCGTCGGCAGCACCGCCGGGCTCGCGATCCTCCTGCAGGAAGGCATCGGCGACACCATCCGCGTCTCGCTCACGCCGGCACCGGGCGGCGACCGCACCGAAGAAGTCATCGTCGCGCAGCAGATCCTTCAGTCGCTCGGCATCCGCAGCTTCTTCCCGCAGGTCACCGCCTGCCCCGGCTGCGGCCGCACCACCTCCACCTTTTTTCAGGAGATGGCCCAGCAGATACAGGCTTACCTGCGCGAGCAGATGCCCATGTGGAAGAAGCAGTACGAGGGCATTGCGGACATGAAGGTCGCAGTGATGGGCTGCGTGGTCAACGGGCCGGGAGAGAGCAAGCACGCAAATATCGGCATCTCGCTGCCGGGTACGTTCGAAGAGCCCAAGGCCCCGGTCTTTGTGGACGGCCGCCTGATGACCACCCTCAAGGGTGACCGCATCGTCGCCGAGTTCCTCGCCATCCTCAGCGACTACGTGCAGTCGCGCTACGCGAATGCACAGCCTTCAGAGATTCAAGGCAGGTAGTCGCGTCTTCTGTCTCCGGCGCCGCCGACCGTCTAGCGCTGGACAAAGACCTCAGTGACATAGAGAACACCGCCGGACCAGAGTGCGGCAATGCCGATTGCGTTGAAGTCGGGCGCAAGGATGTTGTCGTGATGGCGGGGTGACTGCATCATCATGGCGTGAGCGCCGGAGATGCCCTCGGTACCCATCGCCAGGTTCTCACTGACGCGGCTGAACCCGACCCCACTGGCCTGAACGCGATGAACCAGGTCGGGTTCGCCCGGATACTGGTGTTCCGCTGAATGGGTCCTGGCCATTCGGCGGCAATGTTCGCGAGCAACCTGGCTCAACCGCGTGTCCAACTCCAGCGTGTTAAGCCCCCTGCGCGCCCGCTCCCCGTTGACCAGGCGGAGGGCCTCCTGTTCCACCTGTGAATCGAAGTCTGCACCGGCGCCTGCCGCCGCCGCGAGCGGCACGGGCAGGGCCGCCCCCAGATCCAGTGCCGGCGAATGATGCGCCGGCCATGGCGTCTGTCCCGCAAGCGACGAGGCCATTGCGGCGGCCAGGGCCGCCATCAGAAGACCCCGCATTGCCAAGTGTGAGTTCATAATTGGTAAATCATACACAATCTACCGGCGCTGCGAGCCGTCTCTTGCCGGCTGGTGGAGGGAAACCGCTTTGTGGAGATTGCGTCAGTAGTAGGTGACAAGCACGACCCAGTACACTCCGTCGCCATTGCCGGCGCTGGGAGAGCCGCACGCTGCGACGCTGAATCCCGTGGCGGGCGCCGTGCGCAGGCGATAGACGCCGGGTGGCAGCTGGTCGAAGTTTCTCACCGTAAAAGCGGCCACGTCGGCCACGCCCGGCAGCGCGTGCGCCTGCTCGGCATTCAGCCGGTTGGCGTCGGCCATGCCACAGGCCATGTCGCGCAGCTCCTGCCTGTAGATGCGCGGCAGAGTGGACGAACCCGCCTGGTGGCGCTGCTCGTTGAAGATGCGCGCCACCGTGTTCTCCGCCTCCGCGGCGCTCACGCCGGGAGCGCGATGGATGAAATCCTCCGTGACGTAGAGGATGTTCCCGGACCAGAGTGCGCCGACGCCGACCGCGGTGAAATCGGGGGCGAGGATGTTCTCGCGGTGGTGCAGGGAGTGCATCAGCGCCTCGTGGGCGGCATGAACCCCTTCGCTGTCGAGCGCCAGGTTCTCGCTCACGTGATCAAATAGCACGCCCGTGGCGTTGGCGCGCCGCACCAGGTCGGGTTCGCCGGCGTACTGGTGCTCCACGGAGCGGTCAGCGGCCATGCGGCGGCAGTGCTCGCGAGCCGCGCGACTCAACTGCGGATCCAACTCCAACTGACTAAGCCCCCTGCGCGCACGCTCCTCGTTGATCAGGCGAATTGCCACCAGTTCCGCGTCCTGATCAAAGCCTGCGCTTGCGGCTGCCTCATCCAAGGGAAACGCCGGTTCGACGCTCGTCAGCCGCTCGGGCCGGGGACTTGGCGCAGGCGCCGGCCACGGGTTGGCGGGATACACCGCCAGGGCCGCAATGAGCTGCGTCTGCCTGGGGCGTGCGGCAACCAGCGGTGGAGCGACGCGCGGCGGCACCGGTGCGTGGCTTGGCGGGGGCAGAGGCTTCGCGCTCGGTGGCGCGGGCTTGGGGGTCGAAGTGTGCGCCGGCAGGGTCGCAATGAGCTCCGCCGTTCTGGGGTGCACCGCCGGCACAGGCTGAGTGGCAACGGGCAGCCCTGCCGCGGGGTTCGCCGCAGGCGCCGGCGCCGGCTTTTGTTCCAGAACCGGCGGGGGCTGAGTGGCAGCCGGACTGGCCACCTTCGGCTGCGCCAACGGCGGACGGTGCACCTCCCAGCGCGTCTGCGCCACGGCGGTTGCCGCGATCGCAATCGCCAGCGGCATCATCGCCAATGTCCGTATTTTGTGCCGTGCTCTCATATCGGTCCCATCATCCGCAACCGGCCTGAGCTACAATCCGTCTTTCAGTGCCAGGAGCACCATGACCGCGCTCATCGTTACCGCTGCCCTTTCGTTCCTGCTTGGAGCCATCATTGCCGCCCTCGGGTTGCGCGCCCGCAGCGCCGCCGTGCCAGCGAAGCTGTCCAACCTTGAATTCGAGGTTGGAGAACTGCGAAAGCAGCTCGATGCCCGCGCCTCTGAGCTCGCTGCCGTCCGCCAGCAGCTCTCCCAAGCCGAGGGTGACAGAGCGCGTTTGCAGGCGCTGCTCGAAAGTGAGAAGAGCCGCGCCGAGGAAAAGCTCGGCCTGCTGACAAAGGCATCGGAGGAACTGCGCAACGCCTTTAAGAACCTGGCCGGCGAGGCGCTCCAAAGTAACAACCAGTCCTTCCTCGACCTGGCGCGGACCAGCCTGGCGAGCTTCCAAGAGCAGGCCAAGAGTGACCTCGAGGCGCGCAAGGAGGCCATCGTGGGCCTGGTCAAACCCATCGGCGAATCACTCAGCAAAGTTGAGGCGCAGGTTCGCGAAGTCGAGAAGGATCGCGTTGGCGCGTACTCCGAGCTGAGGCAGCAACTGGCCGGTGTCGCCGAGACCCAGGACCAGTTACGCACCGAAACCGGCCGCCTGGTGCAGGCGCTGCGCGCGCCCCAAGTGCGCGGACGCTGGGGAGAGATCCAGCTGCGTCGCGTTGTGGAGGTCGCCGGCATGCTTCCATATTGCGACTTCCAGGAGCAGGTGAGCGTGGAAACTGGGGACGGGCGATTACGTCCGGACATGGTCGTCCGGCTGCCCGGCGGCAAGAACATAATTGTGGACTCCAAGGCTCCGCTGGCTGCCTACCTCGAGGCCATCGAGGCTCCCGATGAAGACGCGCGCCGCGCCAAGCTGCAGGCCCATGCCATGCAGATTCGCAAGCACATGGAGCAACTTGGCTCGAAGGCCTACTGGGACCAGTTCGATGCGACCCCCGAGTTCGTAGTCATGTTCCTGCCCGGTGAGGTCTTCTTCTCCGCGGCGCTGGAGCAGATGCCGGCGTTGATCGAACAGGGCTCCGAACAGCGCGTGATTCCCGCCTCGCCCACCACCCTCATCGCGCTGCTGAAGGCCGTCTCCTACGGATGGCGGCAGGAGCGGCTGGCGGAGAACGCGCAGAAGATCAGCGACCTCGGCCGCGAGCTCTACGACCGCCTGAGGGTGATGGCCGAGCACTTCGAGGCCGTGGGCAGGAACCTGGACAAGTCGGTGGAGAGCTACAACAAGGCCGTGGGGTCACTGGAGACGCGCGTGCTGGTCTCGGCGCGCAAGTTCGCCGAGCTGGGCACGGCGGCGAAGGAAGAGATCCCGCAGTTGGAGCCGGTGGAGAAGGCCACGCGCAAGCTGCCGCCGGGGGAGAACTAGATGACTATGTCGAAACTGTCTCGCGTATTGGTTTCTTGTCTCTTCGCACTAAGCTTCGTTGTTTCTAGTGCCGCCGCACAGTCCAAGATGGACCGCCTGATCGTGTATGGGAACGGTTTCTCGTTCGGCGTGAAGGAACCTGCAGGTTGGGTCGCAGAGACCGCGGAGGTTGCCCGGCAACTCCAGGTCAATGTCGTATTCTTCCCTGCCGACGTCGGCCCGAAACCCGGGGCGGTGAACATCCGTGTGCGCGTCAACAAGAAGGTGGACGAACACACCGAAGAAGACTTGAAATACGACCTCGCGCAGTACAGAAAAGAGTTCCCAAACGCTCAGTTCGTCGATTTGCAGACGAATCACAGGGAGTACAGGACCTTTTCGAAGTTGGTCTACGAAACGGACCGATTTTACGAATATGTTGCATACGTGAACCCGGGAACCATGTCGCCGTTCGTGTTCTCGGTCGGGATGTCCAATCGACACAACCCAGCGTCGGACTCCGAACTTAAGGCTTTCGAGACTGTGCTGCAGTCGCTCGTTTGGCTGACGACAAACGTGCAAACAAAATAGCGAGATGACGCACGCTAGGGCCAATGGCTAAGCTAACAGCTACTGGCTTCCCCTCGTTACTTCGGTTACTGGCGCGCAACCCGCCTCTTCGCATATCGTAGCCATCCGTTTTCCTCGGCGCCTTTGCGCACACTACGAGGCTCCGAAATCGCGAGTTTGCAGCCCGGACGAACGGCAGTTCCGGGCACAACGAAGCCCCCGCAAATCAGCGGGGGCTTTCGCTTGCGGATGGCTTCTTGTGATCCGCGATAATCAGAGTTTACTGCCGCCCCTCGACAATGATGGCGATTCCGAGACGCCGGTCCGTGTTCAATGGGGGAGGCGTCGTGGTGCCTTCGGTCTCCTCCACAATCGGAGTAGCGCCCCCGTAATTGCCGTCAGTGCTGAAATAGACGTAGCCGCTGCCGCCGGAGGGAGTCATCTTGAAGGCGACCACGTGTCCCTTGGTCACGGCCGCGTTGCTGAAGTCGAAGACGACGGTCTTAAGGTCGGTCGAGCTTGTGGAACCGGAAAAGCTGGAAGTGGCCAAACCGATCACGGTGCCGTTGTAAGCCGAGTCCATGGCCTGCAGCTGCATGTTGTAGGTCTCCGTGGTGTTCGAGGAAAAGTACAGTGTGACCCTCGACAACGTGGTGCCCGGGTACGAGGTAATGTAGAAGCCGCGATCCACCATATCCGCGCCCGTGTCCGCCGAAGGATAGTTAATCAGCACCACCGGGGCAGGGGCGCCACAACCTGTGATGCATAGCATCAACAGAATTGCCAATGCAAAGGCGATCCAACTGGTTCTCATGGTGCAGGAACCTCCCTTTCAGAAGGCTTGATTTCAGCCCAACTGTTGACGTGGCGCAATGGTACGCCGTTCCGCCTGTAATCAAGAGTGGAAGTTCTTGTAATAGTCAATTAGTAATCGCCAACTGCGAGCGCGGGTCCAGGTAGTCGCGCAGGGCGTCGCCGATGAAGTTGAAGGCCAGCACCGCGAGCATGACGGCCATCGCCGGAAAGAGCACCAGATGCGGCGCGTCGAAGAGGTGTGAGCGGCCGTCGTTCAGCATGGAGCCCCAGCTCGGCACCGGCGGAGGCACGCCCAAGCCGAGAAAGCTCATGGTGGCCTCGGCGAGGACTGCGCCGGCCATGCCGATGGCGGCCTGCACAATCACCGGCTGCATGATGTTGGGCAGAATGTGGCGCAACACGATGCGGGCATCGCTGGCGCCGAGGGCGCGGGCGGCTTCCACGAACTCGCGCTCGCGGCAGGCCAGCACCTGCGCCCGCACCAGCCGCGCGTAGCCCACCCACCCGCCAAGCACGAGCGCGAAGATCAGGTTGCGCAGCCCCGGCCCGAGGAAGGCCACGAAGGCGATGGCCAGCAGAATTCCGGGGAAAGAAAGAAACGCATTCATCACGATGACGTTGAGGAAGCGGTCGAGCGGTCCCCCGTAGTACCCTGCGAGCGAGCCCGCCAGCGTGCCCAGCGCGAGCGAGCCGGCGACCACGCCGATACCCACCAGCAGCGAGATGCGCGCCCCGAAGATGACGCGGGAGAGGATGTCTCGGCCGAGCTCGTCGGTGCCGAGCCAGTGGTGTAGCGAAGGGTGCGCCAGCCGCGAAGGCAGGTCAATCTGCGCCGGGTCCTGGGGAGCGATCCACGGCGCCAGCAGCGCGCACAGCACGAAGACGCAGACCAACACCACTCCGCCGGTAGCCAGCGGGTTGCGGCGGAGCGCGGTGGCTAGGCTGACGGAGCCGTTCATTGCCTGATCCTCGGGTTCAGCGCGGAGTAGAGCAGGTCAGTCAGAAAGTTCACCGCGACATAGGTCAGTCCGATGAACAGGATGCAGCCCTGCACGAGGGCGTAGTCGCGGTTGCCGATGGCCGAGACGGTCAGCCGCCCGATGCCCGGCCAGGAGAAGATGGTCTCCGTGACGATAGCGCCGGCCAGCAGCGCGCCGAACTGCAGGCCGATCACGGTAGCCACGGGGATCATGGCATTGCGCAGCGCGTGGCGATAGACGACGGCGCGCTCGCTCAGTCCCTTGGCGCGCGCGGTGCGGATGTAGTCCTGGCCGAGCTCCTCCAGCATGCTGGTGCGCACCATGCGGGTGAGAATCGCCGCCAGCGCCCCGCCCATGGTGATGGCTGGCAGCACCAGATTGGCCAGCGAACCCGAGCCGCTCACCGGCAGCCATCCCAGCTTGATGGCGAAGAACAAGATGAGGATGGGCCCCAGCGCGAAGTTGGGGAAGGAGAGTCCGAGCAGGCTCACAAAGCTGATGGCGCGGTCGTCCCAGCGATTGCGCCGCAGCGCCGAGCGCACTCCCGCCGGAATGGAAAGCACGATGGCGACGCACAGCGCGGCCAGCGTGAGCATGAGCGTCTGAGGGTAAGCGGCCGCGATGGTCTTGGCCACCGGCTGGTTCAGCCGCAGCGAGCGGCCCAAGTCGCCGTGCAGCACGCCCCGCCAATAATGCGCGTACTGCTGCGGCAGCGGGACATCGAGCCCGTAGGCATGGCGCGCGGCGGCAAGATCGCTGGCAGCGGCTCCCTCGCCGAGCATCTGCTGGATGGGGTCTCCGGGAACGAGGTGGATGAGCAGGAAGACGACGCTCACCACCAGCCAGACGACCGGCAGCATCCAAGCCATGCGGTTGGAGAGGTAGCGGATCATGCGGCGGCTCGCTGCGAGTGGGTGAGCATTTCGCGCTGATTGTAGCAGTTCGCGGCGAGCCTTCTGGAGTCGCGCGCCTGCCTCGGCCCATTCAGAAATCACCGCCGGGCAGGCTACCGGAGGACTAAGATTAAGTGAGTCTGCAGCAAGTGTTTTCGCGCGCGTCACTGCCGGAGCGGTGGCCGGCGTTTTCACGGAACATACAAGCGGCCGGTATCGTAAATGACCTTAGGGCGTCTCACAGCTGAGGAGAATGCCGTCCGGCAACATACTTCTGCACTGGGCAACAGGAGCAACGTGGTGGCAAACGGGAATGGCAAGAAGAAGAGTCGCAAACTGTGGTGGATTATCGGAAGCGTTGTTCTCATATTGCTTGTAGTCGGCATTCTGATTGCCGCGCGCAGCGGCGACACCAAGATTGATCCCGCCAAGCTGGGCAAGGTGGAGCGCGGCAACCTGGCGCGCAGCGTGGTGGCCACCGGCAAGATCGAGCCCATCACCAAGGTCGAGATCAAGTCGAAGGCCAGCGGCATCGTCAAGAAGCTCTACGTGGAGTACGGCGACCTTGTAAAGGCCGGGCAGTTGCTTGCCGAGTTGGACCGTGACGAGATGCTGGCCGAGGTGCGCCAGTCGGAGGCGCAACTGGCGTCGACTCAAGCCACGCTCAAGGCCACGAAAGCCGACCTGCACCGCAGCGAGGTGGACGCCGAGAGCCCGGAGATCCCCATGCTGAAGCGCACCTATGAGCGGGCACAGAGCATGGCGCGTGACGGCGTGGTGAGCCAGCAGCAGCTGGACGACGCGCAGAAGGCCTACGAGCTGGCGCTCAACAAGCAGAACGTGGCGCGCGCCCAGGTGGAGGTCAACAAGGGCAAGCTCTCTCAGGCGGAGGCTGATGTAGTCCGCGCGCAAGCCACATTGGCGCAGCTCCGCGAACAACTCAGCTACACCACCATCGTCGCGCCTATTGACGGCCTGGTGCTCTCGCGCGACGTGGAGGTCGGCGACGCCGTCAGCTCCATCCTGGTGATGGGCTCGGCAGCCACGCTGGTGATGACTATCGGCGACACGCGCGAGGTCTACGTAAAGGGCAAGGTGGATGAGAGCGACATCGGCAAGGTATTCCTCGGCCAGCCGGCGCGCATCCGCGTGGAATCATTCAAGGACAAGACCTTCACCGGCAAGGTCACAAAGATCTCTCCCATGGGCGTGGAGAAGGACAACGTGACCACGTTTGAGGTGCGCGTCTCCATCACCAACCCCGGAGGCGAATTGAAGGCGATGATGACCGCCAACGCCGAGATCATCCTTGAAGAGCACACGAACGTCCTCATGGTGCCGGAGGCCAGCATCCTCTACGACCACGAGCGCAAGGCCTCCATCGAGGTCCCGGACCCCAAGGGCAAGGAAGGCAAGCGCAAGGTGCCGGTGCAGGTCGGCATTTCGAACGGCGCCAAGACCGAACTGCTCAGCGGCTTGAAGGAGGGGCAGGA
>Ga0209777_10003547_pt1 | contig 19220 bp, 18 predicted proteins | sample FrelakmetHBP12HB_FD_187147 | JGI IMG/M metagenome (GOLD analysis project Ga0209777, IMG submission 187147) | Freshwater lake sediment microbial communities from the University of Notre Dame, USA, for methane emissions studies -HBP12 HB (SPAdes)... | ecosystem: Environmental > Aquatic >...
CCGACGGTACGTACTCCTCAAGCGGCGGCAGGAGCACCATCCGTTGCTGTCTGTTATCTTTCTTTGTCTGCATGACCCAAATCAATCTTCCTCATACATCCATCAAAAGGACTTTTTCAACAGTCCCGAAAGCGGGAATCCAGGCTTGATTCATCGGCGCGAATCGACAATCAAAACACGATCGGGAACCCAGGATCAAACAGGCCAACCATCCGCCTGCGGGAGCTGACGGCCTAGGCCCGCTTGTTCTTTGACATCGCGAATAGCATTCGCGCCATATAGTTCCTATGAGCCAATATACATGCCCAGCTTGTATCCGGCCCAGATGCCTAACAATGCGCCGATAAATCCGCCGAGCAGTGACTGGAATGAGAGTGCGCCGGCGCCCCAAAGGGTCGGAATCCAGCCGCCGGCGATCGATCCGATGGTGAGGAAGATGTAGATAATGGTTTTGGTCGTCACAATAACAATATACGCAAAGAACCGGTCGGGATGATGGGCGCGGGGACCACGCCGCTACGAAAGAGCCCACTCCCTACACCCTCTGGATTCCCGCTTTCGCGGGAATGACAGACACGGGCACGGCACGCCGCGCTCCTACTTGCCGCTCTGATAGAGTGCCGTGACGTCGACGCCTTGATCGGTGTTGATGATCTTGTATTCTTCCACCGCAAGGCTGTCGTCCACAACGATTTCGATTTTCATCCGCAATGCTTTCTCGATCTCGCGGATGCGATCGACGTCTTCGTTCTTCATGAACTTCGCCATCTCCGGATGGAAATGGATCGCGTACTTGCGTCCCGCTTTGGCGACGCGGGCGCGCATAAACCAACGGTCGAGCTTCATTGCGACCGTTTCTTTCGACTGAATCCGACCAAATCCGTGGCAGGTTGGGCAGGATTCTGAAAGCGTGTACATGATTGATGGCTTGGTGCGCTCGCGGGTCATCTCGATCAGCCCGAATTCGCTGACGGGGAGGATCGAGTTTTTGGCGCGGTCGTTGTTGAAACAACGCCGGAATTCGTCATAAAGGATTTTGCGGTTCTGATGGCTGTACATATCGATAAAGTCGATGATCAGCAGCCCGCCGATGTCGCGCAGACGTATCTGTCGCGCCGCCTCTTTGCCAGCCTCCAGATTGGTCTGCAGAATCATGTTTTCGGGATCGCTCTTGCCGACAAAACGACCGGAGTTGACATCGATTGTGACCAGCGCCTCCGTCTGGTCGATCACAATGTAAGCGCCTTTCCTGACCCAGATTTTGCGATCCAGCATCTTGTCGATTTCCGGTTCGACAGCAAACGTGTCAAAGACCGGGATATCGCTCTCGTAAAGCTCCACCCGGTTGCGTAATTCGGGATCGATTGACTTGACGTACTTGAGTATCTCTTTGTAAGTCCCCTTATCGTCGACCACAAATCTGGACACATCCGTCGTGAAGACATCGCGGATCACAGAGGAGGTCATGGACTCTTCTTTATGTAACAGTGTCCCCTTCTTGGCATTCTCCGCTTTGCGTTTGATCTTGCCCCAGATTTTGCACAAACGCCGAATATCGTTTTTGAATTCCTTCTCCGAACGCCCTTCCCCCTCGGTGCGAACGATAACGCCAACACCTTCGGGTTTGACATCATAGACCAGCCGACGTAGCCGCCGCCGTTCGGCGAAGTTCGTGATTTTCTTAGAGACGCGGATATAGTTGCAATTGGGCGCCAGCACCGAAAACCGCCCGGGCAGTGACAGATCGGTGGTCACCCGTGGTCCTTTGGTGCCGATCGGCTCTTTGATGATCTGGGTAACGATTTCCTGATCGACGGAAAGAATGCGCTCGATGTTTTCAAAACGGTGTTTGCGGACGATGTCGACATTGACTTCGTCTTCGTCGGAATCGATATCGTATCGAGCCGCGCCGGCTTCGGTCGAGAGACCGATGTCGGAAACGTGCAGGAATGCGGCTTTTTCCATGCCAATCTCTACAAAAGCGGCCTGCATTCCGGGGACGATGGCGGTGACTCTGCCTTTGTACATGTCGCCGACCATCCGTTCGTCTTCCGGTCGCTCGACGTGGAGTTCGACCAGTTTCTCGTCCTCGAGCACGGCAATTCTAATCTCGTGCTCGCCGACGTTGACGACGATTTCTTTTTTCACAATGTTGCTCCTGATGTTAATCAGGATGCGGCGAGCTTCGAACCGGCAACAATCCTTATTCCGTTGAGGAAGGCTTGTGCGTCCATTCGCTTTTTCCCCTCCAGACAGACCTCAAGTAGTCTGACTGCTCCCGAGCCCGCGGCGACGATGAGACCGTTGGTCTTGTCGGCCGCGACGATTTGTCCCGGAAGAGCCGAAACATCAGCGGTTTCGGCAAGTGACGCCCGCAGAATCTTCAGCCGTCTGCCATCCAGATTGGTGAAGGCATCCGCCGAACCGGCGAGCCCTCGAATCTGATTGACAATGTTGACGGCCGGTTTGTTCCAGTCGATCGGGCTGTCATCCGGCGTGATCTTGGGAGCCGTCGAGACAAGAGCATTGTCCTGCCTGACGGGAGAGATGGAGCCATCCTCTAAACGGTCGATCGTTTCCACCAGCAATTTTGCACCCATGTTCGCCAGGCGTGGATAGAGGTCCTCATAAGTCTCTTGAGGATCAATAGCAACTTCCCGCGACAATAAGATCTGGCCAGTGTCGACCGACTTCGCAATCTGGAAAGTCGTGACACCGGTCGTTGTGGCGCCCGCCATCAGCGCACGCTCGATGGGAGCGGCGCCGCGGAAACGAGGTAACAGGGAGGCGTGCAGATTCATCGCGCCAAAGCGCGGCAAGGCAAAAAGCTTTTCCGGCAGGATTCGGAAGGCGACTACGCAGAACAGGTCTGCTCCAATTTCGCCGATCCGTTTCAAGAATCCCGCGTCTTTCAAGTTTTCCGGCTGCAAAACCTCTAAGTTTCGCTTCAGGGCGAATTCCTTCACCTCGGACATTGCCACTTGTCTTCCTCTCCCCCTGGGTTTGTCTGGTGTCGTTACCACCGCTTCAACCTTGTGTCGGGAGCCAAGAAGCCGTTCCAGCGCAATCTGAGCGAATCTGGGTGTACCGAAGAATATCAACCGCATCCAAATGGTTAATGTATTATGAAACCTTTATTTTCTTAAGTTTTCCGGCGATCAATTCGCGGTCGGCGGAGTTGATGTAGTCTATAAAGAGCTTACCGTCCAAGTGGTCATTCTCGTGTAATATCGCACGCGCCATCAGTCCCTCAGCAGTAACCGACATCTTGTTGCCGTCAAGATCGGTGTAGCGGCAAGTTACCTTGTTTGGGCGTGTGATCTCCAGATAGAGTCCCGGAAACGACAAGCAACCCTCCTCGCAACACTGCTCGCCCGAAACCGAAACGATTTCGGGATTGATCAAGACCATTAAGTCATAATCGAGGGAGTTCGAGGACAAGTCAAGGACAAAAAACCTCTGATTCCGGCCAACCTGTGGCGCGGACAGACCTAACCCCTTGGCGCGCTTGAGGGTCTTGAACATCTCCTCGATAAAAGCGCGCAGGTCTGGGGTGATCTCTGTGACCGGTTCGCAGATTTTCCGCAGCGTACTATCACCGTAGAGGACTATCCGCTGCTTGGTCGATTTAGCTGACTTTTTGAGCAATGGCAGACTTCAGGAACTCCATTTTGACATCATCGGAAATTTTGAGGATTACTTTATTTTGATCGTCGCTAAAACCAAAGACAGTGGCGTACATGCCGCCAGTCGTGAGCACCTTGTCGCCCTTCTTCAGATTCGCCAGCATCTTCTGGTTCTCTTTTTGCCGCTTTTGCTGCGGGCGAATCATGAAGAAGTACACGACCAGGATGATAAGCAGGAAGGGCAGAAACATGCCAAGCAAGCCGCTGCTACCGCCACCTTGCGCCCCTTGCGGCGCTGCCATCAACAAGTAACCCATTCAAATCTCCTCACTTATACGCTAACTTTCTATTTCCTCGTTGTAGTCGGCAAAGAACCGACGCGCAAAAACATCATACTCACCCAACATAATCGCCCGCCGAGCGTGGCTAACCAACTCAAGATACAGATACAGGTTGTGGATTGTCAAGAGCCGTAGTCCGGCGATCTCATTGACGTTCAGCAAGTGACGCAGATACGCTCGGCTATAATTTCGACAGCAGAGACAGCCACACTCCTCGTCAATGGGGCGGTAGTCACAGGAGTACGCCGCCGACTTGACCATCATCGTCCCATACTTTGTAAACACCGATCCGTTGCGGGCGTTCCGCGTTGGCAGCACGCAATCGAACATGTCGACTCCCCTGCCAATGGCACGCACGATATCTGCCGGCGTTCCTACCCCCATCAGATAACGGGGTTTGTTCTGCGGCAAGCATTCATTCATCAACTCGATAATCGGCATCATCTCCGTCTTCGGTTCGCCAACCGACAGGCCGCCGATGGCATAGCCGGGAAAATCCAGTTCAACTAACGATTCCGCCGCACGTCTTCGTAAATCAGGAAAAACGGAACCTTGCACGATTCCGAATAAAATCTGGCTGCGTGAATTGGTCTCCCAGTGTTTTTTCGCGCGCTCGGCCCAGCGGAAAGTCTGGCGTTCGGCGCGGTCCGCCTCGGAATGCGTGGTTGGATATTCGACACAAACATCGAGTGGCATAATAATATCGGCGCCGAGGTCCCGCTCAATATCGATCGTCCGCTCGGGGGTAAACATGTGATGTGAGCCATCAAGGTTTGACTGGAACCTGACACCATCCTCGGTGATCTTCCGCAATTCCTTCAGGGAGAAGACTTGATAGCCGCCGGAGTCAGTCAATGTCGGCCCAAGCCAGCCGTTAAACCGTGCCAGACCGCCGGCGTCTCGAATGATTTCAGTACCGGGACGCAGGTAGAGATGGTAGGTGTTGCCGAGGATGATCTGTGTTCCCAGATTGCGCAAGTCGTCGGCATCCAGAGTCTTAACCGAAGCCGCAGTGCCGACCGGTATAAAGACAGGGGTCTGCACCTTGCCGTGCGGTGATTCAAACTCGCAAGCTCTGGCATTGCCGGATTTGCCCTCGATACGGAAGTTGATGTAATCGATCACAACTCGCAATATACTCCCGGCGAATAGCAAAGACCAGTCTTTTCCGACGTCGCGTCAGGTCTTTGCGGAAGGGGTGTGGTGTTGTGAGAGCAACACGTGATGGAACGGTAAAGGTATTGACTAATCCCACCGCAAGCGGTGGGGCACCATGCACTCGAAGACGATCAAAACGTCGCGGCGAAAGACGTGACGGAACGGAGTACCTGTGTGATTTGTTGCCGCAAGCCTCAGTTTGTTGTAGACACTGATTTGAACGGCATTATCTTGAAATTGACTTTGGCATTTTACCTTTGGGAGGAACATGATGAAATCCAGGCAATTCTGGTGCTATGCACTCGCACTCGTCGTGGGATTATTGGTCTCGTCGAGCGCGTACGGACTAACGTTTACTGATTCTTTTAGCAATCTTGACAATTGGACCCTGTTTGGTTCGCCATCGCCGGAGCGGCTGGCTTCGGTATTTGGCAAGACCGGGGTCTTCGACAACAACGGTGACGCCACTGACAACAGCGGCGCTATCTCTATCCAGACGTTCGGTCTTAGCGGCGGCTTCACAATCCAGTCGGATGTTTACCTTGATTTTAGCGACACTAACGGTTGCTATGCCGAGGCCGCCATCGGTATCGCCAATCCGACTCTACAGGGTTGGGGTGGCTATGATCCCTACATTTACTTTTCGATCAGCGCGATGGGGCACAGTTGCGTGGCTATTGCTTCGGCGTTACGCGGGCACGCCTATTTCTTCGGCAGCTTCGCGACCGCGTCCGGCGCGGAGACTTTCTACCCGACAGAAGGTTCCCCGGCCACGTTTCGGGCCGATGATTATGATAATGGCTGGCACACATTGAAAATCGTCGTCAACGCCTCGTCTCAGATCAGGTTCTACGTTGATGCCGTGCTGATCTATACGGGCACGCAGAGTATCTCCAGTACGGTGGCTAGCGGCGCCTATCCCCTCTGGCTCGGATCGCAATCATCGGGAGATGCCGGAAAGGCGTATCATGACTTTGTCACGATTACCACAAGTTGCGATCCGCCATCCGCGCCGAGCCTGAGCAGCCCGGGCATCAGCGCTGTCGTCTGCATCGCCACGGTATCATTCGTGTGGAACGACGTGATCGGCGCCACCAACTACCAATTGCAGGTGGACAACAATTCCAATTTTGGCAGCCCCGAAACTGACCTGGGGTTTACACCGCCGACACATTCGGTGTCGATAGTGCTGACCGACAACTGTCTGCCGCAGTATTGGCGAGTGCGCGCGAAAAACGCGTGCAATTGGGGCGATTGGAGTACGGTGCGCACGGTGACCGTTTGCAGCGTGCCCACGGCGCCAACGTTGGCAACTCCGGCCAACGACGCTGTCAGTGTCACGCAACCGATCGAGCTGAATTGGAACGACATCGGTGGCATATCGTATTATCAGGTTCAGGTCGATACTGATTCCAATTTCGTTGCTTCGGTGGTCGACCGTCATCGTACGGTCTCCATCGACTCAGTAGCGGAATTAACGGGCAGCACGAAATACTTCTGGCGCATCCGCGCCGCCAGCGGCTGTGCTACGAGTGCTTGGAGCAGCATCTACAATTTCACGACCGCCGTCTGCAACATGCCCGATGCTGCGACCCTGATCGCGCCGGCCGACGCCGACAGCGGTCAGACTCAGCCACTTACTTTGGACTGGAGTGATGCTGCCAACGCATTGTCATACCGCGTTGAGGTCGATGACGATTCCGATTTCTCCAGCACGTTGATTGACAGCCCTGTCACACCTTCAACTCTGGACATTCTAGGGCTGACGGCCGGCAGCAAGTACTATTGGCGCGTACGCTCTTACAATGGCTGTGGCTGGGGCGACTGGAGCGACAAAAGCTGGTTCAAGACCTGTTATATGGTCGGAGCTCCCGTGCTCGTGACCCCCCTCGACGGAGATACCATTTTGTCGATGCCGGTATCATTTGATTGGAATAACGTCACGACTGCCAGCAAGTATCAATTCCAAATTGACGACACGATCACGTGTGTCAGTCCACTGGTGGACGAGCAGATGGTGGCATCGCAGTTCGGCACCTATGACCTCGACCTTGGAGTACGCTACTACTGGCGCGTGAGGGCTTACGGAACCTGTGGTTGGGGTTCTTGGAGCGCTGCTCGCAGTTGTACAACCAGCGCACCGCTGACGGTGGAGGACATCGGTCCCAGAAACATACCCACCGCCTATTCACTAGCACAGAATTATCCGAATCCATTCAACCCATCCACGGCTATCGAATTCACTTTGCCGAGACCCTGTCAAGTAACGCTTGAAGTTTATGACATCGTCGGTCGCAGGGTTCGGACGCTTGTATCGGAGGCTGTGACGGCCGGGACCAAGCGTGTGATCTGGGATGGTTGCAGTGCCGATGGCGCCACCGTGGCATCAGGTGTTTATTTCTACCGGATTAGGGCAAATGACTTCAGCGAAACGCGCAAGATGCTGCTTTTGAAGTAGCGTAGTTCGAAATTGCAATCCAGGGAAATCCATATTGGATGCGAAACTCGACGCCCCGGTTACCTCTTCGGCTGGGGCGTTTCCATCTTCCTGGTTTCAACTGGTAGTTGTGGTCGGAGCGGTTTTTTGATCCGTCGCCAGTCGCCATCGAACAGCGGTTTGAGAAAGAAGGCACAAAGTGTTTGATGCAAATCGGGAAACCTCAACGCGCCAGTGACAAACGAAACCGGCAACGGGACACATCAAGGGTTGATTTCTAAGGCATTGCCTAACAGTGTCTTGTCAGTATTTTGCCGACAAACGTTGAAATAGGTCACGCGCAACAAAATCGGTAAAAAAAGTCACAAAAAAAATGTTGACAAGCGTATAGTGTCCGATATATTAGTCGGCTTCAGGAAGGGATTATGCGGAGGTTACGACCATTTCAGGAACGGTGCGTGACCAAGAAAGCGAAAGGAAAGCACGGGTTCAAGGCGAGTCCGTAATTGGTAAGAAAAACAGAATAAAACACGAATTTTCCTGTTCGGGATGGGTGTAAGCTATTGAGCTTTCGCGTATCCTTTTTTTTCACCCGTTGCTGGCAGGAGCAGAAAGGATGTCACTCTATGAAGAAAGCATTGTTGTTAGCCTTTATCGCCATCGGTTTATTGGTGATAGCGGGTTGCAGCAAACCGCCAGAGGCGGAGATGGCGGCAGCAAAGGTCGCTATTGACGCCGCCAGAGCCGCTGAAGCAGAGCAGTATGTTCCGCAGCAGTTCCGGATGGCTTCCGACAGTATGAACGCCGCCAACGCCATGAAGACCGAGCAGGACGGCAAGTTTGCCCTGTTCCGCGCCTATGGCAAGTCGAAAGAAGCGTTTGTCCGTGTCGAAGGTATTGCCAACAAGGTCACCGAGGATGCCAAGGCCGAGAAAGAGCGCGTGCGTCAGCAGGTGATGGCGATGATGGCCAATGTTAAGGCCATGATGGATTCCGCCAAAGTTGCCTTTGATAAGGCTCCCAGGGGCAAGGATAACAAGGCCGATCTCGAACTGATCAACAACGATCTGCTCGGTCTTTCCTCCGCTTACACCGAAGCCGAGGCCGATTTTAATGGCGGCAAGTTCCTGACCGCCAAGTCGAAGTTCGAATCAGTGCTGTCGAGAACTCAAGGCATCATGAGCGAGATTGAAGCTGCAGTCGCTAAGAAGAAAGGCGGTAAGAAGTAATAGGATAACTACCTCGTAGTTGTACGGTTTACTGTGGGGGACGTCGGTCTTCGCTGACGCCCCCCAACTTGTTTAATACAACTCATGGACAACTTGATTTCGCGGGGATCAACGTTGGCTTTCTCACCTAAGACTGTCTTATCAGTTGTTTTGCTGCTTACGATTCTGGCACTGTCCGGCGCCGGGTGTGAAGACGCGCCTGTTGCCCGATTGCAGAATGCCAAGGATGCTCTGGAGCATGCGGCATCATCCGGGGCGCTTCGTTACGCTGAACAGACTTATCGCAATGCCGAAGAACTCCTGCAAAACGGATGGATGGAGTTGGCGAGACAAAATGGTCACTTGGCTCCGTTCCGTAGTTATGAAAAGGCGGACTCCCTTCTAAGGCTGGCGACTTCGCTGGCCGTGCAGGCGGAAGCCAAGACTCTCGATAGCATAGCAACCATGCAGACGATGGCCGGCAACGAGTTACAGGATATGAAAGGGGAACTCGCCGAGTGGTTGGACGCTCTAAACGGCTCGCTGGCGGGTTTCAATGTGAAAGATTATTGGATGCGCGCGGACCTTGATATTCAGATCGCCGAGGGGTTGATCAACAATGGGGAGTATGATGACGGCCGCGTCTCGATGGCAAAGGCGCGTAACTTCCTGACCCATCTTGGGAAAGCTCTTGAAGCTCATGCGGACGACGAAGCGAAGAAGATTGGCATCTGGCGGCGATGGGTGCAGCAGACACTCGATCAATCGCGCACAAGTAATGGATACGCTGTGATTGTCGATAAGGCGGCTCACCGCACCTATTTGATCAAAGGTGGCCGGCTTATCCACAGCTATGACTGTGAGTTGGGCTACAATTCCTCGCGGCAGAAATTGTTTTCCGGTGATGCCGCCACTCCCGAAGGAATGTACGAAGTGACTTCAGCGCGCCAACGCGGCAGCAAATTTTACAAAGCACTATTGATCAACTACCCCAATGCCGCTGACAGAAAAAGATTTGCCGAGAACAAGGCGAAAGGTATAATATCCAAGCGAGCACGCATCGGCGACTGGATCGAAATTCATGGCGAGGGCGGAAGAAACAAAGATTGGACCCAGGGTTGCGTAGCTCTTACGAATAAGGATATGGATCACCTCATGCAGTATGTGTCAGTTGGGACGCAAGTCACTATCGTTCGCAAGTCGGATCAATGGCCATGAAAAAGGTTTTCTTTTTTGTCATGGTGCCGATTGTATTTCTGGTCGGAGTGCTTGTCGTGTTCATGACGATCACCAGAGAGAAACCACCTAAGGGAATCAAGCTGGCGCTTATCGACACGGTGGCTACAAATCTCCCCAAGGACGAGAAGCTGGCGCGCAAGGAACTTGGGAATGCCGAGAAATCGTTGGCAAAGCTGAAACCCATAAAACCCTACATCGTCATCGACACCCATGCCAATCGCATATACTATCGCACGGAGGACTCGATTTTCCTTGATGCCGTTTGCTCGACCGGTTCGGGAAGCGAACTGATCGATTCGGTCACGAAGCGCAAATGGATTTTCAATACCCCGCGCGGGGTGTTCAAGATTCAAAACAAAATCAAAGACCCGTGGTGGCGCAAACCGGATTGGGAATTTATTGAAACGGGGGAACCGATTCCCAAGGCTGAATCCGATCGCATGGACGGCAATGTCATGGGTGATTTCGCCATGGGTTTTGGCGATGGGTTCTTCATTCATGGTACAATCTATGAGCGTCTACTGGGCATCAATGTCACCCATGGCTGCGTGCGCCTCGGCACTGATGATCTCCACAAGCTGGTGGAGATGACCCCTGTCGGCACGTCGGTGTACATATTTTGATTATGCAATCTATGATGACTTCGGCCGGAAGGTTGAGAGGACCTATCGTCGGGGTGCTGACGGTTTCGCTGCTTGTGTCCTGTGGCGGAAAAAAGCAACCCGGCGCGACCGTAACATCGACCGACAAACAATGGGATCAACAGCAGGCGGAACTCCAATATCGCGTGCTGCAGGCAGAACTAAAACTGGCACAGGCGAACAAACCGTATCTCGTGCTTGATCTCAGGCGCAACCGTTTGGAGATCAAGCTGCAAGGCACAACGGTTTGGAATTATGCCATGACTTTGGAAAACACTGACGAATCCGAGTTGAAGAAGTTCAGCGAACGATTTGTAGGTTCCGACCTGAAGGTAGTGCGTCCGATTTTGTTCAAGTACCTCTTTGCGGCAACCGGCAAAACCGCCGATTCGATTTTGGCGATTGTCAGCGAAGCCACGACATTTCCGCCGGAGTTGTTGCAGCGGACGATCCCGGAACGATTTCAGTTGAAATGGAGCGATGATATCGTACTCGATATCCGCACCGATGTCGTCGGCAAACCGGAATCCAAGTGGAAGAACACGATGGTTGATATTCGGCAAGCTATTGCGGGGCATCTTGGTGATGCGTTGGTTAGTGTGAAGATGCCGAAAGACAACGCCATTACTTTGTATCGCGCCTCTGTCATCGGACTGCCGACATTGATCTATCCGGTATCCTAATCACGTGATGCGGGCGCGATTGTCAGTCCGATAATGAACCGCCTTTGCGATATCAGACTACGTACAGCCCTGCTGATTTACCTGTCCCTTGATGTTCTCTGCGTTGGCGCCGGTATGGGGCTGCCGATTTTCTGCATTGCGCTGGGGTTTCCGGTAGGCTGGTACATTGGCGGCAGAGTATCAACAGAAAGCGCTGATCTTCGGTCCACCCTGCGAAAGACTCTCGCTTACGCGATCATCACGGCGTCGGTCACGTTCGTCGGGATGTTTTTGCTTTGGGGACGTTGCGTAGTCATGCTTTTCGATCCGGCGGCTGATCTCGCCAACTTCGGAATCCCGCAAATACTCTATCAACCGAAAGCGAGTTTTATCGGCTGGCTGGTGCTGATGATTTTCATTTCGCCGTTTCTGCAATTCCTGATGACGATATTCGGGGCGCATGTGGGGATGTTGAGACGCCGCTAAGCAGTGCCGCGAATGCAGGCATTAGTTAGATAAGTTCTCGTGGTAGAAAGTGATTGACATTGACTACCGGACAATCGAGCTTAGGGAGGATGTTTAGGTGAGAGTTTAGGGGGGAATGATGTCAGCTTGACGTCACGCCGCAAGTCGGGGTGACCTACGAACTACGAACTGAGATTCGTAGGGGCACGTTGCACGTGCCCGCGGGCGCAGCATGCTGCGCCCCAACGAAAGGGTGGAATCATCTGTTGCCTATTCGGCATCGAAAAGCGTAATTGTGCTCGGTTGAAAAATGCCATACCGAAAGAGGCGTCATATGAAAAGAGTTCTCTTCACAGTTGCTATCCTCTCACTGAGTATTTCTTCCGTGATCTACGCGCAAGAGAGATTGGCGGTTCTCCCTCTTACGGGGAGTGGAGTCGATGTCTCGACCCAGGAGACCACCTACATGCTTCTGGTTTCGGAGATCAGCAAGTTGAAGAAGTACGATGTGATCTCCAAGTCGGAGATCGAAGCACTAGTGGGCGATCGCAGTTGTTCGGAATCGGCCTGCGCCATTGAAATTGGCAAGCAGGTGAATGCCTCAAAGGTAGTCTTCGGCAGTCTGAACAAACTGGGGGAGAAGGTCATCCTGCAATACACTCTGGTTGAAGTCTCAACAGGTCAGACTCTCGTCGCGGATGATCTTAGTGCTCTGCGTGTAGAGGATCTCGATCAAGTGGTGAAGCGGGTTGCCGCGAGCATCGTGCAACAAATCCCGGCGGCAAAGACGGTGGAGGTTGGTCTGGTGACTGAGCAAGAATCTCAGGAAGTGAAGTCACGCAAGGCGACTTCGTCTTCGGGGATTGCCTTTGGCTACCTCTATCCGGACCATGGTTATGACAAGGTGAACAATTCCTTCGTTTGGGATTTCAGGAGCTTTTACGAGATGCGACACATTGCCGTCGATGCTCTGCTGGGAGCCCGCAAGGGAATTGCTCTGAATGTAGGCGTAATCTATCTTCCCAGCCTCAAGGACTTCAGCCCCTTTGCAGGAGCAGGCGTGGGCTTTCATGCAGTGTCTCATAAGCAAACCTATGAAGGAATTTACTATACTGAACAGGACGAGGCCATCGACGGGTTTGAGTTCCTCATCAAAGGCGGTCTCATGGCATTCCGGACATATGACTTTCGGGTGGTCGCGACCGTCGAGTACAGCATTACACTCAACAATCCTGGTGATCGCGCGATTGTGGTGACAATCGGAGTTATGCGGAGTGGCAAGAAGGTTTTTGGAATCTTTTGAGCCACCAGCCGGATCGCGGCATTGCGAAATTTCGTGTTCTCTCGGTTGAGTTAAGCAGATCAAACCCCTCGGGACTTGCGGTCATGTCAGTCTGCGTGACCAACAAATCTGTATGATATATGATAGAGGATTGATTAGATGACATCCGACCCCTTCGACCGGTTACAGTACTACTATTCTCACAACAATGAAGAGACTCGCCTTGCGAAAGTGATGGGAAAGCTGGAGTTCTTGCGGTCTCAGGAAATCGTTCAACGACATCTGCCGCCACCTCCGGCGGTGATCATCGACATTGGCGGTGCGGCGGGCATCTATTCCTGCTGGCTTGCACGTGAAGGATATGAAGTTCACCTGATTGACATGGTGGCAGGTCTGGTTGCACAAGCTCTCGAAGCATCCTCGCGGCAGCCGAATACGCCAATCGCCTCTTGCCGGGTCGGAGATGCGCGAAAGCTCGAGTTCCCGGATGACTATGCGGATGCTGTGCTCATGTTCGGGCCGCTCTATCATTTGGTTGCCAGGTCAGACCGACTGACGGCTCTTCACCAAGCACGCCGTGTTTTGAAGAGCGGCGGGGTGCTTTTTGCAGCCGGCATATCAAGATTTGCATCTGCAATTGACGGGCTTGTTCATGGCCACGTCTGGGACAGCGAATTCAAGAAGATCATGGAACAAGATCTTCGCGACGGCCAGCATCGCAATCATACAACCAAAATCGAGTACTTCACGGACGCGTTCTTCCATGAACCCGCAGAGCTTCAGAGCGAAGTACTGGCAGCCGGATTTAGTATGCCGCAGGTTCTTCCCATCGAAGGAATAGGGTTCCTGCTAACCAACCTCGAGTCGTATTGGCAGGACGAAGAGAAGAAGAACAGCTTCTTGGCGGTTTTGAAATCATTGGAAACGTCCAGTGCTCTGTCCGGTGCTACTGCCCATCTGATGTGCATAGCGACCAAGCCGTAAGTGGCGGGGGTACAGACGCCATGATTACATCCCAAACAAGCTGCTGGGTAACGAGTTAGCCAACCAATAGGGGATAAATATTGAATTATTGATCGAAAATATCTGAAAATGAGCTTTACTTTTTCCCAAGAATGCCGTATACAGATATATGACTACAATCTCTCGTGTTAACTTTGCTCAAGCCTTGCCCTAAAAATCCAATCCTTGTCAAATCATTAATTCGGAGATACGCGCAATAATGCGCTTGACCACTATTCTTTCCGGTCGGATTGTCATCGACGGTCTGCCGGGGAGAAACATCTACAGGAGTGTAGAATGAATATTTTCGTAGGAAACCTGTCGCGCGAAACGGCAGACGCTGATCTCCGCCAGTCCTTTGAGGCTTTCGGACAGGTCACCAGAGCAACCGTCATCACTGACAAATTCACCAGCGAGTCTAAAGGCTTCGGCTTTGTCGAGATGACAACCAAGTCGGAAGCTGATGCTGCCCTTACCGGCATGAACGGCAAGGAACTGCACGGTCGCACGCTGAACGTCAGCGAAGCTCGCCCGCGTCCGGAAAGATCCGAAAGACGTGACAGTGGCGGCAACGGTGGCGGACGTCAGAGTTGGTAACAGAAATAGCGTCAGGAGCACAGGGCTCCTGACCTACGACTACGACTAAAAGGGAAGGGGCAGGAGTCAAAAACTCCTGCCCTTTTCTTTGTCGCAACGACTTGGAGATTCTTCGTTGTTCAGCAACTGCCGGACTCCTCAGAATGACTCCGGCAAAAACCGGCTTGATGGCCAGCGGCAAGACGCCGATCAACGAAAAGTGACAGGTCGACCACATAACAAATTGGTCGACAAGGAAAGAATTATTGACAACGCGCGTTTTCAGAGATGACACACAAACAATCTTATAGTGGCTTCACCGGCCTGGGGATCGCGCCGCGCTTGCTTGATGTTGTTGATTCCCTCAAGTTCAGTGATCCGACTCCTATTCAGCAAAGATCGATACCGATCGGTATCGAAGGGAAGGACCTCATTGCCATTGCGCAAACCGGAACGGGCAAAACTCTTGCCTTTGGTATCCCGATGATTCAGCGGTTAGCCCAAATCAGAGGAAACGGATTGGTATTGCTCCCGACGCGCGAGTTGGCGATTCAGGTTGACGAAGCTCTCCATCCCTTTTGTCGTGCCGTTGGTATGCGGACAGCGGTGCTGATCGGCGGCGAATCGGTGTCCATCCAGCGTCACGCGTTGGAGAAAAATCCCAGAATTATCATCGCCACGCCCGGACGGCTTCTCGATCTCATCGAACACCGAACGGTTACTCTTTCAGAAACGGAGATTCTGGTTCTCGACGAAGCTGACCGCATGCTGGATATGGGATTTGCGCCGCAGATCAATAAGATCCTCGCCGCCGTACCGAAGAAACGTCAGACGATGCTCTTCTCTGCCACTATGCCCAAGGAGATAGTGTCGATCGCTCAGAAGCACATGGAAATTCCGATCCGGGTGGAAATCGCTCCGCCGGGCACGACGGTGGAGAAAGTGGTTCAGGAGGTGTTCTTCATTGGCAAGGATGCAAAGACCCGATTGCTCGAAGTTATCCTTCATCAGTACCCCGGTCCGGTTTTGGTCTTCACGCGTACCAAGCACGGAGCGCGTAGACTGGCTCGTCAGGTACGACTTATCGGGCACGCTGCCGCCGAGATTCACTCCGATCGCAGTCTGGCGCAACGCCGGGGGGCTTTGGAAGGTTTCAAGTCAGGGAAGTTCAGGGTCCTGGTGGCGACCGATATTGCTGCGCGTGGCATCGATGTTACCGGCATCGAAATCGTCATCAACTACGACTTGCCGGCGACGTCGGAGGATTATGTTCACCGCATCGGCAGGACCGCACGGGCGGGACGCGCCGGACGGGCAATCTCATTTGCCACACTTGATCAGCGCGGCGAAGTGAAGAACATAGAGCAATTGATAAGGGGCGCACTGACGGTGAAGACAGTCCCAACGTTACCGCCGGGGCGTCAACAACCTCAGACAAACAGGCCGACGGCGCCTCCGCCTCCTCAACATGAGCCTAAACCACAACACCGACCCCCCGGCAGCCGTGCCAACAGGATCCGTAGGCCAGGTGGACGAAGACGTTTGACGCGGCTGTGATCGGGTCTCGCAAGTCAAAGCCGAAGCGGTTTTGATCGACACAGCTATTGACCCGGCTTGTTGCCTATCTTGATAAAGGACTTCCATTCATCATCAAGTTCTCGCACATTTCCGAATGCACGAACGTTTTCTCCTATCTTCCCCGAAAACGAGTTCCTCCAAAGCCACAGTTCAAATGCCCAATTGCTAGTGTGAATGTCCGGCAGCACGGACAAGAAATCTTTGTCCCCACTGCACAAGATGATTTTCTTGTTCGGAAGGGGATCCTTGTTTGTAAAGATCGTCTTTGCTATCTCCCAGCAGAGTTTGTGGTCCACTCCTTTTTCTTCAGGCCTGCCGGATTTGAAATTCGGATATTTCGGTAAGGTAAACGTGGTAATTCCGAGCCTTTGGCAACCCGTGATGATGCTGCCCGCAAGGTCTGATCCGACTAAGACGATTCGCTTAACCTCGCCTTGTTTTCCCAAGAACGCTTTCAGTCCCTTGTAGTCGACATAAAGCTTTCTGTTGCCCGGTAATCGGGTGATTGTTTGGACATGTCTGTATCCCTGGATGAAAAGGAACGAGTTGTCTATGAAGGCGTAGACCTGATCCATCAACTGTTTCCTCCTAGTATTTTGGTAAGGATCTTGACGTCTGTACAAATAGGGCAACGTAGAATTTCACTCTTTTATCTCCGATGTACGTATTATGCCTTCTGTTTCACGCATGAATTCAACTCAGTTCTGTATGTCAAGCCCACTTGGGGCTTGACGTTACGCCTAGAGGTTACGAGACTTTGGAGGGTTAGCGCGAAATACCCTCTCATCAACGATAAATTCCGAATCTGTTATCTCTGACCAGTGAGCAACCCCGTTCAGTACGGCCCATATTCTGCTGGAGTATTCACTTCGAAGTTTAGGATTGACGGAATACATTTTCAGCAAATCTGACCTGTGCCCACGAGCGAAATCGCCAAAATCTACAACTTGATATGTTCCGTCGCCTAGATCCTTGAGTAATAGCAGCCGGTCAGGTAGTGCTCCCTCGCTAGAAAGGTCAAACTCTCGACCATCTGTTGCTTTATGCCCTTCAAGACAGTCTCCGGAGGCAACGAAGATCTCACTTGTATTCCGGGTGAATCGATCCAGCTCTTCGAGACGATTTAACACATCTACTACAGCTATCATCTGCTCATCGTTGAGCACCCTGTTAACAGATGCGGAATCGAGCAGTTTCCTGAGGTTCTTTATAGTCGTTGACCATTGCTTGAACACTTGAAACCCTGCGTACCTACATTCCGCGAACATAGATTCGACTTCGGCTTCTTTTGCCTTAAGTAATACTGTGATGGCGGGAAAGGAGAATTTGCACCTTCTGTAATCAACGATCAATTTCATAATTTGGTTGACCGATGAAAGCATCTCAGTGTCAATTCGGACTTTCGCGTCGTCAAAGAGCTTCTTCCTTAGTTTCCTTTCCGAAGCCGATTTGGCAACCTCGTAAATCAAGAACAGCAGAGGTACTGCCAATAGAGCAGCGGCGATGTTCACTAATAGATCGGAAGTCGGCGACTTGGCTGTTTTGCTAATGTAGAATAGGACTAAGCCTGCAAGAGCACTTGCAAGGTAGGGCAAGGACTTCCATAGTAAGCGTCGTGCGGTCCCGGATATTATCTTTTTGTTCACTTGCGGTCATCGATTCTGGTGACGGGTATCTCTTGTATGAGAAGTTCTATAGCCCAAGACGACGCTGGCTCCGATATCTCTTCTACTCGGTAGTTCCCCAAACCCCTATCGCCACAATACAAACTCGGTTCCGCAATGTCAACAATATACTTTGTACCCCACCCAAAGCCTTGCGTCGGGTGGGTTCTTCTTTCTATGGCTGCAACGTCAATCTCATTTGACACCCTCTGCTCACCACCTTTTTTGTAGTCCTGTAGGTCAAAACCGCTTCGGTTTTGACGTCTCTTCTTCCTGGTAATTCCCCAAGCCCCTATCACTAGAATACAAACTCCGTCTTGCAATGTCAACAATTTGCTGCACAAACAATGATGCCGTCAATTTTGTAGATCAAGCCCACTTGAAGTTTGACGCCACGCCTGACCCCCTCCAACGGGGTTTCGACAACGCTTTGCTCTCCCTCTCCCCTTGGGAGAGGGAACGAGGGTGAGGGATTCTCTGTAGCGCCTCACTCCAAAAGTCTCCCCCACACCAGTTAATAGAACGCTGGTTGCGGCACCGAAGGTCACCCCGGAGTGCTTTGCGGGTCGGGTGATTAGCGGCAGAGCAAATCGTGATGATTTGTGCATCTACCTCCTACTCGATCAGGAATCCCTTGCGGTTGGACGGCTACGACTAAGCTATTGATGCCGAACAATAACCGTCACGATCCAAGGCATATTCGTACTCCGCCGTGGTGAGTGAGTCTGTCGCTACAAACCAAGTGGCTCGCGCTGTCAGATACATGCCGTCCGGCTGACACGCTTTGATGTGCGCCGTCAGAAATCCCTTCCTGACGGAACTTGGGTGCCCCATCCGGCAACTGCCGGACGGTGGGTTTGCTGTGCGCGGCGTACGTCCTGAGCCTGTCGAAGGGTGCGCCGCAAACAACAACACGTCCCGTAGGGGCGCGGTCTCCGCGCCCACGGTAATGGTGTGCGTGCAATCATCGGGCGAGGAAACCTCGCCCCTACGCGTGCATCACGGGCACCCACCCGCAAGGGTGGGCTTGCTCGCCACATCAAAGCACCGGTGCCCCATCGCTTCGATGGGTCTTCAAATCGTGCGCTACGTACGCCCTGAGCCTGTCGAAGGGTGCGCCGCAAGCGAATGATTAACACCGTCAACCGGAACTCAGTAATAGAGCGTATTGTGACAATCGCGAGTCCGATCGATCTCGCTACCCTAGTCGCACCTGAAGAACGCATTTTCAGTTGATTTTACGGGGTTTGGGGGTAGTTTTGGGGGGTTGGAAATAGCCGGAAAAGCGTGATTTGGTGTGAAGAACTGGAGGATTAGCTGATGCAAGCGAAGCCGCTCTCG
>Ga0209777_10003548_pt1 | contig 19213 bp, 16 predicted proteins | sample FrelakmetHBP12HB_FD_187147 | JGI IMG/M metagenome (GOLD analysis project Ga0209777, IMG submission 187147) | Freshwater lake sediment microbial communities from the University of Notre Dame, USA, for methane emissions studies -HBP12 HB (SPAdes)... | ecosystem: Environmental > Aquatic >...
CGCTGGCCAGCAGATGGCCGCGCTCGGAACTGGTGCGCAGGGCGCTGGACTCGCTGGCGCTCAAGCGCAGCTGGCTGCAGGTCAAGTTGGACAGCAAACAGCACAGGCTGGCCAATCGGCACTTTATAATCAGTTTCTGCAGCAACAAGGATATCCTTTCCAGGTCACACAGTTCCTCGCGAATATCGCCGAAGGAACTGGTGCGCTTTCTGGTTCAACGACAAACACAGTTCAAGCGTCTGATCGTCGCCTCAAACACGACATCAAAGAGATCGGTACGACGCACGACGGCGAACCGCTCTATGCGTTCAAATATCATGGATCTGATGTTACTCATTATGGCCCGATGGCGCAAAATGTCGAACAACGCCACCCTGAAGATGTCGGTCTTGCTGGCGGTTATAAAACTGTCGACTATGACGCTGTTGCCGATCGTGCGGCAGCTGCCGGTCTCGCTGGGGGTCAAGAAGAACATGCTGCGCATGGCGGTGCGATGAATTCAGAAGGCGGCGTTGTTCTGCCTTTCCGTGCGCGTGAAGGTTTCGCTGGCGCTGGCGTTGTCAACTCTGGCGTGGCAGCTGGTTTCGATCCTTATTATATTCAATCACTTCTCGCTCAGCGCGAAAATCAATATTCTGGTCTTTATGGCCAGCCTGGGTCTCCTTATGGCTCCAAAGGAAGTCCTGGAGGTGCAGGTGTTGTTCCCAAACCTATGGATGTCGCAAAACCTCTTTCTCCTGCTTCTCCCCCGCCTCGCCAGCAAGGAATGAATCCTGCACAAATAGGTGAAGATGTTGCGAAACTTTATGGTTTCCAAAAAGAAGTCAGAAAAGATTATTCTGATTATCAAGCAAAGAAAGCCGCAGCTGATAAAGCTGCAGCTGATAAAGCTGCAGCTGATAAATCTGGCGGAGATCAAAAAGTTGGTGAAGCTTCACCTTCAGACACTCCGACAAAATCTCCAGAAGCGCAGCCTGCATCAGACAGTCCAATTGTGCAAAAAGCTTCATATGTTGCAGATCAGCAACAAAATCAAGAACAAGGACCTGATGATCCGCATCCGCAACTTGGAGGCGATGCTGATCTTATTCAAAAAGCGGATGTTGATTCATCCGAGGCGATTGGAAGTGGATCTGATTTATTTGAAACAGATTTGGCCCGTGGTGGCAGAGCTGGCTATGCCACCACAGGATTTGTCGATCCTTATGACACAGGTGAAAATCCTGAAAACATCATGAAAGATGTCGATCAGGAAGGTGACAAAACTGGACAAGATGAATCGGAATTTAATTCGATGAAGTCAAAAAGTTCTGGCGTTGGCGGCGGCGGAGAAAGTGGCCTTGGGGAAGCTGCTTCTATACTTGGTTCAGTTGCAAAGATCGGATCGTTTTTCCTTGCCAATGGCGGCGTAGCTGGCCGTCAGCATCACGCTCTTGGAAATAAAGCTATTGCATCTGATGGCGGATTTGGCAGTTTGGCTGATAATCCAGAAGCTGATCCTGCATATGCAGGAATCGTTGATGATACCGATCAGGATAAAGGTCTCGGACGTTTGCAGATCGCTCAAGCTGCGACACCTTCTGTCAATGATGGCGGAGTTTCTCCTCCTGTTCCGCCTTCTGATGTCCCATCAGCTTCTGAGCGTGCTGCGCCAGAGCCAGAAAAAGAAAAGACCCCGACCCCGACCCCGACCCCGTCTCCGGCCCCTGCTCGCACAAAACCCCGTCTTGCAAAAGACGAAACGGATGCACCTTTCCTTGCTGCAGCCAACAAAATGGCTCCGGATCTTCCTGGATTCCTCAAGAGCGAGAACCTAATTGTTCCTGCTTTGGCGACGCTCGCAGCTGGACTTTCATCTCGTGCTCCGACAAGAACGCAAGGACTCGGTGAAGCATTGCAAGCAGGTGTCGGTGCGTACACTGGGATGCGCACGCAAAATGCTCAAATTGGTGAATCTGAGGCTCGCACAGAAAAGACCTTTGCTGACATCGTCCATGACAATACATATGAAGTAAATGGTCGTATGTATTTCCGTTATTTGAAGCCTGATGGCACATGGGGGTCAATGAGCCAAGTTGACTATCTTGGATTGCCTCCTGATGCGCGCAAAAACATTCAGTTTGATCCGCGCATTTCAGATTCTATGCCGCAGATACTTGAGAACCATCAAGGCACAAGCGCAGGAGCTGGAACAGGTGCTGGTGCAGCTGGAACAGGCCAGCCTGCTCGGGGGGTGCAGACAGCACCTCGTCCGATTGAAGGTATGACAGCTATTGCCCCAGATCAAAACGATTTGGCACAGTCTCGTCGTGACCAACAGGCAATTGTTGCTGGCGGTAGAGATCGTGCAGCACAAGAGCCTGATTTTTACACACCTCAAAAAGAGATGGCTGATGCAGCGCAAAATGTCCGCCCTGTCCTCGGACAACTCGCTGGCAGTTTGAGTTCTTTGCCGGCTGACAAATCGATCCTTGCAAGCGGCAAGGCTCAAGAAGTATTGAATCCGATCGCCCAATACATGGACGGTTTGCTTCGAGTGATGGGCCTTCCGACTGGAATTAATCCCGAAGATCTTGCCAACACTCAGGCAACGATGAAAGCTGTTGCTCAGTTCCAGGACAGAGCGGCATCTGATGCCGGGCGCAGGGCATATGCTTCTTTTGCTGCTTTGGCCAATACGCTTCCTTCGCAGCTAAATACACCAAGGGCACAAGGCAAACTTCTGTCATCGATTTATCAAGCCAATCAGATTGAACTTGATAAACAACAATATTTCGATCAGGTTCGTCAGTATGCAGATCAATACGATCCGCAAACTGCTTTGAAAACTGGCCGATCTGCGAACACAGCATTCAACAACAAATACAATGCTGAGTTTTATGCCAAAGAGAAAAAGAACGTTGAAAATATGTTCGGAACCGTTATTCAAGGCATGAAAGATCCGCGCACTGGTCGTGATATGACTGTTATGCAAACCCTTACGACAAATCCTGGCATGTTGAGCAAAGAAGACAAGCAGGACATTGTGAAGCATTTTGGCGGCGATCCAAAGATCCTTCGCTATTTCGGCGTTTCCTATCCTTAAGAGGCGATCATGGCAGACAGACAAGGTTTGAAGTTCGCCCCGGCACCGGGAATGTATGATGAGGCTACAGATGCAGATGTTTCATCACCTGCACCTGCACCTGCACCTGCACCTGCACCTGCAGCCACAGATTCGGGTTCACCAGAACCTGCACCTACACCTGCGCTTTCTCAAAATCAGGACAATGCAACTCCTGCACCCCGACCAAATCTGAAATTTTCCGAGCCTTATGCTGAACGTCCAACTTCTTCGCTCGATTGGCAGGATATTGGCACATCAGCAGTCACTCGCGGGGCAAAAGGTTTGGTTGGTTCAGTTATTGGCGGACCTGGATCAATCGAAGAAACTGTTGCGAAGGACATTCCAGAATTCCTCCGCAATCGCTATTATGGAATGAAAGAGCGTCTTGATCTCATTTCTCCAGAAGAAAAAGAGCGTGCACAAGCTGCACCTTTGTATCCTGGACAGAATGAGGGACAATCAAAAGGTTACAATGCACCTTTGACTGGTTTTCCGACTTATAAAGGAGTAACGGAAACGATTCCGCAAGCTTTTCCGTCGCTCGGATATGAACCGAAAACGCCAGCCGGAAAGATCGCTGGCGAAGCGGCTGAAATGGGTGCGCAAGGAATTGTCGGTGGGCCAGAAGGAATGCTTGGTCGCGTTGTTACCGGCGCAGCTGGCGGCGCTGGTGGAGAATTGTTGTCTCAATGGGCACAACAAGAAGGAACAGATGAAGGAAAAGCTCGTCTTGCGGGGTCTCTCGCTGGTGCAGTAAGCACCGGAGCATTGATGCATGTTGGTGATGCATTTCTGCGTCCTGGCAGCGTCGCTGAAAACAAATTGATGGAAAATCTTTATTCTGATCTTTCTCGTGGCGACAGCCCGATGACATTGGAGCAATTCAATGCAGCTCGTCAGAATGGAACTCCTGTAACTGTAATGGATCTTGCAGGTCCAAAAACGAGGGAATTCCTCTCGAATTATGCTGAATACAATAATGCGAACATTAATCAAGTAACCAAACTAAATAAATTTTTGATCGATCGTTTGCCAGAAGGAAATGCTCGAATTCAAAGCACAATAAATCAGCAATACGGTCGCGATGTTGGCAATAGCCTCAGCGCGCCTGGGATGCAGGAATCAATCGATCAAGCCGGAAAAATCGAACGCGACAAAATGTATGATTTGTTGCGCAATCATCCTGCCGCTCAATCAATAAGTGTTGATGAGTTGGGTGATGTTCGCAACAACCGTGTTTGGAAAGAAGCTGAAAAGTTTGCCAAAGATGCTGCCAATCACGAAGATTGGGGCATTCAAGTTCCGAACAAAACACCTGAAGTTCCATCAACTCCTGGAGGGTTGGTTGATCAATATGGTCAGCCGATTATGAAACCTGGCACACCGGCGACTGAAACTCCTGGAAACCTAGCATATTACGATCAAGTAAAGCGTGGCCTCGACGGTATTATCGCCAAAGCAGAAGCTGCTAATGATCAAAATACTTTGGTTCAAGCATCAGCTGCCAAAAGCAAACTTGTCGATTTGCTTGACAAAAAAGTTCCTGACATCACTTCAAGTTCTGGGGATGTTCTTGTCAACGGCTATGGCAAAACGCGAGACATGGCTTCTGAAACTTTCAAAGCAGCCAGTGCGCCAGAAGCTGGTTACAAGTTTTTCGGTGCACAGAATGCTTTCCGTCGTCAAGATCTTGAAAATGCTCTTGCAACGTACACTCCAGAGCAGCGTCAACTTTTTTCTGCAGGCTATGCTGCGCGCCTGAATGAAATTGCTGGCCAACCAAATGGCGTAAAAGCTCTAGCAGACAAATTTTTGGCTGATAGGAATTTTCAAGATCGTGCACGCACTGCTCTTGGACAAGAAGCTTATGACACATTCCGTGGCAAAGCTTTATCTGAAAATCTTCTGCGCAATGCAGAACAGATTAATTTCCTCGGCAATAAGCCGATAAATCTGGCATTGGGCGCAAGCGGCGCAGGCGGCGCAGGTGCTACTGCCATGACTGCAGCTGATTTTCTTATGCACAACTTTTCTGCAGACACTGCAGGACGGGCAGCGGTGGCCGCCCTTGGAACTGCAACACTAGGCGCAGGAATGAACCTCGCCGAAAAAAGAATGGCCTCGCAGCTTATCCCGCTGGCCACCTCGACAGATCCTGCGAGCATGACTCGTTTCGTCCGCCTTCTAGATGGCAATCCTATGGCTCGTCAAGTGTTCAATAAAATGAATACTGCTTTAAACACAGCACAACAACAAGCTGTGAAAGGTTATCTTGCCCAGCCCAGCCAGCCATCGCAAGAAGCTAATGGCGGACGAATCGGTTTCGCCACTGGCGGAGCGATCAGTCCTGATTCAGAAGCTGATCGGTTAATCGCCTCTGCCGAGCGAGCTCACAAAGGCTGGCAAGCTGAAACCAAACCTTTGCTCGCTGCTTCAGACAACACAATCGCTCGCGCTCTAGAAATCGCCAACGCCAATACATAAGGTGTCGCTATGGTCTCTACATACACCCCAAACAAAGTCATCGAAAAGCCTGGCAGTGGCGATTATGCCAACACATGGGCAGCTCCTGTCAATAGCGATTGGGACATTATCGATCAAGCTTTTGGCGGCACAACAAGCCTGAATGCAACGGCTGGCTCTGCAACGCTAACTGCAACGCAATATAGATCTTTAATTTTAATTGTATCTGGAGCAATATCAGCAAATGTTACATACACGATCCCTTCTGGGGTCGGAGGGCAGTGGATTGTTCTAAACACAACAACGGATGCAACTGGAGGCCCATGGACAATTACAATTGCGTCTGCTGGCGGCGGAACGAGCTTAACGATTGATCGAATTTCGAATGCTGCAATATTTTGCGATGGAACAAATGTTAAAGCAATCGGTGGAGGCAGCGGCGGAACCATTGGAAGCAACACTCAAGTCATCTATAATAGCTCTGGAACACTTGTTGGTTCATCAAATTTAACATTTGATGGGACAAATTTAACAGCCGGTGGGGCAATAACAGCCGGTGGGGCAATAACAGCCGGTGGGGCAATAACAGCCAGTGGGGCAATAACAGCCAGTGGGGCAATAACAGCATTTTCTGATCGTTCCATAAAAAAGAACATCGTAACAATAAACAACGCACTCAGCAAAATTAACGGACTGCGTGGCGTTCATTACACTGCCATCAACACAGGCGAAGAAAACATTGGCGTTATCGCCCAAGAAGTGCAGCCAATAGTGCCTGAAGTCGTCCGAGACAACAATGGCATTCTTTCTGTTGCCTATGGAAATCTTACTGCATTGCTTATCGAGGCGGTAAAAGAGTTGACTGCACGTTTAGAAATTTTGGAAAAGAAATAAGTTTCTTTTCCATTTTTCGTGGCGCATAATATTTTTGTGGCTGTGGTTCCGCCCCTGGTGACACAGCCATTCGAAACGCTTACTTGCCTCGTCAGGATTCTCCCTGACGAGGTTTCTCTTTTTTTAAAATCGGAATATAAACCATTCTGGCGTGATGGCTGCAATAGGAGCGAAATGTTTTGGGTTGAGCACAATATGAATTGTCATCGAAAATCCAACGACAATCAAATGGTCCAAGATTTATCAACTTTTTCCCTGTTGTTTTGACATATGCAATGTCTTTAAACGGATCTGATATATCCAAATATTTTTCAGGCTTTGTCAGACGAATTGTAATGCGTTTGCGAACGCTTTTGCGGGGATTATAGACATTCGCAACCTCGATTATTTTTGTTTTGTTCTTGGCTACTGAAACAAAAGATTTATTATCGCTCTTACGTTCGCCATAACGACTAACAACACCCATAACTGCGCTGCGTGTCATCCCGAGTTCTTTTGCTATTTCTGTTGATGTTTTGTTCTGATTCCACATTTCAACGATGCGTTGGTTGCGAGCTTCTCTGTGGCTGTCGATTTTCATTTCCTATCTCCATTTATAATTGAACGGGGCGCAGAAATGCGCCCCGAGGTTTTAGATTTTTGATTCTGAAGAAACATCTGATACCGGGAAAGGAGTTGTGTAGGTGTAATTCTTAAACACATCTTCCATTCCTTTCGTTACGATGTCATCAGCTTTTGTTCTTGGCTCTGCGAACTGCCCAGAAAACGCCACATTGACAATCGCCGAAATGAAATTGTCAGGATCGACACGATTCGATTGCAGATGGGCCAAATGCAAAGAAGCTGTTATGATGGAAACATCATAAGGTGTCAGCTCAATGTTTAGCAAAATTGTTGCGATGCGGGCTGCACGATCAAACACAAGCTCTCTTGGGCCATATGAACTATCAAGTTCGTTGACTTTTGAAGCACTAGCGCGAAGGATGTCTGCATGATTCATTTTCATTTGCCTTTCAGTGTTTTGTTCCGGGTTCATACATCTTTACCAAATTCGTTATTTCTTTTAGTGTGTTGAGCGCATACTCCTTTTTCGTTTCAACTGCTATTGCCATAGCAGAATGCATTATAACAGTTTCAAAAAGCGCATACTTGTTTGTTTCTGCACGATCTGAAAGAATTGACATTGAAGCAACAATTACCGCCGTTATTGATTGCAGCTTTTTCGATGCATCTTTTTCTGCATCCAAAGCTGCAAGGAATTTATCTGGATCAAAATCACCTCCATACAAAATCATCATTGCTCTTCTCTCTTAAAGAAATTGTCGCTGGAGATTTGTCTAACAACATACATCTCTTTCTTTGTCGAATAGCGAGCAATGTCGATTTCATAGTGAAACTCGGCGAGATGAAAGATCATCATTGCGAAAATCATCGCATCGCCATAATCAGCAATTACGTCTTTCGATGGATCAAAATCTCGCAGCTCTGCACGGATGCGTTGCTCGAACTTTGATTCATGTTCTGGCCCAAGCATATCATCGAACATCGGCGACTCGCAAACATATACGATTTCTTCGCCGAGCTTTTTAAGATGCTCAGTCCCAAACCTAAAATTGGGATGTGGGACATAGACCCTGCGGAACTTTTTCATTTTGCTGCCTTATAGATTTCCAACATTAAAGCTTCGATTTTGACCGACAGATTCAAAAGTTGGCTTGTCAGATTTTTGATTCGCTTTTCGGTCGGATCGATTTGGATTTTGACCTTTTTAATTCTGTTCTTTTTGTGATCGATTGGTTTGCTGTGTTTGCGCCGATCTATTGGCTTGATAAATTCAAAAATAGTCGTGGGATAACTACGCCCTTTGGGTCCGATCATTAAGCGTTTGCCATTTGCTTTTATCATGCCTGCTTTTTTAAATATTACTAGGGCAGCACTAACATTGGGCCATTTTTCCACAGGAAGCCCAATGGCTGCTGCCGGCTCTTGATAGATGAATTTGAATCCGGGTTTGTTCTTGGCTATCCATTCATACACAAGCTGTGAATTGGAAATTTCGCCTTTGTTGCGGAATCGGTAGGACATTTGCTTTCTCCATTTGCCATTTACGAGGGCACTATGCCTCGTTTCGTTCCGAAAGAAAACTGTTTTATTCGTTTTCTGACAGAAAATCAAAAATTTTGCGGTATTCATCGAGCGTTAGGTCAGAAATTGACTTTTTATCCTGCAGATTTTTGAGAATTTTTGCGTCTGGCGATCTATTTGCTATGAGGTCAAAATAGGTTACTGTTCCGACAGTGCCATCTCGCCATGTGCGGCCCTCACTCTGCCAGCGTGCTAAAGAGTTGAAGCTGTTGGAATAGTAGATGTTGGTGTTGCACAATCCTTGAAGATTTAACCCGGTGCCAGCAGCCTCTGGCGAAGCGACCAAGTAGCGGATCGGCGATGAGGCATCCAAAAACATGGCTTTATGGCGTTCGCGCTCGGTTTGAGTTGTTTTGCCGTAGTAATGCACCGCCAATGGGCGCAGTTTGTTCATGACATTCTCAACATCACGATTAAACCGGCACCAAATGATCGCCTTGCCCTCGCGCTGATCAAGGATGTTTTGCAGTTCGTCCATGCGCGGGTTCGGCAACTCCATAAATGATCCATCGTCCATCGGCAAATAGCCACAACTGATCTGCTGGAGCTTTGTCAACAGACCAGCCGCATTGCCGACAGAGGCTAAATCATTCGCCTTCACCTGAATAAAGAATTGTTCTTTGAGCTCCTTCATCAATTTCTTCTGCTGATCAGATAATGAGAACTGGCGCGTAATATAGACTTTCGGTGGAAGATCTAATGCCTCTTCGCTGGTGATTCGGAAAATATGCGGATCGATCCGTTCATAAAGTTTTTCGAGATTTTTGTAGCCAGTGATCAAAGGTCCGAAGTCAGTCTGACGAACATGACAATATTCGTTGCGGAATGTTGTCATGTAGCGATGGCCCAAAATGTTGCCATTCAAAAATCTAAACTGCGAGAACAGATCAATCACATTCTTGGCGATTGGAGTGCCAGTCATGATCATTCTGTATTTGCACATGTTGCCGAACAATATCGCGCTCTTTGTGCGCTGGGCAGAAATGTTCTTGATGTCTTGAGACTCATCCACCACCATCATGCATCGGCCTTTGGCTGAATCGATAAACTCTCTGATTCTGGCACTGCCACCTTTGGTAATAATGGCGTCGATGTTGATAGCGAATATTTTCAGCCCTTCAAAGCGCAAAAGGTTTTGAAACTCTCTGTCTGCCGTTTTAGTTTTGCCGAACACAGCAGCTTTATAGGGCACAACCTCGCTCATGTGCTTGGGGATTTCTTCCGTTACCCACTGTTGATGGACGCCGTTTTTGGCTATAAGAAGGATATGTTCCGTCTTTCCTGCGCACCAACGCTGTCCCATCATGGCAATCGCGGTCCAACTTTTGCCGGTCCCTACGTCCATAAATAATCCGCAGGCATTTAATTCAGATATCTTTTTTAGAGCTTTCGCCTGATGGGCGCGGGGCTGTGTTTTGAACTGGAATGTAGGCCGGTCTATCCCTAGATCAAAAAGTCTGCCGTCGACCACGGCTGTCCCAGCATTTTGCGTTTCATTCTCGACTTCACATTCTGGAAATACGCTCCTCCAGACTTCAATGTTGTAGAGGGAGTTCTCGAACGAAAATACACGATAGGCTCCACCTGACCAGCGTTTAGGTCCTTCAAGGCGATTTAGTGCTTGCATCATTTTGGAGTTGTATGGCGAAGTCGTGCGAACCATCCGGCCATCAATTTTTATGTTCATTTGCATATTTCCTTTTAGCCATTTCTATTAGTTCGTCAAATGACACCGCACCTAGCGGAAGCCAATCCTTGCAGACAATGCCTGCCCATGCACCACCATAACGAGGATTCTTTTGCGCAATGCATTCACAACCCTCTCCCAATGAACATTGACCATAGTTCATCAAGATGTGAAATTTTTCGTCTTGTTCCGCCATTTTCCGTTTCCATTCTGACTACGGATTTCACCTATTCCCCCTCTATTACTATCTTTCTCTATTTTCTCCTAGAGTAGGTGGAATCCGTACACAAAACGGAAACGGAAAATTGTCATAATGCAGAACCTATGACATCTCCCGGCTGCTTCATGAGCGATTTAAGATCGCTAAAAAGACCGGATTTCCGGCGAGTTAGCTCTGCAGGATCTTCTTGCGTTGTTTTAACCATCGTTGCGTTGTTCTTGATAGACTTAAGCGTGTGTTTAGACTTGAGGGATTCATAGGCTGCTTTGTTCATAGCGGCCTGTTGCAATCGCCCACCGATCAAAAATCTCTCTTCATACCATATAACGCCACCTTCTTTCATGGCCTTGCGCAGCTCTAAATCTGTGTCATAAACTTTACCTTGGACTGACTGTCTCACCCAAGCAACAACATCTTTCATTGTCACGACGACTGGTTCATGATAACGATTGAGAGCTTCAGCCAGCTCGGCAGCTTCTTGTTGGCCTTCTGTGCGAGAAGCTATGATTAGTTCTTTTTTGCGCTCAGTCATTGGGGCAGGCATCCCTTTTTGGATATAATCCCCAAAATTCTCTGCCCAATGTTTGATTATAGAAATGCCACCACTTTTAAGCCAGTTGTGGAAATATTCAAATTTGGCACGCGACCATTTTTCTTCCGTTACTTCTGGATAGAACCAGCGCCGATCGTCCTCTTCCATTCGCAGAGCTTTCATGGAGTTGGAGCAGGCGAACACATGGCACCAGTTCTCAATTGTGTAGGTGCGTTGGTATTTCTCGTTGACTTCGACCTCTTTATCTGTAATGGCCGATTTAAGCTTGTTGTAGGCTTTCCACGAATGGCCAGAGTAGATTTCATTTACGATGCAGAGACGCTTGTTGGCCAGCCATCCGTTAAATTCGCTCTGGACGATTGTTCCTTCAGTCGGGAATCCTACATTCTGCATCCCGACGAGCGGAGCGAGGATTGAACTTCCGAGCGTCGTCTTGCCTACACCTTGACGCTCGCTGACGAGCAATAGGCCATATTCCATCCGCACTTCAAGACGCGCAATGATCGTTGCGCACCAACGCAAAACCTCTTGACGCTCTTCGTCATTCGGGAACATATATTCCATAAAATCGAAAAATGGCTGTGGGTTCCCAGCGATCGATTTTACATGAGAGGGTGTGTGGAGATTTATGGCTGATGTTGTGTTGTCAGTTACGATCTTGCCTTTAATATCTGGACGATAGCAAAGCTTTGCACTGCGTCCTGTATAGGCTTTCACGATCAGCTGGGAGGTTGCATTTGTGTGAGAAAAGCTCGCCAGCATTTTGTTCATAATCTGTTCGGAGCGAACTATTTCCGGCATCTCGATGCAAACGAAGAGGTCTGCTTCTTCAACATAGCTCCACATGTCTTTAAAATTCTTGCGGAGGACGGTCGTCGGCTTACCTTTTGGATTCGGAATTTGATCGGTCGCCCATGTGGCGGGGTGGAGGCAACTACGGAACGACGGGCCAACGTAATAGTTTGCCCCTTCAACTTTCTTGAACATTTGCTTCGGGAAATCGTCTCCCAAGTCGAAGCTCGTAGGCCATTCATTGGTGAATTGAAGATGGAACGTGGGTATCCGAAGATGAAACGCAATTGAAGGAACCGCAGCCACTCCGGGAGCGTCGTTGTCTGATACGATATAGGCTCTTTTGACCCCCGCTTTATGTAGGGTCGACCAATCCGTACGATAAGGTGAAAGCGCGCCACCGATCCATCCAAGATGAGCTGCATGTTTTAATTCATCTCCCCAAGGGTGTGCCGCGAGCTTTGCTTTTGCTTCCGGTGTTTCAGCCTTAACAAGTTCTGTCATTATGCTGGCAGCTTTCGCACCTTCATGAATGAAGACTGTTGTGCAGTCATTCAGCTGTTCTGTTCCCCATATTGGCAAATTTCCTTCTGGCTCCATCCGCCGCCATTCTCCGTCGTCCCAATATGTGAATGGGATATAGCTCTTTTCGCCTTTGCGCTCCATGCGGAGCTGAACCATAACAATTTCTTTGGCTAAATTTCGGAAAATGAAAACATCTTGGGGGCGGGCATTTTCAATTTCTGGCGGAGCATTTTGCAGGCGCATCATCGTTTTGATCTGCGGCCACTGCACTGATTGGCAATCTATCTCGATTGCCATCTTTTCTTTCTCTGTTGGTGCATATGCCTCGGGGCATTTTACTTTTCCGTCTCTTTCGAGGCTGATAATGGCGATGTCTTGCCAATACGAACCGTGCTTTTCTTCAACCACAGCAGTGCGCAACGAGCGCGGGGTCGCACCAATGCGCTTCATATATGCATTGAATGACGGAATATCAGCTAGTGACTTGATTTTCATTTGCGCGCATCCTCATCTATGAAGCCGATAAACCTAATGTTTTCGACCCTTATCATTCTGAAACTATCTGGCACTTTCCCTTTGAGGGCATAAAGTGCCTTTCCTGGCCGACCACGATCAACAATTTCTTTTCCGATTTTCTCGAATTTAAATCTGTCAATTTTACAGAATATACGATCAGTATCATCTGCAACAGTCAAATTCAGAGATTGTGTCGGTCCTTTCACTGCATATCCACGCTTGGCCACGTTTACCGTTTCGTTTTCGTCGCGTGGTTTGATTTGTTGCACAACGCCGAAAATCATTGTGGTGTATTCTCGGCCATTGGTTTGAACATCAACGACCTGTGTAACCGGAGTGTGAATGTTTTTGGTTGTTGGATCAGGCATTATGCGCTTGATCGCATTGCGAATCGGCCACAAGCTGTCAATCTCAGTCACCGCATTGCTCAGCAGCTTTTGCGCTTTCTCAGGCAATGGCTCGCCTCGCGCACGCGCACTCATTATCGCGGCGACCATTTTCGGTCCGATTCCCTTTACATTCTGCACCGGACCAATCAGATATTTCTTGCCATCGCGCCAACCCACAGACCATTTGTCGATTGACAATTCAGAATCGACTGGAAGATATTCGATTCCTTCGGCTGCCATCTCTCGCAAAGTCTTGATTTGCTTTTCAGGATCAGGCTCATGCGTCAAAGTTGCTGCAGCAAACTCAACCGGGAAATGCGCTTTCATGTATGCGCACCAATAGCTGATCACTCCATAAGCAACAGCATGAGAACGATTAAAACACCAAGCACCGTAGGCACATAAGTCATCCCATATTTTCTCCAATTTGTCTGCAGGAATGCCCTTTTTGATTGCACCTGCTTTAAATCTATCTCCGAATTGATCAAAGTATTCTTTGCCAAGGCTCTTGGACATTGCCTTGCGCAGCGCAGTCACATCTTCCCAAGTCAAGTCACCGATCTGGCGTCCGATCTCCATAACCTGTTCTTGATATGCGACGATGCCGAGTGTTGTTTTCAGATATGGCTCGAATGCTGGATGAGGATAATCGACCGGCGAATAGCCATTCTTGCGTTTCACCCATTCATTGGTTCCACCGGAAGCCATCGGTCCAGGACGTGCCAAAGCAGTCGTCGAGACGATGTCTTCAATGTGCTCTGTTTTAATTTGATTAGCTATTGATTGTAGCGCTGGCCCATTAAATTGAAAGATGCCAGAGAACTGGCCCTTGTTGATAACATCAAATGCTGCCTTATCGTCCAGAGGAACTGTTTCGAGATAGTGAATCCCTTTGCCAGCGAGTTGCAGTGCATCTTCAAAAACAGAAAGCTGCGTCAAACCGAGTGCATCAATCTTCAATAGGTTGAGATCTTCTGCATCCTTTTTATCGCAATATGTAGCGCCTGTTCGTGCATCCACAGCCACATAATCTGCAACTGGCGTTTCAGTGACAACAATACCCGCCGCATGCTGGGAAAAGTGTCTGGGGTGTCCCTCCATCCGTGCCGCCACCAAAATTTCTGGATACTTATTAAGAAGCTCTTGCCCTGCTGGAGTGCCTCTAAACGTATCTTCCAACGTTGACAAAGCCCGAGAATCACCGCTTGATCTGACAATGAGAGAATCGAGGACCTTTGTGCACAGCCATTTCGGTACAGACAAAGCAGCACCTGCCTCGTCCACTGCGGACCTAGGGCGAAACAAAGCCACCGTTCCCAAACGCGCAATGTGCTCTCTTCCATATTTTTTCTCCATATATTCAAAGACGAGGTGGCGCTTCTGATCCGAAAAGTCGATGTCGATGTCTGGCAAATCATTGCGCGTGATATCGATGAACCTTTCGAAGAGTAGGTCGTATTTGAGTGGGTCAATGGTTGTTATCTCCAACAGATAGCAAACCAGACTGCCGCACGAGCTGCCACGTGCTGGTCCGCATATCATCTTCTGACGTGCGAACTGCATCATGTCCGCAATAATGTAGAAATAGTCCTCAAACTTTTTGTCATAGATCAGTTTCAGTTCTCGCTCCATTCTCGCTGAATAGACTTCATCGGTCAAATCTATGCCGAGTTTCACAGCACCAATCCGGCACATCTCCTCCAGCGAAAGGTCATGCGGCGGAGAAAGCAGCTGCGCAGTCTTCAGTTTTGCATTGCACAAAGCTCCGACATCAACCTGATTTGCAGCAGCATCAGCAATTGTCTCAAGGCTGGCGATGCGTTTGACTGCAGCAAACCATTCGTCCTCATTTAGGATCCATTGCGAGTAGGTTTGGGTGCTGGCTCCGCGACCGCAGAGCACTTCATAGAAACCTTCATCATCTTCATTTATGAACTTGTTGTCGCTGCAGGCGATGAACTTGTGACCCATATTTTGCGCTTGTGTTACGAAACCTTTTGAGGCAGACGGTGATAGAGCGATATAAAGGTGCTCTGCAGGCGCAAACTCATTTAGCAGGGCACGTGAACCAGCGATCTTGATGACCCCAGCCGCTGAACACGCCTGCTCGTACGTCAACAAAGGTTCGTATCTGAACTGGCTTGTGGCGAGAGAAACGAGTTGATTGACAGCACCAATGTCATTGATTGCCAGAAAAGTCCAATAATCGAACACTGGTTTTTTGGCATTGGCGGACGGAGTGACGGCCAACTCAACACCGAATATCGGCTTCAAATTGGCCTTTTTGCAGAGTTTGTTCCAGCGGATCCATCCGAAAGTTGAAGCTCTGTCTGTGATTGGCGCATAGGGCCAACCTAAGCCTTGCACCTTGGCGAAGCAATCATCGATCATCCCAGCTGCGGTGCGGAATGAATAGCCTGTGCGGATTCTCATTTCGGCGGCTCCGGAAGTGGCATCCAGTGAGAAACAAACATTTCTTCACCATCAAAAGCCCAGAAGTTTTGCTCAAGATCCCAACGTGCAAAAGCAAAGTCATACATCGTTGGGTGAATAGGCCAAGCTCCATAGACCAAAATATTTTGACCATCTTTGGGAGCAATCTCAATCGGCATCCATTTTTGACTTGGATCTTTCAGATATTTAAAAATGCTCTCTTGCCAAAGAGTGTACATTTCACTATTTGCCTGATTCAGCTTTCTGATTGTGCGCCGCAGCTCTTCGTTTTCTTTCATCATCCTTTGATCGGCATATTCTTTCCATTGGAATTGTGAAGAAAGATGATGACCTTCTGGCAAACTCGCACAAAGAGCTTCATATCTCCCGAGAGCTTCAAGAGCATTTTTTGAAGCTTCTCGAACCGTTTCAATGGATGAATAATATTTAGCGCGATAGTCGAGCCAATTTTTGATAAACTTAAACATCACACAACTCCTGTTTCACGAAGAGCACGGAAACAGTTGGCGAGTGCACGCACATCTGCTTCTGCGCGGTGAGCGCCGCTGAAGGGTTCACCCATCAGCAATTCATGCAATGCTGTCAGGTTCAGCCGGTGACCTTTGATATGTTCTGTGGCTTCAACAGTGCAAATCAGTTCTGGCCATTTAACTTTTAAACCAACACGCTTCATTTCGAAATCGATCATTGATTTGTCATAACTCAAGTTGTGCGCGACAACTTCGTCATGGCCTTCAATGAACTTCTTGATTTCAGCAGCATGGATTTCAAACTTTGGCATTCCACGCAGATCATCAGGCTTGATGCCTGTTATGCGCTGAACATCTTCTCCCAATGGGATACCCGGATCAAAAAGCTGACCAAAGCTGTTGCATTCGTGCCCATACATGTCCAAAGATATTCCGAAGAATTCTATGATGTGAGGTTGTCGATCCAAAGGCAACAGCTTGTTCTTGATCAGGTCTGTTGTTTCTGTGTCAAAAACGAGCGTTCTCATCTGCGAACCTTTTCGACTTGTTTCAATCGGAATGCGGTGTCAAGCTCTTTCAACATCATCGAATAGACAGTGTTGTCGTCAAGGCTGTCATCATGTCCGCCACGAACAAAGTTTTCAGCATATCGAGTAATCTTGCTGACAACTTGAACGAAGATCCCAAACCGATTGAAATCGTCTTCATCTTTCAATTCGATGCCATTCGGAAAAAGAACAGCCATGATCTTTCCGAATCTTTTATAGTTATCTCCATAGAGCACATTGCGCTGTTCATAAATTCCTGCACTTTCACGCAGCATATCAGGAACTGACTTAGCCATCAATAACCTCCCACAGCAGGTTGAAGAACGGTCAAACCATAGTTGCGTAATCCTTCGACAACGCTGTCTCGGTCATCGATAACCATCCAAACATTCTCGAGCACCTTTTCCTTCGATCCGAACTTTTTCTCCAGTGCGTTTATCTTCATCTCGTAATCAGGGCGCCAATCATCATCTGACCGCATCAAAATTTCATCGCAGAAGATCGAAAGATTGCTTTCATCAAGCCATTGCTGCGTTGCCGCTCTATACTTTTCGGGGCGACCAGTCAGAATGATGATTTCTACAACTCCTGCCATAAGAACGAGCATGTCAGCAATCTTCACGATCACATCATCTTCTTTGCAGCGGGAATGAAATTCATCCCACTGCTTGCTTTGAGCGTATTGTAGGCGGTGGCTGCAATCCGCAAGCGTGCCATCCATGTCGAACACGACATATTGATAAGCGTCTGACATGTTACTTCTTCAGCAAATCTGCAGCCTTCGCCAACTGCATCTTGAGGTGCTTGTCTGCCATGTGTTGTGCAACTTCCTCGATCAAAGCAATCGCTTTGTGGTCTTTCGGCTCAAAGAACGGAACAACCCAAGGCCAAACCGCAAACACTGCTTCGCGCATCTGACGAGCCACCATTTGATATTCTCCTTGAACCCGCATTGAATCACGCGCACGCAAAAGGTCCACCAACGAGCGCAGATTGTACTTTGCGATGAGATTGCAATGAACATTGATCGGCAAAAGTCCACGCGCATCTTCGAGGCTCTCGTCACGATCAACAGCGAATTTGTATTCCGCGAGTGAAATTTCCAATGCATCGATGTATGATTGCTTATATTTCAAAGAATCAGGAACATGATATGTCACCTGACTCATGTCAGTAACGCGCTGGCTCTGCATAGCGAAGCTAGCTGTGCGAGTGCGAGTTATCTGCTGAGCGCAGGCACGGCTGATATTGTTGATCGAGAAAATGACATCAACAAACTCCCAAGAGCTGGGAATCGTGTTGCTCATGTATTGAAGTTCGCGTTCAAGATCGCCGAGTGGCATCTTTTCAAATTTTTCGTAACCGTCCGGCGTCATTTGCAGCCGAGTGTTCTTTGTGTATGCGAGCAGCCGTGCTGCGCCATAGGTTTCGTCGTTCGTGCCCTTGCCGGTAAACCAGAGAAGGCTGACTGAAGGTTCAATGCTCATTTTCATCTCCTATTTCATTCTGTGTTCGTAAGAACCATTCTTTATGATCTTGCGGATCACGCGCACGTCATTCACCACATCGTCCATTAACAATCCCGGTCGCCATGTGGCGAAACGTCCGAGAGAATATATGCCATGTTGATCGGTCGACCAAACAATAAATTTGCGGCGCTCGCCTTCATCGACAGGAAGGATTTTTGAATAGGGCTGCATTGAAACCTTTACACTATGCCATTTGCAACCCTCTAGGCTGAGATAATACAATGCACGATTGATAAGCTCGCTGAGGATGACATCATTACTCTTGATAACATCCACCCGACGTTTGACTTCATCTGAAGTTTGATCTGGCGCAGAGAATTCAATCGTCAACTTGTCTCCAGTCAAACTGACACGATTGAATGCATCTTTGGGGTTAGGGACATAGACGGAAACATATGCATCGCTCTCTGGCAGAGTGCAGTTGATATTGAATCCGTTCACGTAGTTAAACTTTGGAGCATCATTGTAATGCAGGAGTTTCATCAACACCGGCATTGGGATTGTCGAGATGATTGGACCTATGGTTTGCATCTTCAACAACAAGCCCGTATCAATCTTGTTGCCGAAATAAATTGGCCCACTCACTCGACTTTCCAATTCCATGATAAGGTTCTCAGGAGCGATGTATCGCTCGCTGATTTCTCCATTGGCTGTGGTCACAGAACGCAACGTCGCTGTTCCATTAGTCTTCATGGAATAGGCCATCGCATCCGCAACAGGATTGCGCCATGGGTGCGACGTCTTCATCATCCGTACCTTTTTGAACGGAATGTCCAAAGCATCGCCGACGATTGAGGTGCGGAACCGCAAAACAGCTGAATGGTTGTTGGGCAGCGTCGATGCAGCTTCCCAAATAGTTACCGGTCGATCGCGAATCATTCCTCCTGCCAGCAGACCAGCCATCCCTGCGCCGATTATATTC
>Ga0209777_10003549_pt1 | contig 19212 bp, 17 predicted proteins | sample FrelakmetHBP12HB_FD_187147 | JGI IMG/M metagenome (GOLD analysis project Ga0209777, IMG submission 187147) | Freshwater lake sediment microbial communities from the University of Notre Dame, USA, for methane emissions studies -HBP12 HB (SPAdes)... | ecosystem: Environmental > Aquatic >...
ACATTTACTGTAGTGTATCGCAGGCGAATCTTGCAGTCAAGCGGGCTCCGGCAGTCTCTCGCATGGACCAGCGTCCCTCTAATATCCCGTTCAAGACCTGCAACCTTGTCTGTTCCTTTGTGGTCAACGTCAGTCCTTTCATAGACTGACATTTTCGCTGAACTGTTAGCTACTGACAAAATTGTAGACCATCGACATAGTTCGGCCAATATGGAGGTAACTTCTGCATATGGTTCTTGAACCTACCGCAGCTTCAGAGGCCTACCATTGAACAAACAAGGGGATGTCTGATTTGCTTGTACTATAATAGTGCAACGCTCAAACAGTCATTTAGAATTCTATCTCAAGCGCATCTCCAAAATACCCAGTGGTAGTTGGATTATGGTCAACCACCACGCAAGAAATCCAGGACTTCTTTATTGAATCGACCCCTCATCTCCATAAAGAAGTTGTGGGAGCCACCTTCGACCTTGACCAGCTTGGCATTCGGTATCAGCTTCGCTATCACTTCAGAAGAACTGGGCTTGATGACCCTGTCTTTAGTCCCCGTTATCACCAATGTAGGTACTTTAAGTGCAGGCAGATTGTTTAAAGTATTGTGACCGAGTACAGCTTCCCATTGCCCAAGCAAACCTGTATCACCGTTTAATCTAGTCATTATCTTCATCAGGGGTATGAAGATTACTCTATATAATTTCCTGTTGAAAGCTAAAGAAACTATAGTATCTGTGATCTTACGAATAGGTATGCTTCTAACATCCTCGTCGGTGTAATCTTCACCATATCCCAATGCTTTGGGCAACTCTGCAGACGGACCACTTGACCCACCCCTCCCGGCAAAAGTGCATCCTAATATCAGTTTATTTATTCTACCCGGGTAGTTTATGGCAAGCTCCTGAGCAATCACACCTCCCATTGATACACCTAAAACGTGAGCCTTCTTGATACCCAGATGCTCCATCAAGCCCGCCGTGTCATCTGCCATCATCTTTATTGAATATGCCCCGCCTGGTTTATCAGACTTTCCAATACCTCTGTTATCGAATGTAATGACACGGTGGTACTTCATGAATGCACGCGTTTGAAACATCCAGCCACTTTGGTCAGCAGGGTAGCCCATTATGAGAACCAAAGGTTCTCCTTTCCCTTGGACGCTGTAATTGATGTTGATTCCATTTACCTTTGCTTTAGGCATTTCCTCCTCCTCTCCATACCATCGCCTCAATGTAATCTTATGGATTCGCTGTGATAGTATACTCCTCACGAATGACTATCGCCATAGTTCTTCACATGGTTTCAGCAAAGTGAGTCCAATCTACAGATTCAATTATCAAATTGGAAGAAGTCACTAGAAGATACCCCTAATTCCATGGAGTTCGCTGATGCAAACTGGTATAAAGCTAGAAGGAGCTTCAGGGGTCACCAAGTCACGAACATAGGGATGTCTGTTCGTTAATTACTAAATTCCTCACGTGCTTCTGTAGGACGACCAAGGGCCTATTAAAAGACCATGTCATCCCAAAAACGTGATTTGCCGTCGGCGTTTTCTTTTTTTCTTCAGCCCAGGCTCTTTCCCACTCGGCTAATTCTTTATCTGTAGGGGCATAAAACTCTTCACCGAATTTTTCTCTTAGCTCGGCTAGTTCATCTTCTGTAACCGTATCGGGTCTGTAGTAATTTTCGCTTGATATTAGATAACAGCCTAACCGGAAACTGAATTGATAATTATCAGGGTCAGCGGTGATTTCGAGTCTTATTGCCTCAAGCAGCTTACGCTTTTCAAGCAGATTGTCTGTCGGCACGCCTGTAGTGTGCGTTGAGCTTAATATCTCTGAGACTACTATATTGGTTAGTTCGTCGAATTCAAGCTTCGTCCAATTCGATTTGGCCTGTTCTCTAGCCAATAGTAGGTTGTTGAGTTCTTGTTGGTGATTTAATCGCTCTTGTTTGAGCTCATTGATTGTATCAAGAACGTAGTCTTTGGTCACAGCTTCGTGTGATAGCAGTTCATAGAGCGTTCTTTCTTTGGCAGGATAAGTTTTGAGTTTCTTACGAAGTTGTTCTATTTGCTTTTCGATGATAGGCAATATGTCTTCATGGTCGGGTTTCTCATTCTCAGATACTTGGAAATCAGCGATGAGTTTCATTATGGTGTTGGGGTGTGATAGCATTGCGATGATTCTATCCCATATTGATTCTTCAAGGTCATTAGCTCTGATATATCCACAATCGCAGATTTTGCCTCTGGTGGTGGTTGGCCGTGCGCCTATACACTGGTAGTATCTATACTTGCGGTTCAGAGTAGTCCCGCATATCCGTGAGCCACACTTGCTGCACCTAATAAAGCCAGTGAGCAAATAAGGGCTGTTCTGCTTTATGGGTCGTGCCTGTTTAGCTTGGTGCAATACTTCCTGAGTGCGACTAAACATTTCTTCGGATATGATAGGCGGGGTAATATTACGAAGTGGAATCCATTCTTCTCGTGGTCTGGAAGTAACCTTGGTCTTAGATATGCGCTTTGTCTTACGGAAATAGGTCTTGCCCGTATAGGCTTCGTTGGTAAGAATGCCTCTGATGGTCTGGGGATGCCAGTTAGAGCCTGACTTAGACTTGATACCTGCCTTGTTGAGTTCCAGGGCTATCTTACGGAAGCCGTCGCCTCGTAGTGCCATAGCGAAGATGTTCTGGACTACATTAGCTTCGGCATCTATCACAGTTCGGCATCCAGTAACCTTCTCCCACTGGTATCCGTATATACCGATGCCAGTTCCCTGCGGTAGCTTGCCTTCTTTGAGTCGTGCGAGCTTGCCTCGCATGGTGCGCTCTCTTATCTTCTCAGCCTCAACCTTTGAAGCATAACCTCTAATGTAGTTTATCAGCCTGCCCAGTTCGGTACTGTCTACTGTCTCAGTTACAGCTTCGAGTTTAACGTTGTGTTTCTCAAGCTCTTGGGTGAGTATGACGCCATGCGTAGGGTCACGTGAGAGGCGGTCAAGGCAATAGACCACAACAACGTCAATGTCGTTGGCTCGTATCAAGTCCCGCAATTCGTCTAGCTTGGGACGTTCTAGGGTGAGTCCTGAGTACGTTTCAGTGAAACGGCGGGTTACTTGATAGCCTTTCTGCTGGCAGTAGGCTAGACAAGCGTCAAGCTGCGTCTTAAGGCTTGTTCCTTCTCTTTCCTGGTCTTCCGTGCTTACTCGGCAATAGATGGCGGCTCTCATTTCTCTGAACCTTTCAACTGTAGCCTATTATATCATTGTTGACAATGGTGTTGTAATCCTATAGACTCTCAAGCGAATCATGGCAGGGTATAGGTTCAAAATCAATGACGATACTGGCTTATCCGAGAGTTCTAGCAATGGCAGCAGGGATAGCTGACCATATTTGGAGTATTGAGGAAATTGTAAGGCTAGCGCAGTAATCAGAGGTTGTAATGTGGAATTTGGATGACCAGACTGAATATATAAAGGTACACGCTTTCACTATGCCTAAAGCCTTCACATACGGAGACACGAGGCCAGGCCACACTGATAAGGACAAGAGAGAGGATATTAGAGCAAAGGCTGCTGAAAGTTTTCCCACGAATATTCCCAAATTTAAATCGTGGGCCTTTCGTATTATTGTCAAGAAGACTGGTGGTAGGCAGATTGATATTGATAATGTGCCCAAGCTTATTGTAGACGCATTCTGTACGTTGCAAATCCAAAAGGACAGTTCCAAGTATAAAAATTTATGTCTTTTTAAGAAAGACACACTGGACTATGTGAAAATAATTGAAGTCGGCGGGATGCGTAGCCAAGAAGTAGATACCATCGAAGTGGAAATCTTCGGACATCGCTCCTTGACATTAGCTTAGAATTGTGGCTATAATCGTCTTGCTTGCCGAGACGCCTGAAGAGGTAGCTCGGAGCACGGCAACCCAAGGCAGTAGAAGCGAGGGCTGGAGCTTAGACTCCAGTCTTTTGCTGTCTGCCAGGTCTCTTACCCCAGAATCCACGCTCGTTCCCTGGCCTTCCGTGCCCGTATAGCCACCTACGCTGGCCTTTTTGCCTCGAAGCTCACTCACGTTCGCCTGGGGTTGCTGGAGAGACAAACTTCGGGCTGCAGGGGCAGAGCCCCGCTTTCGCGATTCTAGGGTGTTTCATGGGCATTGTGGTGATGTTTCGTTTCGCTGCGAAGCGGCGAAACGTATTCACGTTGCCCATGATGGCCTAGATTTGTGGATTTTGATGTTGGGTGGTTGGTGCAAATCTGATGGAGGCGTTATCTGCGGCTGTAGGCAAGGCGTAGTGTTGTTCTGAGAATGTCATTAAGCGCTAGATTGATTGGTGGTTGGTTAGGCGTGCGCTCGCTGGCCGGCCAAGCGGTTGTACAGGGGTATTGGGCTAAGTATCTGGTGGTGCCCCGTGTGTTTCATGATGTGGGCGTGTAGCTAGACCTATGATAATTAACACGACCATAGGTATAATCCACAGGGCAAGTGTAGGGATGATGGGGAAGCTGAAGTGTATGTATTGATAGGTGCGAGCTTTAGAGGCGATGTCTAAAGCTGAGAATATGGCAATCAGAGCGCATACGGCTGTCCAGGCTATCATGGTGACCTTAATCCACTTGTTCATTTGTTCTCCTTTTGAGTGTTTATATTATAGGGGTGTGGCGGCTCTGATACAAGATTACTTTGGTACTATTCATCCTTCCTGGGTGTAAGTTCTACCTCATATCCGCCAGGGGAAAAGGGCAAAAGTGCGGTATAAGTGATACCGCACTTTTGTGCAAATCCTTGCACTGTTTTTGCACACTTTGTTAATTGCTCCTACATTGGCCCCGACTTCTTCATACCCCCAGTCGCTTTAATTCAGGGCTAGGAGAACAAGTGAAGTTGTCTCAGTATTTGTGTCACTACCAAGAAGCTTCTCCCCATTGCTATCATAATCAGTGTAGACTCCACCGTAACCACTTGAGGTAAGGTCATTGTCCTGCAGAGATAGGATACGGTCCACTATTTCTGTCTTTGCAGGTATGGCGATACCCAGTTTCTCTGCCGCAATCAAATACAAGGCCAGCTTGTAAGTACTATAATCTTGATTTGTATAAGCCTTATCTTGAAAACCAGTGCCGTCAAACATGTCTTGTGCTTTTGCGAAGAGATTTTGGGCTTCTGAGCTGTTGCCAAGATTAAACTCATTGATTGAAGCCAACAGCAGGAGGTCAGCATAATCCTGCCAGTCATTCATGTAAATGGCTGGATTCGTATTAGTAACTTCACTTCGTACCTCATTGCCGTCGATTTTTGTGCAGTTGGACAAGTTCACATTCATAGCAAACACGGCTTCATCGACTACCTGTCCAGACAGAACCTTCCACTTCGCTGAATCGCCGATTTGGCAAATTGCTTGGTAACTTGCTATTGACTGAGTAATGTTATCGGCTATGTTCGGCTGCGCTTTCTCCAGCGCCAAAGAAGCAAGGTAATTGTCAGAATAGAGCCAGTAGAGATTAGGGTTATCGTGAGGGCTTTCCCTGACTAGACCAATATTGGGGTCGTAGCCTGCAAGCAGAAAACTCTCCATGCGCTGAAGTTCAGCTACGTATGGGTTCGTTGCCGTTGGTGTCGGGGTAAGTGTTGGCGTTGGCGTTGGCGTTGGTGTAGGTGTAGGCGTTGGCGTTGGTGTAGGCGTAGGCGCTGGCGTTGGTGTAGGCGTAGGCGTTGGCGTTGGTGTAGGCGTAGGCGTTGGTGTTGGTGTCGCCATCGTTACTACACCATCTCCACCACCTGGCGGCACATATGGCGTCGCCGCAACTGTCGGCGTAGGTGTCGCCGTCGGAGTAGCTGTTGGCGTCGGCGACGATGTCGGGGTCGCCGTCAGCGTAGGCGTTGGGGTCGGCGTTGGCGACGGGGTCGGCGTTGGTGTCGGGGTAGGTGTTGGTGCCACCGTCGGTGTTGCTGTGAGCTTTGGCCCTGGTGGTTTTTGGCACACGCTCCCTGATATGAGTAAAGTCAGCGATAGTGCTACGAGGAGTGTGCCCCACAAGACTTTTCTCATCTTGTCCTCCCAGTATTCAGATGGGCCAAGGCTGGCGCTATTCTATAGCGATATGTACGCTGGCGCAAGAAGCCATGCTGCCCTCACGTTTGACGACAAAGCTGGTCGGCGAAAATTCAGCGCCCGTAATATTGGCCTGAAGATAACGATATTTAGGAAGCACTATACTAGCTTAATTGATTGACGTACGAAAGCTCAGGCTTGAACAGCCAACCCTGAAGGAATCCAGGTACTTTCTTAACCTCATGTTCCATGAGATATTTACCATCGTACTTGACACGTTTTAGTATGCTTTGCTGTTCTTGAGGGGAAATCGAAATGTCAACTCCCATCTCCTCAAGAATAATCCGCCTATGGTAATAGAAGGTGCGCCTCTTGTAGATATTCTTTACATCTCCGTCATTGTACCATTTGAGCAAACACAACTGAGTACCCCTTGGTAGCTTCTCTATGTCCCTCAATCTATCCATTTCCAAAACTCCAATCTGGATTCTCTGGAAGTAATCCCACAAAATTGATTCATCCAGAGTATCCTTGTCCTTAAGCTCAGGAGTACGCAGAGTCAACTCTAATCGAAGCTGATTTCTGACGTACTCTCTAAGTACCTCGTTTAGCCTTAAATCGCCAGTCCGATGCTCGGCCATCTCGCAGAACTTGCAGTATGCCTTAATAGTCCAGCGCCTGGAATGTTGCCCCCAGTACACGGTGTCGCCAGATACAAGGGCACGACCGTGGCGACTCCTGGACGCCGTGCCTACAGAGCGCAACCACTCATGTACGTCCTGGTGGCTGCCCATCTCAATCGCAACGGCAATATCAACCCTGGAGGTTCGGGTCTCAGGCCAGGCGTCACTATCAGCATTCTCTGGCCTTATCTTGCGGGGAAGCTCCTTGACCATTCCTTTCAAGATAGGCTGTAGGAGAGCAACCGAAGGCCCGAAGGCGTTATGGCCTTGAAGATACTTGACGGGGTTTCCTGAGACCTGTAGAAGATTGCTGGAAGAGAAGACATCATTCTCTAGCTCATGTCCTGGTAGCCACAGGCCCATACCAGGGGGAGCCTCTTTGCGCCTTAGCTGAATGCTCTGACCATAAGAGCCTTCAACTTCTACCCAGCATGGGCTTGTCCACAGGGTTCGCCCCTCGGCGTCTACCCTGTAAACGGTATCTGACTTCAACCGTGACGCATCATATGCTATGAGGCCAGAATACCAATCAAGCACGGGAAACTCCTGGTGGCTTCTGCGGTAGAATCTTGAATGAAGTCTTGTGGGTAGCGTGATTATAGTAGAAACAGAACAGACATCGGGATGTCCACGTGGGCGTAAGTTGGTTTACATCAAAGTTTTCCTCTTTCCCGTAGAAATTCTAGGTGACTTACTCAGTCTCTAATAATCCTTGCATTTCCTGCTCACTTACCCCATAATCAAGCCCCAAAATCGGGGAAACACCAAACACATTAGCCGAGTCGCTTCTTGTCCCCTTGTTTACGCCCCTGCTCCCGATTTTTAGCTAGATGTCACCGAAAAGTCGCCGGAAGTCATTACTTTGACACGTGAACCTGTTCGTGATATAAGTCAGTCAGGAACCCTCTTCACTCACAGCTATACCATGTTTACTAATTAAGACAAGTAGAGGAAGCGATGTCGGTACTTCGCACACCTGATGAACGCTTTAACAATTTGCCGGGATTTTCGTTCAGACCTCACTACCTGCAGGTCGGCGGTTTGCGTATTCATTATATCGACGAGGGCAGCGGCGAAATCATCCTTTGTCTGCACGGAGCACCTACCTGGTCATTCCTGTACCGCAAGATGATTCCGGTCCTTTCGGCTAAGTACCGGGTCATCGCCATGGATTTCGTCGGGTTTGGCCGCTCGGACAAATTTACCGATAGGGATGGTTACTCCTTCCAAATGCACACTGAGATACTGGCAGGTTTTATAAACGCCCTGAGCCTGAAGAACATTACCTTGGTGGTACATGACTGGGGCGGACTTATCGGCTTGCCGCTGGCGAGCCGGAAGCCAGAGGTATTCGACAGGCTGGTCATCATGAATACCGGTCTGCCCACTGCCGAGGACAATGTCAGCGAAGAGAGGATCAATGCGTTTCTGGCGTGGCGGCAATTTGCCGAAACCACACCAGACTTGCCTATCGGACAGGTCATACGCATGGGTACTGCACACGGCGACTTAATCCCACCCGAGGTAATTGCAGGATACGAAGCCCCCTTTCCGGATATAACCTACAAGGCGGGTGCGTCAATCTGGCCGTTGCTTGTTCCCATCCATCCTGGCGCCCCGGGCGCAGCCGAAATGCGGTTCGCTAGGGATGCTCTCTCTAAATGGCAGAAACCTGCGTTGGTAATGTTCTCTGACGGGGACCCCATTACGCGGGGCGGAGACAAGTTTTTCCGTGCACTGATTCCCACGGCAAGAAAGCAACCTCATATAGTTATAAAAGGTGCAGGTCATTTTCTTCAGGAAGAGAAAGGCGAGCTGATCGCCAAACACATTCTGAATTTTATGGCACGGACGCTGATTAGCTGAAAGGAGTTCCCTTTTGGGACCTTCAACTCTAAGAGGCGACATTTTTTAGTTTTTGCGCTAAAATAGTCATATAAGAAGTTGCCCAAGGGGGGTTCCTATGGAAGCGGGTAAAAGTTCCTCGGACCTGGAGCTGGAAGTCTTCAGTCAGGGCCTGTGTACAAGCTGCGGCGCCTGTGTCAACATCTGCCCCTATATTAAAGTGGTCAGAGATAAGGTTGCTGTAATCGAGCCCTGTGGCCTCACGGAAGGGAAATGCTACGATTTCTGCCCCCGAACGCTCACCGATATCGCTGCTCTGGACAAGAGCGTATTCGGCAAAACGCGCACAGACTACTCCCTGGGGCCTTATATCTCCATCGAGATGGCACAGGCAAAGGATAGCGAGATACGCTGCCGCGCTCAGTACGGCGGAGTGGTCTCCGCACTGGTGAGTTATGCCCTGGACACGGGCCAGATAAGCTCCGCAGTGGTCACCAGGCCCTTCGATGGTGCCATGATGCCCGCATCGGTGCTGGCGGAGGAGAGCAACCAGGCGCAGGGATGCGCGGGGTCGAATTACATATCCTCCGCTACCCTGGCAAAAATGAACGAGGCAACCAGGCAGGGCAAAGACTCCCTCGGCCTCGTCGGCATCCCCTGTCAGGTCATAGCCCTGAGGAAGATGCAGTCTTCAAAACACGAGACCGGAGCCAAAGGGGTCAAGCTCGTCATCGGGCTTTTCTGCACCTGGGCGTTGTCCTATAAAGGCTTCTCGGAGTTCCTCAAAGGGAAGGTTGACCTCTCGAAAGTTAAGCGAATTGATATCCCGCCGCCTCCGGTTAATGTCATGGTCGTAGAGACAGCGGCAGGAGACATGAGATTTTCACTGGACGAGGTCAGAAAATTCATCAAGCCTACATGCGGCGTCTGTTACGATATGACCTCCGAGTTCGCTGACATCTCGGTGGGCATGGTGGAGGGAATCCAAGACTGGAACACCCTGATTGTGAGAACCCCGGCGGGCAAGAAGTTTATTGATAAGGCTAAGAAGGCTGGCGTGATCAATACCAGGCCTCTGGAGCAGACAAGGCTGGAACACCTGAAACAGGCGTCATCCATCAAGAAAAAGAGGGCTGTAGACGCAATCCGGAAGAGGACGAACGATAAGAAGAATCTACTGTACCTGCGTCTCAGCGCTCAGGAGAAGAAAAAGTTCCTTTAGGAGTTCGCTATGGTTACAATAGAGCTGAACCAGCCCGGCAAAACCGTGCTCATGATGGGGGATGAAGCTATCGCCCGGGGTGCTATCGAGGCTGGCGTTGACTTCTGCGCCTCCTATCCGGGTACCCCTGCCACGGAGATTCCCGAGTCACTGGCGCGTGTGGCTGACCGTTTCAACATTTATGTTGAATGGTCCACTAACGAGATTGTGGCCTTTGAAGCGGCAACTGCTGCTTCCCTCGCTGGCCTGAGGGCGTTAGTAGCCATGAAGCAGAACGGAGTCAACGTGTGCTCTGATTTCCTGATGACGGTCAATCTCGCCGGCACCAATGGCGGACTTGTCCTGGTGGCCGCCGATGACCCCTCGGCTATATCCAGCAGCAACGAGCAGGACAGCCGGAACTACGCCAGGTATGCTGACCTCCCTCTATTGGAGCCGGCTGACTTCCAGGAGGCTAAAGAGATGACCAAGTGGGCATTTGAGCTGTCGGAGAAGCTCGGACTGCCCTGCATACTCAGGAGCGTCACCAGGATATCCCACAGCAGAGGAAATGTTAAGCTCGGCGAGCTTCCCGAAAAGAAGAGGACGGCTAAATTTGAAGGCGTCTACATCTCCGGGGCCTTCGTAGCTGCGCAGCACGCCGCGCTTCACCAGAAATTGGAGCAGGCGCGGGAGGAATTCGAGGCCTCCCGGTTCAATTTCTATGTCGGCCCCAAGAAAGCAAAATTCGTCATAGTGACCAGCGGCAGCGGCTGGCTCTATTCCCGCGAGGCGGTAGCAGCGCTGGGACTCGAAGGCAAAGTGGGAATTCTGAAAATAGGCACCACCTGGCCTCTCCCCGAGAAATTTATCATTGACCACCTGAAAAATGTCACTGAGGTATTTGTAGTTGAGGAAGTCGATCCCTTCCTCGAGCAAAACCTGAAAATCCTTCTCGCGGAGCAGGCCAAGACTCTGGGACCGATTGAGGTGTATGGCGCTAAATCCGGGCATCGCCCGCCGTACGGGGAGTTAAATCGAGACAAAGTCACCACTGCCCTGGCGAGTATCAAGGGGCTGCAGCCCAGAACCAGGGACGAAAAATACATTGAAAAGGCAAAAGAAGCGCTAACCTACATACCGCCCAGGATGCCTACATTTTGCACCGGCTGCCCGCACAGAGCATCCCTTTGGGCTATAAAGTCTGCTCTCAAATTGGACGGACGCGATGGCTTTGTCACCGGCGATATAGGTTGCTACAGCATCGGGGCAGGTCCTGCCGGGTTCTTCCAACTGAAGACCATTCATTGTATGGGCGGCGGCATCGGTTTAGCCAACGGATTCGGCAAGCTCGAGAAGTTTGCTTTCAATCAGCCCGTGATTGCCGTCTGCGGCGACTCTACCTTCTACCATGCTTCTATTCCGGCCCTCATCAATGCCCGCGTTAACAACAGCAATGTCCTGATGGTAGTGCTGGACAACGGCGGTACAGCCATGACTGGTTTTCAACCGCATCCGGGCTCCGGGTTCGATGCGCTGGGACGGCCCGCGCCCACTGTGGAAATCGAGAATATATGCAAGGCCATCGGTGTGGAGGTCAGGGTAAGGGACCCCTTTGAGATAAGCCAGGCTGTACAGGACATTTATGACATGCTTCAGGAGAATGGTCCCAGGGTGATGGTCTTCCGCAGAAGATGCTTCCGCATCGAGGCCAAGGAGAAACTGCAGAAGAAATACTACGTTGACCAGACGAAATGTATTGGCGACGACTGTGGCTGCGCTCGATTCTGTAGCAGGGTGTTCAACTGCCCTGGCATAATCTGGGATCAGGATGCCCAGAGAGCGAAGATAGATGAGATGGTTTGCACCGGCTGCGGAGTTTGCGCCACGCTTTGCCCCAGAGGGGCAATTATTGTTCGGGGGGCTGCATCATGACTTTAGAGAAAGACCCGCTAAACCTAATCATAGCTGGCGTCGGTGGTCAGGGAAATATCCTCGCTTCCCAGATAGTGGCTACAGCCGGGATAAAGGAAGGGCTCTACGTCACGGTGGGGGAGACCTATGGCGCGTCCCAGAGGGGAGGCCCGGTGATGAGCCACATTCGCTTCTCCGCTCAGGCACAGTGCGGTCCTCTGATACCTGAGGGCGAGGCAGATATTATTGTCGGTCTGGAGCCTATCGAAGCCTTGCGTATCATCGCTGACTTTGGCAATTCCAGGACCAGGGTGATCGTCAGCCCCAGGCCTATCTATCCCATCTGGGTTCTCTCTGGGCAGGCCAAGTATCCGCCTGTGGAAGAAGTCCTGCAAAAGCTGGGGGAATTGGTAGCCGAAGTCAGGGTGGTCAAAGTCATCCAGGAGGGTGAGACAGGTCTGGCTGTCAATGTCGTCATAGTGGGTGCCCTGGCTGGCTCAGGTATGCTTCCCATTGCATTGCAGAATTTTGAGGATTCGATAAGGGAGATTTTTGCTCCTAAGGACTTGGATTTGAATCTCAAGACTTTCAGGAAGGGTGTTGAGTTGACCGGAAGAAAGGCTGTTGCCACAACGCTGGTAAAGGCCAGAAGGCGCCAGTGAGAATTCGGGTAAGAGAGAATTGAAGGGGAGCAGCGGATTACGACAATATATTAATGGCTTTAAGTCTCCAGTTTTCCCGGCTTCTAGTTCAAATGGAGGAGTGGAGGGATGGCAGGTAAGAGCAGAGTCGTGAGGAATACGCCCGGTTTGACCGGCCCCGAAGTATTGAAAGACTCTGAGGAATGGCATAGGGCTCTGGTTGAAACCGTGGGCAAAGCTGGATATGGGATCGTCATCCTCCAGAATACGCCGGAGCGGGAAGCAGCTATCGTTTTTGTTAATGACGAGGCTTGTAAGATGGTGGGCTATTCACCTGCTGAAGCACTCACGATGTCTGCCTGGGATTTCTTTGAGTCATCTGAACTCACTAAGCTGCAGGAACGGTATAGACAAAGGCAGAGTGGTGAGCAAGTACTCAGTTATTACGAGACTACTATTTTGTGTAAAGACGGAACATCGCTGCCTATCGAAGCTAGCGCAAGCACTATGACCTACCATGGTAATGCAGCAACCGTGCTTTTTTGGAAGGATATCACTGAGCACAGGGAGATGCAGCAGGAATTGGACGAACACCGCCGGCATCTTGAGAAACTGGTATCGGAACGCACCGCTGAGCTGAGAGAAACTAACGAAAAACTTCAGCACGAGATCACAGAACGCAAGCAGATTGAGCTGGTTCTGCGGGAAAGCGAAAAACACTTTCGGTCGCTCATCGAAAACTCCCAGGAAGTCATCGTCGTTCTCGATAGTGACGGCACGATACGGTACCAAAGTCCCTCAGCACAACACGTGACAAAATACTCTCCGAAAGTCAGGCAGGGGAGCAGCATTTTCGAGTTTGTCCATCCTGACGATTTGCCGCGCCTGGCACATCAGTTCGAAGAGATGAAAGCGAGTCCCGGTGCTACGGTACACTCAGAGTTCCGTGGCCTTTGGAAGGATGGGTTATGGCATTATGTCGAAGGGTCTGGTCGAAATCTGTTGCACGATCCGGTGGTTGCAGGTATAGTTGTCAATTTCCGCGATATTACTGAGCGCAAGCAAGCGGAAGAGAAGTTGCAGAACAGTGAAAGATATTTTCGGTCCCTCACCCAAAACGCACTCGACGTTACGATGGTTATCGAGCGGGATGGGATCATAAAATACGCGACCTCTTCTGTTGAGCCTCCACGTGGGTATAAACCGGAAGAGATAATAGACACAGACGGCTTTTCGACTGTCCACCCGGAAGACATGCCAAAAGTCATGAGCGTCTACAATGAGTTAATGCAGAAATCCTCTTCTTCAGTAAGAACAGAAGTACGTGTTCAGCACAAAGACGGCTCGTGGCGTATTGTTGAGGCCATAGCCAGAAACCTTCTTGATGACCCGATAGTCGGGGGGATCATCGTCAGCTATCGCGACGTCACTGAACGCAGGCAGGCAGCGGAGAAGTTGCAGGAGCTTTATCGGCAGGAAAGAGATTTGCGCCAGCAGATCGAAACGGAGATGAAGAGGAGAGTAGAGTTCACTAGGTCATTGGCGCACGAGCTGAAAACTCCTCTCACACCAATGTTGATTTCGAGTCAAGTGCTGGCCTCTGAACTCAAAGAAGAGCCTTTGTTGAGTCTGGCTAGAAACATCAGCCGTGGTGCCTCCAATCTCAATAGTAGGATAGATGAGCTTCTTGATTTGGCAAAAGGTGAGATAGGCATGCTCCAGTTAAAGACCGAGCCGTTGGACGCATTACAACTGTTTCGCGAAGTGGTTGAATATGTGTCTCCGGTAGCTTCGAGTCGTGGCCAATCCCTGATTACGGAGTTGCCCGATTCGTTGCCCTTGGTCAAGGCTGATAAGGTTCGGTTGCGGCAGATTGTGTTGAATTTGCTCAACAATGCGTTAAACTTCACCCCTGAAGGGGGAAGGATTAGTTTGAGAGCGGGGCAGAAGGATGCTAGTCTGGTGGTGGAGGTCGAGGATAATGGCCCGGGTATAGCTGAGGAAGAGCACCAGCACCTGTTTGAGCCTTATCACCGCATGGAGGTTGCTGGCGAGCGATTGAGCGGGCTGGGGTTGGGACTTGCTCTCTGCAAGACACTTGTGGACCTTCACGGCGGGCGGATATGGGTGAAAAGCCGTGCAGGAGAAGGTTCCACCTTTAGTTTCTCACTGCCCTTGGAAGCTGCTGAGCAGTAAGTCGGGCCTTGAAATCGGAGGGGCTGTGAAAGCGCTGATTATCGAAGATGACCCGGAGATCGTAGAGTCTATTTCCCTGGCGCTGCAGATACGCTGGCCGGAGACTCATATTGTGTCCACTCACCTGGGGAAGAAAGGTGTCGATCTGGCGGAGAGCGAAGCCCCTGATATCATCATTCTTGATTTAGGCCTTCCCGACATAAGCGGCTTTGATGTCCTGAAACGGGTTCGCTCTTTTTCATCTGCACCTATTATTATCCTCACCGTGAAGGCAGATGAGTCTGACATAGTCAAGGGCCTCGAGTGGGGAGCAGACGATTACATAGTTAAACCATGCGGCCAGCTAGAGCTTCTGGCTCGGGTGAAGGCCAGGATACGTGATAAAGGCGGTTTGGTTAAAGAGGCTCCGCTATCCTACGGGTCTCTGCGATTTAATCCCTCGACGCACCAGCTACTGATTGGGAAAAAAGAGATAGGGCTCACTACTATCGAAGCCCACATCATTCACCACCTGATGAAAAACGCAGGTTATGTTGCGACCTACTCCAGCCTTGCTGAGGAAGTATGGGGTGAAGATTACCCCGGTTCCATCGATAGCCTCAGGGTTCATATCAGACGTTTAAGGGGAAAGGTCGAAGCAGACGCCAGCCAACCTCAGCTTATCCTCACTAAAGCCGGTATAGGATATTTTTTGGCCAAACCAGACAATATCTGATTTGAACAGCCCCGGCCCAGCGCAGCGGTTTCTGTGCCTGTCTTGCCCGAGCACCGGAACTAATGCTGCCCCCCATCAGGGTAACCTCTTTGGGGTAATCCCATCGGGCCATGCCTTCCCGATAGCCTCCTCACATTCTCAGCAAAATTACCCGAAAGCGGTTTGTTTAATAGAGTTTTGCAGTGATACACTTATGCGAAGATGGACGAATAATTCTGGATTGTAATATTTTTGTAATGTATTTGTAATTTTATCCGAGTATTTTTAACTGAATTGTAATCGTATAAGTCTAATATATACCTATAGGAGTAATCTGCACTGGCTGGGTCAGAGACCGGCTGCCGTAGAAAGTCAGAGTACAAGAAAATAAGAGCAGCCCTTTGACGTGGGCTTGATTGTCCGAGAGGAAGAGGAGGCAGAATATGAAGATTGTTATCGAGGCAATTGGCGGAAATGGTCGCCCCGACGTTGATCGGGCCAGAGAAGAAATTATCAGAGTCCTGGGCTTCAGAGGCACTGTGTCCAATGCCAAGGTGGAGAAGTCCAGGGTGGCTGTGGAGTTTGAAGTGAACCCCAAATGGGATTTGCCTCCCCAGGAGAGAATCGAATATCTCCGGGCGTGGATGCCTGCTAAAGTAAAGAGCGTCTTCAGAGTAGTTGACCTATCTTTGTAGGCCGGACAGTAGACTAACCTAATCTGGGAACAGAGGGTTTCTGATTCCCTTTTCCGCAGCTAATGAGGGAAACCTCTATATTAGTCCCCTGGACCTCTTCAACTTCTCGGTCAGCATCGGTATTATCTTAAACAGGTCCCCCACTATCCCATAAGTAGCCACCTGGAAGATAGGTGCGTTCGGATCTTCGTTGATGGCGATGATGCACTCCGATGTACCCATGCCGGCTATGTGCTGTACCGACCCCGAGATGCCGCAGGCGATGTAGAGCCTGGGACAAACGGTCTTTCCTGTCTGGCCTACCTGGTGCGAGTAAGGTATCCAGCCTTCATCCACAGGGGGACGTGACGAGCCCACCGCAGCTCCCAGCACGCCAGCTAGTTCCTTTATAATCTGGAAGTTCTCCGGCTTGCCCAGCCCGCGACCCCCTGAGACGATTATCTCCGCTTCGTCCAGCTTGACCTTCTCGGTCAGGTCTTCGATGAATTTGACCAGCTTGGTTCTGGCAGTTACGGCTTCCTTTTTGAAGTCTACCCTTATTATCTGCCCCTTGCGTTCCTTGTGGTGAGTTCCCTTTTTGAACACGTGAGGGCGCACAGTTGCCATCTGGGGCCTTTTCGCCTGGCACATGATGGTGGCCATGACATTGCCGCCGAAGGTGGGACGGGTCTGCAGCAGCAGCTTGGTCTCAGGGTCGATGTCGAGCCCCGTACAGTCGGCAGTGAGCCCCGTATAGAGCAGGGCGGCCACCCTGGGGACGAAAGAGCGCCCCATCGAGGTAGCGCCTGCGATAAGTATCTCAGGCCTGTGCTTTTTGATGAGGTCCAGGAGCAATCCAGTATATAAGTCCTCCTGGTGGTCTGCCAGCGCCGGGTCGTCTGCCAGGTAGACCTTGTCAGCGCCGTAGCAGACGAGCTGCTCCACATCCCTGATATTGTGTCCCAGGCATACCGCGCAGAGCTCGGTGCCCAGCTTATCTGCCAGCTTCCTGCCCTCTGAGACCAGTTCGTAGGCTACGCTTTTCAGCCTGCCGTCACGCTGCTCAGCGAAGACCCAGACGCCTTTGTAGCCTTCGCTGATCTTCTGCTCGGCCTTTTCGATTTTTATGGCCTCGAAAGTGCAGGCGTCCACGCAGGCACCACAGAAGTTGCAGCCCTCCTTGACAAGCGCCTTCTCGTTGACCAGCTCCATCACCCCGAAGGGGCATACCGGCACGCACGAGCCGCAGCCGGTACATTTCTCAAGGTCTATTTGTATTCCCATGTCCTATCTCTACCAAGGTTTCCCTAATTACCTCTCCCTCGACGGGAGAGGCTAGGTGAGGGTGAAACGTCGTCCCCCTCACTCTACCTCTCTCCCTCCAGGGGAGAGAGGATTGCAATTATTCTATGGGTAGGCTGGAGCATCCGCTCCAGCCCCGCCAGAGCAGATGCTCTGGGCTACCCTTATTGGCTCTCGAGCAACCACGCTTCTAATGTCACTCCTGCGGAACTTGTCCCTAACTCCGAGCAGGGAGCAGGAGTCCACAACTCCTGCATTCCCGCGCAAGCGGGAATGACACAATGGCGTGTAGGGTTGGTGGAGCGCAACGCAACCCACCAAATTAGGAGGGGGAAGGTGGGTTCCATTTCATTTCACCTAACCTACTGACTACTGCACTCCCAAATTCTAAGTGGTATAGTTTTTAGGTATTTACTTAAAATACCTCTCTATCTCCGAAGGAAAGGGCTTATCGTAAATTTCTCTAAAAATTTCTCTAATTTCCTTAGCACCCTCAAAGGAAAACTCATACAAGTATCCTTGATTGACCTTGTCTTTACAATTGAATGGGCTGTATTTCTGGGGTAAGGTCTTCTTGAATGCCGTAACACGAGGACGGATATCTTGATAATTTATTTCATCTATATCAAAGTACTCTACTTTTACAGCAAGCCCGTTCTCATGTTCAAACACATCCTTTTCCCTTTTAATCTTTACAACGCTATCACCCACCACTTTTGAGATCGCTCTTACAGCCTTCTTAGTATAATGGAAGATAATGTCGCCCTTTTTCAACTCAGAAATGTTCTTCCAATGTTGGGGGTATGTTCTCATTTCGTGTTCCCTCTGAGGGACTGATACTATACCCTTTTGTTTTTCTATATCAAAAGTCTTGCCTTTGGATTTGCCTTGATTAACCCACCAAAAATTCACTTCCGCTCCTTGGTCTTTCCTCGCATCGGATTTCTCCTTAGATTCAGAAGTCCTGCCCTGTTCATTCTTTAGCATCGTGGAATCCTCCGAGTTAAATTATCTTCTCCAGCTTCTCCACCAGCTTCTCCACCTGCTCCTCAAGGCCTCCCTGGAGCATCTCGCTCTGGTGCTCTCTCTTCGGGAAGAATATCTTGACCACGCGGGTAGGGGAGCCTGGAATCCCCGCCTTTTCTGGCTCCGCGCCGATGTCTGCGGCTGTCCACACAGGTATCTTGGCCGTCTTCGCCTTCATTGAGCCGCGCAGCGAGGGCAGCCGGGGCACATTTATCTCCTTGACCACGGTGATTACAGCGGGCAGAGTGGTCTCTATTACCTCGTGGCCCTCCTCAATCATGCGCTGCACCCTTATATGTTTATCCTTTATCTCCTCGACCTTGCTCACGTATGACACAAACGGTAACTTCAGCATCTCAGAAAGCTCGGGGCCTACCTGCCCCGTGTCCCCGTCCAGCGTCTGTCTCCCGCAGATGATGATGTCGTAGTTTGCTATCTTGTTAATCGCCTTGGAGAGTACGTACGATGTGGCCCAGGTATCGGAGCCTGCGAAAGCGCGGTCGCTGAGCAGTATAGCCTCGTCAGCACCGAGTGAAATAGTCTCTCTCAAAGCTTCCTCCGCCTGAGGAGGCCCCATCGTGATGACCGTGACCTTGCCGCCGTACCTTTCCTTGAGGCGAACGCCTTCCTCCAGGGCATAGGTGTCGAATGGATTGACGATGCTTTTCACACCCTCTCTGACCAGAGTGTTGGTCTTGGGGTCTATCTTAATCTCGGTAGTGCCCGGCACCTGCTTGATGCAGACGATGATGTTCAATCTCTCAGACCCTTCCTTCTCAACAGCTCGAGCGCGATGACGTTTCTCAGCACCTGGTTGGTGCCCTCATATATCTGATTTATCTTGGCGTCGCGCATCATTTTCTCCACCGGGTAGTCGCGCATATAGCCCGCACCGCCGAACACCTGAACGGCGTCGGTGGTCACCTTCATCGCCATATCGGTGGCGAAGACCTTCGCCATAGCGCCTTCCTCGGTGAAGTCCTTGG
>Ga0209777_10003550_pt1 | contig 19200 bp, 15 predicted proteins | sample FrelakmetHBP12HB_FD_187147 | JGI IMG/M metagenome (GOLD analysis project Ga0209777, IMG submission 187147) | Freshwater lake sediment microbial communities from the University of Notre Dame, USA, for methane emissions studies -HBP12 HB (SPAdes)... | ecosystem: Environmental > Aquatic >...
AATGCAGCCACACTTAGCTATGCTCGAATGTATCTTAAGAGCTTGTTAGAAGCAATAACAAATGCAGCCACACTTAGCTATGCTCGAATGTATCTTAAGAGCTTGTTAGAAGCAATAACAAATGCAGCCACACTTAGCTATGCTCGAATGTATCTTAAGAGCTTGTTAGAAGCAATAACAAATGCAGGCACAATCAAAAAGCTTGTATTGAAGTTGATAGAAAACAAAGCCATAGATGCAGGCACTCCAGCAACAGATGGTACTGATTCTGTAGATGTTTCAGGAGACACAGTGGTGTATAACTACTCTGGTGCAACAGCATCAGGTAGACTTACTTCTGTGACACTCAACTTCAGCGGTACAGGAACTGCAACTGGTGTGATAGTGGGTTCATTCAATGAGAGTGGAACCAGCTATAAAGCAATGGATTGGGCAACTCTTGGAAACGTGACAAGAGGAAGTGCTCAGACATTTACAATTGACATTGGGATAGCTGCTGGAGATTATATTGGATTCTATGTTGCTTCAAATGGCACAATTGGTAGACTACATACTGCTGGCTCATACTATTATGTGTCTGGAAATCAGTTTGGTAATGATTATGTATATTATCCTACTGGGATAGGAGGATATAAGCTGCAGTTTGAGGCTCATGGATATGGAATATCAAATGTCGGCTCATTGGTTAAGACTCCAAAGAGAGTATATTCAGAGATTATGTCTATGGCTTCCAGTTTGATTAGATTCACATCAAAGAAACTGTCTTCGCTGATAGCTATGACTGCTTCATTGCTTGTCACAAAGAGCATAAGAAAGACAGTATCTGATTCAATAACTATGACAGGAAGTTTGACAAAGAAAGGTTTGAAAGCTCTTGCATCTGTGATGGCCAACACAGACACATACATTAGAAAGACTCTAAAGGTACTGTCTTCTGTGATAACCTTATATGATATTGTAGACGTTGGTGCAAGAGCAATAACTCTTGTTGAGCATATTGTGATGACTGAAGTTGTCAATAGACTCACTCGTGTGGTGAAAGCCAGCTCAATCGCACTGTCAGCCACAATCAACTTTGCAAAGAAGATAGTGCTATCACAGAGTATCACAATGACTGATTCAATAACTCGATTTGCTAAGATTGTGAGAACTCAAACTGTATCAATCACAGACACAGCACTAAAGCTGATAAGACAGACAAGAACACAGGGGATTACTCTTACAGCTAGTGTATTGAAGACAGCTATGAAGAAGCTGCTTGAGGGTCCAACAGCAATCACCATGGGTCCTTCAGCAATAGACCGCTCTGGTGCATATAGTGGCTCTACAATCATAAATATGGCAAATCCTTGTGCAAAGGCTGGTATCATTGACTCTGTGTCTATATATTGCTCAGCTGGAGCAACTGCACCAAAGGTGGGTACATTCTATGGTAGCAGCTTGTCTTGGACTAGAAGAGACTATGTTGCAGTGGGAAATACTGCTGAGGGCATAAACACCTTCACAGGTCTGGTGATAACAGCTAGAAAGGATGATTTGCTGGGTGCATACAACTCAAATGGTGGTATTGATAGAGATACTACTGGTGGAAGTGGAGTGCTGAGAGCAGCGTCTGACCAGTTCAATGCTGGAACACACACATATGCATTAGATGCCAATAACTCTGCAAGCATATATGGCTCAGGATTATCATCATACAACGTTGATACTGCTTTGAAAGCACCTATGAAGGTTTTGAGTGATTTGATATCTTTGATTGCATCTTTGAAAGTGCCTGTGGTAAAGGTATTCACTGAGGCTATCACATTAGCAGCCAATGTATTGAAGCTGCCAAAACTTGTAAAGACTCAAGTGATAACTCTATCTGATACAATCAAGAGAGTAACTCTTGCAGTGAGAGCTGAGATAATCACACTGGTTGGTTCTGTAGTTAGATTCACAAAAGCTGTGAAATCATCTCAGATATGGAACATGCAAGATTACTTACCAAAGACTGTGAAGAAAGCATTAAGCAGCTTGATAACTTTATCTGACTCTCTATCAAAGAAGAGCATCATATCTCGAATATATTCAGAGATGATAAGTCTCTCAGACACGATGAAGAGAATACCAAAGCTTGTGAAGGCTGAGACAATCAGTCTTACTAGCTCGATAACAAAGTATATATTGATTGCAAGAGTTGATGCAATAGTTCTCACTGCATATGAGATGAAGCTGTATGCCTTAATCATCAGCAATGCTATCACGATGGCTGATGCTTTGAATAGATTTGCAAAACTGGTCAAGAGAGAAGTGATAACTCTATATGACTCATTTGTGAAGCTGTATCCTAGAGTGCTGAGTGAAACCATAAGTATGAGTGCATCCATGATAAGAAAGACACTAAAGAAAGTGCTTGATGTGATATCTCTTGCTGAAGCATTTGCAATACAGAAATCTGGCAAATACATGCTGACGCTGACTGATACAGTTTTGATTGTGGAGTCTATCACAAGAAGATTGGATAGAATTGTTTATGATTCAATCTCTTTGGTTTCAGATATGTTGAGAGCATCATCTAAGAAATTTATAGACGCAATAGTTCTGTTGGATTCTTTATCAGCTAAGAGTGTGTGGTCTCGAGCTTATTCAGAGACTATCCAGCTCAGCGAAGGTTTGAAGAAGACTATTGGTGGAGTGAAGATTGACATCATAAACAACAGTGTGTCAGCAGTCAAGGGTGTAAAGGCTGTGAGAGAGGATATTGTCCAGATAATAGACTTCCTTAACAAGTGGAGTAGATATTTGATGAGCTTGATTGAGAATATTGCTGCTGTTGATGCAATAGCCAAGAAAGCTGCAAAAGTATATACTGATGTTGAAAGTATGCTTGACAGCGGTGTGAGAAGCACATCTAAGATGATTAACTCAGTTATCTCTATGTCTGATGCAATCTACAAGGTTCTTGGCATATTTGTTGCAGATGCAATTATGAATGTTGATTCTTTGAGTAGAGCTGTGTTGAAGGTGCTTGAGGATGCAATCACACTCATAGAGACCTTTGCCAAGAGCAAGGGAGTTGAATACTATCTAATCTTGAACGACATGATAACTCTGGTTGAGACATTTGAGAAGAAGATTTCTGTGGTGCGAATAGATGTCATGGATATGATAACACTGGTTGATTCTATAACAAAGAGCCTATATAGAGAAATGGAGGACTCAATAGGTTATACAGAGAAGATATATTACTGGTTTATAGACACAGGAAAGAAGACTCTGGAGTTTATAGGAGACTACCACACATTGGCATTTGTCATGAAGGAAAATACTTTGAAATTCATAGCATATATAAGGAAGCTGGGAGAATAGGTGAAGTAAGATGGTGTTTTATGTAGGCCATGGAGCTTATGTAGGGTCGTATGGCGGTGCTGGGGGAGGCTATACTTGGCTAGACCGTACCAATCCTTGCAATGGCTCAGGATATCTGACATATTTTGAAATCTATCCTCAGACTACGATGAGTGGGCTGTTTGTTGCAACCTACACCAAACATACATCTGGAACAACTGATTATTGGATAAATGCTTCTTGGAATATTGGAAGTGCTACTGGAGGCAGCAAACAGACCTTCACTGGTCTTATGCTCAATGTCATCACAAATGACATCATTGGAATCTATTACACTTCTGGCACCCACTATATAAGCTCATCAGGTGGCTCTGGAGACATGTATTATGTTGGAAATTTAACTTCCAGCATGGTTGCAGGCAATGAAGCTATTGCTCGTGCAAATAGAGGAGCAGGAGGATTTACCTATATTGATATGGTGACTACTGTTCCGACCGCTCCATCTAAGATGACTACATTCGAGTTCTATTTTGCACAGGCCTCTATTGGGTCTGTGAGTGTTGGTATATTCACAAACAATGGTGGTGGCAGCTTTACTTGCACCACATCTATGGCTCTAGGAGCCGTCTCTGGATTGTCTAAACAGACCTACACAGGATTTGACTTTGATGTTGCTATCGGTCAAAGCATAGGTGTTTATGGATTAGGAACATATTTTGTTTATTATGATTATCCCACAGGATGGGATTCAGTATATACTCTGAGTGGGAACCACTGCACAAGCGAAGGTGCTATTGGAGGCTACAGTGGTGCTCAATGGCAAATAAGCTTGAGAGGCCATAACAACCTATGTCGATATGTACTTGAGAGCAGTGTGTCATCACTATCGTTTTCTGCTGCGAGCGAGCCTTATTCACCACCTCATATCTCTGTTCCTACTCTTACCACAGAGGCTGCTTCATCAATCACCAAGACAAGCTGTATTGGGAATGGAACCATAACAGACACTGGTGGTGAGAACTGTGCTCGAAGAGGATTCTGCTATATGGTAGGAACCACAGGAAATCCAACAACAGCCAATAGTGTTGCATATGATGATGGTAGTTTTGGCACAGGTGCTTACACAAAGGAAATTTCTGGTTTGACAAAGAATACCAATTATCGTGTGAGAGCATATGCAAACAACTCTGCTGGCACGGGATATGGAACTACTGTTCAAATCACCACACTCAATAATATAGTGAACACAAAGACAGTCACTGATGGAGTATCTTTGAATGCTACTCTGAAGAAGTTCCCGAAAGCTGTTAAGAGCCAAGCAATCACCTTAGCAGGGACAATCAAAAAGCTTCCAAAATTAGTGAAGTCTCAAACTCTTTCACTGGCAGCAAGCATCAAAAGAGTCAGCATGAGAGTCATGCGAGAAATTCCATTCTCTATTGATGTTGGCTCAATTGCCTCTGATAGAGGAAGCTATTCTACAAATGCATATACAATCATAGACCTTGCAAATGTTGTTAATGCATCAGGGAGATTGAGCACAATGGAGCTGTGGTTTGATAGTGCTAGACCAGATGCAACAAATGTTCTATGTGGAACATTCTATGGAAGTGGTTTGTCCTATACTAGACGTGAGTATGTTTCAATTGGTGCTGTGACAAAAGGCTCAAAACAAACATTCTCAGGATTGAGTTGTGCAGCAAGAATTGGAGATGTCATTGGAGTCTATTATGACACAGGTGGCATAGAGACTGATATATCTGGTGGCTCTGGAATAGTATTGAAAGCTGGAAATATGTTCAATCAAGGAACACAAGTGTATGATTCTGGTGCAAACTATGCTATGAGTGCATATGCATATGGGCTGAGCACATATAATGTGGATGTTGTGAATAGACGTGATTATACAAAGAGAGTAGATAGTGCCAGTTTGTCTGTAAATGCTACGAAGAGAGACTTGAAGATATACGTTTTGGGCATCAATAATGCTGAGAAGTTTGTTAGAAGAGGATTAAGACAATTCAATGATGCAATTACAAATGGTGGAAGCATAAAGAAGGTTGTCTTAGCAGTTAAGAACCAATCCATTTCTATGCTAGATGTGCTTGGAAGATACTACCAGAGAGTCATGGTGCTGGAGACTGAGGTTCTTTCTGGTGTTGTTTCAACAAACAAGGGAATGTATCTTGTGGAGACTATTTCATTATCAGCCAGCTTAATAAGAGCTGCTATAAGAAAGATGATTGATATTGTAGTGAATGATGAATCCAATCACTTTATTATGACAAAGCTTCTAGAAGATGATATGATAACTATGGCTGGAAATATGTTTAGAGGCTATTTCCTTGTTGCAAGAGATTCTATTACACTCTCAGAGAGAATAACTAGACAATGCGGTGTTATGATAGAGCAAATTGTATATATGCTAATAGCAGGTGGAGAGAATATATTGCTCTCATCAATTGGTGAGGATGTGTATATTTCAAGCACATCAACTACATGGGAGCAAGCAAGATTAGGAGATAATTTATCTATTGACCGAAGTGTTCTATTGAGCTATATCACATCAATGCATAAGACAGGTTCTGACTATATGTTAGGCAACTCTTTATTATATTTTGATACAAGATATATTCCTCCTGATGCAGAACTGATAAGTGCAAAGATTAAGATATACAGCTCATATGCTACAATAGTAGAAAGCTTTGATGTTGTTATACAAAATGGACAGCCAACATGCCCACATGTGCCCGCAGTTCTCGATGACTATTATCCTAGCAACTACTCTGGAAACGGAGGAAGCAAGAGTGCTATTGGCTGGATTGGTTCAGGTTGGAACGAAATCAATCTAAATGCGACTGGTCTTCTATGGATAAAGAAGGGTGAGATAACGAAGTTGTCTGTGATGTCAAGTAGCATGATGAATGATGTCCAACCTGCTGCAGATTATGAGAACATCATTGCTTTTTATGACTGCCATGATGAAGGATATGAAGGATTGCTCCCAATTCTAGAAGTAGAATATAGAGTAAATGGTGGTGGTGTGGCAAAGGCAATCAGTGCTGTAAAGAATGATGTGGTATCTATCTTGATGCAATTTGCAGCTTATTATCCAAGAGTTCTAAGTGAGATGGTGCAGATGTCTGATGGCATAGTGAAGAAGATAGGTGCTGTGAGAAGCCAAACAGTGTCAATGCTAGGCTCGGTTGTGAAACTCATCAATGTGATGAAGAGTCAGAGCATGTCTGTGTCTGATAAGATGGAGAAATCTCGAGCACTAACCTTTACACAGACAATAGGTCTTGCAGAAGCAATAACAAAGAGTGTTTCAGCAGTCAAGAAACAGGCTGTGAGCATGATTGGTATTGTCTTGAAATTCACTTCTACAGCAAAGACACAGAGCGTGAGCATCAGTGATAAGCTCGTGAAGAAAGCAACAGGTGTGAAGTTGGAGGAAATCTCTATCACTGGTTATATAAGAAGAGCAATCAGTGGTGTGAAGCTTCAAGTGATAACAAATATTGGAAGTATGAAGAAGAAATTATCAAGGCTGCTTTCTGGCTCGATTGCTTTGAGTTCTTCTTTTAGAATTGGGGCATTCTATTCATCAGTCAGAAGTGAGGTTGTTCAGCTTTCAGAGAGCATCACAAAGAGAGTTGTGGTGACAAAGACAGATGTGCTGGTGTTTGTCGATAGAGTCTATAAGAGCCTATTCAGACAGGTTGGGGATTCAATGGATTTGGTGACGTTTGTCTTTATTCCAAAGCTTAGAATCCTTGTTGAGAGCATCACAGTCACAGAGTCGATGAAGAAAGTGACAAAGAAGTTGGGGGCATACTCTATATCTATGGTTGAGACATTTGAAGCCAAACAGATACTTCGAACGTTTGTGATAGGACTGTATAGGACTCTCAAGTTCTTAGGTTTTTAATATGGGGAGATTAGAAGTATAATAAATTAAGGGGAGCTTGGAAGATGGCTGTTGACACACAATATCTAAAAGAAAAGACCACTAGTCCACTCGACATGCAGTTGTTTGCTGATGGAAATCCAATAAATCTATCTGGAGTCGACCATGTTAGAATGGACATGATAGATTCACAAGGACAGGTATATAGATATGCATCAAATGCATCACCTGCTAATGTGGAGATTTTTGATGCGCCTAATGGAAAGGTTCGATTTTCTCCTCCAAGTGAGAGTATATTCTCGTATCTGAAGAGTCCATATAGAATATATTGGACTATATTTAATACACCTACTCAGCACTATGCTTGCCCAGACCAAGACTATGGGGAAGTGATAGTCCAGAAGGAGTTTTAGGATGATAAGACCATCAGCAGTATGGAAATGGGATGGAGCAAATTACATCGATTACTCGGACAACATAAGGGTAAATACTACCCTGCCATTCTTATCAGCACCTACGGAGACGCTGTATCTTGGCTCAGAACGACGTTTTGAGGGTATTCTCGCCGACCTTAGTGTTGTTGGAAGTTACACAGGATTGTCATTTGAGTATTACAGCAGCAAGAGTAGCTGGGTGAAGCTGAGTTTGATTGACTCGTATAATTTCGATAAGTCTAAATATCTTAGATGGTTGATGCCATATGAGAACAGAGACTGGCAAAAGGTGAATTTCACCAGTGAGTTCCCTCAGGCTGTTGCTGCGCCTGACACAAAGGAAAGATACTGGATTAGAATCACTTGCACTGCTGTAATAACGCAAGCCGTTATCAGTTATCTAAGAACAATCCCATATGCTCAGTATGCTACACCAACGATGGTGTCTGAGTTCTGCCAGTTCAAGAAAGACTTTGGCAGCGATACGCATCCAACAGATTTGGCTGTTGAAGACATGATACGAAGAAAGGAAGACAAGATTGATTACAAGACAGCAAAGTCTTGGAGATTCAATGCTATTGGTGATGAGAGCTATGACCCAGTTCTTGTAGACTTCAATAGATATGGTGTTTATCTTAGACACAGAAATTTCACTAAGGTCTATGGTGTGTATCTATGGAACGGTGGTGGATGGGACACGTTGAATGAAGGTAGAACAAATGACTACTTTGTTGACTATGACAATGGAATTATTTATCTTACAAGACTCTTTATGCTTCCTGCTGTGTATGGAATAACAGGGAAGTATGGACAGTATAATTTTGGAGAGTTCAAGAAAGGCATCAAGGTTGACTATGTCTATGGCAAAGATTCAGAGAGAGATAGGGAATTCAAGATGGTAGAGGATTTGGTAGTGAAGATGACTGCTGTAGATATTATTCGCCATCATGACTATTCAAGCTTTGTGGTAAGCAATCTTGACGCTGTTTCTTTAGCTGAGAAAGCAAGGGGATGGGAAGCTCAGATTGAGATAGACCTAAATTCTTTGGCATCAGTCGCAATATTTTAAATGGAGATATGGTATGGCAAGATATCCTAGAATGGAAAGGGAAAACAGAAAATGCAAAATGTGTGATACCATTTTTATGGTTAGAATTTCAAGCAAGCGAAAATATTGTTCTCTTGGTTGTCATTATGAAGACCCTGAGTTTAGGAATAGAATGAGTCTAACACAGAAAGGAGTGACAGGATATAAACATAGTGAGGAGACTCGAAAGAAAATATCTGAAAGCAATATGGGAAAAGTTATGAGTCTTGAATCTAGAAAGAAGATAAGCGATTCACATATGGGAAAATCTTTGAGTGATGAGCATAAGAAGAGTATTGGTAATGCTGAGATTGGTGAAAATAATCCTTTTTATGGCAAACATCACACAGAAGAAACTAGAAAGAGATTGCGAGAGGTGAGGAGACATTTGGTAATTCCATCAAAAGATACTACAATAGAAGTGAAGCTGCAGGAGATTTTAGATAAAGAAGGAATATCCTTCATTAAGCATGCTCCTGTGGTGGGGCAGCCAGACATCTTTATCGAGCCAAATATTTGTATCTTTGCTGATGGTGATTATTGGCACAATACAGAGCGAGGCAAGAAAAGAGATGTGATTGTGAATAAGAGTTTGCTTGATGAAGGATATAAAGTCTTGCGATTCTGGGAGCATGAAATAAATGGGAGTTTGGAAGATTGTTTTAACAAGATAAAGCAGGAGATGAACTAGGTGTTTAGAGTGGTAAATGTGGTCAATTTCATAAGAGACTTCATGGAGGGTGATGATGAACCTCCACCAACTGGCACAGGTTGTCAAGGAAAACAAGCGTTGGATAAAGATGGCAATGTTCGACGTTTGTGTCCAGACGCTGGTTACTCCATTGAGCATACTAGAAGGCAACTTGCTCACAGACAAATCTTGGGTTGCCTCTCTACTCATGGTCTTTCTCATGTTCCTTAATGGGATAACTGTTCTGTTGGGATGGTATGTGGGATATTTGATTTACACTGCAAGGAAAGAACAAGATGAATGAAGAGTTGGTGATGAAAATTAAGACCTTCACAGGGAAGAATCCTATGGCTCCGAAGAGGAAGAAGAAGTATGTTGCTCCAAAGCAGCCAAAGGATAAGCAGGAGCCTAAAGAAGAAAAGACTCCTGGAAGACAGCTTGCTGGAGAGATGGGACATCAACTTACACCAAAGGGTCCTGGATATCATTCTCCTGAAGAAATTGCAGCTGATGTTAAAGAAGCAAGAAGAATCGCTGGTCTTACACGACAAGTATTATCAAGGAAGAAATAGATGACTACATTATCTGTTGAAAGCGAACCAATGGAGACATTGAAGGAACTGATTGTGTCTCATTGGAAACCAACGCAGGATTTTCCTATTCCAGACATACAGGTTGTTAATAATCAAGAGGATGCGGTTGCTAGAGTTGATTTCAGTACTGGTGACTCTTTCTCTTTATCACAGCCGTCTCCTGAGCAAATCAGACAGAGAGGAAATTTCCAATATTATGATAAGACTTTGCCTATTGAGATTGATATTGTTAGTGCGGACAGCAGACAGAGGGTGAGAAATCTGTGGAAGATGACAAGAGCAATCTTGATGGATAACAAGCACAATTTTGAAGGATATCAGCTCATAAAGATACTATCCTATCAGGAGCTGGTGAGCAACTTGAATATCTGGAGAGTAAGAATAATGATTTCAGTTGAGGCTGGTGGTGTTCCATCAGACACTATCACAGGATAGAATTTTATTTATCCAGACGTTGTAGTATAATAAAAAGAGTGGAGGGAGTAATTGCCAAAGGGTGTTTATGTTAGAACTGAAGAGCATAAAGCAATAACCAGAGATGCTATGCTGAAGTTCCATGCTGAAAATCCTGATTTTGGTAGTATGCTTCGAGGAAAGCAGTCTAGGAAAAGATGGACTAATCTTGAAGAGCATAAGAGAGCTTCTGATAGAATGAAGAAGAGATGGGTAGATGATGATGGCTCTTTGATTGAATCATTAAAAGTGGCACAGAAGCTTGCAAATGAGGTTACTAGGGAGAATGTGAAAAATCCTGAATATCTAAGAAAGCTGTTTTATCGAAGACCAATGAGTAAGCCAGAAATGGATTTCCAGAGGATTGTCGATGAAAATGATTTGCCTTATGAATTTGTAGGCAATGTAGAAAATAAGAGTTTAGTGATTGGTGGTAAAGTCCCAGATTTCGCACACAAGAGTGAGAAGAAGTTGGTTGAAATATATGGAGAGTTCTATCACAAGGGGCAAAATCCCCAAGATAGGATTGACTTTTTCAAGCAGCATGGATATGATTGTGTTGTGTTTTGGGCAAGTGAGCTGAAAGACAGCAATAAGATTTTGGAGGTATTATCATGAGCCAGAACGGTATAGTCATAAGAGGCGAGATGTTCAAACTGGCCTTTGCGCCAGAAGCTACTTATGGAGTCGACCCAGGAACGAGTGCATTCTCAAGAATATTTGGAGTGGTTCAGACTGCTAATATGCCTGACCCACAGATTGCATTTAATCCGATATATGCATTGGGCAGTGCCAGCAAGAGAAACTGGTACATTGCATACAAAGGGTTGATTACTCTCAGTGGAAGTGTGCCTGATATTTGGCTGCTAAATGGAAGACCGTTGTATTTCCCATTGGGCGCATGCATCGATTCAGGAACAGGTGCTCCTTACACTCATACCATTTCAGAAGTTGTCACTCTTCCTTCTCTTGCAATCCATGTGACATTCCTAGATTCAACTGGTGCGGTTGCCTTGATGAGACGATTCTATGGTGGAAAGGTCAATCGTGCTACAATATCTGGCTCTGAAGGCGACTATCTAAAGATGAGCTATGATGAAATTCTATTCAACAACTTTGCTCATAACCTTGTTGGAGAGCCTTTCTATGATTCAGATGTTGAAGATATTACTCCTACATATCCAACAACTCAACCATATCTATTCAGCTATGGTTCTTTGAAGATTGGTGGAGTTACATTCGCAAGAATAAGAAGTTTCTCTTTGTCTATATCAAACAACCTTGAAGCAAAGAACTATATCCAAACAACAGCTCCAGCTCAGTTGCCTTATGAGCATAGAGAGCAAAGACGTGAGTATGGCTTGACTGTGACTGTTGACATTGAAGATGCTTCAATATATAAAGAGGTTATAAGACAAGGAACATACTCTTCTGTGTATAAAGGAATTCAAGTTGAGATTACCTTCACAAGAGGAGCAGGGGATGCAATCACAATGAAGCTGCCATATAGCGCACCTGCAGCTGGTGGTGATGCAATGGGTTGTCTTATAACTCAGGGAGCGCATAACATTGTTACAGATTCAGTTGTTTCAGTTCCAATGCAGATGATAGGAAGAAATTTGGGTATTGTAGTTGAAGATACAATTCCTACATATCCATAATTCTAAATAAGAAAAGAAAAGGAGAGTCGTATGAGTGAGATTGATGTAATCTTCACCACTGAAGAGCAGAAAGAGGTTACTTTGGAGTTCAAGGGAATAAAGATTCCAATTGTAATCAGAAAGCTTGGTTGGAGCGAGAAGAATAAGATTCTTGCAAAGTGCTTCACCTATCAACAGGATGGTACTATATCATTCGAGTTTGATAGATACACCAGAGAGATGCTGAAGAGATGTGTTGTAAAGGCACCATGGGGAGAGACCAATGAGATATTCCTATCCCGAATTGATGCAGATTTTGGTGCTATGCTTGAGAAGCTAGTTCCTCGTGCTTTTGAGGAAGGTAAGAATACCAATTTTTTCGACAAAGAGCAAAGCACCTCCTAGACGGAGTTAAAAAAGAAGGGGACTTCTTTGATATCTATGTTTATAGACGTCTGATGGAAGTGTATCTGTTGAAAAATGGTATTTCTCTGAATGATATCAGAGAGATGAATGATACTGAGATAGACGAATATATTGCAGTCTTACAGGTTATGACTGAAAAAGAACAAGAGGCAATGAGGAAATAATGGCTGAAGAGACGTGGCGTGTTATATTACAAGAAGGTGAGCAAACAGGCGGTGCAGGAGCAGCAGGTGGTGTTGCTGGTGCTGGCTCTGTTGCTGAACAAAAGGCTGCCAAAGCACAAGATGAGATTGTTGCTGAGCAGAAGAAGCAGCAGCCTATGTGGGCAAATGTAGCTAAGTTTGTTGGCGGTCTTGTTTCTATCGTTGGTGTCATAGCTTTTGTCTTCCAAATGATTCGAAGAAGTAAGATATTTTCTACCTTCATGGATTCCTTCCTGATGGTATTGTCTTCATTCATAGATATCCTATTGATTCCTCTTATTCCTCTATTCTCTTGGGTGCTGAGACTTCTAGTTGGTTTGCTTCCAAATGTTCAGAATTTGAGTAAATCCATCGAGAATTTCTTTAAAGACCCATGGAAAGCTGTGAATGACATTTTTGCTTGGCTAGTTGGTCTTCCTGAGAAGATATTCAATGGTCTAAGCACGTTGTTTGGCAATATGGGATTCTCAGGTTTAAGTGGCTTGATGGGCGAGCTGGGTGGCATTTGGGGAAACTGGTCTGATGAAGTTAAACCAATATTCAAGACATACACAGACAATATAAAGGCAATATGGGCAAATCCAGACACTTCTATTTGGGACAAGATAGTATTGTCAGCACATGAGTCATGGACGGCTGTGACTGCTATTGCTGGAGTGACATGGGAGGCGATTAAAGAATCAGGCTCTGTGATTTGGGAGTATGTGAAGACCACAGCAGCTGGGATATGGGATAGATTTTATGCTGAGACTTTGCAACCACTGAAGGATAAGATGGTTGGTGGTGTGATTCCAGCAGGATTTGTTGATGGAATCCAAATGGCTACTGCTGCAAATACACAATATGCAGGCACAATGGCAGATACAACTGCAAAGATAAAACCAATAATAGACAATTTCAAAACCAATCTACAGAGCATATGGGCTGATGAGACTACATCATATTGGGTAAAGATTGAAGAGACAGGTATTCTTGCTTGGGTTTCCATCAAGGATATGGCTGTTGTTGTTTTTAATGAAATTGGAGCCAAAGCAGTTCTTGTTTGGGCTGATGTTTGTGAGAAGGCAAAGAAAATCTGGGATGATATGAAGCCAATATTGATAGCAGCAATTCTTGGTGCTTTAGGAATTTATTTGCTTGGTCAGCTTTTGGGTGGTTTGGGAACTGCAGCTGTCATAGCTGCTGGAGGAGCAGTTGGCTTTGGTGCAGCATTGACTGCTCTTGTGGCTACAGGAGGAGCAGTTGCTTTGTTTGCTGCTGGTGTGGGTCTTGCATATTGGGGATTGAAAACACTTGCTGGCTGGATTGAACAGATGTCCACTCCTGGACCAGGAGCGGATTCGGGTGGTGGAGGAAGTGTTATGGACCCAAATAGTCCATTAGCACATAATAATCCATATTATAATGTGACTGGACGTTATAGTCCAGATTTGTATCAAAGTCCTGAAGGTGAGACTTGGAACAATCCAAATCCTTTTATGACTCCTGAGGAGATTTTCAAAAGAACTAATTTTGGCAATTTCTCTACACAGAAGGCAATTGGAGACCCATTCGTTACTAAAGACATGTTTGCATTCTTACATAAAGGTGAGAGAGTGCTATCAGCAGCAGAGAATAGGATGGGTTCTGGCGGCAAGATAATAAATGCTTCAATCAGTGTGAGTGGTGCGATTGAATCTCCATTTTGGGGAATAAACACAAAGAACAATCTTGAGAAGGCATTGCAGGATGCCAAGATGAGGATATAATATGGCATTGCAGATTACTTTGACACATGCTACTGGCTCTCCTGCTTACACTATAAAGGCAGACAAGATAGTACATTCATTTGTGAGATTTCCTACACAGGCTCCTCTTCCAGGAGTGACTGGTACAGCAACACCAGCAATATTTACTCTTGATTTGGGAATGCTCTTAGAGCAGATTTCCATCACTGGTATTGTAGACACAGCATCTCCAGGAGGAAGTGTGCCATCTAAAGCTAATTTGGTCAGTATTCTCAGAACATGGTGGAACTATGGAGGTACAGCTACTGACTTGCCATATCTCACAATAGGAAGCAGTGAGTCGTATTATGGCCACTTGAAGAATGCTGATTTCACACAGGAAGGTGCGCTTGAGGACAGATGGTTGTTTTCGATGATATTTTTAGTACGTGCTCCTAAGCCATAAAGAGGATTAGATGGGAATTGTTTATTATTCAAACGGTGGTTCTCCTGAGACTTGGACAGAAGAGACATCATGGATAAAGTTCGATATCTCTGATTCTCTTACTGCTAGAACAAGAATCCTCACAATCACTTTGTCAGACCCTCGAAACACAAGTTCTACTCCTTACACTGCATACAAGAGAGTCAAAATTGTTGAAAGAGATACTGGCTCTGTTGTATTCTTAGGTCGTGTTGACTATTCAGAGCCAAAGTATGACGAACAGTATGGACAGATTATTCTTGTTTATGTATCTGATTACAGCAGAGAGTTATTCGAAAGAAAGGTTGATGCAAACTATTCTGGAATAGACCCTATCACTGGAAGTGGAACAGCAACTCCTCATAAGAGAAGTGAGCTGGTTGCACATCTAGTTGCTGACTATACCTATCCAGGAAGTGTGTCTTGGAATGCTGGGAATGATGTTTCTGGCTCTAGTGGCACAATTCTTAAGAGCTATTTAAAGTCTGGTAGAAATCCTGCTCAAATTATCGAAGAGCTTGCTTCTGAAGATTGCTGGACAGACCTCACTTGGGGAGCAGCTTGGAGATGGAATGGTTCTGCATGGGAGGATGATACTGCATATGCCAACTCCACAGGAACACCAACATTCCCTATACTCTCATCCACATCAGATTATTTTTATCTAGGACAAAATAATCCATTCCTTGGTGCTGAGTATATTCTTTCAGGTGTTGGAAACTATGGGACAGGAGCAATCACTTGGGAGTATTGGAATGGTTCTGCTTGGACAGTTGTAGCTGATATTGGTCCAAATACACCATATAAATGGGGTGGAAATGGCAAGGTTGGAATCCAAATTGCAGCCAACTGGACAGCAAGAACACTCGTTGGTGTGCATGGAGTGACTCCTCCAGATTTAACATCAAGATATTGGCTAAGATGCAAAGCAGCAACTGTGATAACTCCAGCACAGATATTGCAGATTGTTTGTATTCGTGGATGCGGATATGATTGGTATGTGAATGATTCACAAGTATTCCAGTATTTCAGACGTGGTTCAAAGCCTACTGGTGGACCTGCTTCAAATGGCTTGTCTATTGGTTTGAATGTTACAGAGACAACTACTCTTAGAGCTATGCTTGGTGACTACCAATTCTGTGATGACCCTAGAGAGACAATCACCAGAGTGACATGTTATGGAACAGCAAGCAGTGGAGCTACAATAACAGGACTTGCTTCACGTTCTGATTTGGAAGCACAGCTTGGTATAGTGAAAGAGAAGGTTGATTATGTGTGGGGAAGCAATATGTCTGAGACTGCATTGCAGACATATGTAAATGATAGAGCACAAATGCTTCTTAATACACAGAGTGGGACTATAAATCGAGGAAGCTGCAAGATATTCAGATATCCATATTTTGGAGCTGGTAAGACTCTTGTAAGAGTTGGAGATTTGATACATGTCAATATCGCTCCAAAGGGCATCAACACTGACTATCTTGTTCTTCAGGTGAAATATTCAGAGCCTCCTGGAACAACAGAATTTCAGCTTGTAAGCATGGTATTTGGAAGAGCATTCTCACCATTCGATTTAACTAGCACATTGCAGGGATTGACTTCAGGCCAAGATATATCTGTTGCCTCAGCTAGAATACAAGACCTTGTTGTTGATAATGCAAAGATAAATACTTGTTCTATAAACAAGTTGACTGCTGGAACTCTTATGTTTGGTGGAGTGCTTGGTCCTGGAGGAGTTTGGGAGACAGCGACTGGTGGAACAAGAGTGCAATTTGACCAGAATGGCATAAAGGCATACAATGGTGCAAACCAGACAGTGGGCATCAATGCTGCTGATGGTTCTGGATTCTTTGGCTCTTCTACTGGTTCTCCTATAACTTGGAATAGCAGTGGTGTTCTAACTGTTCCAGGAGGAATAGTGGCATCAGGAATCATTGCTAGTAACATCACTGTTGGAGACCTTGCTGCTCTCAGAATGACAGCTAATGTCATAACTGCTGTGAATGGTTCTTCTCTTTATATAAATGCAGCAAGACTATATGTGACTTCGTCTACAGTATTTTATGGTGGCTACACAATAGATTCAAGTCTTACAGGTCTGGCTGTAACCTTTAGACAACCAACTCAGCCAACTGGTGGCAAGATTGGTGATATCTGGGTTGATACGGATGCAGGAGATGCGATGTACACTTGCTATAATGCAGGTCCTCCGTCATCTTGGATGCGTGCTTTCACCCAGATTGATGGTGGGTATATCACCACAGGATATATCAATACGAATAACTGTGTTGTCCAATCAGACGTAGCAGGATACAATAGAATCTTCATCGGGTGGTATCCATCATTGGGAACAAACCTGATTGCAGGATTTGATTCAAGCAATAATGCACAGTTCTATATTCGTGCAGATACTGGACAGGCATTTTGTGGTGGTGGAAGTGTTGTTTTAGATGCCAGTGGTATTAGATTGTTTAATGGTACAACATTGCTGGTAACTATGAATAGTGCAGGGATAGGCATTACTTACAATAGGCAACTCGTATTTGGAGGAGGAGCATATTCTAATGTTGGTATCTTTAGTTATGGAGGAGCTTTAACCTTCACAACTGCTGATGCTGGCATTGATTTTGCTGTTAATACAATGAAGAGACTTGGTAATACTTTGCCTGAGTCATCTTATGTAGGATATTTGGGGAGTGGAGACCATTTTTGGGGTGGCATTTACACCAATGGGATATACTGCAATGGTGCACATGATTTAATTTTTATGCTGAATAATGCAGGTGTGGCAAGACACGTATATCCAGATTGGTATGGAGTATATAATTTCGGTTCTACCTCATATTGGTGGGGACAGGTTTATGCAAGTAGATATTGGGGCAAGAATACAACTATTTCTTCTTTCTAGGAGGAGTGTATGAAAAGAACAGCTAGGAATTTGATAAAAAACATAAAGGATGAGAATGGAGTTTTTGATGTGAGCACTTTCCCAGAAGGAGTGCTTATGTCTGAGCAAGAGAAAGAGAAAGAGTTAAAGAGAGTGATAGATATTTGTGAATCAAGGAAAAGGGACTTATCATTGACGATGAGCAAGGTTACTGAGCTAAACAATAAAGATTTGGCTTGTATTGTGAATGGATTGGTAGTCCCTTCTATAGATATTCTTTCTTTGTGTGGTTTGCTCTTGAGTGCAGTTAAAGAGCTTGATAATGAAGTGATTGCACTTAGAGGATATAATGACCAGCTAGAAGCAGAGAATGCTAGACTAAAGACTAGTGGTTTGATGATAAGAGAAAAGGTTGGAGGATAATGATGTCATTAGAAGAGAAGTTAAGAGTAGCACAGGAAGATTTACAGAAGTGTGTAAATGATGTAAACATGTTTGAACAAGCAAAGCAAGAAGCTACACAGAGAGCTGTTCGAGCAGATGAGAGAGTAAAGATTTACACTGAAATGATTAAAGAGCAGAATGCTCCAAAAGAGCCAGAAGCTACAAAATAAAGGGGACTGAAATGAGGATAACATGCGAGAAATGTGGTGAAAACATATCGATGCCAAATAAGAAGCATCAGATTCGAAAGTCAGCGAACAAGAACCACAGCATTGTGACTTGCAAACATTGCGGCCATAAAAACTTTGTTGACACTGTGACAAGGTTTAATGCAAAAAGAGACTCGATGTTCCAGTCTGAATTTTAATCTATTTCGGATTAATGGTATAATAGATAATGTTGTGGGTCGTCGTCCTTGGGTTATCAACTTGAAATTGATGCGAAAGCACTTTCCCAAGGCATTTTTTATCCACCTCTTTAAAAAAGAATAGTGGGTCGAATGGTCTGGGTTATCGGTAAAGAATTGCTTTAACAAAGAAATTTGAGCAGGATTCGAGGCCTGCAGCTATACGAAAGTATGGGTTTTTCCCAGCCAAGCCTTTATCCACTTAAAAATGATGTATACTGGGTCGCTGTATTTTGGTTATCGCATTATAAGCCGTTGGTCGTTGGTTCGAGTCCAACCTCCTGCACTGATGCGGGAGTAGCTCAGATGGTAGAGCAACGTAAAACACCGAAATCGATATTTATCCAGTTTATATAGAAAATATTGTATGGGTCGATGTCTTTGGGTTATCAGGAACTGCAGGCTGCATGGTTCGAGTCCTGCCACTCCCGACGAATCGGGGTGTAGCTCAAGGGAAGAGCAGCAGTAAAAAACATCCAGAGCGAGCTTTATCCAGATTTAAAAAA
>Ga0209777_10003551_pt1 | contig 19192 bp, 14 predicted proteins | sample FrelakmetHBP12HB_FD_187147 | JGI IMG/M metagenome (GOLD analysis project Ga0209777, IMG submission 187147) | Freshwater lake sediment microbial communities from the University of Notre Dame, USA, for methane emissions studies -HBP12 HB (SPAdes)... | ecosystem: Environmental > Aquatic >...
TGCAGCGCATCTACGCTCTCGCGGACCGCCGCCTGAGCCCCAAACCGCCGACTCTGAAGCCTCGCTCGGTTACATTTTAGATGGCGCGACGGATACATGCGAAAGTTACATTCTTAGATGGCTTGACGCGCACCAGCCTTTCATGCCGCGAACATTTCTTCCTGCGTTTGGATCCAGGTTCCTGGGGGCCGTCGGGATGGGAATCTGAGTGGGAGCGGTCAAAAATGGGCAAGGCAGGTAAGGCCCGCTAACCAGTGAAGTTCACCATCACTCAGAACAAAAAAGTGTTACCACTTTTCCTCAAGAATTCGTGCTCATAATCTGGTCGTTGGCCCAATACACCGCATCGTCGATCCCGACTATGTTGCCCGCGTTCCGAGTCTCGGGCTCGCAAAATATCGTGGGTTGATTGAGAAGCAGGGCCTGGTGGCGCTCCGGGGGGGGGAGATCTTGGTCTGCTACCGGGACTACTTCACGGTCGATCCAGCAAGGCGAGGTTTCACTTCGGGCAGCACTTCCACGACCCCCCTCCTTGAACTCCTCCCGTTAGACCTGCCGCGTTGATGGGGGTTTTCCTGCTGGGCGCCTCACACGACGCAGTCCAACGCCGAGCGGGCGCACAAGGCTTGCGCCTGCACAGCGCGAACCGCGCACGCGCTGCCCGCCGACTCATTACGAAATCTTGGATTGCGTCCCACTGGGCCCAGTAGTAGCCTAGCGCAACGGGTAGTATCCCGCAGTGGCTGTCGCCGCTGGCGGAGGGTTTATGCCACGGACACATGCAAGGCGCTTGGTCACCCAGCTCGTCGCGGCGGTGTGTCTTGTAGGGGCGGGGGAACTCCGCGGGGCGCAGGCAGCTTCCAAGAAGCTAATTTCAGTCGTCGGCCAAGTGACCGCGCAAGGAGAGCGGGGTACTCCCTTCGGGGTGACTGTCTCCGTGGAAACCTACGACGGCGAGAGCGTAGCTGAGGTCGCTGCCAATGGCCAGGGAGAGTTCCGTGTCGCTCTCCTTCCCGCCGATATGCCGTACCGGCTGACGATCAAGGCCGCGGGTTACTATCCTGTTCAACAAGAATTGGACCTCTCCCACAATGCGCAAGGGACCCTTCCGATCCACCCGGTGCTCACGCCCATTCCGGGCGCCAAGCGGGCTGAGAAAGCCCCACCGACGCTCACCGACCAAAGCGCACCGCGCAAGGCCCGCAAGGCTTATGAAAAAGGTGTGAGGGCGGTCCAAGCGCACGACCTGCCCGACGCCCAGCGCGACTTTTCAGAGGCCGTCGCCGTGTATCCCTGTTATGCCCGCGCCCAGACGGGCTTGGGTGTCCTGCTCATCGGACAACGTGACTTGCCCGCCGCCGAAGCTGCACTTCACAAGGCCATCCAGTGTGACCCGAACTTCCCTCACGCTTTTGTCTGGCTCGGGCGCCTCCTGATCAGGGAGAGGAGATTCAGCGAAAGCGTGACGACTCTCCAGCAAGGGTTGCGGCTGTCTCCCAAGGCGTGGGAGCTATACGACCAACTGGCTGCAGCCCACTACAGTCTGGGGCTCTACTCGCAAGCCAGAGAGGAATGGCTCCGGGTTGAAGAGATTAATCCTGAGGCGCCGTTCGAGCTTCACGCCAGGCTCTCCATGGCCTACCTGCGGGAAGGGAATTCCCGAAAGGCCTACGCCGAGATGCAAGCGTACTTGCAGGCCGAACCCGAAGGCCGCTATGCCCCTCAACTTAAAAGCCTCGTGCATCAGCTCGAGACGGCGGGCGCGGTTCACAATCCGTCCGAACAGGCCGCACCGCCTGCCTCTCCGAAGCCTTGACCCTAGGCGGGGAAGGCCCACCGCCCGCGCCTTTTCCAGGCAGAGCCCCTAATCCGGGTTTCTCACCAGTTTTCTTGACGTGGCCCTCGAGGACCTTCGTTGGAGTCCCTATCGGCGTTGCTGCCTTTTCTGCCTTGCTCATTGGCTCGATGAATCAATGAGTCGATTTTTCTCCACGTAGATGCTCGCGGTGCGTCCGGCCAACGTGGCTCCGATCTTGCCGTCGCGCACTTGCAACGGAGGGCCGAGCCCCAGCTGGTCGGTGAGGGTCGTTCCGTTCGAGAGGCGGGCTGGGCGGACCTCCAATTCGACGGTCGCGCCCTTGACCCCGTTGTTGATGATCACGACGACTGACTGCCGGTCGGTGAGGCGCGCGTAAGCGTAAGTCTGATCGCCCACGAACAGGTCGACGAGCTTGCCCCGCCGCAAGGGCTGCAATTCCTTGCGCAATTGGGCGAGCTTGCAGACGTGCTGGAAGACCGCCTCTTCGTCCGGGGTGCGGCCTGAAGCCTCGAAGGCGTTATGCAGGTCGCCGGGCCAGCCGCCGGGGAAGTCCCGGCGATTGTCGGGGTCACCCCCGCCCGGCATGGCAATCTCGTCGCCCGAGTAGATTATGGGAACTCCGCGCGTCGTCATGATGAACGTCAGCGCCAGCTTCAGCCCGGCAACGCTGGCGCCGGGTTCGTTCATGAAGCGCGGCATGTCGTGATTGCCAATGAAAGTCACGAGCAGGTTGGGGTTCGGGTAGAGATAATCGTGAGCCAGCATGACGGCCGTCTCGCGCAGCGACTTCCCTTCTGCAAAGGCGCGCCGGATCGGATAGAGCAACGGGAAATCGAAGACCGTATCGACGCGCGAGTCCACACCGTCGAATCGCGGCTTGCCACCCTGGAAAAACGAGGTCATGGCGGGGTCTCCGTCGTAGACTTCTCCCACGACGTTGATGCGCGGATATTCGCGCTTGAGGGCGGCCATCCAGTCGTTCCAGAAGCGCCGTGGCACGTAGGGGAGCGTGTCCTCGCGGATGGCGTCAAAGCCGGCGATGCCGATCCACCAGAGCGTATTTTGAATTAGGTAACGCTCGACTTCGGGATCATCCTGGTTCAGGTCGGGCAGGATGTTGATGAACCAGCCGTCGAGTGTCGCGCTCCGGAGCTGAGCCGGCGCGTGGGGATCAATGAGCGTCCAGGTTTGCCAAGTTTCCTCGGGATGGGCAGCTTCGCTGCCGTGATACCAAGTCGGCGTGGGCGGGTCCTGGACCCAGGGATGATATGGTCCGGTGTGGTTGGCCACCTCATCCTGGATGACCTTCATACCCAGCTTGTGGGCATCGTCCACCAGCTCACGCAGCTTCGCCAGGTCGCCAAAATGCTCCTCCACGCCGTAGAAATCAACCGCGCCGTAGCCGTGGTAGTCCGTAATCGCCTGGTTGTCGTAACGCTCGCGCTCATTCAGATGGTTCACGTTGTCGTAGATCGGAGTCAGCCAGAGCGCGGTTCCTCCAAGCTGCTTCAGGTAGGACAAATGATTGATGATGCCCTGTAGGTCGCCGCCATGATAGTAGCGGGGCTTGGAACGATCCAGCAGTCCGGGCGACTGAGGAGGATCGTCATTCGAAGGGTCGCCGTTGGAGAAACGGTCCGGCATGATCTCGTAGATGAAGTCGTCCGGGGAGAACCCCTGGAAACGGCCATTGCGCGGCAAGGGCGCGAGCACGTCGAAAGGGAAGTCGGTCGAAGCGGCGGCATTGGTCATCTTGAGTGAGCGCCGTCCCGGCTTCGTGCTGCGGTCAATCGTTAAGTCTAGGAATAAGTAAGAGCCGGCGGCGTTCGAGTGAACATTGCTCGCCCTGAGGTCAGTGCCTTGCGGCTCCACGCGAGCGCCGGAAAGGTTGCGCCCGCGAATGAGCAGCCGGACGGGATTGATCGAGTGGCCCACCCACCAGTTGGGCGGCTCAATCTTGAGGACCTCTGGCGCGCCCTCAGCCCTCGGCTTGGGCGGCGATGCGGCACCCCCGGGGCAGACGAGCCCGCTCAGAACGACGAGCAGTAAAGCATGGCAGCAGGCAATGTGAAGCTTGTGCATGTGAGAACGGTGGCTGCCGGCCTCGGTTTCTCCTTCTCCGGCCTCTCGTCACTGGCCGCTAATCGCTGCTTCTGCTTTTGCGGACGGCGCTTCTTCCCGCGCGACGTCGACAACTCGTTTCATCAAGAACGCCGCCAGGATCAAGAAAAACCCGCCGGCCACTACGGCCGCCACCCGATTGTTGTGCAGCAAATGCAACATGACCCAGCCAAACAAGAGCGAGGCCGTGATCTCAGGAATGGTAATGAAGAAGTTGAAGATGCCCATATAAACGCCCGTCTTCTCGGCCGGCAGCGAGCCGGCGAGGATGGCGTAAGGCATGGCCAGGACACTCGCCCAGGCGATGCCCACCCCGGTCATGGAAAGCAACAGCAGGTACTGGTTGTGGACCACGGCCACGGACAACAGTCCCGCCGCGCCGCACAGCAGGCAGAGGCTGTGCGTCATTTTGCGGCCGAGCGCCCGCGCCAGAGCCGGCAACACGAAGGAGAAGACGAAGCAGACGCCAGAGTACAACCCAAAACAGATGCCCGCCCACTCCACGCCCCGAGTATAAACGGGTGAAGTCTCGTCGGCAGCGCCAAAGACGTTGTGGGCCACCGCGACGGGGAAATAGAGCCACATGCAGAAGAGTCCCAGCCAAGTGAAGAGTTGGACCCACGCCAGTTGCTTCATGGTCGCAGGCATGTTCCCAATCGACCGGAAGATCTCCCCCGCGTTGTCAAAGAAGCCGGACTTCGCCTGCTTCATCTTCGCAAAAGCCGCGGGATCGTCAGGCGGATACTCCCTCGTGCTCACGATCGTCCAGATCACAGCGCCGAGGAAAGCTATGGCTCCCACATAGAAAGAAAGTCGCACCGTGAGGGGGATGGTGTGGCCCGTCGCTGGGGCGTTCTGAACGTGGAACAGATTCGTCATCATCCAGGGCAGTGCCGAGGCCACGACCGCGCCGAGCCCGATAAACAGGCTCTGCATGGCAAAGCCCCGCGTGCGTTGCTCCTCGGGCAGTAGGTCCGCCACGAAGGCTCGAAAGGGCTCCATGCTGACGTTGATGGAGGCGTCCATAATCCAAAGCAGCCCAGCCGCCATCCAAAGTGCGGAGCATTGGGGCATCAGGATCAGGGCCGCTGAGGCCAGAAGCGCCCCGGTCAGGAAGTAGGGGCGGCGCCGGCCCAGCCGGTTCCAAGTGCGGTCGCTCATGTGCCCGATGATCGGCTGGACGATCAAGCCGCTCAAAGGCGCGGCCAGCCAGAGGATGGGTATCTGGTCCGGGCGAGCGCCGAGGTACTCGTAGATGGCGCTCATGTTCGCCATTTGCAGGCCCCACCCAAACTGGATGCCGAGAAATCCGAAGCTCATGTTCCAGATCTGCCAGAAACTCAATCGCGGTTTGTCCATAGATTTTAGCCGCCGGCGTGCGAAGCAGTGGCTAGTGACCAGTCGTTAGTAAAGAGAACCGTGGGACGATGGATGCCGAAAGATGAATTGAAAAAACGCGAAGGCTGGACCCCTGACCTACGAGCGACTGAAGGACCGAGAAACTCATCCTGCGTCCTTTATCGTCTTTCTTCACTAGCCACTACCCGCCAGTCACTACTTCAAGGCCCGGTCATAGATTACGGTCAACTCTCGCAAGCGCTCGCCGATTTCCGGCGTCAGTTGATCTGCCGTAAATCGCCACCGCCAGTTGCCGTTGGAGGTGCCGGGCAAGTTCATCCGCGCTTCGCTGCCCAAACCCAGGACGTCCTGGAGTGGGATGATCGCCCAATCGGCCACCGAGGCCAAGATAGCGCGGATGAGCACCCAGTTCATCTCCCGCCCGTCTGTTCCCAGGTACTTGAGTGCAGACTCTCTTTCTGCCCGGATGTTCTCCGCCGTGCGCGTGCTGTCACCGATGCCGCTCGAGGTCCACCAGCCGACCGTCGTATCATTATCATGCGTGCCGGTATAAACCACAAAGTGCCGGCTGTAGTTGTGCGGCTTGAAGTCGGGTGCCTGAGGGTCCGTGCCGAAGGCGAACTGGAGGATTCCCATGCCGGGAAAGCCGAATCGGTCGCGCAGCGCCTCGACCTCGGGCGTGATCACACCGAGGGTCTCGGCAACGATGGGCAGGTCAGGGAGCGTTTTCTGGAGGGCATCGAACAACTCGGCACCCGGCGCCTTTACCCAGTGGCCATTGATCGCGGTCTTCTCTTTGCCGGGGATCTCCCAGTAGGCTTCGAACCCGCGGAAGTGGTCGAGGCGGATGATGTCTACCAGCCTCAAGATCGATCGAAAACGGTCAATCCACCAAGCATAGCCCGTCTCGGCCATCACGTCCCAGCGGTAGAGCGGGTTACCCCACAGTTGTCCGGTGGCGCTGAAGTAGTCGGGCGGAACTCCAGCCTGCACGTACGGGTTGCCCTCGGCGTCGAGGTGGAACAGTCCCGGTTGGGCCCAGACGTCCGCACTGTCGTGAGCGACGAAGATGGGGATGTCGCCCATGATCTGAATTCCCCGATCGTGGCAGTAGGCCTTGAGCTCTGACCAGTGCTTGAAGAACTGATACTGAAGATACTTCTGGGTGTTAATGGGTTCCGTCAGGGCCGCTTCCCAACGCGCAAGCGCCGCTGGCTGGCGTGTGGCGATGTCACGCTCCCACTTGTTCCACACCGCTTCCCCGCCGTGCGCTTCCTTCAAAGCCATGAACAGAGCGTAGTTGTCGAGCCAGGGAGCGTTTTGCCGGCAGAATGTCTCGAAGTCCTCGCGCCGCGCCGGAGAAGCGCGGGTCAGGAAGTTCTTGGCCGCCTTTTTGTGAAGCGGGCGTCTGTGTTGGATGACCCAGCCGAAGTCTGCTTGGCGATCCGGAAACGCTGGGAGATCGTCTGCCAAGTCGCTCGGCGAGAGGTCGCCCTCCGCAACCAGTTTTTCAAGGTCCACCAACAGCGGATTCCCGGCAAACGCCGAGAAACACTGATAGGGCGAATCCCCGTAACCCGTCGGACCCAGAGGGAGCACCTGCCAAACTTGCTGTCCGGCGCTAGCGAGGAAATCCGCGAAACGATAGGCTTCGGGACCGAGGTCACCGATACCGAGTCTTCCGGGCAGCGACGTCGGATGGAGCAGGATGCCGCTACAACGGGAGGGCTTCATGCGTGAATCCTACGATGTTTCGTGAACTCGCACAAGGCAGAATCCATACCCAGGGCTGTGCCGGTGGCTGATTCCCGATGGAAGAATCGCGGTCCGAAACGCGAGGGACCGAACCTTGCCCAGTGACTGCCGGTTCCAGGCGGACCGCGGGGCTAAGCGACCGCCAATTCGGCCATATCCTTAACTGAGCACGTCATTCCGCCGAAGCGTGGCACGCCATCTGACATCCCGCGCATGCATCCACGTCGATACGACGCGAACCCCATCCGGCAATGTTTGCCTCGCTGAAAACAGCGAGCGTGGAATGAATGTGGTCGCAGACCATGCCGACCAGAGATAGTATCCCGGAGTTCCCGAAGTTCCCTCGAGTAGCTATGCTTTAGCTTGCAGGAATATCCATGAGAATCCCCAAGAGAGACAGGTGAGACAGGAGACTAAAACCAAAAAGTCCCGCAACTCTCTTGGGGGATTTAGATCTGTCAGATTTTATGAGAAATTCCTTGAGAGATGGTGCCGAAGAGAGGACTCGAACCTCCACGCCCTGACGGGCACTACACCCTGAATGTAGCGCGTCTGCCAATTCCGCCACTTCGGCACTTCAAGATTGAAGCGGAAACCAATGACCGGCGGCGTCCCGCCTAAAGCAAGGTTCGCCGCTCAGGCCTCGAATTGCCATCGTGCCATCCGGCTCGGTTTCTGTCAACCCCACCTGCTATAATCTCGCCCTCGCAAGGCGGCCCCTGGCCGCAATCCGCCGGTTGACGGATAGGGCAGCAGGGGCTCCGTTTCGACGTTGCTGAGGGACAGCGAGGCTTCGATCCGTCAGCTGACGGACTCAGCCTCCCTGAGCGAAGTCGAAGGGAACCCGCCGCTGCATTGCGTCCACCGAGTTTTTCAGCGACGTGATCGAGAAAGAATGTAACAGCCGAGGTGCCGCTATGACCATGGCGAGGTTGTTTTTCCCGATTAAACGCTTCGGGTTTGTGGTTGCCCTGCTCGGCTTGCTTGCTCCAGGCGGGACGCGGGCGCAGACAGGCCAGTCCCCACCTGTCGACAAGGTCAGGGCGCCGAGCCAAATTGAGGGGCAGCAACCCTGGCGCTCCCAGGGAATCGTTAATGACGCCTCGAGTCCTTCCGCCAAGTTGCATTCCGTTCCCATCCGTGCCGTCAAGATGGGAGAGGGATTTTGGCTCGAGAGGATGAAAACAAACAGCGAGAAGAGCCTTCCGAGCATGCTCGCGCTCCTGGAAGAGCACGGCAGGGTGGACAACTTCCGCCGCCTCGCCGGCCGTAAGAATTTGTCACAAAAGGGGCCTGTCTATGCCGACTCCGATGTTTATAAATGGATGGAAGCGGTGGGGTACGTATTGCAGTCCGGCGACCAACCGCAACTTCGCGCCACGCTCGATAAGCTCATTGACGACGTGCTGGCCGCGCAGGAGCCCTCGGGCTACCTGAACACGTATTACGTCGGTGAGCGGGCCGCCAAGCGATTCACTGAGATGTACCGCAGCCACGAGCTCTATTGCCTGGGACACCTCTTGCAAGCGGGGATTGCGTGCTACCGCGCCACGGGCGAGCGCAAGCTGCTGGACGGCGGCATCAAGTACGCGAACTATGTTGTCGAGAAATTCGGGCCGGAGAAGACCCCCGCGCTCACCGGACACCCTGAACTCGAAATGGCGTTGGTGGAGCTTTATCGCACCACGGGCGACAAGCGTTACCTGGATTTCGCCGGGTATCTTTTCAGTGGTGAGCAACTGCGCCTGCAACTGACCGATGACCAGGTGCGGTACATGTTCAGCGGTATCCCCTTCACCTCACGGCGGGAGTTGGAGGGACATGCGGTGCGGGCCCTCTATGCGTGCAGCGGGGCCACCGATTACTACCTCGAGACGGGCGATGCCGAATATCACGAGACGCTCGACCGCCTGTGGCAAGACCTTAGCGGCCGCAAGATGTACATCACCGGAGGGGTGGGCTCGGAAGCGGAGTTCGAGGGCATCGGCGCGCCCTACGATCTCCCCAACGAGCACGCCTATGCCGAGAGCTGCGCCGCCATCGCGAACTTCATGTGGAACTGGCGAATGCTGCTCGCCAGCGCCCAGGCCCGGTACGCGGACGTGATGGAGCGAGCCCTGTACAACGGAATCAATTCCGGCATGTCGCTGGATGGAACGCTCTACTGTTATCGGAATCCCCTGGAATCGCGTGGAAATGAGGACATTCGAAATCCCTGGTACGACACCACCTGCTGCCCGCCAAACCTGGAACGCACTTTCGCGGCTCTCCCCGGCTACCTCTACGCGACCGGCCCCGCGGGCGTTTACGTTAACTTCTATCATACCTCGACGCTTCACTGGCCTCTGGAAGATGGTAACGACCTCGAACTCCGCCAGGAAACAAAGTACCCGTGGGAAGGCGAGGTGCTCTTGACCGTCACGCCCCACAAGCCCGCGGAGTTTCGCCTTGACCTGAGAGTTCCCGAATGGTCGCGACAGACAAAGGTTATCGTAAACGGGAAGCCCGCCCCCGGAACCCCGAAGCCGGGCGAGTACTTCCAGGTCCAGCGCATGTGGAAACCGGGGGACACCGTCCGGTTGCAATTCGATATGACCCCGCGCGTGATCGCTGCGAATTCTCGCGTGCGGGAGGACTTGGGCAGAGTGGCCGTGCAACGCGGCCCTCTGGTGTATTGCCTGGAGCAGATGGACCTGCCCGAGCGGGGCTCCATCTTCGATTTCGCGCTTCCGCTGGGCGCCGACCCGAGCAAGGATTTCACAGCCCAGTTCCGGCCTGAAATGCTCGGCGGCATCGTGATTCTGCGGCATAAGGGCGTGGCGAGAGCGAAAACCTATTCCGAGCTGCCGTTGTATGGAAACCTGGAGAGGCCAGGCGTCGAAGCAGGCCACGAAGTTGAATTGACCTTTATCCCTTATTACGCCTGGGCGAATCGCTTGCCGGGCCCCATGGAGGTTTGGGTTCCTTACCGCTCCGCAGCCCCGCGTGCGGGAGCGCCGAATGTCTCGACGCAGTGAAGTCCCACCCGCCTGATGTGCGTTCACTCGGGCGCATTGGCTTGTTCATTTCAAAGGGGATAGCGGCTGGGTTTTGGAAAAACGGGATTTTCCTGTTCAAGGGGGGGACAATATTTCGTCTTGACAACGCCCCCCCCCAAGCGTTAGCCTTCATTCGTTTCCACAATTGATATATCGGCGCGGAGGTGAAACCGATGCCGATCCAATCTCCCGAAACCAAAATAAATCCGCTTCCCAAGCGCAGCTACGCTGGAGCCGGCTTTTGCCTCCGGCAGTGTTGGCAATCCTCGCGGTCGTCGCGCTGGTCATGATGGCGCAACCCGCGTCGCCTCAACTGGAATCATCGTAGACGCAAACCACCGCCGCGGCGGTGCCGGCTCCTCAGCCCGATCCGCCGGGCAGCATTGACGGCGCCAAGAATCCCGAGCTGATTCCGAACGAGGAGGCTTACCAAGTCGTGTTCCTTGGATTTGCCGAGCACGAGAATGCTACCGAGGCCGAGAAAACGCGTTTCCATGTCAAGATCGCGGCTGCGGGACTTAGCGATGACGACGAGCAGGCGCTCTTCACCGTCCTCGCCGCCTTTCGAAAGCATAAGGAGGCCCTGCAGGCTCAGGCGAGCGCGATTATGGCCCGAGACCCATTCCCCCAAGCCGGCTCGGTTGATTACCAGGAACTCCTCGACCTGACTAACCAGCACAAGACGGTCTTTGCCGAGGCGATGTCTGCTGTGCCGGCGGGATTGAGTGCGGATGGGGTGGCGAAACTTGATGCTTACGTCAAGGGCCAAAAGCGGGGCATGAAGTATGTTCCGGACATGCAGCCGCCGAATTGATCTGGTCTCGTTTAGCTCCGCGCAATTCCGGGGCCGGACAATATCGCTCGCGTGAGAGCGGACCCCGGACGCTGGTGTAGAATGGAGAGGAGCAAGCCATGATAGCCACACAGAGGACAGGGTCGCGAGAAACAGGGTGGACAAATGCCTTTCCTGGCCTTTGGGCTCGGCGCTTTCGTCGTCGCGTTCACCCTTCTGACCTCAGTGCCGTTGCACGCCGACACGTTCTACTCAGGGGCAGCGGTGCATAGCGATGGATCCGTTTACTCCTGGGGCGTCACTTCCGCCTGCTCGATGTCCAGCCACACCACCCACATGAGCTCGACGCTCACCAGTCCAAGGGGCGGCAAGCCAACAGCTCAGCAAGCGACGGTTGCTCCAGCCGGGTTGACCTCAGCTTGGCCGCCGACCTCACCGACTTGGGGACGTACTCGGTTGTCAGTTACTCGTGGGCATTCTGTCCGGTGCTAGGCCGGTGGTTTTGGAATGGATGTGGGAGCACGGCCTCGGTGTCGATCGGTTACTCTGACAACTGGTACGACTATTATCACTACGACGAGGCAGTATGCGGGGTGGCCCCAAATGAGTATTTGATCCATACTCCATGCCAGAGCTCCTGCAACCGTAACGGGTTTTGCGCCCGCACGTTCAAAAATCGTGTCCTTGAGGCCTATTACTATTATGCCGACGTCAGTTCGGTTAGGATCTGCCTCTATCAGGAGGAGATAGGTCAGTACCCGCCGGGGACACCCGAAACCTGCAGCGATAATCCATAGGGCGGCGTTTTGGTGGCCATGACCGGCGGGCACCCCACGCACGTGCAGCGATAATTGAGGAGCAGAATCTTCCATGCGCAGCAAATCCCCCCCCTGGCCAGGGACTGCGACCAAGCCGAGGGGGGTTGTCGGGTTGGTTGCTCCGCCACGGATGGGGCATGAGCCCCCGACAGGCGGCTCCTGCGGCGAACAGAATTTCCCCCTGGGGCTTCCGAGCGCATCCACTGGTTGCACGTCCGTGGGGTCACGGTCCAGGCGTGCTCATGCGGGTACATTATATGGATCCCGTGGTGAACAAGCGTGTCAGGGCCCTCTGGCTTCCCGGGCTGGCAGCCGTCATCCTTGCTCAAGTCCTCCCTAGAATCCTCTTGTGGGGGGAGCTACTCTCTGGTTTGCGGATCATGATACGCTGCGGACCTTTGTGGCTGGCGTTCTTCCTTCCGTGGCTCTGGGGATTGGTGGCGGTCGGCGGCTTGGCGGCGTATTGGTCCCGACGGGCGGGCGGTGGAGTATGCGAACGAGTGCTCGCCAGCCTCTTCCCCGCCTTCGTTCAGTTGGTTCACTGCGCCGCGATCCCGCACTATCCCTGGCCGGGAGAACCCCGTGCCACGTGGGGCCCCCATATCTCCGCATACATCAACCTGGTAGTTGCCCCATCGATATTCTTGCTTCTGGGGACTATACCATTCCTGGGACCTGGCCAGGGCAAAAACCCCGCACCATAAAAACGTCCACCGTCAGCCGCCCTTTTGCGGGCCCGAGCGGGGCGACGTTCTTGGACTCGTGGTGCGGCAGGGCATGTGCCTGACAGCCGTAGGCGTCATCGTTGGCCTCGGAGGTGCCTGGGGCCTGACCCGCTTCCTGACGAGCTTTCTCTTTGGCGTCCGTCCGACCGACTTGGTTACCTACGCGGTGGTTTCGCTTGTGCTGGTCACGGTGTCGATGTTGGCTTGCTACACCCCTGCCCGGCGAGCAGCGAAGGTCGATCCCATGGTGGCGCTGCGACATGAATGAATCTGTCGGGTGATCGGTGCATTCGGGAGATTGCCTCGCGGCGCTTTCACGAGGTTTGAGGGGGCGATTCAGCGCGCCAGAATCCAACGGATGAGCAGCCCCAGGCCGGCTAGAAACTTCACGCCGTCCAGCCCCGTGTAGGCGCCGTGCAGCGCCCAGAAGCGCGGCATGATGGGAGGCGGAGGCGTTCGCGGGACGAAGTCCATGCTCCGGCCCAGCGAAATCATCCAGGGTGTGACTACCAAGGTCAGCACCAAGGCCACTGCCAGCATGCCGCAGACCACTCCCACCGCGATGGCGTCCCGCGGAGCTTGCTGCCAAAGCAGCAGGAAAAGAATCAGACCGAGCAGAATTTGTACCCCGCCATGCCCCCAGAAAAAGGTACGATTGATTTCCGACGCCAAATAGCGCAAGACATCGCGGGTCTGACCCTCACCCAGGCTCTTGGTGGCTTCCGAGAACTGAGCCTTCGGCGATTTCAAAACACGCTCAACCGTGGCAAACGACTGGGTGGCTGCGAACCACATGAAAAGGGTGGCCGCCTGCCAGACGCTTAAAATCGTGATGGCTAGTAAATGAGTACGCGCCATTTCGCTACCTTTACTGTCAGGCCTTCGTGCTCGTAAATGGGTTAAGAGGCCCCTAGCAAAGTCGACAGTCGAAGGTCGAAAGTCGAAAGCCTTGACCTTAGACCTTAGACCTTTGACTTTCGACAGTGAATTCTACGGATGTCTCAACCCTCCACCTTGCTTATCACCCCGCGGTTCAGTTAAGCTTGCGCCCGCATTATAACGCAGCGCTTCGGGTTTCCTTTCGACTTTCGGTCCTTCGCTGCGCTCAGGACAAGCGCTTCGACTATCGACTTGTAGCTTATCCTCGAGGGCGTCGTGACCCAGGCATACGATGTTGTGATCATCGGCGGCGGGCATAACGGGCTGGTGGCCGCGGGCTACTTAGCCGGCGCGGGGCTCCGCACCCTGGTACTCGAAAGCCGTCAGGTGGTCGGGGGAGCCTGCGTGACGGAGGAGGTTTTTCCCGGCTTCAAGGTCTCCACCGCATCTTATCTTTGCAGCCTGCTCCAAGAAAAAATCATTGAGGACCTGGAGCTGGCCAAGTACGGCTACCAGGTTTTCCCCAAGGACCCTGCCTTCTTCAGTCCATTTCCCGACGGCCGCTACCTGATCCTGTGGTCAGACACGCGCCGGACCTGCGAAGAGATCCGGAAGTTCTCGGCGCGAGATGCCGAGGCCTATCCACGCTATGAAGAATTCCTGGAACGCCTGGCGCAGTTCGTCGAGCCTCTCTTGCTCGAAACGCCCCCTGACGTTACCCGGCGCACCCTTGAGGACTGGTGGCGGCTGGCGGGGCTGGGTCGCCGGCTCCGGAAGATGCCCGACGAGGAATTGATCGGGCATCTCCGCATCCTGACCGAAAGCGTGAAGGATTTTCTCGACCCCTGGTTTGAATCCGAGCAGCTCAAGGTGGCGCTGGCCACGGACGGCGTCATCGGGACGAGCGGCGGCCCTTACACCCCCGGCACCGCCTACGTCCTCTTCCATCACTGCATGGGCGGCGTAGGAGGGAAGCGCGGTCTTTGGGGATTCGTGCGCGGCGGGATGGGAGGCGTCACGCAGGCTCTGGCGGCCTCCGCGCGCGCCCGCGGCGCGGAGATTCGCACCAACGCGCGAGTTGAGCGCATTATAACGAACAATGACCTCGCTACCGGAGTGGTTCTGGAGGGCGGAGAGGAAATTCGCGCCCGAGCCCTCGCCTCCAATGCCGACCCCAAGCGCACTTTTCTCAAGCTGCTCGACCCGAGCTGCCTGGATCCGGAGTTCCTGGCCGCCGTCCGAGTGCTCAAAATGCAAGGCTGCTGCATGAAGATCAATCTGGCGCTCGATGGTTTGCCGGATTTCCGGTGTCTGCCGGGCTCCTCTCTGGCCCCTCATCACAAAACCACCCTTCATATCTGCCCCACACTCGAATACATCGAACGCGCCTACGACGACTCGAAATATGGACGGCCTAGCCAGCAGCCCATGCTTGAAATCACCCTTCCCACCACCTACGACTCTTCGCTCGCGCCGCCGGGCAAACATCTGATGAACATCTTCCTCCAATACACGCCTTACTCGCTCTCTCCCCAATGCGCCCGCGACTGGCACTCCCTCAAGGAAAGTTACGCTGACCATGTGATGGATATGATTGAAGAATACGCCCCGGGCTTCAAGGACCGCATCCTGCACCGGCACATCCTTTCGCCCCTCGACCTCGAAGAGCAGTATGGCCTGACGGGCGGAAACATCTTCCACGGGGACATGAGCGTGGACCAGCTTTACTTCCTGCGCCCGGTCCCGGGCTGGGCCAAGTACCGCACGCCGATCCGCGGCTTGTACCTTTGTGGGTCCGGAACACATCCTGGGGGCGGAGTCATGGGTGCTCCCGGGCACAACGCGGCGCGGGAAATCCTCAAGGATTGGAAAAAGTTGAAGCGTTCCTAACTATAGGCTTCACTGTGGCCCCTGGCGCGTCGTAACGGGGCGAACGCACAGGCGTGAGCCCCGTGCTGCCTCGTCAATCACCACTCATCACTTGTTACCGTTCCTGAAACCCGATATTCTGAGTTCGCCGGTCGGAAGCGCTTCTCTATTCCTCGCTCCCTTGCTCTTCCGGCCTTGAAGCAGGCGCAAACGCATGAAGCGAGTCTTGATTCTTCACTATCACGAGATCTGGCTAAAAGGCGGTAACAAGAACTATTTCCTGAGCCGCTTGCGTTCTGCGATCAAGCAGAGCACCGCAGACCTTCCGGTGGCGTCGCTGGAGAGCGTTGCGGAGCGTTTATTGCTCACCCCGGACAACGCGGAGGCCGTGCCGGCTCTCCGGGAGCGTTTGCGGCGGGTTTTTGGAATTGCTTACATTGCGATGGCGCGCGAAGTGCCGAACTCGCTCCTTGAGCTCGGCGCGGCGGCCTGCGCATTGATGGCCGAAAAGCCTCTCCGCAACTTCGCGGTGCGGGCAAAGATTGCCGACTCCGGCTTCGGAATGCATACGATGGAAGTCGAGCGGCATCTCGGGCGCGCCATTTTGGATCATCTGCGCGCGCGGGATCCAAGCGTGCAGGTGAAGCTCCGGGACCCGGAGGTAACCTGCTGGGTGGAGGTCGTCCCCGGGAGAGCACTCCTCTATACCGAACGTGTGGAAGGCGCGGGCGGCTTGCCGCCAGCTACCGGCGGGCGACTGCTGGTGCTGCTTTCCGGTGGATTTGATTCCGCGGTGGCCGCCTACAAGATGATGCGGCGCGGGTGCCACGTCACGTTCGTACACTTCTACGGCAGCACCTCGCCTTCGGGGAACTCCTCGCGGGGCGTGGCGGAAGAAATTGTGCGCGTCCTCACTCCTTACCAGTTCACTTCGCGCCTCTACCTCGTTCCCTTTGACGCCATCCAGCGGAGGATCGTCGCCGGCGCCAGCGAGAGCTATCGTGTTTTACTCTACCGGCGGATGATGGCGCGAATCGCGCAGGAGATTGCACGCGCGGAGCGGGCCCTGGGGCTCGTCACCGGGGACAGCGTCTCCCAGGTCGCATCGCAGACGCTCCACAACCTCGCCGCCCTCGATCGCGGCTTCGACCTGACCATCTACCGGCCCCTGGCCGGCGACGACAAAGCGGAGATCCTGCGCTGGGCGCGGCAAATCGGGACTTACGAAATTTCTTGCCAGCCTTTCGAGGACTGCTGCCCGCGCTTCATGCCGCGCTCGCCCGCCCTCTTCGCTCGCCCTCAGGAGCTTCAACGGGCCGAAGCCGCGCTGGATATCGAAGCGTTGGTCAAGATGGGACTGGAGGCGACGACAGCGGTAGATTGGAAGTTCGAAGCCGGAGCGATAACGGTTCGCGAGGGTCTGCCGCGCCGCTTCGAGAGGCTCCTCAGAGATCGCCTCACGCTGCCTGCCCCGCCGGACCGCCCGCCTGAAATCGCGAGTCCTCTGAAAGCTGAAACTTAGTGCGCCCTTGACGCGGCCGTGCACCTCGCTTCATTGACGCCCCTCCTCAGGGGGCCTATAATCTGTTTTGCAGAAATGAAGAGTCACACGGTGAAAAGCCTTTTCTTTGCGGTCATTCTCTCTTGCGCTCTGAGTGGGTGGCTTGCGGCCCAGAACCCCGAGGCCGGCTCGCGCCCCTCTTCCACCCAGACACTGAGTGACGCGCAAAGAATCCGTGTGCGCGTTGACCTTGTGAACGTCCTGCTGACCGTGACGGATAAGAAGAACCGTATGGTCCTCGACCTCACGAAGGACGATTTCAGCGTCCTCGAGGACAGGACGCCACAGACGATCCGCTACTTCAGCCGTGAAACCGACCTGCCCTTGCGCATCGGGGTCTTGATTGACACCAGCAACAGCATTCGCGAGCGGCTGCACTTCGAGCAGGAGGCCGCCATCGATTTCCTGAACGCGGCCCTGCGCCCGGGTAAGGATCTGGCTTATGTGGTGGGGTTCGATGTAGAGCCGCAGCTCGTGCAGGACTACACGGATAACGTTGAGAAGCTCTCAGACGGGATTCGGGGCCTTCAGGCCGGCGGCGTGACCAGCCTTTATGACGCCATGTATTTTGCCTGCAAGGAGAAAATGCTCTTCTTCCCGCCGCCGGAACCCTATCTCCGGCGCGTCATGATTATCGTGAGCGATGGGCAGGACAACCAGAGCGAGCGCACGCGCGAGGAAGCTCTGGCGATGGCGCGGCGCGCCGAGGTGACGATCTACGCGATCAGCACCAACCGAACTGGCTCGCCGGGCAAGGGCGATAAGATCTTGCGAAGGCTGGCGGAAGAAACCGGGGGCCGAGTCTTCTTCCCCTTTGAAGCGAGTGAGCTGGCCGCAAGCTTCCAGGAGATCGCCCGCGAACTCCGCAGCCAGTACAGTCTGGCCTACATCTCCACCAACGCCGCCCACGACGGAACTTTCCGCAACATTACCATCGAGCCCGCGGACAAAGCTCTGCGCGTGCGCGCCAAGTCCGGGTACTTTGCCCCTTCTCCGGATCAAGTGCCAGCGACCAAATAACTGGTTACAGGGGACAGGACGAAGAACGGAAGTAGCAAGTAGCCAATAGTACTAGGGGTCGCTATTCGCTACCGCCCAATTCCTATTTGCCATTTCCGCTTTTTTCTGTTCCCTGTCCCCTGTAACCTGTACCCTGTTCCCTAGTCTGCGGGTGCGTAATAGCCGCGCCGGGCCTGAACCTTATAGTCGCTGTTGCGGGCCTGGACGTGGATTTTGCGGAATGATCCGTCCCGTGTGTTGTTGCTGGGAGTGTAGCCGAGCAGGTATTGTGTGCGGAGCTCGTTGGCGATCTGTTGAAAGGCCAAGGCCGTCTCGCCGGGCTTGCCCACTTTGATCACGCGTCCTCCCGTTTCTTCCGAGAGTTTTTTCAAGACCGACTCGCCGGAATAGCCCATTCCCATGCTGGCGTAGAAGATGCGATCGCTGATGTCGATGGAATAAATGATGACGTCCGATTTTTGTGCGGAGGAAAGTGCGGCATCGAGCTTTACCATGCTCCCCTGATCCTCCCCGTCCGTGAGCAGGATCACAACTTTCCGCCCGATCTCGTTCTTCAGGAGCTCATTTGCGGCCAAGTACACGGCGTCATACAGATGGGTGCCGCCGGGGTCCTGCGCCGTCGGGAGGGGGCTCGGCAATACCCCGCGGGCTCCACCGTTGATCTGGGTCTCGTCCACGGCGCGCGCTAGGGAGTGGATGTCCGAAGTGAAATCCTGGAGCAACTCCACTTCCGGATCGAAGTGGAGAACGAAGGCCAAATCCTTCGGGCGCAGAACCTGCCGGAAAAATGCCTTGGCTTCTTCTTTCTCGATGCCCAGCACGCGCTGCTGGCTGGGACTGGTGTCGACCAGAATCCCCAAGGTCAGGGGAGTGTCGGTCTCGCGGGAGAAGTAACGAATCTCCTGCGACTGCCGGTCCTCTTCCACCCCAAAATCTTCTTTGTTCAGGTTCGGAATGAGGTGACCTTTCTTATCCCTCACCACAGCGTAAACGCTCACGACACTGGTGTAGACCTTCAAGGTCTGCGGGGAAGTGGGCTGCTGGGGTGTTTCCTGCGCCCCCCCCTGTGCAGCCACCAGCACCGCGCACACCAGGAGCGCCACACGGCGAATGGCCTTGCCGGAAAGGCGGGACCACCAGGCCCCTCGCCACGACTGCATTTTCAAATTGTCCTCCCTCTAATGTTGGTTAGATGCAGAAGCTCGCCCTCACGTCCTGAGCTCTTTCTTTATCTGTCGCCTCTTCCTTTGGGGATCGCTGCGCCCGCTATCTCCATTCTACCCTCTGGCCATCAACAAAACGAGCTAGCGTATCGAGACGTGTTAAATGTAACCGGTGAGGTGCCGTCGAGACATTTAAGAATGTAACCCGTCGCGCCGTGGGAGGTGTAACCCGAATGCAGGGACGTGGAGGAGGGTTACGATGAGCCACCGAT
>Ga0209777_10003552_pt1 | contig 19188 bp, 18 predicted proteins | sample FrelakmetHBP12HB_FD_187147 | JGI IMG/M metagenome (GOLD analysis project Ga0209777, IMG submission 187147) | Freshwater lake sediment microbial communities from the University of Notre Dame, USA, for methane emissions studies -HBP12 HB (SPAdes)... | ecosystem: Environmental > Aquatic >...
CGAGAAGTGGACAGTAGCTGGTCCGTGGAGTGGTGAAATCATTGCTGGGAAGATTTACGGCCGCGGCTCCACCGACATGAAGGGTGGGGTCGCGGCTGCTGTTTTTGCCATGAAGGCGCTGCTGAAATCCGGGTATCGCCCAAAGGGGGATGTGTTCATCCAGAGTGTGGTTGGGGAAGAGACCATGGAGACCTCTGCGGGAACCGGGGCAGCGCTTGAGCGCGGCTATAGAGCCGACGCGGCTATCGTCTGCGAACCGTCGAGCCCGCCCCATAAACTATCCATCAATATTGCATCGCCAGGCCTGGTCTTGATGCAGGTCAAAGTAAAAGGCAAGGCAGCGCACATCTCAATGCGCAATGAACTGATCAGGCCTGGAGGCCTGGGGGCTGCCGTGGGCGTATCAGCCATTGACAAGGCGTTCTTGATATACCAGGCTCTGCTCAAACTGGAGGAGGAATGGGGGCAGACGAAACGCCACCCTGCTTTCACTCGTCCTGGCCATTTCGTCCTTTTCCCCGAGGTTATCCAGGGTGGGGACATATTGGCAGCTTCCATCCCTGAGGAATGCTCCATGATCTACATCATCTGGCATCCTCCGCAGGATACCGCGGATGGTGTGGCCGAGGAGATTCAAGCTCATATAGCGCGCTTTGCGCAGACCGATCCCTGGCTGCGTGAGAACCCGCCCGAGGTGTATGTGCCCTTGTTTAGCTGGCCGCCATTCGAGACTTCGCTAAAGGAACCCATCTGCAAAGCTGCCGCGGCAGCGAGCGAGGCGGTCTTCAATCGACCAGCAAGCCTGTACGGTTGCGGCTACACGAGCGATGCCAGTTTCATTCGGCAGGCAGGAATTCCGACAATCGTGATGGGTCCGGGCACCCCCGAGGTAGCGCACGGCTTTAATGAGTACGTCGCGATTCGGGATCTCCTGGATGCGGCCAAGCTATATGCCATGACCATCGTCGAATGGTGCGGTATCTAAAGGGCATGTCAGATCACCTGGCTGACTCAATTGCTCGCCTATTTTGCTCCAGAGCACTGGCGAAGCCCCCCACCCCACTCCTGCCCTCCAGTATTCCTTGACCCTGGTTTTGTTTTGATGAATTGCTTAATCGTGAGGTATTCAATACACTCGCTGAGGCCAGGGTTTTGCTAGACCAGTGGCGCAGGGAATATAATGAGGTTCCGGCTGCACAGTGCGCTCCGGTACCGGCCACCGGCGCCGAGGCTATTCTAGTGCCGGGACTAATTTAACAAGTGGTATAGTTGGTGGAGGCAGGCGAGAAAAATGCTACAATTTCAGGGGCCTGTTTGAGTGAGGCCAAGAGGCCGAAACGGACCAAAATAAAGAAGGAAGTAAAAAGTGTCTATCTGGATATGCATCCTGTTGATTACTGTTTGCGCTGTTTGCTGGGATGTGGGGGTGGTGTGGCAGAAGCAGGCAGCCGACACACTGCCTAAAATTGAGATGGGCAGGAAGTTATTTAAGATTATCAAAGCATTTGTGTTTTCTAGAAAATGGATTGGCGGTTTGATTATATCCGGGTTGGGTTGGGGCCTGTTCGCGTTTGCACTGAATTATACCCCCGTATCCCTGGCCCGCTCCATCCAGGGATCTGGATTTGTGATCCTTGCTTTTTTTTCCATATTCTTTCTGCACCATCGTCTAAAAGCCTGGGAGTGGATGGGAGTGATTATTGTTACTGCGGGCATTATCGCACTGGGACTCAGTGAGCCGATTGAAAATCAGACCGCCAGTGTGATGATTCCCTCACTTCTGGTCCCGGCTGTGGGGGTGGCCATCGCAATCTGCTTTGTTATCTACGCAGCCAGGAGCATATTTGGTTTCGGTTTTAACTGGCTTATCGTGTTCAGCATTTCTGCCGGTGTACTGCTGGGATTGGGGGATATTCTAACCAAGGCTATCATGGTTTCCATAAACGAGAAAGCCTATATCAGTGCTCTTGGGTTTATTGCCCCTTTCATGATACTGTTTTATCTTGTCGGCTTTTTCGTGCTCTCCCGCGGTTACCAGCAGGGCAGGGCCATTTTGGTGACAGCTGTATCGGATTTATGTGCGCGGCTGGTCACCATTTTCTTGGGGGTATTTGCCATGAGGGAGGTTTTTCCGGAAGAATTATTATACCGTGATTTGCGGCTCGGCGGCCTGGCTGCGATCCTTTTGGGAACAATACTTCTAGCCAGATTCTCCGGCGAACAGCTTGTGGAAGAAGTTGTTGACACAAATCAGGAATAAGTGAAGCCCGACAGGCAGACATCGGATTAAGAGGAATCGGAATAATGAAAGCGATTCAGTATGAATACAGCTAGAGCATTACCTGGTGCCCTCTCAGCGTTGCCAAGCTGGGAATCAAAGTATATCCATCGGAAGATGGAAAGATCGTGCGAATATCTTCAACCCTGAAATTCGCCCCTTCACCTCTAAAACTTTCCCCTCAGATAATCAACATCGCGTCGCCGAAGCTATAAAAGCGGTAGCCCAGCCTCATCGCTTCCCGATAGGACTGAAGGATAAGCTCCCTGCCCGCAAAGGCAGACACCAGCATCAGCAGCGTAGAGCGCGGCAGATGGAAGTTGGTGATTAAGGCGTCCACCATCTTGAAGCGATGTCCAGGCCGAATAAAAAGGTCTACCCAGCCTGTGAAAGGCTTTACACCACCTTCACCACCTTCACCACCTTCACCACCTTCACCACCTTCACCACCTTGTGCTGCATACTCGAGCATCCTGACAGTGCTGGTGCCCACACAGATCACCCGCCTGCCCTCAGCTTTGGCCTGATGGAGTTCCCCGGCAACCCCAGGCGTAAGCTCGCCGTATTCCTTGTGTATAACGTGCTCAGCCGGGTCATCAACTTGCACCGGCCGGAAAGAATCCAAACCCAGGTGAAGGGTAACAAAGACGAAACGAACGCCCTTGCCCTGAAGGCTGTTCATCAGCTCAGGGGTGAAATGCAGTCCCGCTGTGGGAGCAGCTACGCTGCCCTTCTCCTGGGCATACACTGTCTGGTATCTCTCAGGGTTAGTTACGGGAGTATGTATATAAGGAGGTAAGGGAACAGCCCCTGCTTTTTCCAGCGCCTCTTCATCGGGGAAGCTGACAATAACTGTGCCAGTATCTTTCTTCTCAATTACCTGCGCCTCGATAATAGACCCCTCACCCAACTCCACCCTTGATCCCACCCTGAGCCTTCGCGCCGGCCTGGCCAGCGTCTCCCAGACACCACGCTCCAGCCTCCTCAATAAAAGAAGCTCCACACTGGCTCCGCCATCGACCTTTCTCCCCAGAAGCCTCGCCGGGATTACACGGCTATCATTGCACACCAATATGTCGCCAGACCGAAGATAATCGCCTACCTCATAGAAATAGCGATGCTCCATATTCCCGTCTCTCCGAGAGAGCACCATAAGCCGAGAGTGGTCTCGCGGTTCCGCGGCAGTCTGGGCAATACGCTCTGGAGGCAGCTCGTAATCAAAATCGCTCGTTTTCATCCCAATTTAAGATTATAAGCCCCTTTAGAGAGCAATGTCGAGTGGAAATTTTACAAGGTATTACTAACTAACAGTTGTATTTCATTTAAGGGTGTGGTAGGCTTCCTGTCAAATGGTCTGACAGGAGAACGGAAATGGGCAAAAAGAAAAAAACGGTCAAGATGTCTGTTAAAAAGATACTACATAATCGCAAGGCTAAGGCTGGATTGGGCGTGGGTAGCATCGGAGTCGGCTTCAATCTACTCAATCTGGGGTTATCTATGACTGGAGTTATAAATGCACCCATAGGCTGGACACTTACGGGAGTTGGGACATTTGGAATGATAGTTGGTATATTTCTATTCCTATCAGGCAAAAGTAGTGTTTACCGAGAATCATTGATTAACGAAAAAGGTGCTGAGATTCAGAAAATTCCAGATACATTAACTGCTATGTTTCAAAGGATAAGGGAAATAAGAGCAGAACAAGCCAAGAAAAGCATGGACATACAAACGGCTAAACGAATACAACTGAAGATGGAAGATATTAACCCTAATCCTTGGTGGGTAAAAAAAATGACACACTATCTACTAAAAGCTAATGAACCCAAAGTGTTCGAAAAATGGGTAGGCGTTATGCATTTGATATTTGTTGGTAATGCCTATGCCCATAAGTATGAAAATCATATATGTAATATGGGCGGCGTGTTAGAGACAGAAGGTTACGGGTTGCGAGAAGTTATGGCCAATGACAAAGAATACAAATCGTTGAGTGAAAAGCTAGAAAGGCAATATGCTGGTATTCCTGACAAAATCTGTAAACCAATATTGAGATACGAGAATTATCTATATGGGTTTAGTAGTGTAATATTGTGGGATGATTATCGAAAAGCACATCTCAGAAGCCCGTTGCCTAATGCAGTAGAGGCAAAAATAACACGGTATTCGCACTTAGAAAAAGAGGTAATGAGCAAATTAGAAGGCGATATTTCAAAGGCAATCGATAGGTATATGAGGTGATTATATGAATATACCAATAAAGGCAGAGGGTGGAACAACTTGTAAAAATTGTGGTTCAAGCGCTGTTTATAAATTCGGCACGTACAAAGGTACTCAGCTTTATATGTGTAAGTCCTGCAAACGCAAATTCGCAGATAATAAAGCCTTGCCACGAATGCGGACACCAACAGACCAAATCTCAGATGCTCTGAATATGCACTACGAGGGCATGAGCCTAAATGCTATCAAGCGGAATCTCAAACAGCAGAATAACTACGATGTCTCGGACGTGGCAATCTACAAATGGATAGACCGCTTCACCGATGATGCTATCCGAGAAACCAGAGACCTACATCCGAAAGTTGGCGATGTTTGGGTTTGTGACGAGACTGTTTTGAAGATAGATGGAAAGAACGTCTGGTTTTGGGACATCATAGATGAAAAGACTCGTTTTCTTTTGGCTTCTAGGGTCTCTTTAGCGCGTACTACAAGGGATGCTGAATTGCTAATGCGGAAGGCTGCGGAACGTGCTGGGAAGCTACCCAAAAAGGTTATCACAGATAAATTATCAGCTTACCTAGATGGGGTTGAAATAGCCTTTGGTGCTGATACTGAACACGTGCGGTCACACGGCTTTACCGTTCAGCCAAACACCAATTTAATTGAGAGATTTCACGGAACGCTCAAGGATAGAACAAAGGTCATGCGAGGACTCAAAAATATAGAGTCCGCTATTGAATTTACCGAGGGCTGGCTGGTACATTACAACTTCTTTAGACCGCATTCTGCTATTGGTGACAAAACCCCTGCCGAGGTAGCAGGCTTGCAATCGCCATATAGGAACTGGGCGGATGTTGTGAACGCAGGCAAGCCACAGTTAAGAGTCATTGCAACGCCAGTCACTTTGCATCGTTCGCCAATGTCACAGACACGATTTACTCCGAGGACTCCAAAGCCTAGAACTCCAAAACGAGGTTATATCATTCACCCCGATGGGCGTAGGGAAAGACAAAAGAGAGGTACGATTATTTGATGGATGATGACAAAGCTAAATCTGGATTGACCAAGGAAGATATAGCAAAAATGATTGATATTGCCATATGGAAATCTGAGACCCGTATTTTGAAAAGAGTGATAAAAGCAATACTGGCAAATAATCAGAAGATATTAGAACAATTAACAGAGGCAGGAGTCATTAATCAGGAATGAATATACCAGCTTTAGCTAAATCCTTGGTGATTTTCTCGTTGTTTAGGTATATTGCGTCTATAACTTTTCTGAAGAGTGCTTGGGCTGCATCGGTTTGTAAATATGGCATATCTGGGTCAACCATGGGAGATACGATTCCATACAATTCATCTTCAGTGAGACCTATGCGATTTGCTTTCTTCTTCATGGTCACGCCACCACCCTTATCTCAATTTGAAAGTAGTCTACGATACTGCTGGGAGAAAGTCAATGACTAAACAACGATTAGTTAGGAGAACCTTTTACAAGGTAAAGTTGATTTTGCTCCATAGTCCTGTTATAGTATTAAGCTGGTTGTCAAAATGGACAATATTGAACTGGTGGCTCACAAACGCGATTTACTGGGCAAGAAGGTCAGGTTCTTGCGCCGTAAAGGTATCACACCCGTCAGCCTCTATGGCCACGGCGTCGAATCATCTGCCCTGCAAATCGAAACCCCCGCGCTCAAGAAAGCTCTGGCTCAGGCAGGTAAGACCAGTATCATCTATCTAAAAGTTGGCAGCGCAAAACGCCAGCACATAGCTATAGTCCGGGGCATACAGCGCGACCCCGTTAAGGGCGAATTGCTTCACGTCGACTTCTATCAGGTGAGGATGGATCAAAAGCTGAAGATCGAGGTCCCGCTGGTACTCATGGGCAAGGCCCCAGCAGTGAAAGAGCTGGGCGGGATATTAGTGCAGGAGATGAACTCAGTCGAGGTGGAATGCCTTCCCGCCAATATGTGCCATAGCATAGAACTGGATATATCGAATCTGGTAAATCTCGACCAGGCTCTCCATGTCAAGGACCTCAAAGTCGGCGAGGGCATCACCATCGTTACCGGTCCTGAGAAAGTGGTAGCGAAAATCGCCCGCCTCCGCATAGAGGTGGTAGAGGCAGTCGCAGCGCCTGCGGCTGAAGCCGAGGTCGAGGTTGAGGAAAAGGGCAAGGAAGAAGCCGAGGCTGAGGGAAAAGCCCCTGCGGAATCGGAGAAGAAACCGGCAGCCTCAGGAAAGAAGCCGACAGCTTAGCATCAGCGTTTGCTGCCCAAAGTGCTCCCCACAAACGTCCTCTGTCCCAACAGAAACTCCGCCGCCGTTAGAGCACGCTTTCCTTCAAGTTGAACGCGCAACAGCCCTAAGATGCCGTCTCCGGTCTCAACGCCGACAACGGCAGGCTGTCCCGGGGCTAGAGCTACTACCCTCCCTGGCAGCAAATCCTTATCTTTATGCAAAGGAACTGCTTCCAGTAGCTTCAGCAGCTTACCCTGCCACCAGGTGTAGCACCCCGGCCACGGGTAAAAGGCACGCACGCGCCTCGAGATTTCCTCAGCAGACATCTGCCAGTTTATAATGCCCTCCTCCTTGGCAATAGGAGTGGTATAAGTGGCTTTGCTCCCGTCCTGCGGCTGTGGCGTCAGAGATCGGTCGAACCACAAGGGCAGCGTCTCGCCCAAGAGACGCACGCCGGCCTGAGCCAGCCTTTTGGTGAGGGACTCGGTGGTATCCTGAGGCCCTATCCCAACTATTATTTGGGAGATGATAGCTCCCGTGTCCATCCCTGCATCCATGAGCATGATGGTGACCCCGGTCTCATTGTCCCCGCCGAGGATAGCAGAGGGTATAGGGGTAGCGCCTCTGTACTTCGGCAGAAGCGAAGGATGGATATTCAGACAGCCGAAATGCGGTATATCAAGCACGCTCTGAGGCAGGATTTGGCCAAAGGCAGCCACAAGTATCAAATCAGGTTTGAGCGCGGCCAGGCGCTGCACTTCATCGGGATTTCTCAGCCTGATCGGCTGAAAAACCTCCAAACCTTGTGCCAGCGCCATGTTCTTCACGGGAGATTGCTCCAGCGTTCGCCCTCTGCCTGTCGGTCTGTCAGGCTGGGTGCAGACCCCGACCACCTGGTACTCGCTCCTGATGAGGTACTCCAGCGGAGGTACGCTGAACCCGGGGGTTCCCATAAACACGATGCGCATGTTCATCTCTTAGCCTCTCGATATTCTATCACAAGCGTCTACCACCTTGACAAAGAAGGCATGCCAGCATAGAATTCCGATGTCATTATTAGCACAGGATAAACGTACAGGATTAAAAGATGAGCACTAACAAGGCGTTCGTGCTGCTTCTGGTGCTGGCGTTCGTCGCGGCGCTTGCAGGGTGCGACGGTGTCAGCACGCCAACGACCGCCGAGCAGATTTGAGATGCAGCGATCAAAGCTGGAGACAATATGAAGACTGTCCGAATGGATGCAGATACGCAAGGGAACGGGACAATGGATATGCGGATAGAGGGCACGGACTATCATATTACCTTTTTTACAATTGGAAACACGATAAGTGAGAGTGACATCGAGAATGAAAAGTCGCACATGTTATCTCAAACTCACAGTAAATTCGAATATCCTCCCGAATTGCAGGACTGGGGGAACGAATCCCCGATTACGGACATGACAGTAGAGTCCTATCTAATTGATAACGTAATGTACACGAAATCATATACAGCGGAAACGACTACGACATGGACAAGACAGAAGTTCACCGAGGAAAGCCGGGAGAGCTTGGATCAGATGGCACAACAGATGGATATGCTCAAGTCTGCGCCTGTCAAACTTCTGGGCTCGGAGCAGCTTGACGGCATCGACTGCTATGTCCTCGAAGTCACACCGGACTTGGCAGAGATGTATCAAACAATGATGCAGAATTTCTCCTCATTCAGAAGGGAAATATCTCTCTAAAATCTTTGATTTTGAGGAAATGATCAAGAACTCCTCGATGACAATGCTGGTGGCAAAAGATACCTTTTTTATCATGAGGGACGAAATGAAGATGACTCTGGTAATGAACCAGGAGAGTATGCACATGCCCCTGGGCGATACAAACCTGGAAATGAAAATGGACTATGAAATGGTTACCCGGAATTACGACTATAATAAGCCGGTTACAATTACTCCACCCACGGAATCTCCAATATCAGGTTGATAGCTAAAGGTATGACACCGCGAGAATAGAATGGGGGCATCCTTCCGAGGAAGGATGCCCCCTACGAATGCGCCTTAACCGCTGCCTAGTGAATACCCTAACTTACTATGATGCCGATAGCCATCAGCATAGGGAAGAAAAGCGTGAGCATAACATTGCGTCCCATTATCGGCACCAGGCGCCCTATCTGATTGTGGTATTTGCGCACCCCCATCACGAGCAGCAACCCCAGAGGCAGCGTAACTAACCCCAGAAGCGCCAGAGCGGGCAATTTGCCGACTTCCACAGAGATTATCAGCGCCAGATACGCAGCCAGAACCAATGCTGTGTAAATCAGGGAACTCTTTTCAAGCCCTATCGATATGGGGAAGTGCCTGCGAGATACCGAGGCATCAGCTTCGACATCGGGGAATTGATTCAATAGAAGCAGGTTGCTCACTAGGAAACCGGGTACAAGCGACGCCAGCCCTGCTGCCAGGCTGTAGGTCCCCGTCAAAGCGAAATATGTGCCCATGACCATCAACGGACCGAAGCCAAGCCCCGGCGCAATCGCGCACAACAACGGCGACCTGGTGATATAAGTGGTATAAAAGTACACGGTGATTATTCCCGCCACTCCCACCGGGATTATGAGCGGGCCCTGAACGTATATGAAGTAGCCGCCGATGGCAATAATGGCAGCGACGCAGGAAATGCCTAATACATAAACGCTGCGTGGGTTGAGCAGCCCCGCGGGAAGCACACCACTGCCCCCACTGAACGGCGTCTTCGTGGTCTTAAAATCCACCCCGCTTTTATAGTCAAAATACTCGTTGAACACGTTGACAGCTACATGTGACAGAAGCGCGCCTAAGAAAGCCAGCCCGAGATATAAAGCATTTATGTGATATGACTGATAAACTGCTACGGACACCGCCACCAGCACCGAAACAAGCGTCACCAGGAGGAACGGCGCCCTTATCTCCATGAGCCAGGTTTTCATGCGCGACATCACAATTTCCTCAGATATTATGATTCGGGTAGAGTTGGAGCAGATGCTCCAGGCTACCCTGCTTCGTTAGGCGACCCTGACGCTGAGTATGCAAAGAACCACGAACACCACAGCGAGCACAACAGTGAAACGGAACAGTGTCCTCTCGAATCCGCGTCTGGTTCTGAACGCAGACTCGCCTGACCCGCCGAATATCCCACCCAAGCCACCCCCGCGCACCTGGGCCAGGACAGTAGCAACCAGCGCCACAGCAATGATTATCAGAGCAACTTGTACTGGTGTCATGTTACTATTTTTTACTGGCTACCCTTCGCCAGCATCCTCCTAAGCAATTCATTCACCATCTGGGGATTTGCCTGCCCCTTGGTCGCCTTCATCACTTGCCCCACTAAAAACTTCAGAGCAGTTTCCTTGCCCTGCTTATAGTCCGCCACCGCCTGGGAGTTCGCCGCAATCACCTGGCCCACAACGGTCTCCAACTCAGTGGCGGTGCTGATTTGGGCCAGCCCTTTCTCCTGCACGACCTGCGACGCCTTCTTCCCGCTGTGGAACATATCCTCGAAGACTTCCTTCGCCATCTTGGTGCTGAGAGTGCCCTTATCTATAAGGTCGAGCATCTCAACCAGATGCTGCGGCTCGACCTTGGCATCCTTTATCTCGATATTCGTGGCGTTGAGCAGCCTGGTGAACTCACCCAGAAGCCAGTTGGCCACAGTCTTCGCTTTCTTGTCCGCCCCAGTGCCTGCGGGCAAGAGCTTGAGGCAGGCCTCGAAATAATCCGCCATCGCCCTGGAAACCGTCAGGAGATTAGCATCGTACCCGGACAGATTATACTGCGACATGAACCTGTCGCGTCTGGCATCGGGCAACTCGGGGAGGCGAGATCTTATCTCATCTACTAACGCCCGGCTGAATTCCATAGGTGGCAGGTCCGGCTCGGGGAAATAGCGGTAGTCGTGGGCATACTCCTTGCTTCTCTGGGAGACAGTTGCACCTTTCTCCTCCACCCAGCCCCTGGTCTCCTGCACCAGTCTCCCGCCCTCCTCGGCTACCTTTTTCTGCCTCTCCACCTCGTAGGCAAGAGCGCGAAACACGGCCCTGAAGCTGTTCATATTTTTGACTTCGACTTTGGGCATGAGCTTGGTGGTGCCGACAGGCCTGATGCTGACGTTGGCGTCGCAGCGGAAGCTGCCCTCCTCCATATTGCCTGTGGATACTCCCAGATACTGAAGGATACTGCGCAGCTTCATAAGGTACTCCCGCGCCTCCTCGGGAGAGCGCATGTCGGGCTCGCTCACAACCTCCATCAGAGGCACGCCGGAGCGATTGACATCCACCAGACTATAGGTCTCGCCGTCGGGGTCGCTGCGATGGAACAGCTTGGCTACATCCTCTTCCTGGTGCACCCTGGTGATACCGATGCGCTTGCTTACGCCGTCGACCTCGATGGTGAGCCAGCCGTTGCGAGATAGCGGGTTATCGTACTGGGAAATCTGATATCCCTTCATCAAATCGGGGTAGGGATAGTTCTTGCGGTCGAACCTGGTATGCTCAGGGATAGTGCAGTTCAACGCCAGGGCGGTCATGATGGCATACTCTATGGCGCGCTTATTGATGGTGGGCAGCACGCCGGGCATGCCCAGACACACAGGGCAGACATGGGTATTGGGCGGAGCGCTGGCATAGTCTGCGCTGCAGCGGCAGAACATCTTGCTTTTGGTCAAGAGTTGAACGTGTACCTCCAGCCCGATAATAGTCTCGTATTCCATCTGCTTTTCTCTTCAGGGCACTTCCAGATAGTATACCAACCACAGCGCTCAGTGGCAAGTTTGACTCGGAGGGTATAGCACGGCCCGGGTTTTATGACGCATGAATTATTCAATTTTGGGGTCGCCGGACGCCGGGATTTCGCAGGCCGTGATCAGCTTCAGCCGAACGCAGCGGGGACCGCTCGGGTAAAAACCGTCCCTACCTTGAGGAGTAATTTCCCCAAAACAGAATCCCACGAACGAAACCCCACATATTCAATTTTCCGGGGCTTGCCAAGAGCTTTGTGCAACCAGCAATCAGCTTAAAGCTATCAGCCCACAATCGTGCGGCTCAGTAGATGCTGTTTGCTGCTCTTGAATTTGGTCGGGATCTGTGTACAATTCAGTCCCGATGTTATGGGGCCATTGTAGAACATAAGTTCTTATACTGTCAAGGGGAAAATGTCGCAGGGGCGCGGTTCACCGCAGAGGGCGCGGAGTTAGCAGAGAAGAGTACGTAATTCTAAAATGCAAAGTGAAAAAGGGGGCACGTAATCCCCCTTGCCCCCTTAATGCCTCGCCCTAAAACCGCCACTTGTCCTAAAAGTCAGTGAGTTGCCTCAAAAGTGAGCTCGTTTCTGCCATTTGACCCGAATAGGCCGAAAGAGTTGTTGGCCATCTCATGAATGGCGCGGTCGATCTGTCTTTTGCTGTCAGTGACCTCTATCCCGGCTTCATTCAGGATATCTTTCAGATGGCGTAAGTAGCATCACATATGGCGGCATTCCTTTAAAATGTGTGAGTTACTTGTACATTGTAACCCAAAGGTGATGAAGTACTATCGTGTCACTTCGGTTGCTGCCAGTTCTACTATGAACTGACCGACATTTTGCGATGCCATTTGATGTGTCCTCTTCAAGAGGTTCAAGAGTTTCATTCAGGTTCCAGTTACAGGTATCTGTTATGATACCGCTACAGAGTTCCGTGATCCATTTGTTGATCTCGTTATGCCAATGGGGAGCAGAGCACTTCTGCAAATAACCAATCATTGCTGCTATATTTTGATCTACGCCGTGTAGTCCCAGTTTAAATCGCTGAATCCCACCACTCTTATCTTCTGTCCCTCCCGTAACATACTCTTTTTCGCGACCACGCGAGGGGGTAGGAAGACGTTTACATTCAAAGACAGTAATAGGATCGTAGATAGTATAAAGTTTTACTCCAATAGTCATTTGCGCAACTGGAGATGCAGAAATATCTGGACTCCTACGATTGGATTGGTACTCCTCGTGGACAAACTGAACCATAGGAAAATCGTTCCGTGCGTGAGAATCAAGAAATTTGCACAACTGAAGATTCAACTCTTTTTCCGTTTCTTCATCAGGGCGACTAGAGTCATCTCGCCAGGCGGGTAGTTGTGCATACACAAAATTGATTGTTTTCAATGCAATTGTGTCCGGAACGAGCCCTGATGTGATTTTACCGATATCTATATTAGCCACGTTCTTTTAGTATCCCTGTTGGCGTAGGTCTACAATAGTTTCGTCGGCATCACGAACTGCTGTTGAACGAATCCAATAACGTAACCGGGCCGGTTTAACTAATAACAGGAAATTCTCAGAATAAAAACGCAACACGCGTATTGTTCGAAGATATGCATGTTTCTCGTCATCATAGATAAGTTTTCGCAAATTCTCGTTTTGTTGGGCTGCTAACCATGAGAAATTAGGCTTTTCGCCGAAATAAAAAGGTTGGACAATCAATCCGTCAAGGAGAATAGGATCCGATGCCTGCAAGTTGTCGTATACGCTCCCGAGCATACGAATGAACGTGTCGGAATAATTTCGTAGATCATCGGTGTTCGCCGCCTTCATTAGCAAATCTGAATTCTGGCCCAAGCGTATGTATTCAGTCATGTATTTCAGGGTATCGTCGCACAGCGCCTTTTCCCAGAAAGAAAAGGAAAGATCACTGATATTTTCGGGGTAAGGCAATGCGTCAATATCTTGCTTGCGAATGGCAGAGGCCTTATTCACTAGCGATTCCGTACCATACAATTCACAACAGAACTGGAAAATCTCTCGTTTGCTGATGAGAGATTCGAAGAGATTGCGTAACTCGGTGGCTTGAGATTGTGGCGCGTGAATTCCAACAATTCTATGCTCATATGTGAGCACACCTTTATCCCAATAATCTATTGGAAGTGTTGCCATCTTTTTGACTAAAATGAGGGGTGGAGCAAAACGATTCTCATGCCTAGGGCTTTCAAATCTTGTTTTGGCCAGGGGTCTGATCTCACTTTCGTTAATTCCTACGTTAGTGAAGGCTCGGGTTGGCAAGAAATCCTTGCCAGTGAGAAATAGTGCGGATTTTTTGCCGCTTCCTACTATGAAACCTTCGCCGTAATCCCAGCGTTGCTGTTTTATATAGTCTGCCAGTTTACGCATACTTTGCAGGCGTTGAGATATATTAAAAAGGCGGCCACCACCAAGTAGGTTGGAACGCCAAACATATGGGCACGTTTCAACTTGGTTCTGTGAAACGTGTTGTCGGTCGTAGTGATCGAGTTCGAAGCAAATACGCTCCTTAACGCTTGCCGTTCGTCGGAAAGTTAGGTGCGTTATTCGATGGTCTTTAGGAGGTTCACTGGCCCGAGCTAGTACTGCAATTATCTTTGGGTCTGCCGCGTCAAATAATTTGCGAATCGACACAAAGTCAAAAATTTTATCGACCTTGTATTTTCTAAAAAGAGCAGTTCGGAAATTTTGTGTATTACTGTTATAAAGCAAACCAGACGGTTGAATTAAGCAAACTCGTCCACCTATGCGAAGAGTGCTAAGCGATTGTTCTAAGAACAAATAGGCCGATTGATTGTCTGGTAGAGCCCCGCGTTTGCTATCTTGGCGTAACGCAGCTTGATTAACTGTCTTTCCATCTTCAGAAAGTTTGGATTCAAAAGGTGGATTACCAATGACAACATCGAATCCGTCTTTAATTACTCCAGTTTTATCTCGATAGAAATCGCGGAGAACACTGAAAAAATCTGCTTTTATGAGATTTGATTCGCGGAGTTTATCGAATTTCAAGTTTTTCCATATAACATCCGGCTGCAGCACGTCACAGATAGCTAAACACATGCTAAACGCCGTTAGGTCTATAGCGCTGCTTTCTAGTTCGATTCCATAAATGCTCCGTTTGAGAATGCCTTTAAGTGTATCCACATCAGGACGTTGCCAGTTATTGCGACTTCGCCAAAGATTGATCAACCTACGAAATGCTCCGACCAGAAAAATCCCTGAACCGCAAGCCGGGTCTAAGACACGCTCCTTTCCGGTGAGTTCCTCATATGGCATGGCATAATCCAATAGCAAGTAGGCCAAGAACGGTGGTGTATAGACGGCTCCATGTCCACCCTGCACAAATCGCTGATAAAGGTTACTAATGATTTCAACCGGTAGATGTTCGAAGGAGAACTGCTTCCAAAGGTAACGCTGTCGTTTTAACGTTCTTGCTTCAACCAGATTTGCAAACAGAATGAGAATATCTGATGTGAGCACTTGCTGTCCTTGATGTGGTAAAGAAAACACATCACCATCGAACTTACGTTCGAGAGAATCCAGCAACCGATTTACCTCTTTAGGGTCGCCACCTTTTAAAACCCCCAAAAAGTCTGCTGCTCCTTTGTGGAACTTGCCGAAAAAATCATCGGGGAATACGTGCCGATCCTCAAGATACTTAATCAATACCATTAGTAGAAGTAACCGCCGCAGAATGGGTTGTTTGTCACCTTCAAGAGCATTATCTGTTTCAACAACTGCTTGAATCAGTAATTGATGTGCTGTTTGAGGATAGTCCGCTAACTTCCCATTAGTTGGCTCTTCCCAAAAGGTCCCGTCTGCTAGACGCAACGCGGAGAACCTATTTAATTCGCCAGCAATTTCGGCAGCTGTGCTCAACCCTCCGGCCTCGAAGCTTTTTACGGGTTTATAACGACAATCCTCATCTTCCCAAAAATCTGGCCCTCGTGCGCATGTTAGAATGTCAATTCTGCTAGGCCAGGCGATATAAAGTAGAGGAGCAGTTCCATGAAGCCAAACTTTCAAGTGAAGTTCAGCTAAAGTCCTTTCGTCAAGCTTTCCATCTGAGTTGTCTACAACGTAGGCCAATATTTGTGATGAGCGTCCGTCTGAGAAACGACGGAAATATACGTAATCAATATATTTAAATGTTTCAGCACACAAAACAGCTGCTTTCTCATCGATGCCTAAATCCGATTTTTCCGCATTACGTATGGGAACTAGGCCTGAAGTAGGCTTACCGTCAGAGCTAATAAAATCAACGAGTTGAAGAGCACTATTAGCCATTTTTATCCTAATTGTATTTCCTTTTGCGGAGTCATTCTTATACTACTACCTTAGAGTATCGCCGTTTTTTAGGTATTCGCTTTCGCTTCTCTAAGATATATAAAACTGTTAATACTGCCTTTTCATTGGCTGGATTTCTATCCCCAGCCTTCCATTTTTCGAGCGTGTTTACCTTCTGTTCAAGCTCGTCCGCCAAAGCTGCTAGTGTCCAGCCTTTCTCTTGGAGAGAAGCTAGTTTGATCTGGATTGGATTCTTTTTCTGTTCAGTCATTATTACGGTCGAATTATATCACTTCATGCCGTTCTTAACGAACAATAATACCATAAACTTTATGGTGTTGTCAAGGTAATATAGTGCAAAAATATTTCTTCCAAATCCCATTGCCAATGATATACATTGTATGGTATAATAGCTAGATAATGAAGTAAGGTCTGCCTCTAGCCGGTGAGGACATGCCCTTCGACAAATCCTTCGACAAGCTCAGGACAGGGCTCAGGGCGAACGGTAAAAGGTATGTTTGAAAAGGAATGTACAGGCACCTGGATTCCCGCTTGCGCGGGAATGACATTTGTGGTGGGAGTCCGCCAGAGGCGGACTCCCCTACACACTGATGCCTGCATTCGCTACTCTTTCACCAAGTATAAATACCTTACTAGGAGCTTGCGCGATGCGAGGTTTCGGCAATCTGAAACAGGCATTAACGCGGAAGCAGGCTTGACCGGGTTGTGATAAGATAATAGTGAGCGGGAAATCTACCAAGGCAACGGAAAGGGGGCTGTGAAAATGGCAGGCAGAATAAAGCAAATGACAAAGGAGGCTCTGGACAAGAAGGAAGAGCCCGTCGCGGAGAGCGGCGCTGATTTCTGGGCGGGGAAGACGATCTGCTGGCAGATGTGCAACTGCCCGCCAGCGATAAGAGACGGGTGCCCGGCCAGCAAGTACACAAATCTGCCCTGCTGGGAAATCGAAGGGACTTACGGTAAGCTACGGAAGAAGGGCAACGTAGTCACCGGCACCGACACCAGCGTCTGCGAAACGTGCCGCGTCTACAAAAAGTACGGCGGCAACAAACCCATTAAGCTGAAGCTACGCGGCAAAGGCATAGACGCCGATATTATGAAGAAGACCTAAGCAGAAGCTGTGAGCAAGCAAGGAAAATGAGGGGGGATTTAATGCTCAAGAGGCTTGGCCCCTCTGCACTCCCCTGTTGTTAAAAGTTCTCTCACCAGTGTACATTGACAGCGGTGACGATGCCCAGCGGCTCCCAACGATAATCGCCGAGTATGGCTCTCAGCGCCTCTATCTGATTCCTCAGAACCTGCCGCTCTTTGTAGCTAAGCGAGCCCCCGTTATATAAGCTGACTTTCGCCTCGTAATCACTCCACTGCTGCATCCACTGTTCATAGAATCCGTAATCGAAAGAAGTGGCTTTATCCAGCGTTATGAGGCCGTAAGCCCGGCCCACCTCTATATAAGCTACCTTGTCGTACTCTGCATAAATATCCTGACCGTCTAAACCGTCACCAAAGGTGGGGGACTGGAATCCAGGCCCCGTGCAATCTATATAGACCAGACCTCTATCGGTGGTATTAAAAGCGTCCAGAGCGTGTGCAGGGCCCTCGGTAAAATCAACGCTGACATACGCTGTTCTTATCCCGGCTGCCTCCGCCCGGTTATGCAGCAGGGCAGCGAAATCGGCACAGACAAAGGAGTCCGGTATGTAGGTGTGCGAATTGGTATCATCATTCATGACGAAGTCTTTGACCTGCTCCCACGAAACGTCAGCGGCTTGAGGATTCTCCCAGAGCCTGATAGGGTCGCCGTTACCGCCTGCAGCGTTCAGGACATCGAAGACCTGCGTGTAATAGACCTTGCTGCCTACAACAGCCACCCCCACGCCGGTCGCCCTCGCCTCGCTTCTAAGCATGGCCTCCCTGAGGTCATTGTTTTTGAAACAATAGTCCACCTGCTCTTGAGCGGTATCCCGGACAAGCCGGGGAGAACCATCTGTATAGGAGACCCACCAGGAATTATGCAGCAGATAATGAAGCTCGGAGGCTTCTTCCACGCTCTTGGAAAGCTCGCTCACAGATAACTGCCCGGCCAGTACATCTAAAGCAGGGTCTCTGGTAAGTGCGGTAAGTCCGTTATCCTGCCTGAGCTTATTGACCTGAGTGTATATCTCATCTTCCACCTCCGACGTGGTCAGAGAGGGAGCAATGCAGGAGGCCATAATCACCAGGCCAAATACGATTATTAACAGGGATGAGATAAGCAGTACAGCTCGTTTATTCATTAGCTTTATATCAACCCCCTAAATCCCCCAGTCTTGGGGGACTTTAAGAGATTGGGGGACACCCCCAATGCCCTGGCAGAGGGGTGAGTCCCCTCTGCACTCCCCAGTTTCCGAACATTTCTTGTAGCTGAGAAGGCTTACCAAAGATATTCACCAATCTCTTTTCAAACCCCTTTATCCTATAAGCTTGGGGGATTTTAAAAAAATTGGGGGATACCCCCAGTCCCCCGGCAAAGGGGCTTTGCCCCTCTGGACTCCCCAGTTGGTATACAATCAGGCGAGAGCGTTTACTCATAATTTTTCAGCCCCCTAGTCCCCTGCTTCTTTGGAAGAATGGGGGACTTTAAAAATTGCGGGTACAACCGCACCTCTCTCCATCTCTAGAAGGACGCATCTTTCACCCTCACCTAGCCTCTCCCATCAAGGGAGAGGGATGAGGAGAGATGATCTCCATCCAGCTTTGAATCAACCTCCATCTCCATTCGCCTAAGGCTGCCTGCTCTCTCTGCGCTCCCCAGAATTCCAGACAACTGGTGAGGGGCACGGCGTGCCGTGCCCCTTCGATTACAGCTATGCCCTATGACTAATTCTACTCTCAGGCGATTCGCGCGTCAACGAAATTGCCTTTAGAGAGTTTACAAACGTTTTTTCAACCCCCTGTCCCCCTCCTTCCGCGGAAGGACCACCATAGGGGCTTTGCCCCTCTGGACTCCCCGGCTGTTAAACATGAGCCAGCCCGCTTCTATAGACCGAGGCGGCGGTTTGTGGTATATTTCTGAAAGCAGACGAGGCTGTGACCAATGGACATGGAGACCGCCCGGCTTAGACTGATGCATCAACTGTCCCAAGAAATACGGGACAAGAGGGTGCTCGATGCGATGATCCGTGTACCCCGCGAGCTTTTTGTGCCCCCCAGCAGCCAGCATGCAGCCTATGAGAATTTCCCACTGCCTATCGAGATGGGGCAGACTATCTCGCAGCCGTTCATTGTAGCCCTGATGACCGAAGCTATGGAGCTTACCGGCAAGGAGAAGGTGCTGGAGGTCGGTACCGGCAGCGGCTACCAGACCGCCATCCTCTGTGAGC
>Ga0209777_10003553_pt1 | contig 19187 bp, 8 predicted proteins | sample FrelakmetHBP12HB_FD_187147 | JGI IMG/M metagenome (GOLD analysis project Ga0209777, IMG submission 187147) | Freshwater lake sediment microbial communities from the University of Notre Dame, USA, for methane emissions studies -HBP12 HB (SPAdes)... | ecosystem: Environmental > Aquatic >...
GGGGGAGGGGCTCCGCGAGCGCCGCGCGCAGCCTGGCTGCCGTCTCATGCCGGCTTTCGCCCCGTGGCGTATAGGCATAGACGCCATCCAGTGCCGTGTAGAGCAGCAAGTTTCCGTGCTGCTCGGCCAAGCCGCGATATGGCTTGTCCCATTCCTCGTGGGGGAACGGTGTGCCGGGCAGAATCTCCTCATCCAGCAATTGTCCGTTCGCCCAGTCGAAAGTCCGCAGCAAGAAGCAATAGGCCCGGCTTTCGCGCACAAAGAACGCGTAGAGGCGCGCACTGTCTTGGGAGAGAAAGGCTCCCCGGAACCTGCAGCCTTGGCCCATTTCCTGCGGCAGCCTCTGGTGCCAGACCACTTTCTGCCCCCATACGATTCCTTGTGCCGGCCTCTGCAGATCGCTCCGCTGCAGCGGCAGCCCGCTCCAGTTGCCGTCGCCGACATACAGCACGCTGTCTCCCAGGGTTACACTTCCGAGGCCGTAGGCCCGGGAGATCAAGCCGTCCTGGACACTCAACTCGTAGGCCATCCACGTTGCGTCCGGGCGCTCCTTGTTGGCGCAGTAGTAAGCGCACACTTGGGATTCCCACGATAGCTTGCCGGGAGACAGTCTGACATCAGGGTTGAAAATGCTGGCATCCCACTCAAGCTCGCCCGTGGCCATGTCAACGCACCAGACGTGCTGGGGATTGGGGCGGAAGACCGCATACCTGTTGTCCGGGGATGCCGCACTCCAGGTCCAGTCCGTGCCGTGCTGCAGTTGCCTGGTGAGAAGCTCCTTTCCGCTCAGGACATCGTACGCGTTGTAGACCGTCGCTTGCCCGCCACATCCGGACACAACCGCGAGCTTGCCTCCCGCGAATGCGCAGTGGATGATGCGTTGCGTGTACTGCTTCTTCCACCAACGCTCCTGGCCTGTTTGCAGGTCAAAGCACAACAGTCCGTCGCGCGCAAAGACAGCCACGCTCCGTTCATCGGACACGCCGCCGCTGAAAGGATCCAGATTCGCATCGCCCCGCGTCTTGTTCTGCAGCACGGCCTGCGCCGCGGACCAGAGCAACTCCCCCGTGGCGCGGTCCAGGGCCACGAACCTGGTGCTGTCCCCCACGACCAGCGCGCGCGGCCCCGCGGCAAGCCACGTTTTGTCCAGCCCGATGTAGTTCTGCCACAATACTTCCGGCTGGGGCGCAAGCGCCGGCCCGCCCTCCCGGCTGCCAACTCCGCCCAGGCGCAAGCAGTAGAGCGTCTTGTTGGCGCAGACCCAGCAGCGGTCCGCCGTGCCGCCACGAGGAAACACAATCTGTGGCTCATCCGCCCTGAAGTGCCAGGCATAACTCAGCGTCCCGTGCAGACTTGGCGCGACGCCGGAGGCCTTGTTGCCCGCGGCCTGCGCCACAGGCGGCTCTTGGGCCTGAGTCCGCCGCGCCTCGGCCATTGCTTCCGGCGACACTTTCCAGGCGCCGTTGGGCGACTCCAGCAGTTTGCCTGCGCGAAGCTGGGCTTTCCCGTCCTCTATCGCGCACTCGGCCGCGGGGCTGCCCCTGGGTCCCAAGGCAGCGATAACGGTCTGGCTTAGCCCGATAAGCCGGTCCTGCGCCACAATAAGGTTCCCCAGCGGTCCCGTGCGCGAATCCCATGGCAGGGCCTCTTTGCGTGTCCCCGTGCGGGCATCCACAACGCACAGCTCGCCATTGCCCGGAAGGCAGAGCGCCCCGCCAGTGCAGAGCGGCGCGGCGAACAGGCCCTTCGGAACTGTGTATTCCCATACGCTTGCCCCCGTAGCCGCGCGGAAAGCCCGCACCGTGTCATCGCCCGCGAACAACAGGTCCTCGAATGGCCCTGCGAGAAAGCGCGCATCCAGCAAGTCGTGGCGCCAACGGATCTCTCCCGTCTGCCGGTCGAAGGCCAGCAAGCTCGGTGCTTCCCGAGGCAAAAGGACCACCAGGTCTCCCGCCGCGATTGGGGACACCGCGTCGCGCGCGATGAACTTCCGCACTCTCTGCGGGACGTTTCCGGTAAGAGCTGAGTTGCCCCGCACCGCGTCGGCAATGCGCACGGAAGGATAGCCTGAAACCCACACCACCTCGCCGCTGACGGCGTTCAGAGCGGCCATCGAGCCCAGTCCAGTGGGAGTGTAGATGACGCCCTCGCCGACAAGCGGTGGCGCAAGCTGCATCGCCGGGCAGACGCGTTCCTGTCCCAGCGGGAACCCGGTCTCCCCACTGGCCACTGTGCGCAACCAGCGGAGCTCTCCCGTGGACGCATCCAGCGCCGCGACGCCGTGCGCGTTCAGTCCTTCGTCAACTCGCTCTCTGAATACCGCAATGGCCAGCCCGTAAGCCAGCACAGGGTCGCTCAGCCACGTGAGCACGCCTAGCGTTGGATCGGCCGCGCTGTCCCAGCACAGCCTCCCATCCTCCGCCAGGTAACACCGCAGTGCGCTTTGCCTGCCATTGAGGACGCGCAGGTAAACTCTGCCGTCCTGCGCGCTGGGGCAACTCACCGGCAGTCCCGTGAACCCTCGAGCCGCAAGCGTTCCCGCCGATTCCCATGACAGCCCCCAAAGCCTGCGCCCTGAGGCCAGGTCCAACGCCCGCAGCGATTCCAGCGTGCTCTCAAACGCCCGGCCTTCCACCACGAGCGGGCGCAACTGTAGCGTGGTAAATGGCAGCCGCGCGCCGCCACCCAAGGTGGCACGCGCGCTTTCCAGCGTGGGCGACTGCCGCAACACTCGCGCCCAGACAAGGCCGCCCGGCTCAAACTGCCGCGCAGGCGGCGTCGCCGTTGGCATGCCAGGCGATGGCCCGTGAGCGCCGTCCTCTCTAAGCAGTCCGCGCGCATATTCGCCTGCCGCAACCGTCGTCCCGGCGATGCTCAGCTTCTCCTGGCCGTGCTCTCTTGCCAACTGGTCGCGGGCTTGCCGCGCCGCGGCGCTCTCTCCGCTGCGCCACAACGCTTGCGCCAGTTTCGCCAGGATTTGCGCCCGCGAGATTGCGCCGTCCAGGTCTGGCAGGCCGTGGCACTCCCTCCGCAGCCGCTCACAGTACGAAGCCGCCTCACTCCACGCCCCACGGTCCCACTCCAGATTGCCCGCGCAATTCAGCGCGCGCGCCGCGGCCGCGGTGCCTGGGTACTGGGCGGCCACGGCTTCGAGGAGCGCAACGTCACCTATCTGCAGCGCCCGCCGCAAACGCTCCTCCGCCTCGGGCGCGACTGCTCTTCGATAGGCTTCGCGCGCCGCGGGACTGAGCGACAGCAAAAGCGCGCGGGCGTACTCGCGGACTCCCACGTGCCGGCCATAGGCCGGCGCGTCAGACACCTGGACCACTTGTCCGCCGCCAACCCGCAGCGCCACGCTCAAACTGCGCACGCCTTTCTCCAGGTCGCCGGCATCGCCGGAGCACAACTGGCGGCGCACGCCGTCCAGCGTCGCTTGCGTCTCGGGGGCCGTGTCGAACAAACGTCGGGGAGCGTACAGCGCCTGGGCAAAGGCCAAGCCCTGGCGGGCCGTGTTCAGGGCGAAGCCGTTAGTGCGGTTTTCGCGCACCGCCCTCTGGAAGTACTGCCGGCTGTCTCCAGCCAACCCAAAATCCTCGCGCAAGGCGCCGCGCAGAGCCAGCGCCGCGGCTGCCTGTTCGTGGAAAGGGTAACGCGCCACAAAGTCACGCAGCAATCTGTCTGACGCCGTTGCCTGCCCGGCTTCAAGCAGCGTTCCGTAGGCCTGTTCAACTGCCTTCCATGCCTGATTGGCGGCCTCAGGCTCCCCTTTCTGCCGGCCCTGGACGCGGCGCAGACCCTCCTCAACGGCAATGCGGATCTCATCGTTCTCCCCATATTGCGCCAGGGCTCGCTGATACGCTGGCCTTGCCTCGCCGGCTTGGCCAAGCACCTCGTGACAGCGCGCAATCTCCAGCCATGCGCCAGAGCCACAATCTTCCGCATTGGGGCGCAACCCTGAGGGTTGCGCCACGCCGGAAGCGGAATCCGGGTAGAGTTCCAATAGGCGCTCGAGCAGCGCAATGCGGTACGCCGGGTCGTTCCGCTCCAGACGGGCACTGAAGCCCCACGGCCCCTTATGCTGCCCGCTTTTAATCTTCAACACATTCCGCCCCTTGTTCATGGAGAGCGGAATGCCGGCCAGTTCCAGATTGGCTTTGCCGGCTTCTTGTTTGAAGACAGGCGTATTGTTTAAGTAGACTACGCACCGTCCGTCATGAGCCAACCACAACAGAGCTGCGCCGGCCACAGGCCAATCCACGTCAATGCGCGCAAAGGCCAGCGCCTGGCCCTCGCGTGAAAGGGCCTGGGCTAGGTCCACATAGCCAGACGCGCCCTCCTCGTCGGCAGGGCGTTTCCAGAGCGTCACTGCGAGGGGCTTGCCTGCTTCGTCACGAGGCGCGAACGTCCAATCGTCAGTCTCGGCGGCTTCCAGGGACCGTGCGCGGGAAAACAACTTGAATTCCGTGTCCTCCAGGAGGCCGAGCAGAAGCCAGGCTTGGGGGATCCAGTAAGCCTCGAGTGCCGCAAGCGCATGCTGCCAGTCTTCGTGTTTCTCCAGCCGGGGGAGCCCCTCCGGCACACTCAGCACCGGAATTGCCGCGCTGAGCGGCTGCCCGCCACGCGCCGGCGTTGTCCGCCGCGGACTAAGCCGGTCCTGCGGGATAACCTCTTTCTTCTGGCTCAGGCTGGACCAGGAAAGTTTTGCGATGGCATTTTGGGCAATCTGGTAATACTCCATCTTCAGGTCGCAACTCTTGCCGGCCTCGAGCCTGATCTTGCCGCTTTTCTCAGTGGGGGGCTGGTCCACCCAGTTGTCCACGAGCAGTGTGCCGTTCACCCAGAGGCGCACGCCGTCGTCCGTGTAAGTGTAGAAGGTGTACTCCTCGCTGAAACGCGGCAGGAGCGACCCCGTCCAGCGCACGGAGTAGTTCAGCAGGGGCATCCTCTTGTCCGGCGGCGTCTCACTCCAGTCGAAGTCAATCCTGGCATCAATACGCGTCAGTTTCAGGGCGCCCAGCTCGATATCGGCGAAATACTCGCCCTTCAGGCCTGCGCCTGTCTCCGGCTCGCCGGAAACCCCGCGCCCGGAGGGCCAAGCGACGATCAAGCAGAGCGCGAGGATGGCGGAAGGAACGTTTTTAGCCTGATCACGGAGGCGGTGCCACATCAGCTAAAAATTCCCCGCACGGGGCGCGGCAGGGCGCCGCACCTCGTCGTGGGCCATGCTACTTTGTCATGGGCCAAGATGCTACTGTGCTTTGTTCGGTGTTGCCTTGGGCAACAAGGGGTTGCCCTTGGCATGAATGGCGGCCTCGTCCTCCGCGGCATACTTCTGTGCTTTGGCCCGGTCCTCCGTGAGCACCTTCGTCTTGTTATCCGCCCACCACTTCTTGAACGCGTCTGGAGTGCGCTTGTCTTTCACCTCGAGCCCAGCGCCAGTGGCAGTATTGAATGCCTTGACGTAGTTCTCGAAGTCCGTGCGATACTTCCTGATACTTTTATTAGGGTCTCCACCCACGCCCACGCCGCCCCCGGGGTTGCCTGTAATCAGGTCCGGGTAGCGCATCTTGCTGCCATAGTCTGCCAGCGCCTGGTATATCGTGTACTTAAACTCCGACTTGCCCATCTCTTCCGCGTACTTCGCGCGCACTTCGGCCTCGTTGAATTTCAGCTCCTCAAACAACGAGACCAGCACCTCAGCCAGCTTGGGCGAGCGCGCAGGCATGCCACAGAGCATCTTGACCGCCGCGAAGCGCACCTCCTTGCTGGGGTCTTGCCTGGCCACCTGGACCAGTATCTCCCAGGTACTCGGGTCCTTGGCGCCATCCAACAGAGCCAGAGTCTTCAAATGGTCTGGCTGGCTCCTGTCCAGGTATGCCTTCTTGAAGTCCTCCTGCTTCTTCGCTTCCTCGAAACTGCTGTCGGCAGCCAGGACGGCCGCAACGCCGGCGAACAAGAGCGCCATTGCGCAAGCTGTTTTGAACATCTTTTTCGCGCCTCCAGACCCTCTGCTATCTGCTACTCTGAAGGACACTCAAGGAAGGTTTTTTGCTGCATGAATCAGGCACGCCGCCCCACCCCCAAACCCCTACCGCGGCGGGGAGGGAGCAGGGGGAGGGCGCCCCAGCGCGATCAATCCAGCCAGTCCTTCGGCTTCTTCAGCTTCTGAGGCAGGTAATCGGTGGTGAGGTAGCGGAAGTCCTTCTTGGCCAGCGAATCCAGTTCGTATTTCAGGCCGGATTTGAGCATGTACAGGATTTCCTGCTGCCATTCCTTTTTCTGGAACCAGGGATAGTTCGCAAGCTCTTTGGCTCGCACGATGTCCTTGTCGTTCAGCTTGATCCCGACTACGCGCGGCAGGCCGTAAGTCTCCGGATCGCGGCTCGAAAGCCCGATAAATTTGGCCTCGGGAATCGCCATGCGCTGGCTCTCAAAGGCCAGGTTGATCGAGCCCTGCTTGATCACTGAGTAGATGTAGTAGCCCCAGGGATCGTTGTCCACGAGCACGTAGACCGGCAGCTTCCACTCCTCATGGAGCCGGCGCGCCAGGCGGCGCACACCGCGCGGCGGCTGGCCGCCGCCAGTCAGCAGAATGCAGTTGTGCTTCTTCCAGAACTTGTCCTCGGAGAGCCGGTTGAACTGCGTGCCCTTTTCAATCAGCAGCACGAAGTCGGCGCTGCAGCGCTTGATGTCCAGGTAGCCCGGCTCAACGATCGAAGGCACGGCCTTCCCGCCGACCCCCTGGCGCGAGCAGTCAATCGTGTCCCCTCCTTCCACGATGGTCAGGGGGCCCAGCAACTGGCCGGTGTCGCCCGCGCGCACCCGCAGTTCCTCGCGCAACAGCGTCAGCGTGACTTCCAGGTCTTCGATGATCGGGTCCGACTCGTCCTGGTAATCGAAGGTGTTCTCGCTGGTGCCTTCAATCGTGTGTTTGTTGCGGTAGAAGACTTCGCGCAGGCTGGTGGTCGCGTCTTGGCGCTGCAGTTCCATCAGGGCGTCAGCCACGAGCATGGTCTGCATGAACTTCTTGGCCATGCCCAGGTTGAAGAACTGGCGGGCGGTCTTGGCCTTGCCCATCTCGATAATGCGCTTCTTGGGGTTGAAGTCCACATTCGAGAGCGCACGCACCGGGATGTCGAAGCGCGGGTCTTCCTTCTTCCGCGCCGCCTGGACAACCGTGTCGGCCAAGCTTTCGAGCAGGTCCGCGACTTGCTTGTTCGTCCGCCGGTGAACACGTTTCACTCTGGCCGCTACCATCGGTTGCCTCTCCTTACTCGTCAAACAAGCTGCGTTCAGCCGCGCTCTTCTTTCCGCCGCTCTTTCCCTTCGCGCCCTTTCTGGCCCGCGCCTTGCTTAAGTCCAGGTTGACCTGCTTAGTCTTGGCCGTCGCCCCTGCGATCAACTCTCCTGTCTGGAGCGGCGGGGCCTTATCCTCGGGAACCTTCACTGCGGCCGCTGGAAGCGGGCCTGCGGCTCCGCTGCCAGCCGCATCCGCGGTCTCAGATCCAAGAACGGGCAGATCGCCTTTCAACCCTTCCGGCGTCAACTCCACGGTGTTCTCAAGGTCTTCTTGTGCCCCCTCCTTCTTCTTGTTGAGGATCCTGTCGGTCTCTTCGCCGCCGGTAAGGTGTTCTGCGATCTTCTGGAGCTGTCTTTTGAGCCGTTCCGCGTCGAGTTTGCCGTTCTTGATGCGCTTGCAGGATTCCGCGACTTCCTCGATGTAGCGCTGGAACGTGTTGCGGCGCTCAAACTCATTCTTGGCGTGCTCTCGCTTGTGGATCCAGATGGCCAGCTTGCGCCCGCACTCCTGCACGGCCCGCTTGACCTCATCCAGGATCTCGTCGTAGCTGGCAATGGCCTCCTTGGCCTCGCTGGTGAAAGGCACCCAGACGGAGGCCATGTGAATAAAGACGACCAGCGGCCCCTGCGGCGGCGCGCCCTTGCTCTGGCTCAGCCCGTAGTTCCGCCACGCGGTCTTGAGCACGCCCTGGTACATCGCGCAGGCGGACTGCTGGTACAGCAAGGGGACGCGGTTGGCGAAGCGGATCACGCGCGCCATCTCGACCTCTTCGTCCTCCTCTTCGCCCTCCGCCCGGGCTTCGACCTGGCCGTTCTGAATCTTCTCGAGTTGCTCGGCCGCCACCTTGGCCGGGTCCTTGGCCTGGGCCGCGTCGCCTTTCCCGAAGGCCAGGCCGCACTCGATGACGAAGGGGTTCCCGCGGTAGACTTTGGGCGGGCGCGTGCTCGCCACATAGAAGTTGGCCTTCAGCGTTTTCACCAGGCCGGCCAGGATGGCCTTCTCGCCGATGGGCGACAAGCAGTCCGTCGGCGGGTTCATGAACTTGCTATGCTGGATGGCGCGGTAGAGGGCCTCGGCTTTGTCCCCGAAGAGTTCCTTGGGATGCATGCGGGGCGAGAGCTTGGCCAGCTTGCAGACCTCGTCGGCCACCTTGGGCGAGACGCGGCTGAAGTCCGTGGAAAGGAAGCCGCTGAGCCAGTGGCTCTTGGTATCCTTGGCCATCTTTATGAGCATGCCGAGTTCGATGCCCAGGGGATGCGGCTTGATCTCGCGTGGCGCACGCGGCAGCTCACCCACCCCGCGCTCATAGACTCTGGTCTCACCCTCCGGGGTCCGGTACGTCAACCTGGCGTGGGGATTGGCGATGGCGCAGAGCTCCAGGTACTCGTCCACGCTGCTGCGGCCCCTCTGGTAGCGCCCCTCCAACTCGATGGCCACCTGCGTGCCGTGCTCGCGGTCCCAGTCCACCGTATCGGACTCATGCTCCACCGGCTCGTTCCTCTTGGTGTCAATGCTGATCTCGAGACAATGCGTCTTGGGCTCGCCGGCAATCTTGGTCCTGACCCGCACGGGCTTGCCGGTGGTGAGCTGCCCGTACATGCCCGCGGCCGAAATGCCGATGCCTTGCTGCCCGCGGCTCATTCTCAGCCGGTGGAACTTGGAGCCGTACAGCAGCTTGGCGAAAACTTTCCCTACGTTCTTCTTCGGGATTCCAGGCCCGTTGTCCGTGACCGTGACAATGAAGCGGTCGGCCTGTGACGGAGGAGGGGCGCTGCCGTTGCCGGCGACTTCGATCCTGACTTCGACCTCCGGCAGAATCCCGGCCTCCTCGCAAGCGTCGAGGCTGTTGTCCACGGCCTCTTTGACGGCCGTAAGCAAGGCCTTGCGGGGCGAATCGAAGCCCAGCAAGTGCCGGTTTTTCTGGAAGAACTCCGCGACCGAGATGTCCCTGTGCTTCGCGGCCATTTCGTGAGCGGTCGCGCCTTTGAAGGCGCTGCGCCGCCCGCCCGCCCCGGGTGTCTGGCCCGCACTCGCGCCGGCAGGCGGGACGCCTGCGGTATTCCCGGACGATGCAATCCTCGTTCGCTGCAACGCCGCGTTACCAGGCTTGACAGGCATGCGCCGCACCACTCCTTTTTGCTCAGTCACTACGGCTGCGCCTCCGGAGGCTTCCGGCGAAACGCTTTCGGGCACAGCCTTAAGATCCAGTTCCACTCCGCTTTGGGTGCTCACAGCACATCCTCCCGTGGCAGAAAACCCCTTGGCCGACTGTGCTGGTTATCGGCAAAGCACGGCGCAGGGTTCACCATTTAATGCGCCGGCACGGGAAGGCGGGCCGTGCGTATCCTCAGTACGGCCGATGATATCTTAAGGCGCGGACCAAGGCAAGTGGTGCGAGTGCGGATTGCCGGCCCGCAACGCAAAACGTGGAACCTGAAACGCAAAAGGCGTACCATGAACATGCGCCCCTCCGCAGGCCGCGGTCTTGGGTTCCGGATTTTGCGTTTCACGTTTCACGTTTTACCCATATAACTTGGGGCGGCTGAGGATATACCCTCTGTGATGAGCATGGACAAACCAGAGCGTACACGCATCCATAACCCGGTTCGCACGGCCCTGGCCTTCCCGGTTACTTCCAGCATTCATCCGCAACTGCCTCGGCCGCCCAGGCACACGCGCGAGAGCATCCGGCGTTTCCTGCGCCAGCTCGGCATCACCGAGCCGGTCTTGATCCATGAGCAGGACTACGAACAGTTCCTCGAAGAGAAAGGGATCAAGGAATTGGGCCGTGGAGGCGAAGCCACCGTTTATTTCCTGCGTGGCCACGTGGTGAAGGTGGCGAACCCCGATTCGGTCCCTGCAGTGCTGCGCGAGATCGCCCACATGCTGCTGCTCAACCGCAGCGTCTTAGGCGCTGGGACAATGGGCGAACGCGCGCGCGCCGACTACCCCGCCCTCCTTTGGGTCTATGCTTTGTCCGACGGCAGCGTCTCCATCGGCATGAAGCCTTTCGACAACCTGGGGGCGGGCGCCACGGGCGCCACGTTGTATGAGCATCTCATGGCCGGCCCCGCGCTTGAGCGGCAGCGTACACTGGACGCCATTCGTGGCATCTGCCGCTCGCTGGTCTACGCGCACCGAAGCGGCATCATCCACCACGACCTGAAACCGGCCAACATCTACATCCCCTCGGATCCTAGTCAGCCGCCGGTGATCTTCGACCTGGCCCAAGCCCTCTGGCATCAGCCTTCCTGGGGCCGCCACTGGCTCAACCACGATTACAACAACACTTACTGGTACAACGGCACCTACCGCTACATGCACTATCAGCGTCGCATGGCCCATCTGGCAGCCTTGGCCAAAGTGGCCATGTATGAGCCGACCGCCCAGCAAGCGGCGGCTTTCGCCCGCTACAGGCCCTCCTTCTACGACGACGTCTTCGCCTTCGCACGGATATTGTTTGACATGGTGCGCAGCATGAACACCTGGCTCGGCGGCAAGGACCGCGCCGCCTTGCGCAAGTTCTACCGCCACCTGATGTCTTTGAGGCTGGAGCCGGCCCGCCTTCCCGCGAAGCGCTCGAGTACCATTCTGTTTCGCATCCGCGAGGCAATGGGCGGCGCTGCGCCTCCTTCCGATCCTGCCGCCCTGCACGACCCGCCGGCAATCTCGATGGAACACGTTCAGCCCGCGTTGGAAAAGGTCCTCTCGGGCCTGCTGTAGGGCGGGGGCTGGCCACAATTTCCAGCAGTTTGGAAATTGGCTGTCTGCACCCGCTGGGTTACATTGGTTCGCACATGAAAGAGCAGGCGAAACTCTCAGTCCACGATTGCCTGGCCGGAAAGGGCGTGCTCCTGACCGGCTCCACCGGCTTCCTGGCCAAAGCCGTGGTGGAGAAGATACTGCGCGACCTTCCGGACGTGGGCCAGATCTTTCTCCTTATCCGCGCGCGAGTCAGGCCGGACGGCTCGCGCGTGGACCCCAGGGAACGGTTGCGCGAGGAAATCCTGCGCAACAGCGCCTTCGGCAGGCTCCGCGAGCAGCTCGGGGACGAATTCGAGCGCTTCTGCGAGTCCAAGATCACTTGCGTGCCCGGCGACCTGACTGCGCCGCGGCTGGGGCTGGACGAGTCCGCCTTCAGGGACTTGGCCGGCAAAGTCCATATTGTGATCAACAGCGCCGCCACGGTGGTTTTCGATGAGCGGCTCGACTGGGCGCTGGATCTGAACACGCTGGGTCCCCAACGGCTCCTCGAACTGGCCAAGGCCGCCCAGTGCCCTTATGTCCACATTTCCACGGCTTACGTAAGCGGCATGCGCACGGGACTGATTCCCGAGAAGCTGCTCGATCCGCTGGAGGCCATCAACGCCCAATTGCCCACTGGCGTGCCGCGGCCGGAAAAGTTCGACGTCAATGAGGAGGTCGCGCGGCTTGGGAAACTGGCACAAGACATCACCCGCGACTGCCAGAAGCTCTTTGAGAAGAAAGGCCTCGCGCCCGAGAGCGAAGAAGCCGCCGCGCAACTGCGCCAGGCCCTGGTCAGCGCGGGTATGCGCCGCGCCCAGGGCCTCGGCTGGAACGATACTTACACCTACACCAAGTTTCTGGGCGAACAACTCGTCAAGCAAAACCACAAACCGGTGAGCGCGGTCATCGTGCGCCCAGCCATAATTGAGTCCAGCCTGTGCGAGCCTGAACCGGGCTGGCTGGACGGCCTGCGCATGGCCGACCCCATCATCATCGGCTTCGGCAAAGGGAGGCTCCCGGATTTCCCCGCGGACCAGAACGTCGTCCTGGACATCATCCCGGCGGACCTGGTGGTTAACGGGATTCTGGCGGCCTCCGCCTATGCCTCCGCGAACCACGGCGTCTTCGACTTGTTCACCATCGCCAGTTCCTCGGAGAACCCGCTTTCGTTCCGTGGCCTGTACGAGCACGTGCGCGATTACTTCCGCAAACACCCCATGACCGACCGGGCCGGCAAGCCCGTCTCCGTGCCCCAGTGGCGCTTCCCGACAGTGGCACAATACCGCAGCCGCATGCGCAACCGCTATCTGCCGCTTCGAGCCGCCCATGCCATTCTCAACGGCCCGTTCACTCTTCCCGGAACGCGCAAGGTCCGCGCGCGGCTGCGCAACATCAACTCCAAGCTTGAGCAGTTGCTTTACTACGTGGACATCTATGGCCCTTACGTCACCTTGGACTGCCGCTTCGAGACCGCCCATGCCCGCGAGTTGCTCGAGATGCTGGCGCCCGCGGAACGCAGCAGGTTCGACTTCGACCCGCGCAGAATTCGCTGGAAGAACTACATCCAGGACGTCCACATCCCCGGCTTGAAGCGCAATATCCTGCGCATGGATGCCGTGCCACGCACAGGCGCTGGCGAAGGGCACTTGCTGGACGAGGAAGGCGAAGCCATCAAGAGGCGCCGGGGCGCCGCGGCCAAGACCATCCGTGGCGTGCCCCAGACCTTGGTGGACCTGTGTGGGCGCGGGCAGGAGCGCTTTGGCGACAAGGCGCTCATGGAGATGCGGCGCACGGGAGCGGGAGGCGCTGGCGCGGAACATGTGCGCATCTCTTACAGCGCCATGTTCGAGCGTTCCGGCGAACTGGCGCGCCTGCTCATCGCCCGCCTGGGCCTCCATCCCGGCGACCGGGTCGCCTTGCTGGGCGAGAACTGCCCTGAGTGGGCGCTGGCCTACATGGCCATTGCGCGCGCTTGCTGCGCCGCCGTGCCGCTCGACCGGGCCATACCGCCCAAGGATGCGGCGCGGCTGCTCAAGCTGGTGGAAGCCAAGGCGCTGCTTATCTCGCCGGACCTGCTGGAGGGATTCCGCCGGGAGCTTGGCGCGGGCGCGGGCCTGCCGCCCTGCCTGAACCCGCGGGCCGCTCTGGCGCCCCACCCAGGCGAAGCCTGGCGCTACCCGGAAGCTTCGCTCGGCGATCGCCCCTTGAAGGAACCTGCGCCTGAAACGCTCGCCTCCATCCTCTTCACCAGCGGTACGACCTACGAACCCAAGGGCGTGATGCTTACGCACGCTAATCTGGTGGCGGACGCGCTCTCCGTGGCGGAAGTGCTCGAACCGCTGGAGAGCGACCGTTTCCTTTCCGTATTGCCGTTGCACCATGCGCTCGAATTCACCGGCGGATTCCTCATCCCCATGTACGGCGGCTCGACCATCCACCACCTGGAGCGAATCCAGGATATCCCGGAGACCTTGCGCTCGGCGCGCATCACAGTGATCGTCGGCGTGCCGCGCCTCTTCCAGTTATTCATGGACCGCATTGAGGGCCGTCTGGCGGCGGCGGGACTGGCCAAGCGCTTTCAGGCCGGCCTGGGCCGCGTCATGGCCGGCGCCTGGGAAATGACTTTCAGCTCTGACCCCAGCCTGCGCAAGCGCCTCTTCCGTGAGGTGCATGCCAACCTGGGCGGACACCTGCGCCTGCTGGTCTCCGGCGGCGCCGCCTTGGAGCCTCAGGTTTTCCATTTCTTCAGGAGCTTCGGCATCACCATTGTCGAAGGCTATGGCCTGACCGAGACAGCCCCGGTGTTGACCGTGAATCCGCTCTCCGCGCCCAAGGCGGGTTCGGTCGGCCCGCCCATCCCCGGCGTGGAGTTGCGCATCAGCAATCCGGATTACAACGGCATCGGCGAGGTTTTCGCGCGCGGACCCACGATCATGCAGGGCTACTGGCACAATCCGGCGGCGACCGAGAAAACCTTTGAAAGCGGCTGGTTCAAGACGGGCGACCTGGGCCGCATCGGCACTGACGGCTACCTGAACATCACTGGCCGCCTCAAGGACGTCATCATCACTGCCGCGGGCAAGAACGTCCATCCCGACGAGGTTGAGGTCCACCTGCAGAAGATTCCGGGCATCAAGGAGCTGTGCGTCATAGGTCTCCCCGCCCGCTCCGGCCGCGGTGAAGAGGTGGCTGCCATCCTCGTGCCTGAGCCTGGAGCTGACCGCGCCAAGATCAAGGCCGCGCTTGATCGCGCCCTCCGCTCCCTGCCCGGCTACCAGCGCGCCGCGCGCATCGAACTCCAGGAAGACGACTTGCCCAAGACCACCACGCTGAAAGTGCAGCGCAACAAAGTGCGCGAGCGCTACTCCCGCCCGGGCAGCGCCCTCGGCGCCCAGCCAGCCAAGGAGCGAAGCGCGGCCGAGACCCTCCCCGTGGCTGCGCCCGGCCAGCCTGCCACTAAGAACGGCGTGCCCGCTTTCGTCGCCTCCGCGGTGGCGGAAGTGGCCGAGGTTCCTGACGGGATAAAGGCCGCCGAGATCACCCCGGATATGCGGCTGCAAATGGATCTGGGCATTGATTCCATCGGCCGCGTTGATCTGCTGCAGAAACTCGAGCTGCAGCTTAACCTCACCATCCCTCAGGAGGCGGAAGGAAAGCTGTTCACGGTCCGCGACCTGATGGGCGTGGTTGAGAGCGTCCGTACCGCGGGCTTCTCGCCTGCCGCCAAGCGCCGTGGCAAAGGCATCCTCTCGCGGCGCACGGACCAGCAGGAACTGCAGGCCGGGCTGCGCGCTTCGCTCTCGCGGAGCATTCTCCAGGGCGTTTTCAGCACTACAGCTTCCGTGCTGATGAACACGTACTTGCGGATAGACTACAAGGGCCTGGAGAACCTGCCTGAAAGCGGCGCCTATGTCCTCGCCGCCAACCACTGCAGCCATCTGGATGCCGTCGCCGTCCGCGAGGCGCTGGGCCGCCGCGCCGGGGACCTCTACGTGATGGGAGCCAAGGATTACTTCTTCGACACGCGCCTGAAGAGCTGGTTCTTCACCACTTTTCTCAACGCCCTGCCCTTCGACCGCGAAGACACCGCCGCCCAAGGCCTGGCCACCTGCAAGACCGTGCTGGACGCCGGCCGCGCCATTCTGATTTTCCCGGAAGGCACGCGCTCCCTGACCGGCGAATTGCAGGCTTTCAAGCCCGGCGTCGGCGTCCTGGGCATCGAGCTGGACGTGCCCGTTATCCCCGTGCTCCTGCGCGGAACATTTGCCTCCCTGCCCAAGGGCCGCTCCCTGCCGCGCCCCGCGCGCGTCAGCCTCCGCCTCGGCAGGCCCTTGTTCTTCGAGGAACTGAAGAAGGAGCGTGGCAGCACGCCTGCCACGGAACTCTACCGCCGCGCCGCCTCTGAACTGCGTGCGCAGATCGAAGCTCTGGCCCAGGGCGCCTGACTGGCAGGGGAGATCGTAGGGGGTGAAAAGGTGCAGAGCTGAAGAGGTGCAGAGGTGCAGAGGTGAAGAGGTGAAGAGGTGAACGGTTGTCACCCCCTCACCCCCTCACCCCCTCACCCCCTCACGCCCTCACGCGCCGCCTACTGCGACGTGGATGGCACGCTCGCCGCCACCACCATTGTCGAACCGCTGCTTTGGTACAAGCGGCGGCTGCTGAGCGCGCCCGCGCGCGCATTCTGGATGGCCGGCCTCTGTGTTCGCGCGCCGTATTGGCTGGGTCTGGACCACTTCAGCCGGGAAGCCTCCAACCGCGCCATCTACTCCCACTATGCTGGTTTCGATAGCGCCCGCGTCAAGGAACTGGCCGGGGAGTGCTACAACGCGGAGATAAAGCCGCGCCTCTTTCCGCAGGCCCTGGAGAGACTGGGGGCGCTGCGCCAAGACGGCCCTCGTTTGGTCCTCGTCACGGGTGGCCTCCATTTCCTGATGCAGGCCCTCGCGGCGCATCTGAACGCGGACCTGATCGCACCGGCGTTGGAGGAACGCGGAGGCCGTTTCACCGGCCGGCTCCAAGGCGCCCCGCTCACCGGCGCGCATAAAGCCGCCGCCGTGCGCGCTCACGCCCTGGCGCACGGCATTGCCCTGCCCGAATCCTACGCTTTCGGCGACGCCATAGGTGATCTGCCGCTACTGGAGTGCGTCGGACATCCCGTGGCCGTGAACGCGGACAGACGCTTGATGGCCATAGCACAAGCACGCGGTTGGCGGATGGAGAACTGGAAGCCGAGCAAGTAGCGGTTGGTTGACGAACGTGCAGGTTGCGCTACGCTCTTCTGTGATTTCGGGGGTGGCATCCATTATGTGGAAAGACCCGATTATCGAGGAAGTTTACCGTGTTCGCGCCGCGCTCGCCAGAGAGTACGGCGGGCTTGAAGGACTGCACAACATAGCCATTTTGGGAGGGACGGCAATGGGCTACTTAGAAGATCTTCGAGAACTTGTTTGTAAAGAGTTTAACTGTACCGCTACCCATATAGAATCCGTCCCGCTTTTCGAGCAATACGACGCAATCCATTGTTGGAAGGGAATTGTCGAGGTATTTGCGTTGCACGGCTATCCAGAAGCATCGAAATGCTATGCTTGGAGTCGGGCAGAAGGTAAAGACATTAGAGATGAGCGTTTTGTTGTAGTCGGTCATATTCCGCCGAATGATTCTCCCCTTAAAGCCGTACAGGCAGTACTCGATCATGACATAACAACTGAACTTGAAGTCGGTGCCAAGCATCGGTTCAAACACCAAGATGTCACGCTCGGGCCAGTTGAACAAACGACGATGGGCGATCTTAAGAATGAACAGGTACAGCGCATAAGACACCTGTTGGGTATTCAAGATGCAAATAATGAGGATGGCCAAGAGGAAACATCGGATAAACTCGTTTAGACCCGATGCCATAATCCTAACGACATGTTCTGGTAGGCGGGAAATACCAAGTAAACATGCCCTTCTGTTGGCCTCCTGGGACTGGCAAGTGAATGGTTGCCCATTCTGTTTGCAGGCGGAACGCACGAAGCCTGCGCTGCTTGCAGAAACGCCGTTGACCAGCGCGATATTGGCGCTAGAAAACCAACAACTCGCTAACGCTGGCGTCGTCCCCTGTTATCGGAGGCACAGACTGCCATGCCATTCATGCGGATTCTATTCAAGCTGAGGGCACTCTTGTTCCGCGCTGGCCCAGGCGCAAAGCCGCCCATCCCGCCTCCCCCTGCCGAGGTGGCGGCCTATGCCAAACAGCATGGCCTGGAGCCAACCATGACTCTCGACCTTGGCGGCGACGTGAAAATGGAGTTCGTGCTCATCCCCGCTGGCAAGTTCCTGATGGGTAGCCCGGAGACCGAAAAGGACCGCAGAAATGACGAGACGCAGCATGAGGTGACAATCAGCAAGCCGTTTTACATGGGGAGGTACGAAGTAACGCAGGAGCAGTACGAGGCAACTACGGGTACGAACCCAAGTGGGTTCAAGGGCGTGGAGAACCCGGTGGAGAATGTTTCGTGGGATGACGCGCAGGAGTTCTGCAAAAGGCTGAGCGGAAAGACGGGTAAGATGGTGCAGTTGCCGACGGAAGCACAATGGGAGTATGCCTGTCGCGGGGGGACGAAGACGCGGTTCTGTTCGGGGGATGCCGATGGCGATCTTGACGGCGTGGGTTGGTACGGCGGCAACTTCGACACTACGACCCATCCCGTGGGCGGGAAGAAACCAAATGCCTGGGGTTTGTACGACATGCACGGCAGTGTTTTCGAGTGGTGTCAGGACTGGTACGGCCAGTACGAAGCTGGAGCAGCGACAGGCCCTACGGGGCCAGCTACGGGAACTTCCCGTGTTTTGCGGGGCGGGACCTGGCACCTCGATCCGAGGTTCTGCCGCTCTGCGTTTCGTTTCAACGACGCGCCGGACCGCCGGATCGGCGTCATCGGCTTCCGGGTGGTGCTCGCCGGACCTCCCAGCCTGCAGTCGCCTCCGCCCAAAGTACCAGCTACAGTACAACCTGAAACCAAGAGCCTGAAACCTGAAAGCCCGCCTGTGCCGCCGCCCGCTGACGTTGCGGCTTATGCCAAAGAGCATGGCTTGGAGCCAGCCATGTCTCTTGACCTTGGCAACGGCGTGAAGCTTGAACTGGTGCTCATCCCCGCAGGCAAGTTCATGATGGGCAGCCCGGAGACAGAGAAGGACCGCTTGTCCGACGAGACGCAGCATGAGGTGACGATCAGCCAGCCGTTCTACATGGGGAAGTACGAAGTGACGCAGGAGCAGTACGAGGCAGTTACGGGCACGAACCCAAGCCTCTTCAAGGACGCGAAGAATCCGGTGGAGAATGTTTCGTGGGATGACGCGCAGGAGTTCTGTAAAAAGTTGAGCGCAAAGACGGCCAAGACTGTGCGGTTGCCAACGGAAGCGCAGTGGGAGTATGCTTGCCGGGCGGGAACGGAGACGCGGTTTTATTCGGGGGACGCCGATGACGACCTTGATGGCGTGGGTTGGTACTTCAGCAATTCCGGCATAACGACCTATCCCGTGGGCGCGAAGAAACCAAATGCCTGGGGCTTGTACGACATGCACGGGAACGTCTGGAACTGGTGCGCGGACTGGTACGGCAAGTACGAATTGGGGGCAGCGACAGATCCGACTGGGCCAACTACGGGAACTTCCCGTGTTTTGCGGGGCGGGTCCTGGTACGGCTATCCGTGGTTCTGCCGCTCGGCGTTTCGTTCCATCGACTCGCCAGTCGTCCGTGGCATCGCCGTCGGCTTCCGGTTGATGCTCGCTGGACCTCCTTAACCTTTGTTCTGTTTTTCTTTTACCCTTTGCCGCGAGCGAAGCGAGCGGTGGTCTGAGTGCCCGGCGCTTCGCCACGGGGTTCCTTTCCCCTCTTTAGGAGTCCCGGCAGGGGCAACTAAAGTATAGTCAAAATACGATATTCCCCCACTACCTACTACCTAGTTCCTCTTTCCCCTGCGCGAACAGGCGCGATTTCAGAGGGGAATTGTAGTTTTCGCGGCTGAAAAGGTCGAACTTATTCTACAATGATGTCGTGGTGGGGGACGGAAAAACCCAGGGAATAAGCACAAAATGCGCAAGAAAGCCGAGCGTCAGTACCCGCTGGATTTTGCCGGAACCCAGCGCCTTACCAAGG
>Ga0209777_10003554_pt1 | contig 19174 bp, 13 predicted proteins | sample FrelakmetHBP12HB_FD_187147 | JGI IMG/M metagenome (GOLD analysis project Ga0209777, IMG submission 187147) | Freshwater lake sediment microbial communities from the University of Notre Dame, USA, for methane emissions studies -HBP12 HB (SPAdes)... | ecosystem: Environmental > Aquatic >...
CCCGAGAATCTCTCCTGCAAAGCTCCGCTCTGCCCACTGTCGCGCCACGCGCATCATCTTATGCCCTCCTGGGTTACCGCCAGGAGGTATCGGCAATTTCCAGCCGAAAAATGTGTACAATGACAAGGGCTGAAGCCAGGGGTTAGCGGTACCGTGCCTCTATGGTCAGTCATTTCTGCGGTGCTATGCTCAGTACTCACGGGGCGTCCCCATGCAGTGTGCGCGGGCCTTGGCCGAACTGCTTCTCATAATAGCTGTGGCCCATGCGCTTATACTGAGTGAAGCCAGCGTCTGCGACCTGCTTGGGGGAGTGCTTCTTATAGCGCTTGGTGCCGGTGACACTGGGGGTGGTCAGAACTCGCTCGATCTCCCCGCCGCATTTCGGGCATCTGGTGAGCGTTTCCTCGGCCATCCGCTGCATGATCTCAAAGGTGCCTGCGCAGGCCTCGCAGGCGCGTTTCTCGCCGGCCTTGAGCTTGGGTCCATAAATATACATGGGCATAGACACATCCCTCCTCCCCCCGTATCTTAGCAGATAGAAGGCGGCAGTTGCAACACTGACTAGAAAAAGAGACGGCAGCGATTACTTTCCTTGCTATGGATCATGACATTGAACGCCGCTACTTCATGGAAAAAATCGCGGATTGCGCCCGCGCGTTGGAGGGCTTCAGCGGAGAACTGCAACTGGCCGACGAGAACCACGTGCTCTTCAACGTGAACGGGCGGCCCTTCGAGGCCTCGGCCTGGATCAGCGAGGATTACGACCTGATCGCCATCACCACACGCACGGTGGATTTTCCGACGGGGAAGTTCGAGGACGCCGTGAGCCTCCTGCAAGCCACCATGGAAATCTGCTGGGACCACTGCGTCGCGGTGTCGCCCATCGAGGGCCGCTATGACCTGTCCATGGCCATTTTCGTGGGCGGCTTCACCTTCGAATCTTTCGAGGGAGTAGTTTATAACTTGCTCTCCTGTGCCGAAACTATAGAGGAGAAGTTTAAGAAGAAGCAGACGTGAGCACACAGCAAGGATGAAGGATGAAGGATGAAGGAGAAGAATTTTAGATTTTTGATCTGCGATTTTCGATTGCCACGTTGCCATCCCGCCAATCGAAAATCGCAGATCTAAAATCTAAAATGCATTATCTGTGTCTCTGTGGTGAATGGTGCGGGTTCGGGGTACGGGATTCAAAGTATGAGCCGACGCAGAGCCCTCCCGAAACGCTGGCTTTTCACCCCGCCGGCGGGAGCACCGCAGCAAGCTGTGGCCGAAGGGCTTGCGAGCGCGCTGGACATCTCGGCGGCCTGCGCCCGCATCCTGGTGAGGCGCGGGTACGACAATGAGGAGTCTGCCGGCCAATTCCTGTCCCGCCGCATGGACTTGCTCCACGAACCGCAGCTCTTGCCCGACATGGCCAAGGCCGTGGCGCGCATCGCCGCGGCGGTGGAGAAAGGCCAGAAGATCGTCCTCTTCGGCGACTACGACGTTGACGGGCTTGCGGCCACGGCGCTGCTGGACCGCTTCTTCCGCCTGGTGAAGACAGGCGCACGAAACGGCTTTGAAGTCGAGTCTTTCGTGCCCGACCGCGCGCACGGCTATGGTCTGACACCTGCCGCGGCCGAGGCCATCCGCCGGCACACGCCCGATCTCTTGATCACGCTGGACAACGGCATCAACGCCCATGAGCACCTCGCGGCCTTCGCGCAGGCGGGAATTGACTGCATCGTGGTGGACCATCACCATGTGGGGGCCGGCGTGCCCAAGGCCAGCGCCGTGATAAATCCCAAGCGCCGCGACGGCCACAGCTACCCTTTTGACGAGCTGTGCGGAGCGGGCATCGCCTTCAAGCTGGCTTGGGCTTTGGCCGTGCATTTCTCGCACCACAGGAAAGTGACACCCGAGTTCCGCGCATTTCTCCTGGATGCCGTGGCGCTCGCCGGCGCCGGCACGCTGGCCGACGTGGTGCCGCTGGTGGGGGAGAACCGCGTGCTGGCGCACCACGGGCTTTTGGCGCTCGGCCGCACGCGCATGCCCGGCCTGCGCGCGCTGCTGCAATGCTGCAACGTCAAGGACGTGCCGCGCGCCCAGGAGGTCGTCTACCGGCTGGCCCCGCGCCTCAACGCGGCGGGGCGCTGCGGCGAGGTGGCCGAGGCGCTGGAGCTGCTGCTGACCGAAGACCCGCAGCGCGCCGCCTGTCTGGCCGCGGCCCTGGAAGGCTACAATAACCAGCGGCAGAAAATCGAAGAGCGGATTCTCGAAGAAGCGCGCGGGCAGGCGCTGGAGATGCTGGCGGCAGCACCCGGCTGCCGCGCGCTGGTGCTCGACTCACCCGCCTGGCACCAGGGCGTGATCGGCATAGTGGCGTCGCGCATTGTCGAGGAATTCCACCGCCCCGCCGTGCTCCTGGCGGTGGACAGCGCCAGCCAGACCGCGCGCGGTTCGGGGCGCTCGATCCGCGGGCTGCACATCGCCGAGGCGCTCGCGCACACGAAGGCGCAGTTGGTGGAGCAGCTTGGTGAAATGTTCTTCATGGAGTTCGGCGGCCACGCCGCGGCGGCAGGACTGCAACTCCGGGCGGAGCACATCCCCGCCTTCCGCCAGGCGTTCCAGACGGCCGCCGCAACGCAGCTCAGCGCGGAGGACCTGGCGCCGGTCCTGCATGTGGATGAGCGCCTTGAGCTGGGCCAGGCCAACGGCCGGCTTTGTGGCGACCTGGAGAAGCTGGAACCTTGTGGCTCGGGCAACCCGCGCCCCTTGTTTGCGGCGTGCGGGGTCGCCGTCACTACGGCGCCGAAGCCGCTGGGCAACGGAGACAAACATTTTGCCTTCCACGTGCGCCAAGGCCAGACAACCCGGCGCGTGGTGGCGTTCAACGCCGGGGAACGCTTCAATGAACTGAGCGAGATGTGCAAGCTGAGCAGGCTAGACATTGCCTTTCGCCCGCATATCAACACCTATCGCGGTGCCAGCTCGGTGGAGCTTTCGCTGGAGGACTTCAGACCCAGCAAGGATGAACGATTTTAGATTCTCGATCTGCGATTTTCGATTGGCGGGACGGCAACATGGCAATCGAAAATCGAAACTCGAAACTCCAAAATTCGTCTTCCTGTCTAGGGCGCCGTGGCGGCGGTGATGGCCAGCACGCACGGCACGCCGCGTTTCTGGGCGCCACAGAGGATGTCCAGGCTCTTGACCTCCACATCCGGGCGCGGGTTGAGCCACTGCTTGGAGTAGGCCACGGCGCAGAAGCCCGTGCCCTCGTAGGACTGCGTCCAGGCCAATTGGGCGCCGGGAATCTGCAGGGGTTCTTTCTGCTTGTAGTCGTGGATGTCAATCTCGGCGTGGATCGGGATATCCGCAGTCTGGCCGTCGGCGTAATTGACAACGTAGCGGGCCATTTCGTAGTTCTTGCCCTCCTTGAGCTCCTGGTTGTTGCGGGGCTGATCCAGGCGGCAGGTGTGGAGGAAGAAAAGCGCGTCGGCCTTCCTGTTCACGGGGATGCCCCTGACTTCGGCGGGCAGCTTGCCGGGGACGCCATTGCCGGCCAGCATAATAACCGAGGGAACGACTGACGTGCCCTGCTCGTAAATCTCATACTTCACACCCGCGAATTTCTGCGGGCCGAAAGGAATGTCCTTGAATGTAAACTTCTTGTCGCCGAACCAGCCGCGGTCGTCGCGGAACTGGGTGCAGCACTTGGAGATGTCCACAGGCTGGTACTGGAGGTCGGCTCCGGCGACGATGGTCTTGGCGCCGCCAAAGGGGGCCTTGAGATTGCGCAGGAGGGTGGCGAGGATGGTGCGCTTCTTGGCCTGGTTGGCAGGGACGGATTCACGCTCCTGAAAAAGGACGTTGCAGAGGACCGCGCCCCCGCTGCCTTTGGAGTAGGCCATCATGGCGCCGATGTTCAGAAGCGGCTTGACGTCCTTGTAGAACTCTTTAGCGCGCGCGGCCTTGATGCGGATGTTGTCCACGCCGATCACGGCGGGGCCTTCCCTCTTGTTCCACTCAGCCAGATGGATGGCCAAGTCCTTGGCCTGGCGGGGCGGGTTGAGCGGGAAGACCTGGATCTCGTTGTTCGGAGCGGTGTTGAGGACAACGGGCTTGGTCTTGTCGCCATCGCAGACCAGTTCAACCTTGGTGATGGGGTAGTAGATGGCGTTGCCCGCCCATTCGAACTCGACGAGTTCCTGGGGCTTGGGCCAGGAGATAGTGAAGCCGGTGGGCGCGCCCTTGTCCAGCGGGATCGAGAAGATGTACTTCCAACTGTCGGCCGTGTAGAAACCGTTGATCATGTTAAGCGGGTTATGGTCGTTTTCCGATTCCGTATACTTGAAGTACTCTGAGCCTGGGAACTTGGCGAAAGGCGCGACCTCGTCGTAGTCCACAACGTAGCTGAAGACATCGGAAGCCATATAGGTGTCCGACGTCCAGGCATTTATGCGTTTGCCGGATTCCATCACGATGTCGCCGGTCGTGAGGCCCGCGGTGAGCGAGTGGCGCGAGGCGGGGAACATGACGCGCTCCATGCGGAAGGGGCGAATCATGTGCTCGAAGCCGACAATCTTGTTGTAGTCGGCCAGCCCCTCCGGCGTGAGGCCATTGAAGAGAATGTAGCCTCCGTCCTGCATGAAGCGGTTGGCTGGTCCAAGGTTATCGGCCAGGGTCTTGAGATTAGCGGGAGTAGCGGCGATGACCGCGACCTTGCCGGCGGCCAGGGCCTCCAGCGGGCCGGCAGCCTTGTCATACTTCACGCCAATGGCGTTCAGTTCCCGGGCCAGGATGTCAGCATCTTTCAGGCAAAGCGCCACAGGCCGGTATTCGAGCTTGTACAGCGCACCGTAGTTGACCAGATTGAGGACCAGACGCTGGGCCACGGCGTTGGAGGCGATTTTTTCGCCGATGGGCAACTGGCTGACGATGAGCAAGCCCTTGCCGACGGGCATCTCCGTCAGCGCGGTGTTCTGGAGACGGTTGTGACACTGCACCAGGGACCTGGCGCCGCGCGTGGCTTTCACGTAAGCGTTGCGGTAGACGACGTGGTCAGGCCCCCAGGTGAAGAAAATTTTTTGCTGCAGACCGAGCATGGCCGGATGCTCGAGGTCTTCGGCAAAGGCAATGCGGCCTTCGTTGTCCTGCGGTTCGAGATCCGACTGGAAGGCCTGGCCTCTGAGCCGGTTCCTCTGTTCCAGGACGATGACGGCGCGCCCGTCCACGGCCAGGGCCATGAATCTGCTTGAGCCGCAGTCGCGGGCATCCACGGCATCCTTGCCGATGAGAATGACTTTTCCGCCGCCGATCCCGGCATTCAGGTTGTCAAGCTTCGTGAAGGGCACTTGCTTTTGCGTCAGGAAAGCCGCGACGCCGCCTTCGGGGTCGTAGACGAGCAGGTCCTTGGCCTGGAGAGTGGCCAGAGCCGTGAGCTGCGCGGGCTTGGAATCGGGCAGAACAGAGAGGGCCTTTGTCTCCTTGAAGACTTCAGCGCCACGGTGCTTAAGCCACAGAAGGAGTTCGCCCTCAGTGCGCTCCTTGCATGACGGGATCGCCAAGGACAGCTCCAGTTCCTGGGAAGTGCCGGCGGGGACTTTATACTCTCTGGTTTCGCCCCCGGCTGGTTCCTCGGGCGTCTCGCCCGTTTGCAGGCGAGACGCCGGCACCACAAAGGCCCAGGTAAACGTGATAGGGTCATCGAAGCGCGAGTCGTTGAAGATGCGCAATGTCCGTTTGACTGTGCTGCCGCCGCCGAAAGTCCAGTCCCACTGGCGGCAGAAGACGGCCACGGGGAGGTTGGAGCCATATTGATCGCGTCCGGATTCCTGACCCATCCAGAACTGCCAGGCGCCGTAGCCGGCCCAGCGGTAGCCTTCGGTGAGCATGCGGAAGAGGATGCCACCGGCGCGGGCGGCTTGGGCTTTGCCCTGGAATGCTTCTTCGCCGCCGAAGGGCGCGTAATCGAAGGGATTGATGCCCGTGGCGAAGTAGTCTTCGCCGATGAAGCGAGGCCGTCTTTGGTCCCATTCCCAGCGCCCGCGCCCGCCGCCTTTGGTGTTGGCTTCATAGGCCAGGTCGGGATACCTGCCGGGCGTGCCGGAGTCGAAGACGTAGTGGTCGCCCGCTACGGGCATAGTGTTGGCCTTGCCAGCGCAACCGCCATCGGTCATGGTGAAACGCGTGGGATCCACAGCGCGGACGGCTTCCGAAGTCTTTGTGGTTTCCTCTTCGAACTGGTCCATTAGTCCGCCGTAGAGGTTGATGCAGTTGATATACAGGAACTCGTTCTCAATGGACCAAACCATGACCGAGGGGTGATTGCGTTCGCCTTTGACCTGCGCGACGACCTGGTCGCGCCAGTTGCGCAGAAGATCCAGTTTGAGTGGAGACTCCTTCTTCATCTCCGGGTCGTTCTCGATGGCCATGTAGCCGATGGCCTCGCCATCAAGCATCCCGGAACGGCGGACGACCACGCCGCCGCGGTCGAAGAAATCCAGGGCCTTGCCGGGCGGCAGGTTTTGCCAGCTTGTGCCCCAAAAGCGCATCACGCGCTGATTGGTCTTGTGGTAGAACTCCAGCCAAGCCTCGGGATTGGGCGCGGTGAAGCAATCGGCCCAGCCGTGCCAGACGATGCCATTGAGCTTGAAATCCTTGCCTTCGCTCGTCCATTCGCGGAAACCAAATAAGGTATCTGAAACATCGAGCACCTTCCCGCCGGCTCTGATTGTGGCCCGTAGAACGTACATGTTCGGCTCATCAGGCCACCAGAGCTTGGGGTTATCCCACTTCTCCGCGAACTTAAGTACTGTGACGGCCTGAGGCCCCACGCTGAACGGCTGGGGGGCGAAGGCCTTCTCAACTGCGCCTGTCTTGGTGTTGACGGCTTCGCAAACGGCCTCGCCGGATAGCTTCTCGCCGGCGGGCTTCTTGAGAGTGGCTTCGAGAGTCAGTTCCTTCCTGGCGACAGAAGGCTGAGGAAAAACATCGGCAACGTAAGCCGGGCCGGCCATGACGAAAACAGGCTCAAGGAGAATCCCGGACTCAAAATGGTTCCAGACGGGGTAGGCCAGGTCCTGGAAGCCACGCCCGGTGATGCTCAAGGGGTAGTTGAAGGCCTTGCGCAGCCGCATGGGGTTCTTGGGGCTCGTCGCGTACCCGTAGTAAGGATCCCGGATGCCGACGCAGATTTCGTTGACCGCGCCGGGCTTGAGGCCTTTGGTCACGTCAATGGCGAACTCGGCGAAACAATTCTTGTTGAAACCACAATATACGCCGTTGACGTAGACCGTGGTGTTGAGGTTATTCTGGGGAAAGAGGATGTGGAAGGAGCGGCCCGCGGCGGAGGCGGGAACCTGGACGCGGGTGCGATACCAGAGGCGATGGCAAAGCTCCAGGTCGGGGCGGAGCTTGTTCTTGTCGCCGGGGACCTGAATGGCCGTCCAATAGGGCGTGGCGGGAAAGTCCTGGATGGGCTGGGCCACATCGGGGCCGGGGAGGTCTTCGTCGTGACGGCAGATCTCCCAGAGGCCCGCAAGTCCCACGGAGGCGCGCTCGCCCTCGGTTTTGGCTTCGGGCAGCTCGAAGATTTTCTTCTCGGCTTCCAGGTCCTTTTGCTGCCTCCAGTTCTCGTCAGGCTTGTGTTTCCCATTGGGATAGAACTTGCCGCCGTAGATGCAGATGGCGTCGCAGGCGTAGAGGACACGGGCGGTCTTGCCCTTTTCGTCCTTGGTTTTGGGCAGGCGGATTTCGAGCTTGTGAGCGCCAGGAGCAAGCGGCGCTGAACCCAGCTTGCACCACGCGACTTCGCACCAGAAATCGAGTTCCATCAAGTCTCGTGTGAGTATCTCCGGACCGCTGCTCTTCCATTCCCCCCCGTCAATGCGCCAGTCGAGCAGCGAGCGGACGAATTCAAAGCCGAGACGGTTCCAGACTTCATAGTCGCCGGCTTTCCCGAGCTTGAAGCTGTAAGTCATCAGCACGCCTTCGGCGGGCACTTCCTTCTCGACCTTTTCCGGGTCAAAACTGAGATTAAGCCACGTTTCGCCTGAGAGGAATTCCTTGTGGCCCCAGCCGGCGATGTTGGGCTTGACGTTGATGCTCTCCGGCTTCTCGCCTTCAAGCCACACGTATCCCTCACCGGCAAAGAGGCCGAGCGAACCTGCAATGAGCAGGACAGAGGAAGCTGCAAGGCGGTGGAGCATGGACAATCTCCTTAAGTCTGGCTGCACGGGTGCTGATACTATATGCCGCACGTGGAGGTATGGTATAATGCAAAAGTTGAGACGGGTCCACTCGTCTGGACGGAGGCAGGAGCAATGCCAACGGATAAGGCAAGCGCTGGCGGACAGAGCATACACGTCGTCACCGGCGCGTTCGGTTACACAGGCAAGTATATTGCCCAGCGACTCCTCAATGCCGGGCACGCAGTCCGCACGCTGACCGACTCGCCGCAGCGCGCTTTAAAAAGCCCTTTCGGCCAGCGGGTGCAAGCGTGCCCGTTCAGCTTCGACGATCCCGCTAGACTGGCCGGTGCGCTGCGAGGCGCGGAGGTCTTCTACAACACCTACTGGGTGCGTTACGACTACGCCGGCACAACGCAGGCCACAGCCGTGGAGAACACGCTGAAACTGTTCGCGGCGGCGAGAGCTGCCGGTGTGAAGCGGGTCGTGCACGTCAGCATCGCCAATCCCTCAGCGGATTCGCCGCTGCAGTACTTCAGGCACAAGGCGCGACTGGAGCAGGCGCTCATCGAGTCCGGCTTGTCATACGGCATTCTGCGGCCCACGGTGCTTTTCGGTGGCGCGGATATCCTGATCAACAATATCGCCTGGATGCTGCGGCGCCTGCCCGTGATTGGCGTCTTCGGCGACGGGCAGTACAAGATCCAACCGCTGCACGTCGAAGACCTGGCGCGGCTGGCGGTGGAACTGGGGGAGCGGCAAGAGAACGAGATTGTGGATGCGGCCGGGCCGGAGGTGTTCACGTATCGCGAGCTGGTCGGGAGTATCGCGCGGATCATCGGCAAGCGCCGGCTGATGGTCTCAGTGCCGCCTTGGGCCGGGGCCCTTGCCGCTGCGTGTATGGGGAAGCTGCTGGGAGACGTGATTGTCACGCCAGCGGAGATAGAGGGCCTGATGGCCGGACTGCTGTGTGTGAAGTCCCCACCCACGGGCAGGATAAAATTAACCAACTGGGCGGAAGAACATGCAAGCTCACTGGGAATGAGATATGCGAGCGAACTGGCGAGGCGAAAGAACCGCAAGGAAGCCTATGAACGCCTTTGAGGAATGACGAATTGAAAGCTAACTCCTTTCTGCTATACTGGTACTCGAGGTCTTTTTGCAGTCAGGAGGTAGTGACGTGAACGGTAATGGAAAATTCTGCAAGGACGGTTCCAAGCATCCTTTCGCAAGGAAGGATCCGAAACCTACGCGCGCGCGGCTGGTCAGCTTGCTGGATCCGCTGGGCCGCAAACGCTACGGCGAAGTAGAGCGGTTCCTGGCCACGGTCACCGGAGCCACCAGCGGGCTGTTTTATTACGGCACCAAGTGGGGCTGGGCTGTACGCTACCTGCTGGGAACCAAGAATACGCTTTGCACTCTGCACCTGCTGCCGAACACGTTTGAGGCCACCGTGGCTTTGAGCAGGGAGATTGACGGGGCGCTGAACGGCTCCGATTGCCCGCTGGACCTGAAGCGCTGGGTGACGCGGCACAAAAGCCAGGGCGGCCAACGGTTGGTGCGGATCCCCATCAAGAACGACCAGGACTACGGCCGCTTCCAGGCGCTGATCCATCTTAAGGCGGCAGCCTTGCGCGCCAAGAAGCCCGCCAAGGCGGCGAAGAAGGAAGGCGTGGAAGCAGTGCCGGCCGCGTAGAGGATTTCCGGTTTTCGATTCTGGATTAGCGAGTTGAGCAGCCCCGGGCAAGGCAACCGAAAATCGGAAATCAGGGGACACGATTCCCAATTCCCGTGAATTGGGATCGTGTCCCCTGATATCGCAGGCCTGAGTCTTTATGCATCCAAGGGGGGAGACGCGGGGACTGTTTGTAACCGGCACGGACACCAACGTCGGCAAGTCGCTGGCGGCCTGCGCCCTTGTCCGCATTCTGCGCGGACAAGGTCTGGATGCAGTGGGCTTCAAGCCTGTGGCCACGGGCCGGGCCGGCGTGAGTTGGGGCGACGCCGTCGCACTTTACGAGGCTTCGGACCAGGCCGAACCGCTCGAGGAACTGTGTCCGCTGCGCTTTGCTTTGCCCCTGGCCCCCACGATTGCCGCTCTAGCGCAGGGCCTCGAGCCAGACATGGAAGTGGCGCGCAGAGCCTTCACTCGTCTGTGCAGGCGGCACAGTGCGATAATTGTGGAAGGCATTGGCGGGGTGCTGGTGCCGCTGGACCGGCACACCCTGGTCCTGGACTTCGCGGCTCAGACAGGCTTCCCGCTGCTGATCGTTTGCCGGGCGGGGCTGGGCACGATAAACCACACGCTGCTGACGGTCCGGGAGATCGAGCGCCGCGGGCTGCCAGTGGCCGGCATAATCATGAACGTAACCCGGCCGCTGGATGGCGCGCTCGCTAACGGCGCCCGCGAGGAGATTGAACGCATCAGCGGCAGCAAGGTGATCGCGACGATAGCTTTCCTGGGCCTGGAGGAAGGCCCTGACGCCCCCGGCTCCTCCCTGGTCGAACGGGCGGCCGCTGCGCTGGCGAAACAGGTGGACTGCCGTTCGCTGCTGGGCAGCAGTGAAGGGACATTGGGCGTTGGGTTTTAGGCTTTGGGTTTCCATGCGCCGCGCTCTGTTGTCGGATATCCATGCCAACCTCGTCGCCCTCGAAGCGGCTTTGGCAGACTGCGACTCGCAGAACCCCGATGAGATCGTCTGTTTGGGTGACATCTGCGGCTACGGACCGGAACCTGTCGAGTGCACGGACCTGATACGCTCGCGCTGCAAGTGGGTCCTGGCGGGCAACCACGACGCCACGCTATTCATGGAGGTGGCGGTGGGGTTTAACAGGTTTGCACGCCAGGCTATTGAGTGGCAGCGCAGCATCCTGATCCCCCGCTGGTACGATTTCGGAGCGAAGGTGCGCCGCTGGAACTGGCTGGCCAGCCAGACGTCGGCACGCAAGGAGGGCGACGTGTTCTACGTCCACGCTTCCCCGCGCGATCCCATGATGGAATACGTGGAAGAAGGCGATTTCTCCGACATGGGCTTCGGGACATCGCAGAAGGCCACGGAGATCTTTGACAAAATCGAGCGGCTCAGCTTCTGCGGCCACAGCCATCGCCCGGGAGTCGTTACCGAGCAGTTCGTGTGGATGAAACCGCACCTTTTCCCGGAGCTGACCTGCCAACTGCGCAAGGAGGGCAAGACGCTTGTGAATGTCGGCTCGGTCGGCCAGCCGCGAGACGGCAACCCTCATGGTTGTTACGTCATTTACGACGACCAGAAGAACACCGTCACCTTCCGCCGCGTGCCATACGACGTGGAGAAGGCGCAAGAACGCTTCAAGCGCGTCCCGCAACTTAACGAGCGCCTCTGGAAACGCCTGGAGACGGGAAACTGAGGAAAAAAGCAAAAGTAAAAAGTAAAAAGTAACAGCATGCGCGCCGAACACTTTTGCCTTTTTACTTTTTACTTCACACCCTCTGCGCACTCCGGGTCCTCTGCGGTGAATATGTGGTGAGTGACGCGGGCTAAGGTTCCACCAGCACCTTCATGCCCTGCCGCGACTCCATGGCCTCGAAGGCCTCACGAACATTCTTCAATGGAAAGCGGTGGGTGATGAGCGGCGCGACTCGGACGGCGCCTTTCTCCAGCAGTTTCACGGCCAGTTCGTGTTGCCGCGGCGTGCTGCCGTGAGAACCGGTGACAAAGCATTCCTTGTAGTGGATCGTGTTCGAAAGCACGGATAGAGGGCGCACATCCTTCCGCAACCCGCCGAAGAGATTGACGTAGCCCCGGTGGGCCACCATCTGGATGGCCTGCTCATGCGTCTCGATTGAACCGCACGTCGTCAGCACCACCTCCGGCCCCTCGCCGCCGGTCAGCTCCAGGCAGCGTTTGACCACGTCCTCCTCTTCAGAAGCGATGTAAGCATCGGCCGCATATTGCCGCGCCAGTTGCATGCGCGCGGCGCTGCGTTGCGTGGCTATGACTTTCGAGGCGCCCATGGCGCGGGCCAGGTCAATCATCATGCAGCCAATGGGACCCAGTCCCATAATCACGACGGTCTGGCCCAGCGACAAACGGCAAAGCTCCAGCCCGTTGATGGCGCAGGCCAGTGGTTCGGCCAGCGCCCCGTGGCCGAAACCCAAGTCCTTCGACATCTGGGTGACCGGGCCTTCCTCCAGGAGCAAGCGGGGCAGCTTCATGTGCTCGGCGAAGCCGCCTGGAATCTGGTAGCCGACCGCATAGTTGATGGCGCAGTTATTGCCCATCCCGTTGCGGCACCAGTGGCACTGGCCGCAGGGCACGTCGGCGCCGACCGCGACACGGTCCCCTGCCCTCACCCGCGTCACGTTCCTGCCCGCCTGCACCACCACGCCGGCGATCTCGTGGCCGATAATCGCGGGCGGCTTCACGCGCGGGTTGCCATTGTGCAGAATGCGCACGTCCGAGCCGCAGATGGCGACGGCTTTCACCTGCAGCAGCGCGCTGTCGTCGTCAATCTCCGGAGTTGGCACTTCCCTGACGACAAGCTTGTGGAGGTCTTCCATTACAGCAGCCAGCATTTCATCTCTCCTTACGGTTGAAGCAGCACCTTGGCGAAAAACTCCTTCTGCTCCCGCATCATCTTCAGGCCCTCCCACGCCCGCTCAAGAGGCAGTTTGTGCGTGATGAGGGGCCTGAGCTGCAGCGCGCCGCTCGCTGCAGCTCCCAGCGCCGCGCGCCAGTCGTCGAGTCCCTGCGAGGCGCGGAAGTCGGAATTCCATGTGCCATAGATGCACACTTCCTTGCGCATCGCTTGGGAAATCAGCGCCGCGGGAAGCGTCACGCCGCCGCAGGGATTGCCCAGGAGCACCACGCGGCCCCCGCACGCCGCCGAGGCAAGCGCTGCCTTGAAAGTCGCGGCCACGCCGGCGGCTTCCACGCACACCGCGGCGCCCAGGCCGTGCGTAAGGCTGATGATCTCCTTGACCACGTCCCTGTCGCGCGCGTTGAGGAGCTGCGAAAAGCCCAGCCGCGCCCCCAGCGCAAGCCGCTCCGGCACAAGGTCCACCAGGAGCACCTGCCCTGCGCCCATGATCCGCGCCCACTGCGCCACCAGCAGTCCGATGGGGCCGGCGCCGTAGATCGCCACGCTTTCCCCCGGGCTTACGCCGCTGCGGCGCAGCGCGTGCAGGGCCACGGCAGCCGGCTCAGTCATGGCGCCTTCCTCCAGAGCCACGTTCGGCGGCAGCTTGAGAAGGTTCCGCGCGGGGGCGACGACGTACTCCGCGAAAGCGCCGTCACTGCGCGAGCCCAGGTAATCGTAAGCGGAGCATTGCGCGTACCGGCCCTGCTCGCATGCCGGACACTTGCCGCACCACAACAGCGGGAAAGCAGTCACCTTGTCGCCGCGCTTGAAGGCGTCTACGCCTGCGCCAAGAGACTCCACGGTGCCAGAGAACTCATGCCCGCAGATAGTCGGGAAGCGATACGTCCCCTTGACAAAGATTCTGGGGATGTCCGAGCCGCACACTCCGCAGAAGGCAACGCGGACCAAGACCTGCTCCGCGGCTGGACGAGGATTGGGCCGCTCCTCCAAACGCATGTCGCCGACAGCATGCAGAACCAGGGCTTTCATCGTTACAATGTTCCTTCCAACCGCATCCGCGCTTATCCGCGTTCACCCGAGTTTCCATGCCGCAACTCCAGGCCACGGGCGACCGCCTCGCGCGTCTTCCGGAAGTTGTCCTCAAGCGCGCCCTCTGCGCTGAACAGGCTGCTTGAGCCGGCTACCAGAATGTCGGCGCCCGCAGCGACCATGCGCGGAATGTTCGCAAAGCTCACGTTCCCGTCCACTTGTATTGGAATTTTCACACCGCGCGCGGCCAGGTACGCGCGGCAGTCGCTGATTTTCCTTATGGCCGACGGGACGGCATTCTGCCCGGCAAAGCCTGGGTTCACGGCCATAAGCAAGACGAAATCGAGGCGCTCCAAGACATAGTCCAGGGCCGCTAGCGGCGTGGCGGGGTTCAGCGCCGCGCCGGCCCGGGCGCCCAGCAAACGGATCAGGGCCAGGGTCCTGTCGAAGTGCAAGGAAGACTCAACATGGACAGAGATCATCTGCGCGCCCAGCGCCACGCTCTCGCGCACGAAGAAGTCGTTGTCCTTGACCATGAGATGAACGTCAAAGGGCAGCGCGGTCTTAGGGCGCAGTTGGCGCAGCGTCTCGAAGCCGAGCGGCATATTGGGCGTGAAGCGCGCATCCATTATATCAATATGCAGCAACTCGGCGCCGTGGCGCTCCAGCCTTCTGACGCTTTCTTCGAGGTGGCACAGATCGGCGCACATCAGCGAGGGCGCCAGTTGGACATGCCTGAGTTCCAGAGACAGTGCCGGCGCGGGCGGCGCGGTATGGATGACTACAGGCCCGGGCGGCTTCTCCCACTCTTTCTGCGGCTTCAGGAACGTCTCGCGGAGATGCAGCAGGGAGGCGCGGAGTTGCTCGGCCAGAGCGCCGTCGGTGTAGTCGCGGCCCAGTTTGGGGCCGCCGATCTCCAGGTAGCCCACCAGTTCCTCGACAGGCAGGAGCTCCGCTTTCCAGTGCAAGAGGTCCCGGACGGCAGCCACGTCCACGATGCCTTTCTTCCGCTCTTCATCCGTGAAGCCAAAAGTCGCCGTGTATGAAGCGTCGGTGTTCCGCAGGTGCAGTTCCGTGGTCCAAGGCAGGCAGGCGGCGAGCAGGGCCAGGTGGTCATAGCGGATCACACGGTCCTTGTCCGCGTAGCCGTGCGAGACATCCACGCAATAACCGAAAGCGGCGGCCTCGGAATGGTCCTTGCGAAAAACCTCCAGCTCATGCGCCCAGCCCGCGATCTCCTCTGGCAGCGTGGGCGGTTCGGCCAGGCAGGACATGGGCTCCATCGTCAAGCGCTCCACCCCCCGCTGGCGCGCGAAGCACAACAACTCCTTGAGGTTCCTGAGGTAGCACTTCATGCCTTCGGGCTTGGCGCCGATCTGGTCGCGGAGCGTTGAGCCGGGGTTTGAGCCCACGGACCTGGCGCCGAGCATTGCCCCAATCTCGATAAGCCGCTCATGATTCCTGCGGGCGACACGGTGCCAGGCCGTATCCGTCTGGAAGTACCCGCCGAGTTCTCTGTGGGCCGTCAGGATGCTCGAGATAGCGATGCCGAAGTCTTTCGCGCAATCGCGGAGGCGGAGCAGCCATTGGTCGGATAGTTGGTACAGCTCGAAGAAGGTCCCAAGCTGGAGATGCTGGACACCTTCCTCGGCCATCAGGCGGAAAAGCCACTCGTAAGAGTAACGGTACTCGATGGGGTCCGCCTTCAAGCCCAAACGCAATTGCAGTGCTCGCACATCGCCTCCCTTTAGCCCGGACTACTTGCCACAGAGAACACGGAGAGCTTAAAGTCAAAAGTCAAAAGTGAAAAGGCAAAAGCTGATCGCAGTCCTGCCGTTACCTTGGCCTTTTGACTTTTCCCTTTCGACTTATGTACCACCACTGCGGGTCAAGGCCTTCCAAGCAGACTTCGGACAGGGGCAAACCGCTTTCGGCGATCCAGCGCCTGGTCATAGGAATCAGGTTGTAGAACAGATCCCAGGGGAACCAGGGCACGCCGATGAACTTGCACCAGTTGAAATGGTCGAAGATCAGGACCCCGCCGGGGCGCACCAACTGCGCAGCGTCACTGACGATCTGCATCAGTTGTGGCTTTCCGCATTCCTCGAGGCGTCCCGCCTTGGCGTCTTCAGCCAGCCATTCGATCATCTGCCGCTCGTTCGGGAACCAGTCAATGCTTGTCGTGTCCATGCCGCGCGGCTCCGACACCGCGGTCTGCAGGATGTCATTCACGGCATGGTGAAAACACGCCGCGTCAAAGCTGCCGGGGGCCAAGTGCGCGAGCGCCCGCTGCGCATTGTCCTCAATGATCCGGATCGGCATCTTGAGGTGCGCGATCTTAGGCTGCAACTGCTCGCGGAGTTTGCGGTTGAGGTTGATAGTAAGGTAGCTGGCCGTGGCCCTCCCCCTACCCCCTCCCGCAAGGGTAGGGGGCAACGCCTTTCCGCCGCCGTACGCCGCCGTTGCGAGGATAACCGGGCAGGACGCCCCCACGCACGGCTCGTACACCGTCATAGCGCGCGGCAGTTGGAGCGCCTCAAAAACTCCATAATACTGCGCCGCGAGCACGGCGTTGAACACGGGCATGCAGATGTCCAGCGGCTTGGGGTTCTGCAAAGCGCCCCGGACTTTCGCCTCGATGTCCGCGATGCGCGCCAGCTCACGCCGCTCCGTTGCGCCGAGAACCTGAAAGATGGCTCCTTCGGAAATCTCTTTCGTTACCCGGCTTGGCTCCCACAACGGCAGCCAGGATTGTCTGAGCATTCCTTGTCCCCTTACAGCCCATCATGAAGCAGGACTGCTCCAGCAGCAAGCACTGCTTCGCCGCTTGCCATCACCACAAACCTGAAACTTGAGACCTCTTTGCGGTTTGACAGGAACGGAGGAAAGTGGTGAATAGTCCAGACCGAGAGGAGAACCTGCTTCATGCGTTACGGATACTTCGACGACAAGCGGCGGGAATACGTCATCGAGAACCCGGACACTCCCAAGTCCTGGGTGAACTACCTCGGAACGGACGAATACTGCGGCATCATCTCCAACAATGCCGCCGGGTATTCCTTCCACAAATCGGCCAAGAGCGGCCGGCTGCTGCGCTTCCGTTTCAACAGCGTCCCAACAGACCGCCCCGGCCGCTACGTGTACCTGCGCGACGACGACAGCGGCGATTACTGGTCCGCATCGTGGCAGCCAGTCGCCAAGCCGCTCGCAAAGTACAAGACCGAATGCCGCCACGGGCTAGGCTACACGCGCTTCGTCAGCCGCTATGCCGGAATCCGTTCCAGCTACCGGGTCTTCGTGCCGCTGGGGCAGCCGCTTGAGTTCTGGGAAGTCGAAATCGCCAACACCACCAAACGCGCGCGCAACATCTCGCTCTTCGCCTACGCCGAATGGTGCTTCTGGGAGATGAACCAGGACCTGATGAACTTCCAGTACATCCTGTACACCTGCCGCATGGGCTACGCGGACGACACCGTGGACTACTCGATCCGCCTCTGGCCTTTCCGGGAGCCGAAGGGTTTCCTCACGTCTGTCCTGCCTGTGGCGAGTTTCGATACGGACCGCGACGTCTTCATGGGCCGCTACCGGGACGAGGGCCGCCCCGCCGCAGTCGCCGTGGGGCGCTGTAGCGGCTCGCTGGCCTTCGGAGGCAATCCCTGCGGCGCGGTTCAGAACAAGCTTACGCTTCAGCCAGGAGAGAAGCGCTGGGCCCTGTTCATCATCGGCGTCGGCGACGCCAAGACTACTGGCCAGGAGTGCCGCCGGCGCTACAGCGACCGCGCGCAGGTCGAGGCTGAGTGCGCCAAGGTGCGGGAGCACTGGCAAGAGCGCCTGGGGCGCTACGCCTGCAAGACGCCCTCCGCCGAGGTCAATTCGATGGTGAACGTTTGGAACCAGTACCAGTGCCACACCACGTTCAACTGGTCGCGCTCCGCGTCTTTCCAGGAAGCCGGCGGGCGCGACGGGCTGGGCTTCCGCGACAGCCTCCAGGACACGCTCGGCGTCGTGCACGCGATCCCCAACCTGGTGCGCAAACGATTGGTGGAATTGCTCAAAGGCCAATACGCCAACGGGGCCGCCATGCACGGCCTGCAGCCGCTCACCTGGACCCAAGGCGCACACAACGTCAGCGAATGGATCTTCAGCGACGACCACCTGTGGCTGCTGCTCTCCGTGCCCGGCTACCTGAAGGAAACGGGTGAGTTCGCGCTCCTCGACGAGCCGGTGCCTTATGCCGACGCGGGACAGGCGACGGTCTATGAACACCTCAAGATGGCGCTGGAGTTTTCCTGGAGCAGGCGCGGGCCGCACGGCCTGCTGCTGGGCCTGGCCGCGGACTGGAACGACTGCTTGAACCTGAGGGGCCAGGGCGAGAGCATGTTCAGCACGTTCCTTTTCTGCCGCGGCCTGCGCGAACTCATTGCGCTCGCCTTCCGCCTGCACAAGGAAGGCGATGCGCGCCATTTCGAGGAGTATCTCAAGGCCATGGAAGCGCGGATCGCGGAACACGCTTGGGACGGCGCCTGGTTCCTCCGCGGCTACGTGGACAGCGGCCGCAAGCTCGGCGGCAAGGAGAGCGCGCAAAGCATCATCTTCATCAACAGCCAGACGTGGGCGGTCCTTTCAGGCGTGGCGCAGCGCGACCAGGCGCTTGCCGCCATGGACAGCCTCAAGACGCACCTGGCCACGGAACACGGCATCGTCAAGAACCATCCTGCGTACCGCGAACACGATGCGGAAGTCGGCGCCATCACCACGTTCCCCCCAGGGCTTAAGGAGAACGGCGGCATCTTCTGCCACGCGAACTCGTGGGCCGTGGTGGCCGAAGGGATGCTCGGCCGCGGCGACCGCGCCTTCGAGTTCTACCGCGCGTATCTCCCTGCCGCCAAGAACGACAGCGCGGAAGTCTACGCCGGCGAGCCCTACGTCTATTCCCAGTTCATCACCGGCAAGGACCACCCCAACCGCTTCGGCCGCGCACACAATGCCTGGCTCACCGGCACCGCGGCCTGGAGCTTCGTAGCGGTCTCGCAGTACATCCTGGGCGTGCAGCCCGACTACGACGGCCTGCGGATCAACCCGGCCATACCGGCGAGTTGGGACGGGTGCGAGGTTACGCGCGTCTACCGCGGCGCGACGTACCACATCCAGGTTCGCAATCCCCGGCACCTTTGCTCTGGCGTCAAGCGGCTCAAAGTTGACGGCCAGATAGTCGAGGGGCAGGTCGTGCCGATTGCCCCCGCAGGGGCCAAGGCCAAGGTTGAGGCCGCGCTGGAGGGGTAGGTCAACTGCCGCGCGACTGGAGTGTGTTGAGAACCTGCTCTTCGACGTAGAGGGGGCAGCCGGCGCGCACAGCCAGGGCAATAGCATCGGAGGGACGCGCATCCACGATG